>Ga0207683_10001408_pt1 | contig 21717 bp, 17 predicted proteins | sample KBSM73metaG_FD_184333 | JGI IMG/M metagenome (GOLD analysis project Ga0207683, IMG submission 184333) | Miscanthus rhizosphere microbial communities from Kellogg Biological Station, Michigan, USA - KBS M7-3 metaG (SPAdes) (version 2) | ecosystem: Host-associated > Plants > Roots > Rhizosphere >... | reverse complement strand
CGGAATCCTCCGAGGCCATCAGGCCGACGTTCTCGCCCGGCACGAGCTCGTAGGCGACGTCGTCTCCCATGTGGTTCTGCCGCCGGGGATTGGCGACGCGCCAGCGCCTGCCCGAGAGCGGATCGATCAGCCGCTGGGCGGCGAGCTCGCTCGCGAGCGGTGTCTGCCGCACCGTGAACGACTGGTCGTGCGGGTTCGCCGGCCCGGGCGGGTCGGGCTGCGATTCGACCTCGTAGAGCACGTTGCGCTCGCCGTCGATGTCGAGATCCAACCGCGCGCAGAAGAAATGCTGGTGATAGCCCGCGCTGACGCCGGGCGCCACGACCGTGGCCGAGCTCGGGCGAGCTCCCGGTTCCACGCCGGCGGTGTGCAGGATGCCGGTGAGCTTGGACTCGAAGGCGATCGAGCCGTCCAGCGAGAGGTACCAGTAGAACGCGTACTCGTAGTTGCCCACGGTCGCGATCGACGAGATCACGAGCCGCCGCCCGCGGCGCACGTCGGTTGCGCCACTGCGCCAGTCGAAGTGCTTCCAGAGGATCCCGGTGTCCTCCTCGTGCACGCAGATCGCGTTGCGGATCGTCTGCGCGCGCCCCTGGCTGTCGTTCACGACCGCGTCCAGGTAGGTGATCTCGCCGAGGCAGTCGCAGCCGAGAGCGAGCGAGTTGACGTACGGCGCCAGGCCGTACTCGCCGATGTCGAAGGCGTTCTTGAAGACCACGGTCGGGTTGGTGTCGGCATACGGGATGGCGAGCTCGGCGATCGAGAGGCGGTGCGCGACCGGCCGCGGCTCCGCGCCGTCGCCCTCGGCGAACGCGAGCTCGTGCAGGGTCAGCGACTCGCGTGGGTTGAACCCGATGCGCGCGCGCCAGGGCCCCCAGGTGAGCGCGTAGCCGTCGAGCGTGAAGCTCGCGCCCTCGGGCTGCGTGACCTCGATCGGCCGCAGGTCGCTGCGGTAGGGCCGCCCGCCGCCGTCGCGGTAGTCGCCGGGCGCCTCGGGCACGGGCACCGCGCCGTGGTCGTCGATGCGCACGACCTGCATGGTCGTCAGGTCGACGAGCGCGATCAGCCCGCCGATCGGGCGCGCGTAGCCGTTGTCACCGGTGAGATCGCTGCGCAGCCAGGACAGCGCGCGTGCGACGCGGCGGCCCGGCTCCTCGAAGAGGCCGACCGACCAGGAGTCGACCATGACGAGATCGAGGTCGTGGATGCCCCTCAACTCGAGTGCGCGGCGGAAGCCGGGGTCGGCCTTCACGGCGATCTCGGACTCCGCGTACTCGTCCCCCGTGATCGCAGCCTGTACGCCGGGCACGTGCTGGAAGGACACCAGCGACTGGTCGTCGAGCCCCACGACCGCCTCGTGCGTCTCTCCGCCCGCCAGCACGACGAGCGCCGCCTCGCGCGGTGGCACGGGGCCGCCGTCGCGCCAGCTCGCGAGCTGCTGCTTGTCGGGCTCACGCAACTCGACGCTGATGAAGCGAGCGCCCTCGGGGAGCCCGGGCGCACGGCGCGCGCACTCCACGGCCCGTTCGAGCTCGTCTGCACCCAGGGGGTCGAGCGGATGCGGCGTGACGGTCATGGGGCGGGATTGTCCCAGAGCAGCTCGGCCAGCACGCTGCGCAGCTGTTCCCGGCCGGCGGCCAGCGAGGCGATCTCGATGTACTCGCCGGGCGTGTGCATCTCGCCGCCCTGAGCGCAGCCGAGGCAGAGCGCGGGGATGCCGGCCGCGAGCGCAGCGTTGGCGTCGGTGGAGGCCGCGACCAGCTCGTCGGGCAGGCCCAGCCGCTCGCGCACACGGCGCACGGTCGCGAGCAGCGGCTGGCGCCGGTCGAGGCGGCCGGCCGGCCGGCGACCCAGGATCTCGACCTCGAGCGTGAGCGGCGGATCGACCGCGAGCATGCGCAGGGCGCGCGAGAAGCGCGTCAGGACCGCCTCGTCGAGCGCGCGCTGCTCGATCACGAGCTCGGCGTGCGCGGCGATTGCGTTGACGGCCGTGCCGCCCTCGATGCGCCCGATGTTCGTGCTCGCCTCACGCCGCGCGGGACGGCTGAGCGCGCGCGCGATCCGGCAGACCTCGTCGATCGCGCTGGGCCGCCCGCGATTCGCCCAGGAGTGGCCGCCCGGGCCACTCACGGCGATGCGGGCGCGGAGGCTCCCGACCGCGTCCACCGCGACGTGCAGGAGGCCGTGGCCCTCCAGCGCCAGAACAAGGTCCGGCTCCAGATTCGCGCACGCTGCGCGTGCGCCCACGAGGTTGCCCAGCCCTTCCTCGCCCACCGTGAAGGCGACCGCGAGCCCGTCTGCGGCGCGCTCGCGCGCCAGCTGCTCGACGACCTGGACCGCGCACACGACCGCAGCGGCGTTGTCGCCGACGCCGGGGCCGCGCAGGCGGTCGCCGTCGATGCGCGGCTCGTGCTCGACCTCGCGCGCGAACACGGTGTCGACGTGCGCAAGCAGCAGCACGCGCGGGCGGCCCTCGCCGAAGCGCCAGATCAGGTTGCCGGCGCCGTCGGCGGCCAGCAGTCCCGGCGCATCGCGCAGCCGCCGCTGCAGCCACTCGATGCGCTCGCCCTCATCGAACGTCGGCGCCGGCACGCGCGCGAGCGCGAGCAGGTCGTCGAGGGCATCGTCCACGGCGCTCACGCCGCGCGGACGGTATCAGGCCGCGATGGCTCCCGGCCCGCGGTGCGCGCTGCGCGCGCGGAATGCGGCAGCGGCCTCGATGGCCGCGTCCACGCTGAACCCGAGGTCGCGCGCCTGTGCGATGAGCATCACGTGCTCGACCGCGTCGGCGTTGTAGAGCCGCTGCTTGACGCCGAGCGTCGAGATCGCGGCGCGCTCCGTCCAGAGATCGAGCTGCATCTTCGTGATGCCGGCGATCGTGCACACCTGGCCGACGGTGAAGAGCACGTCACCGATGCGCGTGGCGATGTCGACCGGGCGCAGCAGATCGGACTTGTCCACCATCCCTCCTGTATCGGCGTCCCGCCGGGCCGACTTGAGTGGAGAGGAGTCCAGGTCGGCCTCGCCGAAAGTCCAGCCCGGCTGCTGCCGTGCCGACGCCTAGACCAGCTGGTCGAGGCCGCAGCTCTTCGGGTCGCGGTCGTCGCGCCAGCGCACCAGGCGCGTGCCATGCCGGATGCGACCGCCGCTGACGTGGTCGTAGGAGACCTCGATCACGAGCTCCGGACGCAGCTCGACCCATTCGAGCTCCCGGCCCGCGGTCCAGCGGCTCGCCTCGCCGCTGCCGTGCTGGCCCGTCTCCAGCGGCCGCAGGCGCACCAGGAGCTCGCGCTTCTCCTTCTTGCTGAAGGCCGAGCAGTGGCCGACGACGTGCATCTCGCCCTTGTCGCCGTAGAGGCAGAGGATCAGCGAGCCGACGCTGTCGGGCTCGGTGCCGGGCCGGTAGCCGCAGATCACGCAGTCGAGCGTGCGCCGACGGCGCACCTTGAACATGCCGAGGCGCTTGCCCGGCACGTAGGGCGCGTCCGCCTGCTTCGCGATCACGCCCTCGGCCGTGTCCAGCCAGCGCGCGGCGCGCTCCATGGTGGGCTCCTGCGGCGTCAGGCTGAGCGAGTGGTCGCCGACGTCGGCGAGCAGCTTCTCGAGCGCCGCCCGGCGCTCGCTGAAGGGCCGCTCCAGCAGGACCTCGTCGCCCTCGGCGAGCAGGTCGAAGGCCACGATCGAGGCGGGCGTCTCGCGCGCGAGCATCTCGACCCGCGAGGCCGCGGGATGGATGCGCTGCTGGAGCGCTCCGAAGTCCTGGCTGCCGTCGCCCGGGTCGATCACGATCTCGCCGTCGAGCACGTAGCGACCGGGTGGCAGCGTGAGCTCGGGGAAGTAGCGATCGAGCGGCTTGCCGTTGCGCGACTGCAGGAACACCTCGTCGCCGTCGACGAACGCGATCACGCGGAATCCGTCCCACTTCGGCTCGTACAGCCAGGCGCCCTCGGGCGGGAGCTCCGTCGCGGTCTTCGCAAGCTGCGGCTCGATCGTCGGCGTCAGCGGCAGTGTCATTGCGCCAGGGGCTCGGGATCGGGGATGTCGAAGCCACCGGCCTCCTCGAGGCGGTGAATGCGATCCTCGAGGGGCGGGTGGGTGTCGAAGAGGCCGCCGAGGCTCGAGCGCAGCCCGACGTTGTCGCGCAGCGGCGACTCGATGTAGAGGTGCGCCGTGGCGCGCGTCACGTACTTGAGCGGGCGCTTGTCGTTGCCGAGCTTCGCCAGGGCCAGAGCCAGGGCCTCGGGGTCGCCGGTGATCTCGGCGCCCGAGGCGTCGGCGAGGTACTCCCGCCGGCGCGAGAGCGAGGCCTGCAGCAGCGCGGCCGAGATCGGCGCGAGCACGAGCGCCGCGATGCCGACGATCAGCGCGATGGCGTTGCCGCTGCCATCGCGGTCGTTGCGACGCCCGCCGCCGAACAGGCTGACGCGGAACAGCAGGTCGGCCATCAGTGCGATCACGCCGACCAGCACCGCTGCGAGCGTCATCAGGCGCACGTCGCGGTTGCGGATGTGCGAGATCTCGTGTGCCATCACGGCCTCGAGCTCGCGCTGGTTCATGAGCTCCACGAGGCCCCTCGTGGCGGCGACGTAGGAGTCCGACGGCTTGCGGCCCGCAGCGAACGCGTTGGGCGCGTCGTCGTCGATCAGGTAGACCGGCGGCGTGCGATCCATGCCGGCGGCGATGGCCATGTTCTCCACGGCGCGCACGAGCTCCGGCTGCTCGGCCTTCGTCACGGGCTTCGCGTGCGCGACGCTCGCCACGAGCCCGCCGGCGCCGAAGTAGGAGAAGAGCCCGTAGCCGATGCCGATCAGGCCGATCACGATGCCGACGGACGGGTCGAACGCGAAGTACACGGCCGCCCCCAGGATCAGGATCAGCAACGCGAACTCGACCAGCACGAAGAACGTGCGAATCCGGTTCGAGCGAATCTGCTCCTGCAGGCTCACGACAGGTTGACGGCCACGGGCGCGCGATCCGCATCGTCCTCGATGCGGAAGAACTCGCGCTCGCGGAAGCCGCCGACGCGCGCGATGATGTTCGTCGGGACGCTCTGGATGAGCGAGTTGAACCGGCGCACCGTGGTGTTGTAGTAGCGGCGCGCCGCGGCGATCTTGTCCTCGGTGTCGCTGAGCTCCGCCTGGAGGCGCTGGAAGTTCTCCGAGGCCCGCAGCTCGGGATACGCCTCCGCGATCCCGAAGAGGCCTGTCAGGGCCGACGTCATCAGTGCGGCCGCGCTGGCCGCCTGTCCGACGCCGCGCGCAGCGAGCGCCTGGGCCCGCGCCTCTGCCACCCGCTCGAAGACCCCGCTCTCGTGCGCCGCATAGGCCTTCACGGTCTCGACGAGGTTCGGGATCAGATCGGCGCGGCGTTTGAGCTGCACGTCGATGCCCGAGAAGCCCTGCTCGGCCTCGTTGCGCAGCCGCACGAGGCGGTTGTAGCCGAATACCAGCCACAGCAGGAGGATCACGACGACGGCGATGACGATCCAGAGAGCCAGCATGCTCCGGGACGGTAGCGTCTCGGCATCGCTCACGCGCGCGAGGCGCGCCCAGGTCGCGAACACCGGCTTCTTGTGGTTGTCGGAGTCGACCAGGCCGCTGCGCCAGTAGCTCGTCGGCGAGACGTCGCGCAGGAGGAACCAGACGAGCATCTGCGCGTAGGGGTAGTGGGCCCGCACGAGGTCGACGGACTGCTCGGCGAGGTCGGCCTGGCGTTCCGGAGTGATCACGCCGAGCCCGGGCTGCGGCGCCGTGCGCCAGGCGAACTCGGTCAGCCAGATGGGCACGCTGTCGCCGTAGGCGTCCTGCAGGGAGCTCTCGAGCCGGTCGAGGTTGCGCACCGTGATCGCCCCGTGATCCTCCTGCTCGTCCCCGCGATACTCCGGCAGCAGGCTGCCGAGATACGGGTTGAGAGCGACCACTGCCGGACGCGGGCCGCCAGCCGCTCGGTAGCGCGCCAGAAACGCGATCGGCGCGATGCCGCCCTGTCCGCCGCGGCTCGCGAGCGGGCCGAGGGCGACCTTCGCGTCGGGTGAGACGGCCGCGATCGCTCCTGCGCAGGCGCGCATCAGACGCGCCATGACCTTCGGCGCCTCGAAGCCATGTGCTCCCTGGGGCTCGAGGAACTGGCCGCGGTTGGGCTCGTTCCAGACCGTGAAGCTGTCCACCGCCGGCAGCGGCGCCTCCGCGCCGGGCGGGATGTAGCTGCCCGAGTAGCGGGTCGCGACGGCGCGGCAGAACGCGCCGTAGTCGCGCGCGTCGAGTGGCGCGACGCGCGGGGCCCCGCCGCCGTTGGCCCAGGTGGGCGCCTGCACGATCGTCAGCAGGGCGCGCGCTCCCTGGCTCGCCGCGCCCAGGACGATCTTGTCGGTCGCCGCCCACTGGTAGGCCGGATCACCCGGCTGCGTGGGCTGCGCCGGGCGCACGTGCGCGACGCTCGACCAGTCGACGTTGTAGCGAACGATGCCGGGCCGCAGCTCCCGCATGAGCTGCCAGGCCCGCGGGTCGGCGGAGCTGAGGTACGCGTCGTCCTGCAAGCCGAGCTCGAGCCCGGCGGACGCCGTCGCGGGGACGATGCCGAGCGCGAGCACCAGTGCGATGAGCAACCGGCGCATCCGGGCACGGTAACCCGGATGCGCCGGAGGTCAGCCCACCGCTTACTTCTTGATGCCGTGCAGGACGACCTTGCGGCCGAGCGTCCCGCCGTTGCCGTTCTTGTCACGCGCGATCACGATCAGCATCGCCTGGCGCCAGTTGCCAGGGGCCAGCGCGGTGCGTCCCGCCGCGCGCAGCGGCACGTCGATCACGTGCGCACGGCCTGCGGCCACGTGCACCTTCGTGCGTGCCACGACGGGCCCGCGCGGGCCGCCGAGGCGCAGGATCGCGATGCCGGTGCAGCCGCCCGCGGTGCGGGCCTCGCAGCCGATGGTGGCGCGCGCCGTGCCGGCCCTGACCTTGAGCGGTCCGGCAGCGAGGCGCACGACCGGGCCCGTGCCGTCACGCGTCACGCGGACGGTCACGGTGGCCGTCGTCTGAGCGCCGGAGCCGTCGCCCACGGCGATGCCGAAGGCGTCGACGCCGCGGAAGCCCGGCTTGGGCTTGTAGGTGACGGTGCCGCCCTTGACCCCGGCCAGGACGCCGTGCGTGGCCTTGGAGGCGATGGCATAGGTCAGCGCATCGCCGTTCGGGTCGGTGCAGGGCAGGAGGATCTGCGTCGGCACGCCCACGCCTGCGCGCAACTCGCGCTTCAGGCAGACGGGAGGCGTCTGACGGGCCAGGGCGATCAGCCCGGTGCTCGCGGCGGCATACAGCACGTCGCCGGCGGGCGCGATCGCCATCGAGGTGGCAGGTCCGAGGACGCCGAGCGCCTGACAACCGCCGGCCGCCGTCGTCGAGATGCAGCCGGAGGGCGCGGGAACCGCCGCCAGGAGGCCGGTCGTCGTATCGCGGTGCAGCGTGATGAGCGTGCCGTCACCCGAGGTCGCAACCGTCAGGCTGCTGCCGTCGGGGCCCATCGCGAGTGCCGCGGGCGCCGTCAGCAGGGGGGCAGCGGTGCAGTCCGCGATCCCCTGACCGATGCAGCCGGCCGTGCCGGCGGGCTGGATCAGCAGGCCCGTGGCGGTGTCCCTCTGCAACACGGAGATCGCGTTGCCGGAGCCCGAGGCGACGTACAGGTCGCGGCCGCCGGGGGCGATCGTGAGCGCCGTCGGCTGTGCCATGGAGCGAGCCGTGGCGCAGCCGAGGCCGCCGGAGAGGCGGATGCAGCCCGTCAGGCCGGCCTGCTGCGAGAGCGCTCCGGTGGTGGGATCGCGCTGCAGCACTGCGACCGCGTCGACGTCCTTGGCGGCCGCGTAGACGATCGCGCCGTCGGGCGAGATCGCGAGCGCGTCGGCGCCCAGCAGCGCGCGGCCGTCGAGGCACGCGCCGGGGTCGTCGCCACCGCGCACGCAGGCGCCCTTGCCGCCGAGCTGGAGCAGCGCGCCGCCGACCGGGTCGATCGAGAACGAGGCAACCGCGTTGGCTTCCTTGCCGGCCACGTAGAGGCTGCGGCCGTCGGGGGCGATCACGAGCGCCGTGGCACCGGCGAGGCCGACGCCCGATGCGCAGCCACCCTCGCCGCCGGGCCGCACGCAGCCGGCTGCGCCGCGCAACTGCGTCAGCGAGCCGGTCGTGGTGTCACGCGCGAAGGCGGTCACGGATCCCGCGATGGACGACACGGCGTAGAGGTGCCGGCCGTCCGGGGAGAGCCCGATCTGGGCGACGCCGCTGAGGCCGAGCGCGTGGCCGCAGCCCGTCCCGCCCGAGGAGGAGACGCATCCGAGGACGCCGGCGAGCTGTGTCAGCGCGCCGGTCTTGGCGTCACGGTGGAACACGGCGATCGAGGTGCCGCCGCCGACATAGAGGTTGTGACCGTCGGCGGAGATCGCCACGGCCCGGGCGCTCTCGAGGCCAGGGGCGCTGGTGCAGCCGCTGGCAGGCGTCTGGGCGAAGCAGAGCTGAGGTGTGGCGAGCGGTGCGAGCGAGCCCGGCGGGCCCGACGCGGCGTGCGCGCTTGCGAGCGGCACGAGGGTCGCGAGCAGCGACCCGAGCAAGAGAGCGCGTCCATGAAGCTTCATGCACGTGCGCTTCGCCACTCAATCGGCGAATCCTGCCCCACCGACCTCGGGTGTCAGCCCGTGACGGCGGACTTCTTGCGGCTCGTGACGCCGAGCGTATGAGCGACGTCCACGGTGGCATTGGCCGACACCTTCGGCGCGTTGCCGGCCGTGGCGGTCACGACGTTCTTGAGCGAGCCACCCGCGAAGTCCTTGTCGACGCTCGCGGTGATCTTGAAGCTCGTGGTCGAGCCTGCCTTCGCGACGGCGAGGTGCCAGCAGGCGCGGCCGTTGCTGAACGTCGCGCCCGGAGCCGAGACGAACGTCATGCTCGCGGGGAGCGTGTCGCAGACATCGACCTGCTTCGCGTCGACGCTCGAGAGCACCTTGAGCACGATCGTGAAGACCACGTCCGGCGAATTGCTGCCGTTCAGCACGACGCCCGCCGGGCTGGCCGACTTGCGCACCTGCAGCTTGGACGGCGGCGCGCCCGTGATCGTGACGGTGGCGCTGTCCTTGTTGTTGCTGAGGTCGGAGTCGGGCGTCGTCGAGGTCACGGTCGCCTCGTTCGTCTTCGTCTTGTTCGCCAGCGACAGCGGGATGCCCGAGACGAGCGTGATCGTCACGCTCTGTCCCTTGGCCAGCGCACCCAGCGAACAGCGCACGATCGTGCCGTCGAGCCCGCACGCGGCCGGCGCCACGGACACGAACGTCATGCCGGACGGGAGCGGGTCGGCCACCTTGACGTCCTGGGCGGTCGACGGGCCGTTGTTCGTCACGACCATCGTGTACGTCACGTTCTTGCCGGGCGGTGTCGTCGTCGGCGTGACCGACTTGACGATCGCGACGTCGGCGACGGAGGTCACCGCGACCGTGTCGCTGTCGGTGTTGTTCGACGTGTTCGTCTCGTTGCCGCCGCCGGTGATCCCGGTGTTGGTGATCGTGTCCGGCGCGCTCTCGAGCACGTTGACGACGACGCTGACCGGCGGGTAGCCCGCGCCCACGGCGAGCGAGTCGGTGCGGTCGCAGTGCAGCGAGTTGGCCGTCGTGTCGACCGAGCACGCCCAGCCGGTGCCGGCCGCGCTGACGACGCCGAGACCGGCCGGCAGCGTGTCGTCGATGACGACCGTGCCGGAGGTGGCGCGGCCACCGACGTTGCTGACGAGCAGGCTGAACGTGCCCTGCTTGCCACGCACGAAGGTGCCCGTGTGCGACTTGTCGATCGTCACGTCCGGCACGCCGCGCACGGCCACGGCCGCGGGGGCGCTGGCGACGGACGTGAAGTCGATGCCGTTCTCGTCCTTGCTCGAGAGAACCGCGGTGTTGAGGATCTGGGTGCCGTCGGGCAGGTTCGCGCCGACGACGACGCTGAAGCGCACGGCGAACGACTCGCCGGGCGCGATCACGCCGCCGCCGTCGGGGTTGTGCACCGGGTCACCGGCGTTGAGCGAGGTCGCGCCCGTGCCGATCCGGAAGCGCACCTCGTTCTTGCCCGCGTCGAACTCCGCCTGGTCGAGGTCGGTCGGGTCGGTCTTCGTGCCGGCGATGCCGCCCGGGCTGGAGACGATGCTCAGCGACCCTGGCAGGTACGCCGTGTTGGCCGGGATCGCGTCGTTGATGCGCGAGTCGTAGGCCGAGCTCTGACCGGTGTTGGTCGAGGAGATGTCGTACTGCAGGACGTCGCCCGGGTTGACGTCGCCGCCGTTGACGTCGGTGACGGTCTTGTGCAGCACCATCTCGGGCGCGTAGATGTCGGTGCGGAAGTAGACGACGCCAGGCAGATAGCGGTCCTGTGTGGTCGAGAGATCGATGGTCGCGCTCGTGTCGCCGTTGTGCACGACGCCCGGGGAGACGTCCAGCAGCCCGGCGTCGAAGCCGAGCTGGTTCTGGTAGTTCGGGTTGCTCGTGCTCACCGGGGTGCCGAGCTTCGAGATCGACGAGTCGAAGAAGTTGCCCACGGGGTGCGCCGCGTCCGAGAGGCTCGAGCCGTTCAGCCGCACGCTGTCGCCGTTCAGGGTGCGGTCGCCCTCGTAGGTGACGAAGCCGATCTGCGTGTTGACATCGCCGGTGAGCGGCGTCTTGAAGCCGCTGACGGTGATCGGGACGTTTGCGCCGAGCGCGACCTGCCCGAAGCCGTCGAAGATGGTGAGGTTGCGAGCGGGCTGAGCGGAGTCCTGGTAGGCCACCACCAGCGACCAGCCCGCGTGGCGGTCGGCACCCGTGCCGGCCTGGACGTTGGCGACCGTGTAGGTGCCTCCGCCGCCGGCCTTCACGAGCGACGTCACGTCGGCGAAGCTCTGATAGCGCGTGCGCTCGTCGACGCTGCCCGGCGAGCACGCGAGGTTCTCGGTGTACGAGTCGAACACGCTGGCGCTGATCGGGACGTAGCCACCCGTGCCCGGCCCCTGCAGGAGCGCGGACGTGGCCGCCGGCGCGTTGGCCGCAGGCGCGCCGGTGCGCGGCTGGCCCGGGTCGCACTGCACCGGCAGCGTCTCGCCCTGGTCGAGCGCGGCGCCCCAGTAGAGGCCTGCGAAGAGCACGGTGGCGCCCGCCGGAACGGTCAGATTCGCGCTCGAGGAGTCGAAGGTCGAGGCGTCGGCGTCGGCGTCGACGTAGCGCATGTCGAAGTAGTTGTCGTCGCCGGAGCCGCCCTTCTGGACGTCATCGCAACGCACGTGGGTCTGGGTCTCGAGCGCTCCCGCGGGGCACGTCAGCAGCGTGTTCGCCGCCATGGCGATGTCGCCGTTCGTGTTGATGGCATAGCGCACGGAGAACGGGCGCACGATCGGGTTCGGACTGACGGCGGCAGAAGCCTGGGCTGCGCCGGCCAGGACGGCCACGAACACAACCAGAGCGGCCATCCGGCCACGTGCCGTGCGGGAATGCATCTCCGTGTCCCCTCGACGATCGTTACGGGCTCGATGGGCCCCCCGATCGCCACGTTCTCACCCGGACGAGGGAGGGGGTCGTACCCGGACGAGGGAGGGTGGCATACGGGAGCCGGAATTGGCAACTATCCGCCGAAACCTACCGAATCGTCCAGGACCTCGATGGGCAGGTCCCCGCCGGGATCAGACGTCGTCGATCGCCAGCCCGTGATCGCGGAGGACGGCTTCCAGCCGTGCTCGCTCGGCATGATCCGTCAGCTGCCAGTTCGGCACGCCGGGTGCGAGCAACTGCTGCTCGAGCAGCATCGCCGTGAGATGCAGGGCCGTGCTGCGGACGGCCGGCGCCGGATCGCCCGCCAGGGCGGCGCGCACCTGCTCTCCTCGCGCGCGCAGGTAGGACTGCCAGCGCTCGGGCGTGCCGGCCAGCACGAGCTCCTCGACCTCGCGCTGCCGCTCGGCGAGCGTGCGCTCGGGCGCGGCCGGGTCGTCCAGCAGGGCGAACAGCGCCGGGCCCTCGCGCTCGAGCTCCGGCGGCAGGAACAGCCACGCGTCGAGCCGGTCGCGGCGCGAGCCGGTCACCCTTCGTCGATGCCCGGCACCATCTCGCGCAGCAGGTCGTGGTAGTGCGCGATGGCGCGTTCGTTGCGGTTGAGCACGCCGCGCTCGTAGGTGCGCGCGCCGAGCCCCTGCTGGACGCCGGCGCAGAGCGTCTTGTCCTCGTCCATCACGGTGTCGTTGAAGCGCCAGTTGATGCGCCGCGCGACGCGGTTGGTGAACGATTCCTGCTCGGGCGTGAACACCCAGGAGACCGTGAGCGTGCGGTCGGGCGCGACCGGCACCATCTGCCAGGTGTCGTACTGATCCGGGTAGAGGTCGATGAACAGCCCAGGGAACAGATGCGCATACGCCCACGTCCCGTGCAGGTCGGCGGGATAGGCCTCCATGGGCCGCACGAGGCGCTGGTAGAGGCGCTCGCGGCGGACGACCGAGGGCTTGTCGCGCAGCGGGGCGCTGATCCAGGCGTGGCGGCGGCCGAGCTGCGGCTCGTAGCGCTTGTAGTCGAGCATGCGCAGGAGGCCGGGATGACCGACGGGGATGTGGTAGCCCTCGAGGTAGTTGTCGGCGAGGTTCTTCCAGTTGTAGGGGTACTCGGCGATGATCGGGCCCTCGGCGCGCAGCCGGGCGATGCCGAGCGACTCGAGGCGCTCTCCCACGTCGCCGAACCACTCGGCGAGGGCCGGCACCTCGGCGTCCAGCGAGACGAAGACGAGCCCCGCCAGCGACTCCACGCGGAACGACGGCAGCGCCACCGACTCGCGGTCGAGCGCCGGGAAGCCACGGGCCTCGGGCACGGCTGCGAGCTGCCCGTCCTGGCGGTAGGTCCAGCCGTGATACGGACAGCGCAGCACCTTCGGGCAGCGGCCCGTGCCCGACAGGATCTGCATCGCGCGGTGACGGCAGACGTTGGAGAGCGCGCGCAGCTCGCCGTCGTCGCCGCGCACGACCGCGACGGGCTCGCCGGCGACGTTGGCGGTCGCGAACGACCCGGGCTCGGCCACCACGCGCTCGGGGCAGACGAAGATCCACGCACGCGCGAAGACGCCGTCGAGCTCCGCGTCGAAGGTCGCCCGGTCGACGTAGGCGCGGGCGGGCAGGGTGACGCGCTGCTCGTCGGCGATGCTCATTGAACTGGTTTCAAGGGTCGCGTTCGTGGTCGAGACCCCCGAACGTCCCGCCACGCTTGAAGCCAGTTCATGCCGCGAGCTCCGAGGCGATCGCCTGCCGCACGAGCGCTCGGGCGCGTGCGCGGCCGATGCCGCCCAGCAGCGCCTGCTGCGCAAGCCCGTCCACGAGCGCGCACAACCTCGCCGCGCTGGCCTCGTCGTCGGTGCCGCCACAGGCACGCACGTGGGCCGCGACCTCCTCGACCCAGGAGCGGTAGCTCTCCTCCACGTCCGGGCGCAGGGCCGGCTCGTAGAGGGCGGCCCGCAGCATCTCGGACCAGATCCGCCAGCTCTGCTCCACGGCCTCGTCGTCGACGAGGTACGAGAGCACGGCGGTCTCGAGCCGTTCGCGCGGCGTCTCGCAGCGAGCGACGGCCGACTGGATGAATGCGTCGACCTGGTCGTCGGCGTACAGGAACGCACGGCGCAAGAGCTCCGAGCGCGTGTCGAAGTAGTAGTGCACGAGTGCGCTCGAGACGCCCGCCGAACGCGCCACGTCGCCCATGCGCATGCCGTCGCAGCCGCGCTCGGCGATCACACGGCACGCGGCACGGAGGATATCGTGGGTGCGGTCGGCGACAGCCATCTGACTGACTCGTTAGTCAAACGCATCCGGGCGGCGGTGTCAAGGCGACGGCACCCGCCGGCGCGACGTCCGAGAGCTTCCGTAGGCTGCCGCCGTGATCCCGTTCCTGCCCGCCCGCGGTGGTTCGCTCGACGTCATCTGCGGCCCCATGTTCTCCGGCAAGAGCGAGGAGCTGCTGCGCCGCATCCGCCGCGCCGAGATCGCCCAGCTCTCGCCGCTGCTGTTCAAGCCGAGCCTCGACGACCGCTACGGCGAGACCGACGTGGTCTCGCACGCCGGCAGTCGGCTGCGCTGCATCTCGATCGGCTCGAGTGCCGACATCGAGATCCACCCCGAGCTCGCAACCGCGCTGGTCGTCGGCATCGACGAGGTCCAGTTCCTCGACGACGGCATCGTCGAGGTCGCGCTCGGGCTCGTGCGGAGGGGCGTGCGCGTGCTGGCCGCGGGGCTCGATCGCGACTTCCGCGGCGAGCCGTTCGGACCCATGCCACTGCTGCTCGCGCACGCCGACGACGCCGACAAGCTGCATGCGATCTGCCAGATCTGCGCAGGCCCGGCCACGATGACGCAGCGCCTCGTCGACGGCCGCCCGGCACGCAGTGACGACCCCGTCATCCTGGTCGGCGCGAGCGAGAGCTACGAGGCCCGCTGCCGCGGCTGTCACCGCCTCACCGATGCCGTGCTGCCGCTCGCAGCGGCGGGCTGAATCTGCAAAACCCCCTGCAAAACCGCGCCCGAGGGGCGAACGTCACCCCTTGTCGATTCGTGCCGTCTGCAGCATGCTGCCTGACGACTGCGTGACCGTGAGGCGAGCCGGGAGCTCGTGGTCGCCAGTCTCCTTCCGTCCCGCTCCGGGGACGCATCGGCGGGCCGGGGCCACGTGTGCCCGGCTCGCCGTCATGGCTGCCCTCAGCGGCGACCGGCCGTCCATTCGCCGGGCCCGACCGTGCCCGAGCGCACCTCGCTGAAGCGGGCGCGCCGGAGGCGCGGCGCCACGAGGGACGTGGGGAACCAGATCGGCGTGCCCGACCCCATCGGATAGCAGAAGAGCGCCCAGCCGCCCGGTGCGAGGACGCGGTGGAGCTCGACCTCGAACGGCTGCACGAGCAAGGAGACCGTGAGGTCGAAGCGCGCGTCGGGGTAGGGCAGGCGTCCGCCGTCGGCGACCTCGAAGCGCACGCCGCTCAACTCGGGCTTCGCCCGCGCCAGCTCGATCATCCTGGCTGACGCGTCGACCGCGTCGATCTCCGCCGCCGGGAAGCGACGGCGCAGGATGCCCGCAGCCTGCCCTGTGCCCGTGCCCACGTCCAGCACGTGCGCGGGCGCCGTCACGCCGAGGTCGTCGAGCGCACGCTCGAGCATGCGCTGCGAATCGCCGACGTCGGAGCGGATCGCGTCCCATCTGGGCGCGAGCTCGTCGAAGCGCTTCGCATGCGATCGCGCGAGGATCGCGCGGAGCGCCGGCACCCGGCCCTCGAGCCGCGTCAGCACACGCATGGGATGACGGCGGAGATCGCTCACGCGAAGTGCAGCAGCACCTTCCCGCGCTTGCCGCTCGCGGCCATTCGCGTGAACGCATCTCCGGCGCGCTCGTACGGGATGACCGCATCGATCACCGGCCGCAGGCGGCCGCCTGCGAGATGCGGCAGCACCTCGCGCTCGAAGGCGCGCACGGCCTCCGCCTTCTGCTCCAGCGGCCGGGCGCGCAGCATGGTCCCGCGCATGCTGGCGCGGCGCGCCATCAGCTGGCGCAACACGAGCGTGACCTCGGCGCCGGCGCCCAGGCCGACGATCACGAGGCGTCCCTGCATCGCGATCGCGCGCAGGTTGTCCGGGAAGTGCGGCGCCCCGACGAGCTCGAGGATGACGTCCGCCCCACGCCCGTCCGTGGCCGTCAGCACGCTGTCGGCGAAGCCCTCGTCGCCGATCGGCTCGCCTCCCAGCTCGCGCACGAGCGCGGCGGCGTCCGCGCTGCGCACGCTGCCGAGCACGCGGGAGCCGGTGACACCACCGATCTGGACGGCGGCGCTGCCCACGCCGCCCGCGGCTCCGTGCACGAGCAGCGTCTCGCCCGCGCAGAGCGCGGCCTGGCTGCGGATCGCGTCGTGCGCGGTGATGAACGCCTCCGGCACCGCGGCCGCGCCCGCCTCGTCGAGCACGTCCGGCACCGCTGCGACGTGGCGGTGATGCACGACCACGCGGTCGGCGAGCCCGCCGCCGCCGACGAGGCCGAAGACGCGATCGCCCGGCTTCCAGCCCAGTACCTGCGCGCCGCAGGCCTCGACCGTGCCCGCGACCTCGAGCCCGGGCACGTCCTGCGGACTGCCGGGGGGCGCGGGATAGGAGCCCTCGCGCTGCGAGAGATCGGCAGGGTTGAGCCCCGCATGGGTGACGCGCACCAGCAGCTCCTCGCTGCCGGGCACCGGGTCGGGGCGCTCCTCCAGACGGATCACCTCGTTGCCGCCGGCTCCGGCGAAGACCACTGCGCGCACGTCTGCTCCCTTGGTTGCGACTTCCGCGGCAGCGTAGAGGAATGGCTGTGCCCGCCCGGCGAGCGATCTGCGAGCATCCGGCGCATGAGCGAGCTTCCGGCGCGGGCGGACGTCGTGATCATCGGCGGGGGCGCCGTCGGCGCCAGCACGGCGTTCCACCTCGCCACGGGCGGCGTCCCCGACGTCGTCGTGCTCGAGCGCGAGACGCTCGCCAGCGGATCCACCTCGCGCTCTGCGGGAGGCGCCCGCCTGCAGTTCGCCGACGAGCTCAACGTGCAGCTGTCGCTGCGCAGCCTCGACGAGTTCGAGCGCTGGGACGCGCTGATCGGCGAGCACGTCGAGTTCGTGCCCGGGATCGCCTTCCACCAGAACGGCTACCTCTTCCTGCTCGACAACGAGGCCGACGTCGAGATGTTCCGCGAGGCGCTCGCGGTGCAGCACTCCCAGGGCGTCCCGTCGCGCGAGCTGACGCCCGCCGAGGCGCTCGAGATCGTGCCGCAGATGGAGCTCGACGGCGTGCTCGCCGCGACCTTCTGCCCGCGCGACGGTTACATGAGCCCCGAGGCGGTCGTGCAGGGCTACGCGGCGGCCGCCGTCGCGCGCGGCGCCCAGGTGCTGCAGGGCTGCCCTGCCGTCGGGATCGAGCACGCCGGCGGTCAGATCACGGGCGTGCGCACGCCGCAGGGCACGATCGCGACCGACACCGTCGTGTGCGCTGCCGGTGCATGGTCGAAGGACGTGGGCGAGATGATCGGCCTCGACATTCCCGTGCGCGGGGAGCCGCGCCACATGTGGTTCTCACCGGAGCGCGGGGGCCTGCGCGACGACCTGCCGCTGACGATCGACTTCACGACGAGCTTCTACTTCCACGCCGAAGGGCCGGGCATCGTCTTCGGAGGCCGCGAGATCGAGCTCGAGGAGGTCGCCGAGCACGCGCTCGAGCGGCTCCCCCTGATCCTGGAGCTGCCGATCCAGAGCAGCTGGTGGGGCTACTACGAGGTCAGCCCCGACCACAACGCGATCGTCGGCGAGGCGCCGGGCATCGGCCGCTTCCTGTACGCGACGGGCTTCTCGGGCCACGGCTTCCAGCAGTCGCCGGCAATCGGCGAGCACATGGCGCAGCTGGTGCGCGGCGAGCAGCCCACGTTCGACCTGAGCGGCTTCGCGGTGGAGCGCTTCGCCCGCGGCGAGCAGCGCGCCGAGCGCTTCGTCGTCTGACGCGTGTCGGCACCGGCCAAGGCGCTGCGCGAAAACGAGTGACCGGGCGACCGCCGTTTCGTCCACTCCACTGACGTACCGATTCCCGAAGGAACTTGTACCTCGGCGGGGCTTCAACCTACTTCGGCGACGCCCGGTGCGCGACGGAACGTAGGTGATCGAGCCGGGGACGCGCAAGCGGCTCTGGTGAAGAAAAAGCGCTACGAGCGGAAAACTTCACATCTCGGTCGCCCGGCGCACGAAGTGACTGACCCGGCGATGCGCTGCCGAGTCGTCGATCAGCGTCGCCACATCCCCCATCCCGGGTACGTGGGGCGCCGGAACTTGGACTACAGGTGTGACGGAACGGCTCCGGCTCCTGCCCGGTCCCCCACTCTCGAACGCCGTTCCGAGGGAACCCCCAATGACCCGCAAGGCGCTCGCACTCATCAGTCTCGCGCTCTTCCTCGCCGCCTTCGCGAGCGAGGCAGGCGCCACCGCGCTCAAGCCGCTGCCGATCCTGAACGGCGTGCGCTGCCGCAGCGTCATCAACTCGAACGGCATGACCGGCTACTCCTGCGGCCGCGCGAGCGACCTGCGCTCGTACGTGGTCACGATCGAGATCGCCAAGCGCAGCCCGTACGGGCCGCGCCCCAGCGACCAGCACCTGGGCAGCTGGGTGCGCTCGACACGCACCGGCGTCATGGGCAACGTCTACGTGATGGTCGTCGCCACGCGCACGGACGGCAACGCCAAAGCCGCCCGCACGGAGGCGGCCAAGGCCGCGCGGTGGCTCGCCCGGCTCAACGCCGGCGCGATCTAGCCCGCGGCGCTCGCTCTTCAGTGCGGGATGGCGATCGAGCGCCCCGCGCGCTCGGGGCGCGGCAGCGAGGCATGCGCCTCGGCGATCCGCCGGACGCGCTCCAGCACCGTCGTCGCGGCGGGCGCGGCGCGCCGGGCAGCCGTGTCGACGTGCAGGTAGAGCTGCTCGGCGGTCGCGAGCAGCGCATCGTCGTCCTCGCGCCACAGCGAGTGGAACACGTGCAGCCTGCGCTCGTCCCAGTCGAGCACCTGCGTGGTGACCGAGAGCCGGTCGCCGAGCAGCGCCTCGCGCAGGTGGGACAGGTGAGTCTCGACCGTGAAGTAGCTGCCCGTCATCAGGTACGCGCGATCGATGCCGAGATAGGCGAAGAGCGCGTCGGAGGTGTCGCCGAAGACCTGCAGATAGCGGCTCTCGTGCGCGTGGCCGTTGTAGTCGACCCAGTCGGGCGCGACCTCCGTGCTGTGCAGCGCGAGCGGTCGCGAGAGATCGTCGTCGTCGCGCATCACGGGCGCCGACACCCCGTCCGCGAGCTCCGCCTCGTGCCGCGCGAGCACGGCGCCGGCCCCGATGTCGTGCGCGCGCAAGGCCTGCAGGACCGAGACGAGGCAGTCGTCGCGCAGCTGCTCGAGCTCGCGCACGCTGCGGCCTTCCGCCTGCTCGTCGGACTGCGCGACGATCTCGTCGATGAGCTCGTCGGTCAGATCGGGTACGTCCGTCAGCTTCGTCCAGGGCCACTTCAGAGCCGGCCCGAACTGCGCCATGAAGTGGCGCATCCCCGCCTCGCCGCCGGCGATCCGGTAGGTCAGGAAGGTGCCCATGAACGACCAGCGGAGCCCGGCGCCGAGGCGGATCGCGTCGTCCACCTCCGCTGCGGTCGCGACGCCGTCGTTGACGAGCCAGAGCGCCTCGCGCCAGAGGGCCTCCAGCATCCGGTCGGCCACGAAGCCGTCGATCTCCTTGCGGACGACGAGCGGGGCCATGCCGAGCGAGCCGTAGAGGACGCGCGCCCGCTCGATCACCTCCGGCGCGGTGCGCGCCCCGCCGCACAACTCGACCAGCGGCAGCAGGTAGACCGGATTGAAGGGATGCGCGACCAGGAACCGCTCGGGCCTGCCCATCTCGGCCGCGAGGGCGGTGGGCCGCAGGCCCGAGGTCGACGAGGCGATGAGCACGTCGGGTCCGGCCGCGGCGCAGGCCTCCGCCAGCAGCGCCTGTTTCAGCTCGAGCCGCTCCGGCGCGCTCTCCTGGACGAGCTCGACACCCTCGGCCGCGGCGGCGGGCGTGGGCACGAAGCTGAGCGTGCCTTCGGGGGGAAGCGGCACTGCCGACAGACGGCCGAGCGCGCTGCGCGCGAGCTCCAGCATCTCCCCCAGCTTCCGCTCGGCCTCGGGATCCGGGTCGTAGAGGCGGACGTCGGTGCCTCCGAGCAGGAAGCGGGCGGCCCAGCCGCCGCCGATCACCCCGCCGCCGAGCAGCCCCACCGCGCGGGGTGCGCTCATACCAGCAGCAGGGACATCTCGTGCGCGGCGCGCAGGGCTGCGCGCCCGAGCGACGGCAGGCGCGTACGCGTCACGCGCACGCTCGGGCCCCAGACGTTGACGATCGCGACCGGCCGGTGGTTGGCGTCGAAGACGGCCGCCGAGACGCCGTTGGAGTAGTCGTACTCGCCCAGGCACGTGGCATAGCCGTCGCGCCGCACGCGCTCGAGCTCCTTGTCGAGCGCCGCGCGCTCGACGATCGTGTGCGACGTGAAGCGCTCGAGCGTGGCGGGCAACACGGCCTCCCGCTCCTCCTCGGGCATCCAGGCCAGGAAGACCTTGCCCGACGAGGTCGCGTGCAGTGGGATCTGGCGGCTCGTCCAGTCCGGCGAGGGCGGTCCCGGCGGATCCGCCTGCTCGACGTAGACGAGGCCGAAGCGCTTGGCGATGGCAAGCGTGACGATCTCCCCGGTGGCCTCGGCGGTGCGCTCGAGCAGCGGCCGCAGGCGCCGGGCCAGCGCGTCGTGATCCTCCGCCGTCGCCAGCTGGAAGGCGGCGTAGCCGACGACGTAGCGCCCGGACGCGGCCTCGCGCTCCACGAGCCCGTGCGCCTCGAGTGTCGCGAGCAGCCTCCAGGCGGTGCTGCGGTTGACACCGCAGCGCTGGGCGAGCTCCTGCGCACTGCTCGGCGCGCCCGACGCGGCCACGGCCTTGAGCAGCCGCAGCGCGCGATCGACCGACTGCACGCCCGTGGCGGCGGGATCATCGTGACGTCTGGTGCGTGCGCTTTCCGAGCTCATTGTTCGCATAGTGAACACGGCGGCGGATCGGGCCTCACCGCGGGAGCGCCACTATACACACGTGAGTCGCCCTGGCGATGCCAGATCCGAGCGCTTCCTTGACATCTCCTTGCAAAGCTCTCTAGCATCGGCCACCCGGTGCTCTCCCCGAGCGCCCTGTTCACGATACGAACACGCAGCAACTGGCACCGGGACTGGCAGAGAGGAGCCACGTAGATGGAGCAGCATCCGTTCGACGAGACCTCGGAGGGCAGAGGCCGATCGCTTTCCCGCCGTGAACTCCTCGCCGCGACCGGCGGCGTCGTCCTGGCCGGGAGCCTCGCGGGCAACACCGCCTCCGCGCTCGCGGCGAGCGCGGCGGCCAAGCCCAAGCGGGGCGGCACGTTCCGGCTCGGCGTGACCGGTGGTGGCGCGAAGGACTTCATCGACGGTCAGTCGATCACCACCAAGCCGGATCAGGCGCGACTCACGTCGGGCTGGGAGACGCTGCTCACCTACGACCGCAACTACAAGCTCGGCACGGACGGCCTCGCCGCGGAGGCGACGCAGGACAACGCCAGGCAGTGGACGATCCGGCTCAAGGACGGCATCGAGTTCAACAACGGCAAGACCCTCAGCGCCGACGACGTGATCTATTCGCTGCGGCGCATCGCGAACCCGAAGAACAAGCTCTTCGGCAGCGCGGGCCTCGCCAACGTCGACCTCGCCGGCCTGAAGAAGATGGACAAGCTGACGGTGCGGATGAAGCTGAAGACCGCCGATTCGACGATCGGCGAGCAGCTCGGCCAGTACTACAACGGCATCGTCCCCGTCGGCTACTCGCGCACCAACAAGCTCAAGTGGGTCGGCACGGGCCCGTTCATCACCCAGAGCTTCTCGCCGGGCCGGCAGAGCGTGCACAAGCGCAACCCCAACTACTGGCGCACGGGACAGCCGTATTTCGACAGCGTCCAGGTGATCGACTTCGCGGCGCCCACCGCGCAGGTCAACGCGCTGTTCTCGGGCTCGATCGACGCGATGACGGACATCCCGTTCGCGCAACTCGAGACCGCCAAGAGCCACAGCAACATCAAGATCCTCGAGTCGCCCGGCGGCGGCTGGCTGCCGCTCTGCATGGCCGTCGACATGCCGCCGTT
>Ga0207683_10001406_pt1 | contig 21739 bp, 16 predicted proteins | sample KBSM73metaG_FD_184333 | JGI IMG/M metagenome (GOLD analysis project Ga0207683, IMG submission 184333) | Miscanthus rhizosphere microbial communities from Kellogg Biological Station, Michigan, USA - KBS M7-3 metaG (SPAdes) (version 2) | ecosystem: Host-associated > Plants > Roots > Rhizosphere >... | reverse complement strand
ACACAACAGGCAAACGCGATTTATTTTAATAGGAAATAGTCCTTATTCAAGACAGGTATAAGCCGCATGAGTTCTTAGAAAAAATACCCAGGCAGATAAAAAGCTGCTTATAAAGTTTATTCTTCAGGATTGTAATTTTTAGATTTATGAGGTTATTCCAATACTATATAAGAATCCACATGAAACGGCCGTACCTACTCTCCACATTGTTATTGATATCTTTTGGAGCATTTGCCCAAAAAGAGGTTATCAAGATCCAATCTTGCGACAATTCAATGATACAGCACGAGGTTGATAGCCTCAAACTACTTTACAACAAAGATGGTTTTGTATTATTAAAAGAAGCCTCAGTGACCATGGAAAGCGAATATGAATTGCCGGTAATAGTTCCCCTGGCAGAAGGAAGCTGGTACCAGTTTGTATTTGTGGGAGATTATACATCCAAGCTTTATGAAGTACGGATGTATGATTGGAATGAAAAAATGGTCGTGTATCAAAAAAAGCAATGGGGCGACGTTGATGGAAACATTATCACTTATTCTTACATACCAAAATTCACCGAATATCACATGATGAAACCTGTGCAGGTAAACAAGAAAAAGAAAAATGTATGTGGGTATGTAATGCTTTTCAAAAAAACAAAGCAGGAAGGTAATGCCTCAATAACCGGAAGATAACAAACCAAAACTTTTTATCAATAAAAAAAGAGTCTGTGAAGACTCTTTTTTGTTTTATCAGGAATGATTAATTGCATTCGGTCCCAATTCAATATCTCTTCATTATTGTGCCAATGAAATTCTTATCTGCACCCCTGCCCTTGTATTTGTAACGGGTGCTGTTGTAGCTATTTTTGGTATTACGCGGTTCTGTTCAAAATACAACTTAACATTTACGCGGCTGTTGAGAACGTAATCAAGCGAAGGTGAAATACGAATAACCTTTTGACCGGCTGTCCCGAACGCCGTGTTCTGATCAAGCTTGCTATTGGCAGTAGCGTCATCGCGCAAACTAAAATCAAAGCGGAAGGTAAGGTCATTATCGAGCTTCATTCCCTTCTTCCCGATCTTTATATTCTTAATGATTGGTACATTCCTCTTACGCCAATTGACGCCTACTGTTACCTCCGTGGATTGATTTTCTGCCAACTGGTAATCGATCAGACTTAAACTTAATGTTCTTGATTTCTTATATTCAAAACTTGCCGAAAGTTGATTCACAAAACTTACATCGAACCCGATCAAAGGGTTAAATGCTTCTGAAATAGTAATATTCGGTACCAGGAAATACGGCACAAAGGTGGTATTGCCCCCGGTAGTATCTATAAATGATGGATAGCCATAGTGAAAGGGATCCTGGAACAATAAAGCAGTATTGAAGCTGTTCATGCTTAGGTTGCTTTGGTAGCCATGCCGGAGAGTGAAATTGGTAAATATTTTTGCAAGCGGCTTTATTTTGCTGAGGCCAGAATAAGTAATATTCCAATTTGGTCTTGGCAAAAGTCTTCCGAATGGATTGGACCTCAGGTCTGCATTGGAATTTTTCAAAAGATCGATAGTAAGCGGATCCTTGTTAGTATATGCAGCAAGAAATGCCGGTATGACAACATCCTGGGAATAGCGACCATATCCCAGTTGATAATTCGGATCGTTAGGATCCGGCGGTCCACCTTTTGAATATGGATTCTCTGAAGATAGTCTTTGCGATAAAATAACACGATTCGCTTCAAATTGTTTAAACGTTTCCGATATCTGGTTTGGATCGAACTTTCTGAATAAAGTTTGATACGAGATGTAAGTGATGTTAAAACTACCCAGCGCATACGGACTCAACCTTGTTAAACCAACATTATCGTAAATGCTGGTGTCTTTGTAAAGTTCTGAATACTGTTTATCATAAGTTTTTTGCACGTTCACATCGATATTCAGATCACGGATTGGACTTAGTTGCGCAGTGACATTTATTCTTTGACTGAAGTGTTGGCGGATAAGATCATTAAATAAGGTATCGTGGGTCAGTAATCCCCTGGCACCATAGCCATTAATTTTATTTGAATCAGGTTGCGCTCCGAAAATAAAGCCCCAATCGGGTTCTCCGCTTCTGAAATTATGACCGAAAAATTGTGTACTGTCGAGATAACCGGGCAGGATCGTTCCAAGGTCTTCATTCCATTGAACACCCACCCGTTTTAATGCAAGGAATATTCTGCCAATAAACCTGGTTGCCTCGCCCGGTGCTGGCTGCCATTTTGGATTTCGTACCCATTTCATTTTTTTACTGGCCGTATCCTTAGGATTTGCTTTTACCTGCAATCGCTTTGGCTCAGCGCTCTTTTGCACGGGTCCTTCGTTGTTGATCAGCCGTAAATATTTTGACTTATTATACAATTGGTTAAAATCAAACTCGCCATTCAGGTTTGTCGTTTGCCCGTTCATTATCGTATTGCCAAGGTTGCGCGCCAGCAATGAAGCGGCATCCCAATTATAAATTGCAGTATAGCTGGCGCGGATGGTTGTCCAATCCAGCAATGGAAGTTTTTGCGTGGGCAACGTATAAGAGCCGGTGATATTCTGGGCGAAATGCGTCGTTCTTCCTCCATCGAAGAAATTTTTACGAACAGAGTCCTTTTTTTCTTTCGTGTCAATTTTTCCCGCAGGCTCATCTACTCTTCCATTATTGACAGCGGTGTAATCAATGCGGATAGATTTTGTAAGATCCCAATTCACTATATAATACCTGTCGAACAGAAAATATTTGTCATAGGTTTCAGGAACTTTATAAGGTCCTCCACCAACATTACGTGGAAGAAAAGAACCAAACTGCCTGGATATGTCGGCTTTGAAAGAAAACAAAGACGGGAGATAATTAAAATTAAAATCTCTTATCAGAGCAAACCATGGTGATTTTGATTTGATAAGCTGTTTGAACGGCTCTACCGGTTTTACCTGTGGCGCATAGGTATAATCGACCGCTGCTCTTGTTCTTCGCATCTCTTCTTTTTCAATCAATGGATTGTGATGCTCCATGTTGATATAAGCATAATTGAATCCCAAATTTGAAATATCCCAGGGCTTTGGTTTCTTATTTCCTGTTCTGTTTTTCCTTGCGTTTGATACCGTAAAAGTTTTGGTCGTGGTAATATCCTCAGACACATTTTTAATAGAATCTGTTTCAGACTTGGAAGTGGCCAGGTCTAATTTTTGATTCAATTTTACATCCTGGTCATAGGGATCATATTCGGGTGTGCTGGATGTTCGATTGACGCTGGCATAAACGGGAAGCTGAATAGCGGCATTCTTAGGCAATAATTTTCCCAGGTCAAGATTCGTGGATACATCGAATTGATAATCATCCTCGCGACTACGTTCGTTTACCCGCTGCTCCAGGGTTCCAAAACCTGTACTTCTGACACTGCCTGCCAAAGAAAGTGTTCCAAGATCGGCAAGGTTCACATCAACTCTGCCAACTGCCGCATAGCCCCCTTTCTCATCCAGTCGTGATAAACGAAGTTCATTGAACCACGCTTCAGCACAGACAGTTTCCTGTCCTACATTCTCAAGACCCAATAACATTCCCTTCACCTCGCCTAAATTAGGCTCTCCAAGTATTCCATAAATACGCCCGTTAGGAAGGACCTTGCGATAGTATTGCGAAGATTGTATGCCGGCTTTGTTTCTTTCCAATTTTAGGTTAACGAGGTCCTGCAGATCAAAATCAAGATTATTTTCAGCAGGCCATATCAACAATGAATCAGCTGTAAACCATGGAGTAACTTTTAATGGGATCTTTATTTCATAATAGTTGCCGGCAAAATCGTTTCCGATCCTTACGACGCCTAACACATCTCCATCTTTAAAATTAGTTCCGGGAATATTGGAATCTTCTATGTGAATGAACATCGACATTCTTCCAAACTGGCGCAGGTCAAGGTTCATCGTTTTAAATACACCACGGGCCTTGTTATTAAGTACATCTTTATTCAAACCACACACTTTGAAACTAAGTGATTGCTCATTTAACAACAACTCAACATTGTTATTACTAAGTTCCTGTTGCCTTTCAATACCCGGTGGTATTCGATAAGGGATGGGTTCACGTGAATCATTTTCTTCAATGTTCACGGCGAGTACATTTGTATTAACAGGGTCGTTGGCGGGCAGATTTGTATAATTACCTGTTGTATCAATGTTGAAATTGAATTTGCGCCATTGATTTCTTACTAATTCCATTTTTCCAAATCGACAAACAATGCTATCATCAAAATTGGTAAGGAACATCCGGATAAAACGAATCGATTTAAAATCCGGAATGTTCCCGATCTTATTCTGAAAGGAGCTGACCGGGATCCTGAACAAATACCAATGTTCAGTTCGGCTGGTTCCATCCGGCAGGTCAACGTGAGCTTCTCTTACATCGGTAATGTACTGGTTAGTTGCGGTATTCATGCCTGGCCTCAGATCAACGCGATATTGAAAATATTCTTCTGCCTCATTCATTGTATTATCGCGGTTCAGGTCTTCCTGGTCAGGATACAATGTTGCAGCATTTGTATATTGGGAGTTGTTGTCAGCGACGGGCGAATTGCCTTGTGGGTTATTAAAGTTTTTATACCGGATCAATATACCATCGTTACCAGTAAAAGAATTATCGCGATAGTTTTTGAAGTCATCACTCGATGGATCTTTTTCAGCATTTTGAAAAATTGCTGAATTGTTACCGTAAAGAGAAGCCAGTGCGTTTAAATAGCCCGAAAACTTTCTTAACTCAGCAGTATCCGTTAAACCATCATATCCTACATCCTGGTAAGGTCTGTCTGCAGGATCATTGCTAAATGCGTTTGTCACCTGCAAAGGATTACTTGGCACCTGTCCCCATACAGTACTCGTATCAATTGGCGGTTGATTTTTGGGAGTTGGTAATCCATTTTCGTACTGGCGTTTGCCATCTTTCAAAACATCTTCCGAAATATTTCCGAGGTTAAAATACAATTGTCCACCCGAGCTACCCGGCTTATTGATAAACGGATCCTGCAACCAAAATTCAATGTATTCTATATTGCTTGTTTCAAAATCTGTCTGGTCCACGTTGCGCATAATGCCACCAAAAGCTTTTTTTGGATCCAGCAATTCACCGGTTGACGGATTTACATCAGTCCTGAAATTGTAAGGACCCTTTTCACGGGGATAATAGGCAAGATCAAAAGTCGTGAGTTGTCCCTGTCCAAGGTTGGTTGTTCTTTCCGGAAAAATTTCCTGCTGTAGTACCAATCTTGATTCAGGTTTTGACAATTCAACAAGATTATTCCGTAAAGGATTATTGGGATTGTTGCGCTCCTGCAAAACAGGTTCAATATTGTACCATGCGATCTTGGCCCGGTTATAACCACTGGACAGGTCATTATTCAAAGTTGCTTCCGGAAAAAGAATGTTCCCGTTCTGATCAACGGCATTTTGGGGTACAGAAGCAAGAGTCCAATTTATAAGGGGAAACCGGAGGTCAATACTACTACGGGTACCTTCAAAATCATCAATATAACTTTGCCCGCTGCTTCCTTTCCCAATTTGTTTAGGATGCCCCGGAATTAATTCAGCCACCTCACCATAAGCGGTAATGCTTGAAGGCGTGGTGGTCGAATAAAAAGGAAGTTTATCAAGCCATTTTGATAATCGGGGGACCTCATTGCGGTAATCAAAATCAGCGCCTATCATGGTGTTCCTGATCGGATCCTCGCCATAATTTGTTTTGGTAAAAAATGGTCTCTCACCCAATCGCACCATGGTGGCGCCGAGGCTCAGGTGCTGGTTTACAAGATAATCAAGCCTCAACCCGATATAATTTTTTTGTTGTATCCCAAACGTGGCGTTGTTTTCATATTGCACTTGCACCGGTAAGCCTGTACTGATAATGGCCGGGTTGATGATCTTCAATGTTCCAAGATCATAGTTGATCTCATAATCGATATTCTCCCGTAATATCTGTCCACCGGCTGTTACCGATACGGAACCCCTGGGTATGTTATAGCCTAATTGGTAATCTGTATTGCTTGTTGATGTGGATTTTCCTTCGATCATAAAACGATCGAGGTTGGCATAAGTTTGTGCGATGGCTTTAATGGTATCATACAAAGAATAAAACAAATATTTATTACGATCTGCCTGGTTGGTGTAAACAGAATCAAGTGCATGCCCAAAAGGTTCAAGTTCGGGAAAAATGATACGGCTTTGTGATGGAATGACTGTAAAGCCTTCTACATAGTCAAAAAATCCGTTTGGCTGCGGATCATTCTGATCATTTAACCGATCAAGATTTAATAACGAAAGAAGCGGTTGACCTTTGAATTGCTGTGCCACCGGATCAGGTGGTAAGTATCTTTTTTTACCAAGGCTTGGCTCCTCATACAAAACATCAAGTTGAAAATCTTTTCTGTCCAATTGACCATAGCCTACCGAGTAAACGTTTTTCATCATCAGGTCCCAGATGGGCAGTGATGGTCGTTGCGAGGTAGCTTTTAATAATTTCAGGAATAAAACTTTTTGAGTATTACCTGTTGAATCAGGAGGAAAGTCTTGTGAAAACTCTCCTACCCTGTGCAACTTACCATTGTAGGTATATTCAAATGCCACGGCTAAAACTTCATCGGGTTGTAATTGTTGATTCAAAGAAATGAAACCGATCTGCGGATTAAAATAATAATCTGTTGGCTGAAGTTTTCTGGCAAAAGTTTTTTCAAAATCCTGTACGGGCTGCAAACCCGATGCTGTTAAAATACTGGTAACTGCTGTAGAATTTCGGGCGGCAGGATTCTGGGTGATGTTTTGGTAAAGGCTATTTGCAGAATTATCTGGTAAGGTATTAGCGCCTCCTTCGGCAAGGTTGGCTAAACCAACTATATCTCTCGTATCAGTAGTAGCGCCTGTACGGTTAGTGACCCAAACTTCAATGCGTTGTATTTGCACGGCAGAATTTACTATCGGCAAATTCTTCATGGCATCATTGAAATGATTGCGGAAATATTGCGCTAAAAGAAAGTGACGGTTTTCTTCATATTCATCCGCCTTCAGGGAAAATCGTTGTGTAGCAGAGCCGCCCTGCAAACCAAGTGTTTGACGGGTTGATCGCTGATTAGCCAATGCACCTGTAATGAATAATTTTCCAAATTGTAATTGTGTTTTTATCCCAAATAAAGATTGAGCACCGGGGATCAATGTTCCTTTTGTAGTAAAATTTATATTACCTGCCTGGAATAATTTCAAGATCTCATCATCCTGCCCGTGATAATCAAGTTTGATTTGATTTTCGTAATCAAAATTTGCCAGGGTATTGTAATTGATGGGGAGTTTTAATTTATCACCAATATTCGCATCTACCTGTAATTGAGAGTTCATATTAAAATCAAAACCGCCATTTTTTCTTGCTCTTTCCGGAAGAGTTGGATTTTTTGTGTTTTGACCCTGGTAACCGGCTAAAATATCAACGTAACCAGAGGGTTTAATTTCAATTTTGCCATTCCCTGTAATACGATTTACCCAGTTGTTCTGGAATTTGAACTTTGGTTTATACGTGCGCCTGTTCATGTCGCTAAGCAAATTTGCCCGCTTTCTGAAATAATCCTCTTCATCTTTTTTGCCCTGCATATCGATGAATTCCTTCATGGAGAAGCTAACCGGCGTGCGATAATATTGACTACCTATTTTTTCTTCTATATAATATTCTTTTGTTAGAGGATCATAAACGATATTTTTTTTGATAAAGGATGTATCCTGTAAATAAAAAGGATTTCGGTTTGGGTAGCTGTAGGGATCACCATAACGATCGTACAGCGGATAACGCGTGGTGTCTAAACTAAAAAACCTGAAAAAAAATTTTGGTGGGGATGGCTCAAAATAAAAACGTGCATTGACCTGCAGCGCGATCGCAAACAAGAATGCCATGCCAATCAGCTTGCGGAGGATATGGATACCCTTTAAGTTCAATTTTTTCCTAACCAATTAGTAATGTAGAAATGAAATCTATAAAGTACGTAGTGCTTTTTTTATCAAATCCTCAAGTGGCAGATTTTGCTGTCCCACCAGGGTCTTCTGAATAGCCTGATCGGCGGCCAGACGATTGATGCCTAAAGCCAGCAAGGCATTTAACGCATCTGAATGCAAAGTATTGTGTTTCAAAGTAGAAATATTTGTTTCAGGGGTATGTTTTGCAAGCTTGTCCTTTAATTCTACAACCAGTCTTTCAGCTGTTTTTTTTCCGATCCCTTTTATACCTTCCAGTGTCCTGATGTCTCCGTTTATGATCGCTCTTGCAAGTTCATCCGGTTTCATATACGATAACATCATTCTTGCAGTTGAAGCACCGATCCCCGAGACATTTATAATCTGTAAAAACATCTCTTTTTCTGCCGTGTCAAAGAAGCCATAGAGTGTATGGGCATCTTCCCTGATAAGGAGGCAGGTATATAATTGACCCTTATCAAGAGGTTGAATTTTTGAATAGGTGTTTAAACTGATAAGTACCTCGTAGCCCACTCCGTTCACGTCGATCACAACCGAAGCCGGGCTCTTGACTATAAAATCCCCCTTTAAAAAAGAAATCATAGCTGCGAAAGTAAGGAAGCGACGTCAAAATTTGAAAAGGACATGATTTCACTTGACCTGCATCACTGAACTGTGAGAAATCGACGCATTTTTGCATTATTGTATCTTCGTGCCGCAAAAAAACATTTCATGGCAAAAATTACTGCTGCTATCACTAGTGTTGGGGGCTATGTTCCGGAAGATAAATTGACGAACGCCGATCTTGAAAAAATGGTTGATACCAATGATGAATGGATACGTACAAGAACAGGGATACAAGAACGCCGCATCTTGAAAGGTGAAGGACTGGCAACTTCTGATATGGGAGCGCCCGCAGTAATGGATCTCTGCAAGAAAAGAGGAATTGATCCATCAGAGATTGATTGCCTGATCTGCAGTACGGTTACTCCTGATATGATGTTTCCTGCCACCGCCAACATTATTTGCAACAAGGTGGGAGCAAAGAATGCCTGGGGTTTTGATCTTGAAGCCGCTTGTTCAGGTTTTCTGTACGCAGTGACAACGGGAGCTGCTCTTATTGAAAGCGGGCGTTATAAAAAAGTAGTGATAGTAGGTGCCGATAAAATGAGTTCGATAGTTGATTATAGTGACCGTACGACCTGTATTCTATTCGGCGATGCAGCCGCTGCTATTTTGCTGGAGCCAAATCACGAGGGCTATGGTATACTGGATAGTCTATTGAAAAGTGACGGAAGTGGGGTTAACTATCTACACATGAAGGCCGGTGGGTCGTTGAAACCGCCATCGAATGAAACGGTTGCAGCCAAAGAACATTTTATTTACCAGGATGGGCAGCCTGTTTTTAAATTCGCAGTAAAAGGTATGGCTGATGTAAGTGCGGAATTATTGGAAAGAAATCATTTGACCGGGGATGATATCGCGTGGCTTGTCCCCCACCAGGCTAACAAAAGAATTATTGATGCAACAGCTAATCGTATGGGTCTATCACAGGATAAAGTGATGCTGAATATCCAACGATATGGCAATACTACCGCAGCTACTATTCCTCTTTGTTTATGGGAATGGAAACACGAACTAAACAAAGGTGATTTGATTGTGCTTGCCGCATTTGGTGGAGGTTTCACCTGGGGGGCGACGCTGGTAAAATGGGCGTATTAAAAAATATACCCCAATCTGAAACTGATATAGCGATTCCTTAAGACAAAATCATTCTCACTTTCAGCAACCTGGTATAAGCCGTGGTAATATCTTCCACTCAAAAAAATATGGTTATTAAATTTATATTCTGCTCCGAATACTAATCCATAGTCCTGGTCCTTAAAATCATTTTTCAGGTCGATCATTTCGTTTGTAAATGAAGAATCTCTTTTTGCCCAGGTTAAAAATCCAACCTGTGGGCCTGCAAACAAATTGACCTTTTTGCATACGCCTAGTTTTGCTAATAAAGCAACATCAACATACCTGAGTTTTATCGTCGCTTCGTTTTCACCATCATTCAACTCAACACCGATGATCGAATAATTTACTTCGGGTTGAAGTTTAAGTTTGGAGCTAACTCCAATTTCTAGAAGTGCACCCCCATCAAATCCTCCAAAAACTCTCCGGTCAATTCCTTCATTGGGCTGGTAATCGCCGCGGGAGATCGCAAAGCCAGGGTCAAGTCCAAATCGCACTTGTTGAGAAAGAATGATCTCAGAAAATAATATCATCATGAAAGAAATAAAAAACGCCTTCATAGTTTACTTTTTATATGAACAATTAATCAACTAAACAATTACAAAAAAAAGGCCGCCTTTAGTACTGTAAACCGGAGAACTGAAGTTGTATACTTCTTTCTGTTACTTTTGAAATCAAATTTCAATTATGGATAAAGATTTTCCTGTTTCGGGGTGGACATCGCTGGCCGTTCACGGCGGTCATAAAAAAGATCCGACGTATGCTCACCAGGTGCCTATTTATGCTTCGAGCACTTATGTATATGATACCGCTGAGCAGGGTATGCGAAGGTTTAGCGGACAGGAAGAAGGATATATCTATTCCCGCTGGGGAAATCCAACTATAACCGAAGCTGAGGAAAAAATTTCCGCACTTGAAACCTTTGGCCTTTCACATCAAAACGGGTCTGCGGTACAGGCAAAAGGAATACTTCACGCCTCAGGTATGGCAGCAATTTCTACACTTATGCTTGCTGTGCTAAAACCGGGTTATAAAATTCTGACTCATTTTTCCCTTTATGGTGGTACCGATGAATTGGTTCAGAAAATTTTACCGCCATTAAATATCAGTGCGGAGATCATCGACCTGAGAGACCTGAATAAAGCCGAAGCAGCAATGAAAGCGGGTGGCATCAAATTGCTTTATCTTGAAACACCGGCCAATCCCACCATTCAATGCGTGGATCTTGAGGCACTTTGTAAACTGGCAAAACAATACAACATCATCATTGCATGCGATAACACTTTTGCGACTCCTTTTTTACAACAGCCTTTTCGCCACGGTGTGGATTTCATTGTTCACTCTACTACAAAATTTCTAAATGGACATGGTACTGCTATCGGTGGAATTCTTTTAGGACGAGATATAGAATTGATGAAAGGCCATATTACCAAAGTGCACCGGTTGCTGGGCGGAAATGCAAATCCCTTCGATGCTTTTTTGCTGATACAGGGAATAAAAACTTTAGAGCTGAGAATGGAACGCCATTGCGCAAACGCGATGGAAGTCGCCAATTTTTTAGAAAAGAACAAAGCCGTTGGAAAAGTAAATTATGTCGGACTTGAATCACATCCCGATCATACAGTGGCGATGAAACAAATGCGACGACCGGGCGGCATGTTGAGCTTTGAGTTAAAAAATGGTTTGCAGGCTGGGATCGGTTTTATGAATAAGTTGAAAATGTGTGTTCGGACTGTTTCCTTAGGGACCTGTGACACATTGCTTTCACATCCCGCATCTATGTCACATGCAGGAATTCCAAAAGAACAAAGAGATAAATATGGGATCACGGATGGATTGATAAGAATGAATGTAGGTATCGAGAACGTCCAGGATATCGTTGCGGACCTGGCGCAGGCATTAGCCTCTTAAATAAAAATACATTTAAATTGATCATCGGTTGGGTGCAATTCTATTCATCTAATAACTATATTTATTTAAAACTTACGGCCAAAACTGAACCATGAGAAATCTATTTTTGGTTTTTCTTCCTGCTTTTTTATTCTTCCCTAAACAAAAAACTGATTACGATACCATCATTCGCCATGCAATGATCTGCGACGGTACCGGGAATGAGCCATTCAGCGCTGACATCGGAATTATTGCTGACACCATCGCCTTTATCGGTGATCTAGAACGCGGATCGGCAAAAAGTGAAATTGATGCCAAAGGGCTTACTCTGGCGCCCGGTTTTATTGACACTCACAGTCATCATGCAGGAGAGTTATTTCAACATCGTGATTTTTTGGCTGCAGTCAGCCAGGGGATCACCACCATCATCATTGGCCAGGATGGCGAATCAAATTTTCCGCTTGCAACATTTTTTCAACAAGTATCTGATACACCTGTTGCCATTAATATTGGATCTTACTGCGGTCACAATACGCTCCGGGATTCCGTGCTGGGAAAAGATTTCAAACGCTTCGCAACGCAGGACGAAATTGAAAAAATGAAATTGATGCTCAGGCAAGATATGCAGGCGGGAGCATTCGGTCTGTCAACGGGCCTGGAGTATGATCCAGGCATTTATTCAAGTGCTGACGAAGTATTACAACTCGCAAAAGAAGTGGCTCCTTACGGTGGTCGGTATATCAGTCATATCCGGAGTGAAGACCGCTATTTCTGGAAGGCTATTGATGAGATCATCAACATAGGAAATCTGGCAAAAATACCTGTGCAGGTTAGTCATATAAAATTGGCTATGCACAATCTTTGGGGAAAATCAGACAGCTTATTGAGACAGCTTGACAATGCAAGAAAGGACGGAGTAAACATTACAAGCGATATTTATCCTTATGCTTTCTGGCATTCAACTATTCGTGTTTTATTTCCAGACAGAAATTTTACTGACGAAAAAGAAGCAAACCTGATCTTGCAAGAGATCACTCTTCCCGAAGATATCATTCTAAGCAGTTACGAGATTCAACCTCAATATGAGGGAAAAAGCCTGGCGAACATTGCCGCTTTAGAAAATAAAACCCCTGCACGAATGTTGATAGAACTCATCGCACGAATCGAGAACTTTGAGAAGGAAAAGAAAAGACCATGCGATGAAGGTATTTTAGCCACTTCAATGAATGAGAGAGATATCAAAAAATTAATGAGCTGGCCGCAAGCTAATATTTGTTCTGATGGTTCTTCTTTTGGAGGACATCCTCGTGGTTACGGTGCTTTTACAAAAGTGCTTGGTCACTATGCAAGACAAGAAAAGATATTTACACTCCAGGAAGCGATACACAAAATGACTGGCTTGTCTGCAGAGCATATGGGAATAAAAGGAAGAGGGCTGATCAAAAAAGGATATTGCGCCGATCTTGTGCTTTTTGATCCCGCAAAAGTAAGCGACGAGGCAACGGTTGCAGAGCCTCACAAAATTTCGGAGGGAATTGAAATAGTTTGGGTAAATGGCAAACAAGTTTTTAAAAACGGAAAAACTACCGGCGTTTATCCCGGTGCGATCATTAAGCGTAATAACAAATAAAAAAAACTACTGCAATGCGATTCTTATTATTTTTTCTTTTCACGACCCTGTTCTTTTTTTCCTGCAAGCAAAAAACTAACTATGAAACAATCATTCGCAATGGAATGATCTATGATGGCAATGGGGGTGAACCTTATAAAGCAGATGTTGCACTCAACGCAGACACCATTGCGTTTATCGGCGACCTTTCCAATGAATCAGCAAAAAATGAGATCGATGCAAAGGGAATGGCTATTGCTCCGGGTTTCATCAATATGCTGAGCTGGTCAAATGAATCCCTCATTGAAGATGGTCGTTCACAGAGTGAGCTACGCCAGGGAGTGACCCTTGAAGTAATGGGTGAGGGTGAGAGCATGGGTCCGTTGAATACAAAGATGAAAGAGCAGATGCAAAAGGGGCAAACAGATATCAAGTTTAATGTAGAATGGAATACCCTGGGAGAGTACTTGAACTGGTTAGAGAAAAAAGGGATCTCTTGTAATGTTGCTTCTTTTGTTGGCGCTACCACGGTTCGTCAATTCGTTGTAGGAGAAGATGACCGTGATCCAACCCCAGCGCAAATGGACAGCATGAAATTATTAGTCCGGAGGGCGATGGAGGAAGGCGCGATGGGAGTTGGCTCTTCATTGATCTATCCCCCCGCTTTTTTTGCGAAGACAAATGAATTGACTGAATTATGTAAAGAAGCGTCGAAGTATAATGGCATGTACATTTCTCACATTCGAAATGAAGGCAATAAATTATTTGAAGCTGTTGACGAATTAATGACCATCTCCAAAGAAGCAAATCTCCCGGCAGAGATCTATCATTTCAAAGCTTCAGGAAAAGATAACTGGTGGAAGGTTGACAGTCTTATAAAAAAAATCAACAAGGCGAGAGCAGAAGGATTAAGGATCACTGCAGACATGTACACTTATCATGCAAGTGCAACTGGTCTGACCGCAGCATTTCCACCTTCGTTACAGGATGGGGGCTTTGACAGTCTCTGGCATCGCTTGCAGCGGGCAGATGTCCGGGAAAAAATGAAGAAAGCAATGGATACAAATGCACAGGATTGGGAGAATACTTATTATGGTGCCGGGGGTGCGAAGGGGGTCCTGTTACTGGCATTCAAACAAGATTCGCTTCGAAAATATATTGGAAAAACTTTGGAAGAAGTGGCAAAAATGAGGGGTACTTCTCCTGAAGAAACTGCCATGAATTTAATTGTAGAGGACAGCACCCGCATCGGTGTGTCGTATTTTTCTATGGATTCTGTTAATATTCAAAAAGAAGTCGCAGTTCCATGGATGAGCTTTTGCTCTGACGAATCATCTCAAGCTCCGGAAGGGGTGTTTTTAAAAACAAATCCGCATCCAAGAGCCTATGGAAGTTTCATAAGAGTCCTTGGCAAATATTCGAGGGATGAAAAAGTACTTCCATTACAGCAAGCGGTTTATCAACTTTCTAAATTACCGGCTACAAACCTGAAGCTTCAAAAACGTGGCGAATTAAAGATTGGGAATTATGCTGACATTGTGATCTTTGATCCAAACGCAGTAAGAGACAATGCTACATTTGCAAAGCCACATCAATACGCCTCGGGAATGATTCATGTTTTTGTGAACGGAGTTCAGGTTTTAAAGGATGGTGAACACACTGATGCAAGACCTGGAAGATTCGTAAAGGGGCCCGGATATAAAATGAACAACCAATAATAAGGCAGCTTCCTTTTTAACGGTATTTTTAACGCAAGTAAAAGAAATGAAGACTATTATTCGCAGGGCAGTAAAAGATGATTGTCCAAGATTACTTGAATTAGTGCAGGAATTAGCTACTTATGAAAGAGCACCCGGTGAAGTGACCGTTACCCTTGAACATTTCAATGAAAGTGGTTTTGGTAAACAGCCTGTATGGTGGGCTTTCGTAGCTGAAGTTAATGAAAGAGTTGTTGGCTTTGCTCTTTACTATATTCGCTACTCTACGTGGAAGGGCCAGGCAATGTATCTGGAAGACATTCTCATTACAAATGAAATGCGGGGAAAAGGAATTGGCAAATTATTATTCGACAGACTGGTCGAAGAAGCGAGAGATAAAAAATTTAACCGCATTATCTGGCAGGTACTTGACTGGAACGAACCAGCCATTAATTTTTATAAAAAGTATAATGCAGATTTTGATGCAGGCTGGCTAAACTGCAGCATTTATGTTTGAAATTCAAAATTGTTGAGTAGAATTGAGTAAGTACAAGAGTGCGACGCAACGGAAGTAAAATAGAATTGCAAAAGCTGGCTACCCAATCTTCCTAACTTACACCTTCCACAATCATTTCTTTATTGATCTTGAGTATTAATCCCTGCAACACTTTGCCTGGTCCAGCTTCAGTAAAAGTGGACGCTCCATCAGCGATCATGGCTTGCACACTCTGTGTCCAACGCACAGGACTTGTCAATTGATCGATCAGGTTTACTTTGATCTCATTTGCATCCCTGACAGCTTTGGCAACTGCATTCTGGTAGACGGAACAAACGGGGGTATGAAATCTTGTTTTTTCAATAGCTGCCTGCAGATCCTCGCGGGCAGGTTTCATCAACGGCGAATGGAAGGCTCCGCCCACCGGGAGAATGACGGCTCTTTTTGCGCCGGCGGCTTTCATCCGCTCGCAGGCAATCTCAATCCCTCGCAGGGAACCACTGATCACCAATTGGCCGGGGCAATTATAGTTCGCGGCGACAACCACTTCGCCTGTTTCCTTTTGCACTTCTGTACAAATTGATTCCACCTTTTCATCAGTTAATCCCAATACAGCTGCCATAGTGGAAGGATTTAACTCGCAGGCCCTTTGCATAGCCTGCGCACGGACTGAAACCAAACTTAATGCATCTTCAAAACTCAATGTGCCGTTTACGACCAGGGCAGAAAATTCACCCAGTGAATGCCCCGCCACCATGTCTGGCTTTGCATTTTCAATACTTCTATAAGCAATAATAGAGTGAAGGAAAACAGCGGGCTGGGTTACTTTTGTTTGCTTAAGGTCTTCTTCGGTGCCACGAAACATAATGTCCGAAATACGAAAGTCTAAAATCTCATTTGCCTGTTCAAACAATTTTTTTGAGAACACACTATTCTGGTAATGCTCCACTCCCATTCCGGGAAATTGTGATCCCTGTCCCGGGAAGACATAAGCATGCTTCATGATTTAGCCCGTTAAGGTTCAAAAATAAGAGTGTTTCAGCAACTATAATACAAAATCACAATTTCAAAAAAAGGATGAGTGAGCCAGCTTTGCTGTTAACTAAGATCAGCAGCAATCAATTTCAAAAATTCATTGCGTGTAATATGATTATTCAAAAGCTCACCATCAAAGGCTGAGGTAGTTGTAACAGAATTTTGTTTTTGCACTCCGCGCATCATCATACATAGATGTTTTGCCTCGATCACCACAGCTGCTCCAAGCGGGTTCAAAGATTCACGTATTGCACCCAAAATTTGAGTGGTCATTCTTTCTTGTACCTGCAGGCGCCTTGCATACACATCGACCACGCGGGCGATCTTGCTAAGCCCAACAATGTAACCATTGGGGATGTAGGCAATGTGAGCTTTGCCAAAAAAGGGAAGCATGTGATGTTCACACATCGAATACAGTTCGATGTCCTTTACGATCACCATTTCACTGACGCTTTCTTTAAACCTTGCCGAATCAAGAATTTTTTTTGCACTCATCTTGTACCCCTGGGTCATAAATTGTACTGCCTTTGCAACCCGCATTGGTGTTTTCACCAGGCCTTCCCTGTCTGGGTCCTCACCGATCAGTTTTAATATCTCCTTGTTATTCTTCGCCATCTTTTCCAATTCATCATCACAATACTCTTCAACTTTTTTGTATGACATGGTGATTATGTTTTGTGTTAAGGTTTCTGGTTCTTATTTTATAATCCTCATCTAATTTACCGGGTACTCAACAAAATTTCTCGGTGTTTCATATAATCTTACCTGCAGATCAAACTTGCTATCAATGTAGGGTCTTAGCAGCTTATAAATCACTACAACAATGTTCTCAGCCGTTGGGTTCAGGTTTTTAAATTCTTCGGTATCAAGATTTAGATTTTTGTGATCAAATCTTTGGACAACTTCTCTCCTGATAATGTCAGATAAAAGTTTAAGATCCACTACATAACCTGTTTCTTTATCCGGTTCGCCAGTTACTTTTACCTCCATTTCGTAATTATGGCCATGATAATTGGGCAATGCGCATTTGCCAAACACTTTTTCATTTTTGCTATAGTCCCAGGCCGCATTATATAATCTATGAGCCGCATTAAAATGCTCCCTCCTGAAAACTGATACTTTCCCGCTCATATTTTAAATTACAAAATTTAGTTCATCTGATCTCAAACAATAAACCCCAATCTTAACGTAAAAAATATAAAATAGTTTACTGTTGTCAACTATTTTCCTCCGAAATACTCAACATAGATCCTTGGAGTTTCATATAATTTGATGCAGTGCAATTGAACATTATCCGGCAAATGAGACCGAAGCTGATTCCAAATCTCTATGACAAGGTTTTCGGAGCTGCACATTTTCCCCTGCATAAAATCAACATCAAGGTTCAGGTTCCTGTGATCGAGTTTGTCGACGATATGTTCGTTAATAATAATACTCAGTTTTTTTGCATCAACTAAAAAACCAGTATCAGGATCAGGCTCGCCTTTTACTGTAACAAACAATTCATAATTGTGTCCGTGCCAATTGTCATTGGCACATTTTCCAAAAACCTCATCATTTTTTTCCTTGCTCCATGAAGGGTTGTAAAGTTTATGAGCCGCGTTGAAATGTTCTGCTCTTGTGAGATAAACCATAATAAAAAATGAATGGCAAAGTTAAGTGAAAGCGGTTCTTCATCATGAATCAATAACTTTGCACCAGGTTGTATGGATATTTTATTAATTGCTGCAACGGCAAAAGAAATAGAGCCCTTTTTTGAGTATTACAGGAATACAAAAAAACCTCAGAACATTGATATACTTATCACGGGCATAGGCCTTACGGCTACAACATATCGCCTTTTAAAACAACTACAATTAAAACGGCCTGACCTTGTGATACAAGCCGGTGTGGCCGGATGTTTTGACAAAAAAATTCCATTGGGAACTGTGGTTGCCGTAAAAAAAGAAACCATTGCCGACCAAAGTGTAATAGAATTAAAAAAGCTGAAAACCCTATTTGACCTGCAGCTTATTCCTCATGACCAGTTTCCTTTTAAAAAAGGATGGCTTGAAAACAATAATGAAGCTTTAAAGAAATTGAAGTTAAAAAAGGTCAATGCCATCTCGGTCAATGAAATAACTACATCAAGGCAAAGAGTCAGATTTTACGAGGAGTCTTTTAAGCCAGCAATCGAATCAATGGAGGGAGCTGCCTTACATTATACATGCCTGATGGAAAAGATACCATTTCTTCAACTTCGCAGCATTTCAAATTATATTGCAGAAAGGGACAAAACAAAATGGGACATGAAAAGATCGATCGTCAATCTGAACAAAGAACTGATACACCTGATAGAGACAATAAATTAAAACGATAAACTTGAAACTTTCACTTGGTTTTTCTCCCTGCCCAAACGATACCTTCATCTTTGATGCATTGGTCAATAAAAAAATTGATACAGCGGGATTTGAATTTGAGGTTATGCTTGAGGATGTTGAAACGCTTAACCAATGGGCCATGGAAAGCAGGCTCGATATTACCAAATTGAGCTTTCCAGCCTTTTTTCAATCAAGTGATGAGTATATTCTTTTGAACTCAGGAAGCGCATTGGGAAAAGGAGTTGGGCCCTTGTTAATATCAAGGTCGCGGAAGACAGATGAAACAAAAATTGACAAGGTCAGCATTGCTTTGCCCGGAATCAATACAACGGCCAATCTTCTTTTCAGTTTTGCCTATCCGAATGCATCAAATAAAAAATTTATGATCTTTTCTTCCATCGAAGAGTCAGTGCTAAGTGGGAAAACGGATCTTGGCGTAATTATTCATGAAAATCGCTTCACCTATCAACAAAAAGGACTATATAAAGTGAAAGATCTTGGAGAATATTGGGAACAAAAAATGAAGGCACCAGTACCTCTGGGTGCCATTGCTATAAAAAGGGAATCTGGGGAAGTAGCTGAAAAGATAGATTCGTTGGTAAAACAAAGTTTGGAATACGCTTTTTCAAACTACCCTTTTATAACAGATTATGTGAAACAACATTCCCAGGAAATGAGCGAGAATGTGATGCGCCAGCATATCGATCTTTATGTAAATAATTATTCCCTTGACCTGGGAAGTGCCGGCAGACAGGCCATAGAAATCTTGCATAATGTGTACAAGCAATCAGCAAATGGAGCAGTTTCAGGTCACTCACTATTTCTTTAAAGTAATTGCAAAACAAAAGCCATCCGTTTTACGGATGGCATTAGGTATCAGAGGCAAGTATGAAATATGTTTAATGAGGCTGTTCCACAATCCCAGCCTTAACGGCATACATGACCAGTCCGGCCATGGATTTGGTACCGGTTTTTGTTTTTAATTTATCACGTATGGCCTCCACTGTACGCGGGCTTAGGTCTACAATATCAGCTATCTCCTTGGTGCTCTTTTCGTCGCACATAAGTCTTAAAATAAGTATTTCTTTTTCTGTCAGCTGTACATCGTGAGGGGTATTTGATTCGACAGTTCGTTTTGTTCGAAGACCATTGAGCAGTGCCTTATTAGTAAGGTCATTGAAAAAGAACTCCTGTTGGTAGCAGGTTCTTATGGCCTGGTAAATAGTTTCTGAATCGGAATCTTTGGTCAGGTAGGAATTGGCGCCTATCTCCATCATGCGGCTGATCATTGAATGATCATTATGCATGGAGAGCATGATCACCCTTATGTTCGGATATAGCCTTTTTACTTCAGGCAGAGTAGTTAGTCCATCCATGATAGGCATCTGGATATCGAGTAAAACTACATCGGGCTGAATGTGTTTAAGGAGATTGAGCAGCTGCATGCCATTTTCGGCTTCGGCTACCATTTGTATGTCCTTACGTGCTGATAAAGAAGTTTTTACTCCTGTACGGAAAAGGGCATGGTCATCGGCGATCGCTACCTTAATAACGGTGTTGGGGTCGAGGTTCTTCATGGGATATTAATTAAGTTGAAAACGAATAATGATGTTTTTTTATTGTTGCTTTTGCGTGCAAATTGAAAAAAAGCTGTCAAATATTCTATAGTACAACTACGTAATTTAACCATGTGGAAAGTACCAACAACCAGTTTCAATTGAAAACTTACTATATTAATAAAGGGAGCTTTACTACCAGCACAGTAAAAACCATGACAAGAAAATCGGTCATTAATGCTCTTGTTAGCACGGGCCTGCGAGTATATTTTTGTTTCAGAAAGTTGATTGATATGGAGAACTCGTCTTCATACTCTACCGTCCAATGTCCTGAATACCGTCCAGAAAGTTTTTTTAAACAAATCCTTTGAAAAACTGACGACAGACCCACAATCAACTTTCTCTTTTTTTACCCCCCGTTTTTCAAAAAGCCAATATCAAGAGAGGCATTCATCAAAAAATTAACCTGGTCCCTGTTTTAGCTTATTAAGTTATACCCCGCCAATTTTTGGCCTGCAATAAATATTGAGTGATCAATTCTTGTATTTCCAAAACGATATCATAGACAGAAGGAAAGCCTGAGGCCTGCCAGGAGATAAATCAGAAAGACCTACTCGATATTTGCTAGCGACATCAGGCCTATTATGTTTCAGGATCATTAAAGTCGTGAATATCGATTAAAGGATCTCTACCCGATCAATATGGGCAGCTATAGGGATGGATCCTGACAAGCCTCCCTTACTTGTAAGATTTCTGGATTGGTCGTTCAAAACAAATATTAGCCGGTAGCACACCTAAACAGGATGATGAATGGCAAATTTCTTTCCTTATCTCAATCTCCGTATGTCAATATCCTGGTCATTCAGAAATGCCTGCTATCGCTGCCAAGGATCGATAATTGAAATGGCACAATAATCTATCTCTTAGATAAGATCTTGAAACCAGAATTATCAAGCTTCTTGGCAAGCGATTTACAGGCTGACACATTGGATTGTCCATAGGTGGTTTAATGGTTTTTGACTCGTCAAGTCAATGATGCTAAATTCTACTTAGAGCCTTATCCGTGCATAAAATTGCAACTGGAGATGTTTATTTCAATGAGAAAAAAACCAATTTATCTTGCTTTTTTCATCCCATCCCTAATAATAAATTGCTTTACCTTCAGCTTCCGCCTAATCCAAATTGGATGACTAAGGATCGTGAAATTTATGGGTTACGAACTAATGCAAAGATTAATTAACTTTTGGGGTAAAAGTTTTTTTACTGAACCTGTTCTTATTCTACTCTTTGTTTTTTGTTTTATTGTAGGAATTTTTTATCATTATAAAAATAAGGTTAGAATTTTTTTTCTCATTTATTTTTTTCTCAATT
>Ga0207683_10001405_pt1 | contig 21745 bp, 17 predicted proteins | sample KBSM73metaG_FD_184333 | JGI IMG/M metagenome (GOLD analysis project Ga0207683, IMG submission 184333) | Miscanthus rhizosphere microbial communities from Kellogg Biological Station, Michigan, USA - KBS M7-3 metaG (SPAdes) (version 2) | ecosystem: Host-associated > Plants > Roots > Rhizosphere >... | reverse complement strand
TGGCCTCTATCGCCCGCGATATTCTGGCCCCACATCGCAGAGGCGGAAAGGGAGCGTATCATGGAATCCGTGGTCGCGCCGCCCTGAAACTTGCCTTTGAAGCCGACGAAATTCTTGTCGATGATGAAATTGACCACGCCGGCCACCGCGTCGGAGCCCCAGGCGGCCGAGGCGCCGCCGGTCACCACATCCACCCGCTGGACCACGGCCTGGGGCAACGTCGTGACGTCCACGCCGCCGGTCAGGTTGGAGTTCACGATGCGCTGGCCGTCAAACAGAACCAGGGTGCGGTTGATGCCGAGATTGCGCAGATTGAGCAGATTTGCGCCCGCCGTGCCGGGAGAGGCCGCGCCTTGCGAGACGCCGAAAGAAGCGGGAGGAGAGTTGACCTGGGGGAGTTGGCGCACATCATCGGTGATATTGGCGTAGGCGTTGCTTTCCAGCTTTTCGCTGTCCACCACCGTTACGGGGGTCGGGGCCTGGAATCCGCCGATGCTGATACGCGAACCGCTGACAGTGACCGATTCTACATTTTCGGTCGGCTGTGGTTGCTGCGCCTGCGCGCCAGGGATCCCCAAAGCGACCATGGCTGTTGCCGAGCAGCCAAGCATGAGCTTCTGCATCAGGTTATTCATGCGCGTTTTCCCCTATTTGCTTTTATGATTTATATTTATGCGCTTCTGCTTTTTCCCCGAACGAGATGAACCGCGCCTTCCATGTATGAAAGCGCTTGCCAAGTATGAAAATAGTCTTGTCGCGCGATTACGCAAAGTCAATACATGCAAGACGGCCCGCGCCACGCGATGCTTCGACCGCGATAAATTTGCCAACATCGCACGGCGGTTGTGTTGCGGTGCAAAGCATTCCAAACGGCGGACCGGGAAAGGCACACTAGTGGCGGGTCCGGATATTCGGAGCATGCTCACCGAAGCGGTCCGCCTGCATCAAGCCGGACAGTTGGAGCAGGCTGCCGCGCTTTACCGCAAGGCCCTGGCTGCCGACCCGAACTGTGCGGACGCCTTGCATCTGTTGGGCATGATTGCACTGCAACAAGGCCAGGCCAAAACCGCCGCGGAACTGACCGCCAAGGCCATCGCGCTTAACGATCGCGAGGCGTCTTATCATTTCCATCACGCCCTCGCCCTCCAAACCCTGAGCGATATGCAAGGCGCGGTGGCCGGTTATCGCCGGGCTATGGCTTTGAAGCCAACCGATCCCGACATCTACAACAATATGGGCAATGCGCTGGCGGCGCAGAACCGGCCGGAGGAAGCGGTGGCCGCGTTTCGCCGCGCGCTCGCCCTCCAACCCGGCAGTGCGGTGGCGCACAACAATCTAGGCAATGTGCAAAGAAACATGGGTCTGTTGGACGATGCCGAAGCGAGTTTTCGCAAGGCGGCCTCGCTTCAGCCCGACTATGCCGGCGCAGTTGTCAATCTGGGCAATCTCCACCGCGACAGGCACGATTTGCATGGGGCGGAAAGCTGCTATCGCCGCGCCCTCGCCCTGGCGCCGCGCGATGCAGCAGCCCATTGCGGTTTGGGTTTGACCCTATGGCAACTGGGCCACCACAACGAAGCACTGACCAATTATCGGGCGGCCTTGAGCACCGATCCCGATCACCCGGAAACGCTGGTCAATCTGGGAATTGCACGGGCAGAGCAAGGGGCGCCGGAAGAAGCCGAAGCGCTTTACGCCCGCGCATTGGCGGCGCGGCCCCAAGATCCGGACATTCTCAACCATCTGGCGTCAGTACGGTTGGCGCGGGGCGACGGCGCCGGCGCGCGCGAGGCGATTCGCCATTCGCTGGCGGTCCGGGAAACGCCCAGGGCCAAGAAACTGTTTGTCGAACTTGCGCGGCGCTTCGATGAGAACGGCGGTGATGACGAAACACGCCGCCTCATGGTGCGCGCCCTCACCGAACCTTGGGACAGGCCCGGCGCGCTCAGCCACGCCTGCGCCGGATTGATCCGCTCCCATCCCACAATCGGGCCGTTGGTGATGCGCGCCGACGCTGCCTGGCCAAATCGGCTTTCCTTGGCGCAATTGCTGGGAGACGCAGGCTTCACGCCATTGGCGGATGATGCGCTTCTGCTGGCGCTTCTCACGTCTACGCCCAACACCGACATTCCGCTGGAACGCTTTTTGACCATGCTGCGCGGCGCCATGATGCGGGAGTTGGACCCCGAAGCAGGAGCACCGGCGGAGCTTTTCGCCGCCGCGCTGGCGCAACAATGCTTCATCAATGACTATGTCTTCCTGGCTGACAAGGACGAACTTGCTGCGGCGGTAGCGGCGCGCGCCGCAGTGGAAACGGTAAACACCGCAACACCGATTCAACTTCTGTTGGCGGCCGCCTATTTTCCGCTCCACAGCTTGGCCAATGCGGAAAGACTATTGGAGCGGTCATGGCCGGCGCCAGCGGAAGCGGTCCTGACCCAACAGCTGCGTGAACCTCTGCTGGAACTGCGCTTGCGCGCGGATATTCCGCGACTGACGGAAATCGAAGACCCAGTGTCACGACTGGTGCAAACGCAATATGAGGAAAATCCCTATCCGCGTTGGGTGCGTCCCAGCCCGGAAACGCCCGATAGCATTGGAAATTTTCTCAGCAACAAGTTTCCGCATCCCCAGTTCGAACGTCCCCGGGCGCTCAAGGATATCTTGATCGCAGGCTGCGGCACCGGACAGCGCTCCATCGCCATGGCCCGGAAATTCGGCGCCCCCCATATGCTGGCGGTGGATCTCAGCCTCGCCAGCTTGGGCTATGCGCGGCGTAAGTCGGAAGAGGTGGGACTGCCAATCGCTTATGCTCAGGCAGACATTCTCGAGCTCGAAAAAACCGGACGCCAGTTCGACCTGATTGAAAGCCTGGGCGTGCTGCATCACCTTGCCGATCCCTGGGACGGCTGGCGCGCGTTGCTATCATTGCTGCGGCCGGGCGGTTTCATGCTGCTGGGGCTTTACAGCGAGATGGCGCGGCGTCCGGTTATGGCGGCCCGGGCGCGCATCGCGGAGCGCGGCGCTGAAGACATTCGCAGCTTTCGTCAGGAACTGATCCAGAGCGGCGATCCGGGCGCTTACGCCTCCATTCTGGAATCGGAGGATTTCTTCAGCCTCAGCGCCTGCCGCGATCTGCTTTTCCATGTCCAGGAACAGCGCATGACCCTGGGCGAAATCGCCGGTTTCATCCAAAGCCACAATCTGGGCCTTCTGGGCTTCGAGCTGGACGAGACGGTGCTGGCCGCGTACCGCAAGCGCTTTCCGCAGGATAGGGCCGCCACCGACCTGGCCTGCTGGGAGACATTCGAGGCAGAACATCCGGGCCTGTTCGGCGGCATGTATATCTTCTGGGTGCAGAAGCCCGCAGGCGGGGCGGACATTTGATGTTCGGATCGAGCGCTTTTACAGTCGCCGCTTAAAGCCGGGCCGGGGGAATTGATGATCAATATTATGCCGATTTTCATCAATTTCCTGGCGGTGGATTCGCTCCGCCTGGACAATGAGCGACTCGAGAAATTCTGTCTGGAAAGAAGGAAGAACAGCCCCGGACGCGTGGTCTCCAATGGCGGCGGCTGGCAGAGCGATGATCTCGATCTTGCCACCCCGGAACTGGCGGAACTATTTGCGGAAGTGCGCAAAAGGCTGGACGAAGTGCACCGATCCTTCGAGTTCAACCCATCCATGCGCCAGGTGATCACGGAAGCCTGGATCAACATCAATCAGAAGGGGCACTTCAACTATTCACACGACCATCCCGGCAGCCTGTTTTCCGCCGTATATTATGTCAAAGGCGGCGCGGACAAAGGCGCGCTTGAATTCAAGACCCCGATAGCCGGCCACACCTACACGATCTCGGGTGAAATGGTCGGCAACTTCAATACGTTCACCGGCCACGCCATGGTGATCCCGCCTGTCACCGGCGATCTGCTGATCTTCCCGTCATGGCTTTTGCACCGCGTCAATCTGAGCGGGTCGGAAGAAGACAGAATCAGCATCGCGTTTAACTCAAGAGCCGCCAAATTCACTTGACGCCGACGCCTCATCCCAACACCCTTGCCCGAAAAGAACCGGTAAGCAGGCAATAAACGGGGAACTCCGATGACGATGCCAGAAGATAAGACTGCCGAAGAGACCGGCTCTTCCGCGGGGATGACGTCGCGCCGGCAAGCCGCCAGCGTAATAGGAACGGTTATGGGAACGACCGTCGCCGCCGGCATGGTGGGCGCAACCTTGCCTGCGCTTGGCGCGCCGGAACCGGCCTCGGCGGCGGCGCCGCTTCGGATGCCCGATCCGCCGCCGGTTTTGGTGCCGCGAGGAGACCTGGTGAATGTGCTCGAGTATGAAGCGCAGGCACGTCAGGTGTTGGGAGCGGCCAAGCTCGCCCCGGTTTCGGGCAGCGACAGGACCGTTACCGATCGCATCACCTTGCGTCCGCGGATGAACATCCCCACGCGGGATCTGGACTTGACCAGCACGCTGTTTGGCGACGAGCATTTCACCCCGATCATTGTCGGCCCGATTGCCAATCAGAAGCGCTTCCACCCCGAGGGCGAGGCCGCCATGGCACGCGGGGCCTCCGCGGCAAAGGCTGCGATGGTGGTGAGCAGCGACGCCAGTGTGCCTTTGGCGGAAATCGCCCAGGCCGCGACGACACCATTATACCTGCAGGTTTATGCGAACAGTCCCAAAGTGAAGGACGTGCTCGCCGAGGCGAGTGCTGCCAAGGCCAAAGCGGTGATCGTGACGATCAATGCCACGGCCAACGGGCCTGCTACTCCAGCCTCTGCAAAGATCGATTGGGCCGCTGTCGATGCGGTCGTCAAAGGCACCTCTCTACCGGTGATTGTGAAGGGCATCACCCGCCCTCAAGACGCCAAGGAAGCCGCCGCCCGCGGCGCCAAGGGCGTGGTGGTGTCGAACTATCGGGGCGGCAATGCCACGGCGCTCACCGGTACCTTGCTCCTGGTCGCGCCGGTCGTTCAGGCCGTCGGCGATCAGATACCGGTACTGGTCGACAGCAGTTTCCGCCGCGGCACCGACATTCTTAAGGCGCTGGGCCTGGGCGCCAAGGGTGTGTTGATCGGCCGGCCGGTGATGTGGGGGCTGGCGGCCTATGGCGCCGACGGCGTCCAGGGCGTTGTCGAAATGCTGCAGACCGAACTGGCGCGATATATGGGCATGTGTGGCCGTCCCACGCTCGCGGCGGTCGACTCCAGCCTGGTGCGTGTTCACGCACCGCTTCCAGCGGTGAAGAGCAAGCATGTCTGATATCGGCTGGCTCACCAGTCCTTCCCGGCGAAAGGCGATGGCCCGCTTGGCGGGTCTCATGGCGGCCTCGCCCATTGCCGCGGCGGTGGCGCAGACGGACCCCAGACCCATCGGCGAGGTTCGCCGCGCCTTGAGCCTGGCCGAGATGCAGACTTCCTTCGACTTCGAGCCCGTCTTTTTCGGCAATGTGCCGATCAAGATTTACGACTATACGGCGCATGGCGATGGGTCGGAGTTTAATCTTCGGCGCAACCGCCAAGCCTTCGATTGGGTCAACATTGCGCCGAAAGGTCCAGCTATCCCGACTTCGCAAGTCGACCTTTCGTCCGAACTTCTGGGCGTGAAGTTGAAATTCCCCATCATCGTCGGGCCGTCAACCGGCCAAGGGCAGCTGCATCCGGATGGAGAGATCGGGATGTTCAAGGGGGCGACCGCGGCTTCGAACACGCTGATGATCATCGCGTCCGGCAGCACCATACCGGTGGCCAAGGTGGTAGGGTCCGCGCCAGGCGGCACCTTGTGGGAGCAGTTTTATCCGACAGAGGATCTGACCGCCACTCAGCGGGCAATCGACAATTACCAGACTCTCGGCCTGACCAACATCATGGTCACCGTCGATCAGCAGGCGTCCTATTACGAACGTGACGAGATGGACCGTCATTTCGGCGGGCGGGTTGGCGCAGTCGCGGGCGGCGGAGGCGGTGGCGGTAATGCAGCAGCTGCCAGTGCTGCTGCCGCGGCAGCAGCCGCTGCTGCGGGAGGGCCGGCGGTCACGGGCTCGGCACGGTACCGGGTCAGCGGCAGGCGGTTGTGGTACTCGTGGCAGTACATCGACTCCCTGCGGAAAATGGTCAAAGGCAAACTGTTGATTAAAGGGATACTGGATCCGGAAGACGCCAAACTGGCGATCGAGCACGGCGCTGATGGAATCACCGTGTCAAATCACGGCGGGCGTTCGATGGACTATGGTCCGTCGTCGCTGGAAGTCCTGCCGGAGATCGTGGCGGCCGTGAATGGCCGCATTCCCGTCCTGTTCGACAGCGGCATCCGCCGCGGCGCCGACATCTTCAAGGCGCTCGCTTTGGGAGCCAACGCCGTCCAACTCGGACGGACCGCGCGTTGGGGGCTTGGCGCATTCGGCGCTGCCGGCGCCCAGCGCGTGATTGAGATTCTGCAAGCCGAACTGGTTCAGGCGGCAGCATCCGCCGGATGCGCCAAGCTGTCGGATATCAGCAAAACCACGGTCAAGACCCACTTCGCGTAGCCCGGTGAGGAACCATCATGCCTGATATTGAACAATCCTGGCTCACCCATCCGTCCCGGCGAACCGCGCTGGCCCGCGTGGCGGGGCTTGTGGCGGCCTCGCCTGTTGCCGCGGCGGTGGCGCAGATTGATCCCAGACCCCTTGGCGAGCATCACCGTGTGTTGAGCCTGGCCGAGATGCAGACCACGTTCGATTTCGAGCCCGTCTTCTTCGGCAATGTGGTGCGGCCGATCTATGACTATACGGCGCATGGCGACGCCTCGGAGTTCACGCTTCGGCGCAACCGTCAGGCGTTTGATTGGGTCGACATCATGCCGGCGCAGGCGCCCGTTCCCGCATCGCAGGTCGACCTCTCGTCCGAGTTTCTGGGCGTCAAGATGAAATTCCCCATTGTGGTCGCGCCGACAGCGGCGATGGTGCCTTTGAACCCGGATGGAGAGATCGGGATGTTCAAGGCGGCGACCGCGGCGAACGCACTGATGATATTGAGCGTCAACACCAGCATGCCACATGACAAGGTGGTACCGGCCGCGCCCGGTGGCACCTTGTGGGCGCAATTTTACCCGGTAGAGAATCTCACCAATACCCAGCGGTCGATGGACACCTTCCAGAATGCCGGTTGCAACGGGATCATCGTCACGGTCGATCAGCAAGCGTCTTATTACGAACGCACGCAGCAGGACCGCAATTTCGGGGGGCGGGTTGGCGGCGCTGCGGGCGGCGGCCGTGGCGCGGGTGGTGGCGGCGGGGGAGCGGCAACAACGCCCAGCGGTTCGGCGCGGTACCGGCTCAACGGTTTTCGCCTGTGGTACACGTGGCAATATATCGATGCGGTGCGGAAAATGGTCAAAGGCCCGATGATCATCAAAGGGATTCTGGATCCGGAAGACGCCAAGCTGGCGATCGAGCACGGCGCGGACGCGATTATAGTGTCCAATCATGGCGGGCGTTCGATGGATTATGGTCCGTCGTCACTTGAGGTGTTGCCGGAGATCGTGGCGGCGGTGAATGGCCGGATTCCCATCCTGTTCGATAGCGGCATCCGCCGCGGCGCCGACATCTTCAAGGCGCTGGCGCTGGGGGCCAACGCCGTCATGATCGGACGGACCACGCGCTGGGGCCTTGCGGCCTTCGGCACTGCCGGCGCACAGCGGGTGATCGAGATGCTGCAGCAGGAACTGGTTCAAGTCGCCGCCGCAGCCGGATGCGCCAAGCTGCCGGATATCAACAAGAGGGCGGTCAAGGCCCACTTCGTTTGAGCTGCGAAGCGAGCATGGCGCTCGCTAGTTTTGGGCAAAGGCGCGGTATTGGCCGGTCCTGGCCTCCACCCACTTGGTGGTCTCAGCTTTGGTCGCACGCATGCAGTCGTTGAACCAGGTCCGATAATCCAGCGACGCGAAGGAAGTCTGCAGCAGCGGGGCGCAGGCCTTATTGGCGGCCTGATGAATGCGAGCCTCCAAGACACGGACGTCCGAGGGATTGGAAAGGTTCAGATCGCTGAACTTGACGTCCATGACGGGGGCCGCCTGGGCGGTGGCGATGGTCAAGGCAAGAATTGAAGCGGCTGTTAAGGCACGGAGCATCATCATCTCCTCCAGTTTGGGTCATAACGCCGGTCCGTGAATGCTCGAGGCCCTCATGGCTCCGGCAAGAGGTTGCAGCCCATTCGGCCGCGGCAAGCAGCGCCACGCATTTTCCAGCGTTCGCCTGTGACCCGCGAGGGATTTGCAACTTGAAGTGCGGAGTAGATCGCTGGACGAACGGCTGCGATATTGGTCAAAAGCCCAACCGGGAACCATATGTCCCACGTTTTGATCAAGCGCTCATGAGCGCGGCCCGTAATGCGGCGCGGGCTTGCCCGCTTCCAGCGCGCCCAGATCGGGAGCCGCGCCGGTATAGCCGTCGGTCACGTTGGGAATGACTGCGCCGTGATCGACCGCCGCGGAACCGGCGCGTAAGCTGAAATCCAAATCCTCCGCCTTATAAATCTTCTGGATCTTGCTGAGGTCCCTGGCATCCAACATCGGCACATTCTGAAAGACATTATAGTCCAGCACGATGGAATGGATGTCCTGCTTGGTCGCGGCGCTGTATTCGCCCAAGGTTTTGAAGCGGCGGACCGGCAGAACCTTGTTGGCCGGATTTTGATCGGACGCCGTGCTGGCCAGCAGATCGCGATAGTCTTGGCTCTGGCTCCATTCCGGTGACGTCCATTGGAAGGAATAGTCGGCGTCAGGGTTTGGCCGAAAACCGTTGTAATCCGACGAACTGTAATTTGTGTAAGTCGTGACGGCGAAAATCGCCGGCTGACTGTTCTGGCCCAGCATCAGATTGTTCTTCCAATGGACATTGGCAGAAGACCCGGCAGAAGTTTCGGTCAGGATGGTGTTGTTGAGAAAGACAGCCCCCGCCGAGCCGGACGTCAGCCGGGTCGAGCCGCCCGGCGCGTTATACATGATGTTGCGAATCCAATAGACCGGTCCGCCCAGATCCGGCTGGTTGCACATCGGATGGGAAGCGGAGTTGAGCATCATGTTGCGCATGATGCGGACATTGTGCATCGAGCCGTCGGCCTCGATTGCATTGTCGTGAAAGTTGGTCATGTAGTTGTTGTAGAAGTCGATAGCGACCGGCCTTAAGCGCCAATCCTTGCGCGCCGGATAAAATGGTCCGGAAGCAGCGCTGTCGCGCGCGGCATTGCCGTCGGGATCACCGTAAGTCTCAACATCGATGCCGTCATGGAAATTGGCGACATAGTTGTAGGCCACCACATGGCCGCCACCATAAAGACGCACGGCGGTATAGGAATCCAAGGTAGGCGGAAACTTGATCCCCGCCGCGTCATCCACTTTTTTCCATAGAGCGCCATTCCAGCCTGACAAACGATCGGGATCATCACGCCCGATGAAAACATTGTCGGCGATATAAAAGTCGCTGGAGCCCGCATAGTTGGTGAAGATGCCAAGATTGACGTTTTCAAACCGGCTGTGCTTGACGGTCAGGCCTTTGGAGCCGGCAATGAATTGGGTACCCGCCCAGATCGCAATGTCCGTATTGCGGAAGGTCAGGCCTTCGAAATAGTTGTAGTTGGCGGCCGTCACATTGAAGAGATTGAAGTTGCCGCCACCGTCGAAAATCACCGGTCCGTCACCCGCCGCCTTGATGACGATCGGCTTGTCGGGCGTGCCGTTGGCGAAGAGATAATAAGTGCCCTCCACCGGCGTGGTCGAATTGATGCTGCGGTCGCCGGTGTAATATTCGGGGTGATAGCGATAGGTGCCCGTATGCACCAGGATGGTGTCGCCGGGTTTCATGCGCGGCCGCCCGCCGGTCACCGTGTCGCCGCCGCCGCAATAATAATTATAGGCGCACATCAGGTCATTGAAAGAGCCTGGCTCCTTCGGTCCTTTCCAGTCGCGGGGATAGACGTGGTAAACTTGCCCGCCTTCCGCCGGCATCGGCTCGGCGCGCGTCTTGGCCTTGACGATGCGCACAGCCTGCCCGCCGTCGGGATCGCTGAGCACAAAGCGGGCCTCATATTCGGTATTTTCCGCAAGATCCAGGATAGAACCAGCGAACATATTGGGCGTCTTCACATTGAACACGCCTTCGCTTTGATAGATCCGTTCACCCCCCAGCCGCATCAGGGGCATGGCGGTCTTCCAGGCTTTTTCCCCAACCTTGCGATAGGAGACTTCGACCTTGGCATTACGATTGTCGTCACCTTCGATCAGCCATTCGAAGCCCAGATTGATCAAGGTCGGCGGGTCCACCACCAATTCACCCGCTTTGATGGAATTCGCCGCAGCCTGCGGGGCGGCCTGCGCGCGAACTCCGAGCGCGAGCAGCAAAGCTATGGTCGCGGCCTGAATTTTCATGCTGGTCCCCATCATCAGCGGCGTCGTCAAAGAATTTGCCAAGTCACGGTACCTGGCCGGTTTTTGAGTACGATATCTTAGGCGATAAACCCATCTCTTCCGAAGCACCAATTCCCCGATCACGCCGGTCTCATAGCGATCTCTCACCTCATGAGATCAACCGTGCCGCGACCGCTGCGTCTTTGACTTTTCACTGCCTGAGAGCAGCGCGCATGACAGTCTTTCCTTGCCGTAATAAACTGCGAGATCTGACAGTCCGTCGAACAGCGGACCGTCACATAGTGAGAGAGACAATCATGGCCGGCCTGAAGTTCCTCGAACCGGCCGAAGACTACGTGCAGTGCACAACGCCAAAGGCCGATACAAAAGCAACCCTCTCGCCATTGCATAACCGCGATGTCTGGTAGTTTACTTCCCGATACCGCTGGGGACCTCTAATCGCGGATCAAGCACCAGCGAAGCAGGAGGGGTTGGAGATGTCGTATCGGAAAGTCTTGATGGCGGCCGGGTCGGTTGCCGCACTCGCGGGATTCCTGATTTTCGAACCAGTTTCACCGTCGGAAGCGCAAATGTTTTACGGCAAGGTGGGGCCGGCCAATGGCGAACTCGATGGCAATGGCGTCCCCTGCCATGGGTTTTTGGATGGCGGTGGCCAATGTCTGACCACACAAAACGCGATAAATTCCGCTGACCACCCGTTCCGCCTCGAAGGCAAGTTGGGCCAATCACGGCCTCGTAATGGAGCCCAGCAGTTTGCCCGCCGCGCGCGCGACCTCATCTATATAGGCACCCCCGGTGGTCATTCTGATGATCTCGCTTCCGGAGTGCGGACTGGCGAAGGCATCATCGTACTTGACGCCAGGGCCGGCTACGCGTTCGTGAAACGCATTCCCCTCCAAAACCTGCCCGCCTCCATAGAGCCCGCGGAAGTGTCCGCCATAATGGCCAGTCCGGCCACGAACATGCTCTATATCTCCACCCGCGGTCAGCTGATCGCCATGGACCTGGCCACCGATAAAATCGTCTGGGCCAAGGAGTATGAAAAGGGCTCTTGCTGCGAACGGGGCCAAGTCACGCCTGACGGGCTGACGCTTGAGGTGGGCTCAAATCTCAAGGACTTTCATCGCGTGATCGACGCCAAAACCGGCGAGGTGAAGGGCATTATCCAAACGCCCAAGAGCATGTTCAATCACAACACGAACATGAGCGCCGATGGCAAAACGGTGTTCGCTGCCCCCAACGGCTTGACCATGACGGTGGCCGACATGGCGACGATGAAAGCGACGCACACGATCACTTTTGACGATCATATCCGGGTGTTCGTCACCAATCACGATGCCACAAGAGTGTACGCGAACCTGAACAACCTCCTGGGGTTCGAGATTGCCGACGCCAAGACGGGCAAGATTATCAAGCGTGTCGAGGCCCCGGCGGAAATGTGGAAAGCAAAATGGGCTGACCCAAACCAGGTTTTCTTTGGCCATGGCGCTCCGCAACATGGCTTGGCGCTGACCCCTGACGAAGGCGAAATGTGGGTGCCGGACGCCATCAACAATCAGATGCTGATCTATGACAACAAGGGGCATGACCTGTGGGATCTTGCCCCCGCGAAGACGATCAAGACCGAGCATCCTTCCAACTGGATCACCATGGGCTTGGACGGAAAGATAGCATTATCCTCATCGGGTGACGTTATCGATGTGAAGTCACACAAGATCATTGCCCAGCTGAAGGATGAGCATGGCAATCGCATCTTCAGCGAGAAATTCCTGGAGCTGGCCTTTGATCCCAACGGACATCTGCTCCGCACCGAGAACCAATTCGCCGTAGGCGATCCCGCTGCCGTGGAATCCAGGCGCGCGTCGCTGGAGGCGGGAGTCGGCAAGCAGGCGCACAACTGACATGATTTGCACGAATGGCGCGTTTGCCCGGCAGCGACGGTTCTGCCGGGCAGTCGTGATGATGGGCGCTAGCCTTGCGGCGATCAGCGCTTTGGTCGTCTTGACCGCTCCGCCCGTTCAGGCGCTGCCCGGCGATTTAGAGGCGATAACCAAGGCGTCAGATCTCGATAGCGACCCGCAGGATTTCCGGGCGATTGCCGAGGTCTGCACCCGTTGCCATGCGGCGTCTCAATTTCTTACGACGCCCCGTTCCGGCAACCGCTGGCAGCAGGTCTATGATGAAATGTCCGCGCTTGGCGCCATTGGAACCGACGACCAGCTCGACCGCCTGGTCGTGTACATCCAGAAAAATCTCACCATCATCAACGTGAACACATCGCCGGAGTATGAGTTGGGGCCTACCCTTCAGGTGGACGACAGTGTTGTGGCCGAGATCGTAACCCGCCGAACCCAGCGTCACTTCGTTGGGATGGATGATCTTGGCAAGGTTCCAGGCATTGATCGCTCCGTATTGGAGAAACTCAGTGCAAAGAACCGCGTACAGTTTTGACGCCTGCCTCGAACACTTTCCGGCGAACATCGCGGAGGCAGGAATGGTGTCGGAAGCGGCGGCTTGGATAGCGACGATCAGGTGTTGATGGGCCCGGAGACGGATCATGGAAGTGAGCGGTCACCCCATGGGGTATTAAGGGGAGGGCTACAGGGCGACCGCCCAATACGGCAACGGAACGGCGACCACGACGTTCCTCAGTGCGATACTGGACCTGAGCTCATTCCAGTGCGTTGCGCGCACTCAAACGAGAGGGCCTGAAGCGTCACTCTTGCGACGACAACCCCGCTGATGGCATCGCTGAGAGGTTGTGTGCCGTCGCGAAGAGTACGCGTTCGGACAATCAATTTCCCTTTGGCCTGTGATCCCAGCAAGACCCTGCTGCGTAAACCTTTGTTGCTCTACCTATCACCAGCCCCTCTACGGTGGTGGAGCGATGGCCCGCCGGCGAAAGCCGGCGGGTCCTTTTGTTCAGTTTGGGCGAGCAAGAAAACTCTACAGCATGGAACTAGGGGACTCGCCACGCGTTTGGTTTGCACGTTACCCCATCAGTCTCTCTTCTCTTTGCAACGGAGCCGCCCATGAACGGGATTATCTATCTTGTTGGCCTGGTAGTGGTTGTCATGGCGGTTCTGTCACTTTTGGGAATTCATTGATATGAGCGCGATTGGCGAACGTGTAGTGCCGGCCGTCAGTCCCCATTTTCAATGGTCTGCAATTTTGGGAGGGGCGGCAGCGGCGGCGGGGACCTCAATCACGCTCAATGCTTTCGGAGCAGGAATAGGCCTTTCGGTCGTCTCACCCACTTGGCGCGATTCCTCGGCGGTCTACGCGTTCATTGCCGGCGTGTTCCTTCTTTTCGTAGCCATCGTCTCATTCGCAATCGGCGGCTATATCGCTGCCCGCATGCGAGCCCCCCTGAACATCGACCCCGCGGAATCCGAATTTCGCGACGGAATGCACGGTCTGGCGACCTGGGGCGTAACGATCGTCCTGGCTGCGGTTTTGGCGCTGGGTGCGGCAGCGGTAGCAACGTCGGCGTCCGTCTCTTCGGACGGGAAAGCTTTCCAATCCGTCGCGGGCGAAACGATCATTGCAACCCAGTTGGATGACCTGTTTCGAACCGGCAAGGTTGTAGACGATATCGTTTATCGTAGGGCGGAAGCCGCCAGAATTCTTCTCAAATCCTCGAGCCACAATGGTGTGCCCAACGAAGATCGCCGCTATCTGACAGCCATGACTGGCATAGTCGCCGGCGTATCAGAAACGGAGGCTGCGACACGTGTGGATCATGCAACCGCAGCCGCCAAGGAAACGCTGCATCGTGCCCGCGTCGCAGCAGTGGTGCAGGCCTTCTTTGTGGCCGCGGCGCTGTTTGTTGGGGTTGTGGTGGCATGGTACGCGGCAACGGAAGGCGGCAGGGATCGCGAGCGCGGCGAGTATCATTTCTGGGATTGGTCCGGCCGCCGGCGCCCTGGGTAACTTCTCCCGGCATTAGCCTTCGACCCAAGCGCAGTCGTGTGGTAGCGCAGATAGAACATGCATGGTGGGCCCGGCAGGACTCGAACCTGCGACCTAACCGTTATGAGCGGTCAGCTCTAACCAACTGAGCTACAGGCCCTTCCAAAAGCGGGTATAACAGGATTTTTCGCCCGGCCAACCGCCCAGATTTTGCCCCTGTTGTTCGGCATTCTGAAGGCTGGACGGGCCTCCCGATTTGGAAAGAAAGCCACATGAAATCCCGATTTTTTCTCGGCCTGGCGCTGGCCGCCCTGCTGGCCGCCCCCGCCCAGGCAGCCGACCCCCACACCATCTCTATGAACGGCCATGGTGAGATTCGCGGTACCCCCGATATGGCCCAAGTCACCACTGGCGTCACCACCAATGCCGCCACAGCCGCCCAGGCGCTGGCCGCCAACAGTGTGCGCATGAAGGCGGTCTTCGCGGCGCTGGAAAAATTGGGCGTGCCGCAAAAGAATGTGCAGACCACCAACTTCTTCATTTCGCCGCAGTACACCAATGGCGACAATAACAATCCGCGCCACCTGAGCGGCTATCAAGTCAGCAACGATGTTTCCGTGCGGCTGGACGATATCGCCAAGGTGGGCAGCACCATGGATGCGCTGGTGACAGCGGGCGCCAACCAGATGAACGGTATCAGCTTTTCGATTCGCGAACCTGCGCCCCTGCTGGAAAAGGCGCGCGCCCAGGCCATCGCCGACGCCCGTGCCCGGGCCGAAACCTATGCCAAGGCCGCCGGCGTCAGTTTGGGTTCCATTCTGTCCATCAGCGAAAGCGGCAACGAACCGCCCCGCCCCATGTACCGGATGGCGGCCATGGCGGCGCCCCCGGCGACCCCGGTCGCGGCCGGCGAGCAGAGCGTGACGGCCGACGTCTCGGTGGTATGGGAAATCCACTGAGCGGCCTTATATTAGGCCCATGGACAATCCCTTTTTTGAAGACTGGACCGCGCCTTTTGGCGCCCCGCCACTGGATAAGATCAAGCCGGAGCATTTTCCGCCCGCCTATGACCGGGCCTTGGCGAAGCATACGGCGGAGGTTGCGGCCATCGCGGAAAATCGCAGCTCCCCCAGTTTCGATAATGTGGTTCTGGCGCTGGAAAAAAGCGGGCGTCTCCTGACCCGTATCGAAGGGGTGTTCGGCAATCTCACTTCGTCGGCCACCAATGAAGAACTGCAGGCGATCGAGCTGGAGATGGCGCCCCGCCTTTCGGCGCATTGGAGCGCCATTCTGATGCATCCCGTTCTGTTTGCGCGGCTGGATGAGCTGTATCAGAAGCGCGGCAGCCTGGGCCTGGATGGAGAATCTCTGCGTGTTCTGGAACGCTATCACCTGGATTTTGTGCGCGCCGGCGCCAAGCTGAACGGCGAAGGCCGCGAGCGGCTGGCGGCGATCGCCCAGCGCTTTGCGGTCCTGGGCACCCAATTCAGTCAGAATGTCCTGGGCGATGAGGAAGACTGGGTTCTGACCTTGACCGAAGCGCAGATGGCCGGTGTGCCGCCTGCGGTGCGTGATGCCGCCGCCGCCAGGGCCAAGGATCTCGAAGAGCATATGCCCTTCGCCGTCACCTTGGCGCGCTCCAGTGTCGAGCCCATGTTGCAATTTGCCGACGACCGCGCCTTGCGCGAGCAGCTTTATCGCGCCTGGGTCTCGCGCGGCGACAATGCCGGCCCCCATAATAACAGCGCTATCATGACCGAGATGCTGGCCTTGCGCGACGAACGCGCGCGATTGCTGGGCTATGAGAATTTCGCCGCCTTCAAGCTGGCGGACTCCATGGCCGGCACGCCGGCAAAAGCGCGCGCCTTGCTGGAAGAGGTTTGGGAGCCGGCGCGAAAGCGGGCGCTGGAAGAACGCAACGCTCTGCAAGAGCTGATCACCCGCCAAGGCCAGAATTTTCGCCTGGCGCCCTGGGACTGGCGCTATTACGCCGAGAAATTGCGCCAGGAAAAATACGACTTCGACGCGCAGCAGCTGCAACCCTATTTCCAGCTCTCCAATCTGATCGAAGCCGCTTTCTTCACCGCCGAAAAGCTGTTCGGTCTGTCGTTCCAGCAACGCCGCGATATGCCGGTCTATCACCCGGACGTGCGCGTTTGGGAAGTCATGCGCGAAGGAAAAACCATCGGCCTTTTCTATGGCGATTATTTCGCCCGTACCGGCAAGCAAGGCGGCGCCTGGATGTCCAGCTTCCGCGATCAGCAGAAGCTGGATGGACCGGATGGCAATCAAAGCGTCCTGCCCATCATCACCAACAATGCCAATTTCAACAAAAGCGAGCCTTGCCTGCTGTCCTTTGACGATGCCGTGACCTTGTTTCATGAGATGGGACATGCGCTGCACGGGCTTTTGAGCCAGGTCCATTTCCCGCGCCTGTCCGGCACCAATGTGGTGCGAGATTTTGTGGAATTACCCTCCCAGCTTTTCGAACATTGGCTGGAAGAGCCCCAGGTCCTGGAACGGTTTGCCCGCCACTATAAAACCGATGACCCCATTCCCGAAGACTTGCTGCAAAAGCTTTTGGCGGCGCGCAATTACGGTCAGGGTTTTGCCACAGTGGAATTTTTGGCCTCGGCTTTGATCGACATGGATTTCCACACTTTGCCGGTGGGCAGCGATCCCAAGGCGGCGCAAGCCGAAACCTTGGCTCGCATCGGCATGCCGGAGGAGATCGGCCCCCGCCATGCCGCGCCCCATTTCACCCATATCTTTGGCGGCGATGGTTATGCCGCGGGCTATTACGCCTATTTGTGGTCGGAAGTGCTGGATGCCGACGGCTTCAAAGCCTTTAAAGAGGCGCACGATCCCTTCGATCCCGCCACCGCCCACCGGCTTTACAAATTCATCTATTCATCCGGCGGCACACGCGACTTCGCCCAGGCCTATCGTGCCTTCCGCGGCCGTGATCCCCATGTCGAAGCTCTATTGGAGGGGCGCGGGTTGCTCGCGCCGGCAGCATGAAGAGGCTCTTGATCGCTCTGTCCTTGATGGCTGCTTTGCCTGCGCAGGCCGCGACCGCGCCCAAGCCTTCCATTGCCAGCTTTCAGCAATTGCCGGTGGTGACCATGCAGCCTTATGACGAGGCGGCGAATGCCGATGCCCAGGTCGCGGCAGCATTCGCCCGGGCGGCGAAATCCCATAAGCGGGTGCTGATCGACTTGGGCGGCAATTGGTGCGTCGATTGCCTGGTGCTTTCCAATTTCCTCCGCCTGCCGGAAATGCGCCGCTTCATGGAGGCCCATTACGAAGAAGTTCTGGTGGATGTCGGGCGTTTCAACCGCAATCTGCAGATTCCCGCTCGCTTCGGCATCACCAAAAGGCTGGAAGGTGTGCCCGCTTTGTTGATCGCCACGCCGGACGGCAAGCTGGTCAATGGTGACAAGATTTTCGCCACCGCCGATGCCCACAGCATGACGCCGCAGGCGCTGGCTGACTATCTGGCGCGTTACGCGGATTAAAGTCTAGTTGGACGCGACCTGGCGCGCGGGGCCACCAGGTTCTAGCGTGTGATCGACCACATGCACCACACCATTCTTATCGCGCACGTCATAAATGGCGATGTTGGCGATATTGCCTCTTTCGTCCATCACCATAATGTTGGTCGGCCCATTCATCCGCGCGATCAACACGCCGCCCTCGGCGGTGCGCAGCCTGGCGGTGCCGCCGGCTTCGTTGATCAGCTTGAGCAAGGCCTGGGAATCATAACGGCCCGGCACGATCAGATAGCTCATGCGCCGCGCCAGCGAGGATTTTGGCTGCGGGCCATTGGCGGCAAAGGCGTCGTTGGTGGGCGCAAAAACCGTGAATTGTCCATTGGTCTTCAGCGCGGTGAAAATGCCGGTATCCTTCAGCGCCGCGGCAAAGGTGGAGTGCAGCGGCGAGGCGTTAACATTGTCCATGATGTCACGATCCGGCAGCATCGCTTGGCCCCCGATCATGGGGTTCATGATTTCGGCGCTGTTGTCGGCCACAGGCTTGGAATCGGCGAGGGACTTGGAATCGGAAAGGCCCCGGTCGGAAACCGCAGCCAGCGCGCCACCGATCATCATTGCGGCGCCAGCCGCCAATCCTGCAATCGCTGCTTGTTTCATGGAACTGCCTCCTGGCTTAGCCCTGAAGCCTCGAGCGGATTAACGCGAGGCAGCCCCGGTTTGTTCCACAGGTTTGCCGATGTTAATCCTGGCTTTCCAGGGCTTCCCGTTCCATTTCCAGCGCCAGCCAGCGCTCCTCGTCTGCGTTCTTTTGGGTACGGATCTCGGCCAACTCCACGGATAGGCGGGAAAATTTCCCTGGATCACGGACATAAAGGGTGCTGTCGGAAAGCTCTTTTTCCAGTCCTGCCATTTTGAGTTCCGCCGCCGCAATCTTTTCGGGGAGGATTTTCAAGGCATGCGCATCCGCGAATTTCATCTTGGGGGCACTCGCGCGCGCGGGCTTTTCCGCCGCCGGTTTTGCCGTGGTTTTGCGCGCCTCGGCGCGCGCAGGCGATTTTTCCCCCCGTTGCATCAGCATGTCGGAATAGCCGCCGGCATAGTCGGTGAACCGGCCATCGCCTTCCGCCAGCACGATGCCGGTCGCCACCCGGTCCAGGAAGTCGCGGTCGTGACTGACCACAAGCGCGGTGCCGGGATAATCGGCGATCACTTCTTCCAACAGGTCCAAAGTCTCAAGGTCCAAGTCGTTGGTGGGCTCGTCCAGCACCAGGAAATTGGACGGTGTGGCGAACAGCTTGGCCAGCAACAGCCGCGCCCGCTCTCCGCCCGACAGCACCTTGACGGGGGTGCGCGCCTGTTGCGGCGTGAACAGAAAGTCCTGCAAATAGTTCATCACGTGACGCGGCTTGCCCGCCACCATCACCGTATCGCCGCTGCCGTCGGTAACCGCCGCCGCCAAGGATTGTTCGGGATTCAACTGGCTGCGATTCTGATCCAACTGCGCCATCAACAGCCCCTGGCCCAGTTTGACATTGCCCTTTTCGGGTTGCAGCTGGCCGATCAGCAGTTTCAGCAAGGTGGTCTTGCCCGCGCCATTGGGCCCGACAATGCCGATGCGGTCGCCGCGATGAATGCGCAAAGAGAAATCGCGCACGATCGCATTTTCTCCATAAGAAAAGGCTACGCCTTTGGCATCGATAATTTTGGTGCCCGAACCGGCGCCTTCCGCCGCTTCCATCTTCACACTGCCCAATTGGCGGATCTGCTCGCGGCGTTCCGTGCGCATTCCGCGCAATCTTTCAAGCCGGCCGACATTGCGCTTGCGCCGGGCTGTAACACCGTAACGCACCCAGTGCTCTTCGGCGGCAATGCGGCGTTCCAGCTTGTGACGCTCGACTTCTTCTCTTTCCAGCATTTCGTCACGCCAGGCTTCAAAAGAGGCAAAGCCCTTTTCCAAACGATGGGTCTGGCCGCGATCCAGCCACACCGTGGCCCGCGACAGAGTCTCCAAAAACCGCCGGTCATGGCTGATCAGAACCAACGCGCTGTTGGAGGATTTGATTTCCCCTTCCAGCCATTCAATGGCGCGCACATCCAGATGATTGGTCGGTTCGTCCAGCAACAGAATATCGGGACGCGGCGCCAGCACCCGGGCCAGCGCCGCGCGGCGCGCCTCGCCGCCGGAAAGATGGGCTGGATTCTCTTCGCCCGTAAGACCCAGATTGCCCAACAAATAAAACGAACGGTTGGGATCTTCGTGTGGATTGAGCCCCGCCTCGACATAGTCACGCGTGGTGGCATAACCGCTCAAATCCGGCTCTTGCGGCAGATAGCGGATGGTGGCGCCGGGCTGGGCAAAACGGCTGCCGCCGTCGGCCTCCATCAAGCCCGCCGCTATTTTGAGCAAAGTGGATTTGCCCGAACCATTGCGCCCCACCAGGCAGAGCCGGTCGCCCTCGCCGACGCTGAGTTCGGCGCCATCCAACAGCCGCTGGCCGCCGAACGCGACGGTAATATCTTTAAGGTGCAAAACAGGCGCCATGGGCGGCTATGTGCTAGGCTTGGCCGCCGCAATCAAGAAGAATCTAGCGCGTCTTGGACGTAACCATCGCGCCGGGGCGAGATTCCATCTTCAACGCCGCTTCCGGGTGTTCCGTCAGCGTTTTGCCATCAAAATCGAACACCCGGATATCGCGCTCGACCGAACATTGCACCAAGAGCCGCTTGCCGTCGTCGCTCCACACCGCGCCCTGGCAGGCATGACCCAGCTGGGCATCGGCAACATGATCCAGCTTGCCCTTGCCGACGGCGAACAGGCTCAGTTTTCCGAACACGCTGTTATAAGTGGGCGCATTGCGAACCGTCGCGGACCCATTGCCGATCACCAAAGCGACATACTTGCCATCCGGCGACAGCACCACGGCTTCCGGCAACGCGCCCACCTCTACTGCGTAGGTGATCTTGCCGTTCGACGTGTCGGTCACGGTGGTGGCGGCGCTGCCCTTGGCCGTGGTGGGGGAGCCACCGAAATTATTGACGATCAGATAGCGCCCGTCATGAGTCAGGCTGCCGCCATCCGGCTGCGTCCCCACGACAAAGTCGGTGACGCGGGAGATTTGGTCGCCCTTGATCGCCAGCTTGGTGACTTTGCCGTCACCGAACCGCAGCGCATAAGCCGTCTTGCCGTCGCGGGCGATGATCACGTCGCGCGGCTCGGCCTTGGCCTCCAGCTTGACTTGGCTGGCCTCGGTCAGGTGGCGATCCTTAATGGTGAAGAGCGTGATGGTGTCGTCGCCCACCCCAGTCACCAGGGCAAAGCGTGCCTTCTTGTCCAGATAAATGCCGGTAGCGCCTGTCCCCGCCTGCACCGTCTGCAACAGCTTGGGTTTGGTGGGATCATCCAACCCGATCACCGCCACGGTGCTTTCCGCCGTCAGCTTGCCGTCCGGGCCGAATTTCTGGGGGCAGGCCGACAAAGCGAAACTGTAATCCGGCGCTACCGCAATGGCGCTGGGCGGACCCATTTGGGTGGCGCAGACATTGAGCATGCCGATCACCCGGGGCGCCTTGCTGCTGGAGAATTCGATGGCCGCCACACTGTCGGGGGTGGGCACCATCGGCAGGCCGTCGCCGGCGCGTACCTGCTTGCCGTCCTGTCCCGAAATAGCCAGATCGGCCAAGGCCGCGACGGGGGTCAAAATCAGAGCCGTGGCCATCAGGATCGCGCGCATATTCCACCCTTTTTTGGGGCGGTCCGGCTCACGCCCACTGCCCCTTTTCTTGTCTTTGTTGAGACGATCCTACTGTCCCGATCCCCCAAAAGAAAAGAGTGAGCCCGCTTTTGACCCAAAACAGGCCTAAGGCGCTGAAGCCTTGTCAAAGTGCAGATTCTTGATCGCGCCATTCACCACAAAACCGGTGATGCG
>Ga0207683_10001403_pt1 | contig 21752 bp, 18 predicted proteins | sample KBSM73metaG_FD_184333 | JGI IMG/M metagenome (GOLD analysis project Ga0207683, IMG submission 184333) | Miscanthus rhizosphere microbial communities from Kellogg Biological Station, Michigan, USA - KBS M7-3 metaG (SPAdes) (version 2) | ecosystem: Host-associated > Plants > Roots > Rhizosphere >... | reverse complement strand
CATTGATGAGAAGGATGTATATAAACTATTGTCTTCAGCAACCGGTGGTGCTGTAAAAGGCCAACCGATCTCCGCGATTAATATCCGTAAACTGGAAACGATGCTGGAGAACAGTGTATGGATCAACGATGCGCAGCTCTATTTTGACAATACAAATACATTGCATGTAACGGTAAATGAAAGAGAGCCATTGGCAAGAGTATTTACAATAGGCGGCAGTTCTTTTTATATAGACAGCCTGCAAAAAAGAATGCCTTTGTCGGAAAGAAAAAGTGCGAGAGTGCCGGTGTTCACAGGTTTTCCTGATAAAAAGAATTTATCCCAGAAAGATAGTGTACTGTTAAGCGATATCAAAACAGTGGCAGCATTTATCAATAATGATCCTTTTTGGAAATCGCAGGCTTCTGAAATTGATATAACTCCTGAACGCAATTTCGAAATGGTACCTGTTATAGGCAACCATTTAGTAAAGATCGGTGATGCACAAAACCTGGATCAGAAATTTCACCGCCTGTTTTTATTTTATAAAAATGTATTGAGCAGGACCGGTTTTGATAAATATAAAGTGATCGATGCACAATATGACGGGCAGATCGTTGCTGTACGCAAGGGTGAAAAATCAAATTCAATAGATACGGCGCGTTTGAAACTGAATGTACAGAAACTGATCAAGCAATCGCTCGAAGTACAGAATGACACAATGGTGACGGCAAAACAGATTGTAAAACCTGTTACACTAAACTCCGAAGAAAGGGGAGTGATGAATGAACAGGAGCAAAATAATTCAAAAGTATCCAGTCCTAACCCTTTGAAACTTTCTGAAAAGAAAAGTGTACCCGTGAAAACAGATTTGAAGCCGGCTGTGAAGAAAGAACCCAGGGCAGTGATGAAGAAGAGAGATTAGTGTCAATAGACGGCCCGGTCTGACGGATATTCTTATCAGGGAATGCAGCCGGGAACATCTACAGCATGCTGTGGAAAAAGTAAAAACAACAACTATACATATTAAACCTAAAGGGAAAAAACAACAAAACACATAACTATGATCAGCGAACAACCCATTATCGTCGGCCTTGATATCGGCACCACCAAGATTGCCGTTATCGCCGGGCGTAAAAATGAATACGGCAAACTCGAAATATTGGGATTTGGCCGCGCCAATAGTAATGGCGTAAAACATGGCCAGGTCTTAAATATTGATGAAACGATTAAAGCCATTAAAACTGCATTGGAAAATTGTTATGCTTCCAATCCAAACCTGGAAATAGGGGAAGTATATGTAGGTATTGCGGGCCATCATATAAAGAGTTTGCAAACAAGAGGGGATATTGTTCGCCAGTATACAGATGAAGAAATTACGCAACGTGAAATAGATCAACTAATCGCTGACCAATATAAAACATATATACCTGCGGGTGACCAGATTATTGATGTGATACCACAGGAATTTGCCGTTGATAATTTTCAAAATATACCGAATCCTATCGGTTACGGGGGAGTGAAAGTGGGTGCAAACTTTCATATTATAACGGGTGATAAAAATGCCATACGTAATATTAATAGAAGCGTTGAAAAAGCTGGTTTGCATTCAAAAGATCTCGTGTTGCAACCACTGGCTTCTTCTGCCGCGGTAATGGGACAGGAAGACCTGGAGGCGGGCGTTGCTATTGTGGATATCGGAGGAGGTACAACGGATCTTGCTGTATTTTATGAGGGCATTTTAAAACACACAGCTGTTATACCATTTGCAGGCGAAAACATCACAAATGATATCAAAACAGGCTTAGGTGTATTGAAAACACAGGCTGAACAAATGAAAGTTCAGTTTGGAAGCGCATTGGCTAATGAAGCCAAAGCAAACGCGTATATCACTATACCGGGACTGCGCGGTATGCCTGCAAAAGAAATCAGCGTGAAGAACCTGGCCAATATCATACAGGCACGCATGAGCGAAATTATGGACTTTGTCACCTATCATTTGAAACAAGTAGGTCTTGATAATAAAACATTGAACGGCGGAATAGTATTGACCGGCGGAGGTTCGCAGTTAAAACACCTGATACAGTTGACGGAATATGCAACCGGCCTCAATGCGAGAATCGGTTTCCCGAATGAACATCTCGCCGGCGGACATATTGAAGAATTGGCAAAACCAACATACTCAACCTGTATTGGACTTATATTGAAAGGATATGATGACTATGAGCATAACCGGAAGAAGTTTGAAATGGAATTCAGGCGTGTAGAGGTTCCAGAAGCGTTGAAGAAGAATGAAGAAGAAACAGTAGAAATAATGGAAGAAGAATCAATAAGCACAGAAAAAGTAAGACAACGGAAAGGACTCAGCAATTTCTGGGGCAAATTCAAAGATGGTATCATTGATCTTTTTAAAGAAGAAGAAGATCATGCACTTTGATGGAATTAACCGTTCAATTAAAAATTGTAAAACTTACTAACCTATTATTAAACTATCGCCCGGTATACGAAGCGGGGTGATGCAAATTCAATCACTATGATTTATTTTGATCTGCCGAAGGAGAAATCTTCCATTATAAAAGTAATCGGCATTGGAGGAGGAGGAAGTAACGCTGTAAATTTTATGTACAGCCAGTCTATTGAAGGCGTCAACTTCATTATTTGTAATACCGATGCGCAGGCAATCGCATTGAGTACAGTACCTAACCGCATACAGCTCGGGCCGCATCTTACGCAAGGTCTCGGTGCAGGTGCCAACCCTGAAATCGGGAGACAGGCCACTGAAGAATCGCTTGAAGAAATAAGAAGAATACTGGAAGTGAATACCAAGATGGCATTCATTACAGCAGGTATGGGTGGCGGTACCGGTACGGGTGGTGCACCGATCATTGCAAAAATTTGTAAAGACCTGGGCATACTCACTGTTGGTATTGTAACTACACCGTTTGCCTATGAAGGAAAGAAAAGGCAATTGCAGGCAGAAGAAGGTATCAAAACATTGAAACAGTATGTTGATACTTTATTGGTGATCAGCAATGATAAACTGCGTCACCAGTTTGGTAACCTGAAAATGCGCGAAGCATTTGAAAAGGCAGATAACGTACTCGCTACTGCTGCAAAATGTATCACCGATGTTATCAACAGTACGGGACAGATCAACGTCGACTTTGCTGATGTGTGTACGGTAATGCGCAATGGTGGTGTTGCTATATTGGGTAATGCAGCTGCGGCTGGTGACAATCGTGCGCAAAAAGCTATTGAAGAAGCATTGAATTCACCATTGCTGAATGATAATGATATCCGCGGTGCCAAATGGATACTTATCAATATCAATTCTTCAGAAGGCGAACATGAGTTTACCATGGATGAAGTGGAAGTGATACAAAGTCACCTGTTGAGCCAGGCAGGGGAAAATTCCGATGTGATACTTGGATTAGGTTATGATAATACGTTAGGCAACAAACTTGGCATCACCTTAATCGCAACGGGATTTGAATATAAAGATCCGTTTGTTCGTACACCCGCCAGGAGAGATGAAAAGAGAGAAGAAAAGATCTTTATGATGCTGGGTAATATGGAAGATAAGAAAGCAAAAGCAGCTAAAGAGGAAAAAGAAAAAGAAGAAAAACCGAAAGAAACAAAAGAAGATCTGCTGGCGCCAAAGCTGGTGGATGATTCAATAATCAAAGAGATCCCTTCGTATATCGATAACAGTGATGATGTGTTCCGGTTTATTGAACAGCATGAAGTACCGCTGACAGAAAAGAATGAAATCGTTCATTGGGAATTGAAAATGGACGAACCGGCGATCAATACAAGTCGTATTACTACTGTTGATAAAAAGCAGGAATCAAAATCGAAAGACGAAGTATATTCGAAACCAGTTACTGCATCCAATAAAGAAAATTCCCAGGAACATGCACAGCATCCTGTGGAAAATAAGAAAAATAGTGCCTCACCGGTATCATCAGTATCGGGTGGCTATTTAGCAAGACCATCCAATATTTACGTAGCAGAGCCTAAGGCAAGTGTAAATACTATCAAGCCCTCTGCTGAAGAACCGGTTTCGCCAAAAGTTGCAAAACAGGTCGAGGACGATAGTTCCGACATGCAACTGGTAGAGCGGAATGACATTCCGGCGGCGGATGTGCCGTTAGCCCATCAGGCTCATCCCGATAATTATCGGGGACCTTTGCCTAATTCTGTTGAGGATCCCGCTTTGCGTGACGAAACAGATGAGCAAAAACGTAGGGCAGCCGAACGACTTCAAAAGTTACGCAACTTGTCGTTCAACGTGAACAACGCTGATCCGAATAATGAGTTTGAAACTGTGCCGGCTTATATCCGCCGCAACATGGAATTGTATAACAATTCTTCGAATGTCGAAAACTTCTACAGTAACTACCAGGTAAAGACAGACGAAAATAATAACACGCAAATAAGCACCATCAATACATTTCTTGACGGGAAGAAACCTGATTGATATTCCTGTCTCCGCATGGAGCCGCGAATGTGAAAGGCTTCGTCCCAATGAAACCGCCTAAAGGAACAAATAGGCTTGTGTTTTTTCTAGTTGTTTCCCCCGATTTTTTATCGGGGGTTTTTGTTGTGGCGGCTATCGGTAATATGCTAAATGCAAAAAGCTTTTGACCCGGAGTTTTATTGTTATGGTCACAACTTTATACCTTGAATAAGCGTTGGTTGCGTCGTCCCGCATTCTGCGGAATGCATTCCGTTTACTTTTGAGCACAGCAGAGAAAGGATTACTGGTTGGCCGTCACACCGGGACGGTCATACCCGGTCATTTATGCTGCAAGACTTTTCTTCGAAAAACTGACAAGGATAGTGATGCTGTTTCTTTGGTTGAATTCAAAGTTTAAGTCGCCGCCCATCTTTGTTATCGCGGGTTTCACTTTTGCCATTTTGCCGGAAATGAAACGGCTGTAATCGTTGTTGTTATCATTTACGGTTATCGTCGTGTACGAATCTTCCTGTGCGGCTGATATGCGTATGCATCCGTCATGACTTGAGCTCACCGTGTTATTAAGGAGGCTGCCAAGAATATGTGCTACCACATTTTCATCGGCATCCAGGATTGCTTCATCAGGAATATCATTCACGATAAAACTGTTTCGTGAAACGGCGGTTGGCAAAATGCCCTTTATCAGATTATTTGCTAACTCCTTTAAGGATATTTTCTTTGCCATAGTAAATACAGGTGCGTTAACAGGTGGATAACTGGTCATAGGAAAAAGTTGTTTTGGTTTGAGATAAGATTCGACACAAATGATAAGAGCAGAATGTTCGAACAAAGCCATTGCAGAAATGATAATTGCTACTGAAACTTAAGAGCCTTAACCAATGTTTAATTTCTACTGCAAGGTATATACATGCAGGAAAGAGATAAATAGAGAAACGTTTATTTTGCTATCGCAAAATGCTTAAGCATTATGTAGAATGTACACTACGTGGTGAAAGCTTAAGTTTGCTAAGTGTATACCCTGATTATGAGGGAGATTGTTCAATAATAAGGCTAAACTTTTTCAGCCATTAACTGTTTTATCAGGGCTTCGAGTTCAATTATTCTTTTCTCCAATTCAGGAAGTCTTCTTGTAACGGCCTGGCTGCGCAGCGCCGACGTATAATCATAAGCGGGAGATCCGGTAACTGCTTTACCTGACTCTATAGATTTGCTGACACCGCTCTGGGCATTTATTTTGGCACCGTCGCCGATGTTGATATGACCTACAATGCCAACCTGTCCGCCGATCATCGCATGCTTGCCGATTTTTGTGCTGCCACTTACGCCTGCCTGTGCAGCAATCACGGTGCTGTTGCCAATTTCAACATTGTGCGCAATTTGTATCAGGTTATCCAGTTTTGCACCGGCTTTTATAACGGTTGAGCCGATAGTCGCCCTGTCTATTGTTGTATTTGCACCTATTTCAACATTATCTTCAATGATCACATTCCCGATCTGCGGCACTTTTTTAAAACTTCCATCTGCCTGGGGTGCAAAACCAAATCCATCGCTTCCGATGACCGTACCCGCATGTATCGCTACATTATTACCGATCACAGCGCCGTGATATATTTTCACACCGGGATGAATGATTGTTTTATTGCCAATCGTTACGTTGTCGCCAATAAAAGCGTTTGGAAAAATTTTAGTGTCATTGCCGATTTTTACATTCTCGCCGATATAGGCAAATGCCCCGATAAAAACCTGTTGGCCGTATGAAGCAGTTTTCGCAATATAACTGGGTTCCTGAACGCCGCTTAATTTCTGCGTCATCATTTCCTGGTATTTTCCAAGAAGCGTAGCAAAAGCGGTATATGCGTCCTGTACTCGGATAAGAGCAGCTGATACAGGTTTTTTCAATTCATAATCCGCATTTATTATTATTACCGATGCATTGGTGGAGTATAAAAATTCCTCGTATTTGGGATTGGCAAGAAAAGATAATTGCCCTGCACGGGCCTCTTCAATTTTTCCAAACGAGTCAACAGACACAGAAGCGTCACCTTCAACTTTGCCATTCACCAATAATGCGATTTGTGAAGCGGAAAAAGTCATGTTTTCAGGCTTTAAACTTGAACTGTAGCCTGGGTATACTTTTTTACAGGATAGCTCAAGGGCATACCGACAGCTAGGTTCTTAAAAAACAAATGTAGTATTTTTTAATGGTGCTGTTGAGGTGACGGTGGATTAAAGCGTTATCAATTAACGAAATATCTTTAACAGACCCGTCTTTGAACAGTATGTTTATATTTTCGTCGTTCAGTGTATAGGTTGTATTGCTCGCTTCGCCCGTAAATGCAAAATAACCGGCTTCTTTTTCGGAAATGGCGAGGTATTTCATCACTTCTGCTTTCTTTTCAGCGATTACGGCTTCCGCAAAAGGTTCATTCTGCAGTTTTACTTTCAATAAATTCCGGTCTATGAGCAGCCGGCAAAGTAACGACAACACTTTATCCGGATGTACACACCAGTTTTTTATCGTGCACATTACATCCACATCATCCAGGCGGCAGAAAGTATCGAGGTTTTGTTCAATCAACGAATCTGAATTTTCATTTTCGAGAAAAAAACGAAAAGGTTCCGAAGCCGCCGGTACAGGCACACCCTGGCTGATCAATTCTTTGGCCCGCCGGATAATATTTACCAGCATCATTTCTGCACTCAGTACCGTTTTGTGCAGGTATACCTGCCAATACATAAGCCGGCGGGAGACCAGGAATTTTTCAATACTATATATTCCTTTTTCTTCCACCATCAATTCGCCATCTTTTACTGTGAGCATCTTAATGATGCGGTCGTAGCCGATAACACCTTCTGCAACGCCGGTAAAAAAACTGTCTCTTGTGAGATAATCCATCCTGTCAACATCCAATTGCCCGGAAATTAATTGATGCAAAAAAGGTTTCGGGTAAGTATCTGTAAAAATGTCGATCGCTGTTTGCAAATTGCCATTGAATTCATCATTCAATGTTTTCATGATAAGTAAAGAAATCGTTTCATGCTCAATGTTTCTTATAAGATGATTTTCGAGTGCATGCGAAAATGGTCCGTGCCCGATATCATGTAAGAGAATGGCGATTTTTGCACCGAGCTCTTCTTCGGGTGTTATCATGAAACCTTTGCCTTTTAATTCGGTCAATGCGTTGCACATCAGATGATAAGCACCGAGTGAATGATGCAGTCGCGTATGTACAGCGCCAGGATAAACAAGATGTGCAAAAGCCATTTGATAGATGCGCCTCAACCGTTGATAATAAGGATGAGCAATAATATCAAGCAATAGCGGATGATCAACCGTAATAAAACCATGAACAGGGTCGTTTATAATTTTCCGGGCGGAAATCATTGACTATATTTTGTTAAAGCGTCTTTAAGATAGCCGTCAAAGCTACAATAGGCGGGGTGAAAAAGCTAAATTTACCAATTCAGGAGAGCCCGGGGTCCGGTTAGCAAGTCCGGACAGGTCTCAGAAAAATAGATGCGCCAGCGGGCTTTCGATCTCACTGACTTTCTGGCTAAACATATTTAAGAACAATTTCAAATCATAAACGATCAACATGGCGTTAGCAAAAATTCTCTGGGTAGACGACGAAATAGAAAGCCTTCAATCGCAACGATTATTTCTTGAAACAAAAGGTTACGATGTACATGCATTGACCAACGGTTTTGATGCTATTGATTATGTAAAAGATAATTTGGTGGATGTGGTGTTGCTGGATGAGACGATGCCGGGCATCACCGGGCTGGAAACGCTTGCCAAGATCAAAGAAGTGAATCAATCGCTGCCTGTTGTGTTGATTACAAAAAACGAGACGGAGAATTTGATGGATGATGCTATCGGTTCGCAGATCAGCGATTATCTTATAAAACCGGTAAACCCAAACCAGGTATTGCTGAGCCTGAAAAAAATAATTGATAATAAACGGTTGGTGGCAGAGAAAACTACAACGGCTTACCAGCAACAGTTCCGTAATTTATTCATGGCGCTGAATAGCAATCCTGATTATAACGAATGGATGGATATTTATAAAAAGCTGGTGTATTGGGAACTGGAAATGCAAAAAAGTGATAGCCCGGAAATGCAGGAAGTATTGCAGAGCCAGAAAAGTGAAGCGAATACCGAGTTTTTCAAATTTGTGAGTAGAAATTACGCATCATGGGTGAGCCCGAAAAGCAAAGATGGCCCGATTATGAGTCACAACGTGTTCCGGTTTAAAATACTGCCGCACGTAGAAAAAGGCACACCTTTATTTTTTGTATTGATCGATAACCTCCGGTTTGATCAGTGGAAAACGATACAATCCACGTTTGCGGAAAGTTTTCGTATAACGGAAGAAGATACATTTTACAGCATACTGCCGACAGCCACACAATATGCACGCAATGCAATTTTCTCTGGTATGTTGCCGGTAGATATTGAAAAAAGTTTTACGGCGCAATGGAAAAATGATGATGAACAGGGTGGAAAAAATTTACATGAAGAAGAATTTTTCCGCGCACAGTTAAAACGCCTTGGAAAATCCGATCTGAAAGTTTCATATACAAAGGTGTTGAATAACCAGGCAGGTCTTGATCTTGTGAATAATATGCATAACCTGCTTACCAACGATCTGAATGTAATTGTATACAACTTTGTAGACATGCTGAGCCATGCGCGTACAGAAATGGAAGTGCTCAAAGAGTTGGCCGGCGATGAAATGAGTTACCGCAGTATTACTTCTTCCTGGTTTGAACATTCGCCGTTGCACCAGGCATTGAAAAAAATAGCGGATAAAAATATCAAAGTGATATTAGGAACGGATCATGGCAGCATTCGGGTAAAGACGCCATATAAAGTAATTGGTGATAAGCAAACAACAGCGAACCTGCGCTATAAACATGGCCGCAACCTGAATTATGAACCAAAAGAAGTGCTGGCCTTCCGCGATCCGCGGGATGCAGGACTGCCTGTACCAACGGTAAATTCATCATTCATCTTTGCAAAAGAAGATGGCTTCCTTTGCTATCCGAATAACTACAATTATTACGCAAATTATTACCGCAACACATTTCAACATGGAGGCGTGAGTCTTGAAGAAATGATTGTGCCGGTGATACGGATGCAGAGTAAATAGTTTATGGCTTCTTAAGAACGATTTGTTCGTTGATCATTCCATACATACGTTGAAAAAATTCCTTTAGTACCGGGTATTCTTCCTTTTCATATATTGGTTTGAGCACCTCAAAAACATTTCGCAATACGAGAATGTTGTTTTCATGATAATACATCCGTTTGAACAGAATGCTCGAGTCTGCAGATCGTAATATTTGGTTTATGGGTAAATGATCTACCGCAAAGCCTTCCGGTATATTTAATGTAATAGAAATGCTATAGTATTGATTGCTTCCGAAATCTATGTCGGTACTGCGAAGCGAGTCTACAAATGGATTTTTGCGAAAATTGGAGAGAAAAAGCGGGTCCACAAAATAAAAATCGCCTGTTTTGGAAATGTTGCCGCTGAAATGAAATTTATCCATCAGTGCTTTCGTTTCGTCCTCGGCGTTATCTTCTTTCACGCTGTCAATCTTTAAATCGGTTGCTTCTTTTTCTATAAATTTCTTTTTTTCATCTTCTTCATCCTTTTCCGGTTTGTAGGTGAGTTTTTCCGATTTAGCAAAATCAAAATAATACGATGAAGCATCTCCGTTCATTTTTCCATCGGGGTCGATAGTGGCAATACCCGAAATCAAATTTTTAAAAAGAGGCCTTTTATCGGTAATGTAAACCCATTGACTGATTAGTGTATCAATTAAATAGCCGTTCCGGTTAAGAATATTGTAAGGTGGTGTTTTATAAGATTGATATTTCTGCGTTGCATCCAGTATGTAAAGATTGGAAGAGTCCATCGCAATAACATCTACACCATTAAACTGTGAAAGTGTCATGAATTGGTTGTCTGTTTTACCATTATCCCTTGTGCTTACCAGTATTGGATAGGCCCGTATACCGGCTTTACGCACCAGGTTCAGCAGAATGATATTCATTTCGGCACTGCTCGCATCACCGTTGGTCCAGGCCTCATTAATATCTTCGGCATAAAAAGTTTGTTCTTCATCCCATTTCAATTTTTCCTTTACTGCATGATAGATGTAATTGATCTTTTCTGCAGTATCTTTTATTTTTTTCACTGTATCGATAATGGCTGCAGTACCGGGTATGTTTGAATTAATGGCTTTGCCAAAATAAGATGAACGCAATAACAGCCGGTTGAAATAATTCCAGTTCTTAAAAGCTGGTAAAGACATGGGTCCTGACATAAGAATACTGGGCGTCAATGCAAATTCAATTCGCTGTAAGTTGTCTTTTATCGAACTCATCATTGGTTCCAACCGGAACGCGGGAATTTTTTTTAACGTAAACGAGTTGATCGTCGTGCTCGGGCGATTGTAACCGTAATTTTTAATTTCTCTTTTTTGTTCGACCGAATCGCGTGTAATAAAGCGCTGGTCAAGCGGCAGCATTGTAGGCCTGGTGATACGGCAAGAAGATACGACGGTAGGAATTCTGTCCTGGAAAAACCATGGATCAAAATGAAGCGTGTTTCTTTCTATTTTGGTATACCGGTACTCAATCACGCTGCCGGAGCGGAGATCAGGAAATGTAAACACCACTTTATGTTGACCACTCTCTGCCTTTTCCCGGTACATCTGTTTCTTTTCAATTTTCCGGACGACAACCTTCCCGCTGGAGTCGAGATTGTATACATAAGCGGAAATGTCTTTGATTTTTGATTCCCTTTTGCGGCCGTAATAGGGAATAGTTATGCTCGCAAAATCGAATCCTTTCTCATTGAAGATTTTTATTCTCACCCTTCTCTCCGTGCGTATCCTGATATCGTAATCTACCAATACCTCGGCTTCCTGGTAGTCTATTAACTTGAGAGCAGGTGCATTTTTGTCAAAATCGCATTCCTTCATTAAAAGTTCTTTCATGTCTGCTTTTCCAAAGTCGGGGAAATCGTCTTTCTGTGCATGCAGTGTTACACCGGCAGATAACAAAAATGAAATGATGAATAATTGCTGCAGACGGACGCCGCATCGGTGCAGTTGGGTGGTAATTAACATCGGTTAGGCTTATGTGGATAACATTCCCCTCAAAAAAAGGGTCGCAGTAAGATCGCAATTAATTTTGTAATTATGAAATATACACAATCCACTCTTGACAAACTGGAAGCGATACCGGAACTTTCCGGGTACGTACTACGATATGAACGTGGCACATTTCAAAGCGGTTATTGTATCCTGGAACAAAAAAAAGTAGTTGTCCTGAATAAATTTCTTCAGACAGAAGGGAGAATCAATACGCTTATCGACCTGATTCCGCAACTGGAGATTAATACAGACGCCCTGCCGGAAGAAGCAAAGAAGATGTACCTCGATATCATTTCCAAACTGGAAACCAAAGAAAATGATGAATGAAAAAGGTAAGATGTAAAATATAAAGGCCATCACATTTTACATTCTATAGTTTCAATTTTACATTTTACATTTACCTGTGTCTTATCCCTCTCTTAAAATAACTTTTCTTGGCACCGGCACCAGCAGTGGTGTACCTATGATTGCTTGCGACTGCGCCGTGTGCACATCAACAGATAAAAAAGATAAACGGCTCCGTTCGAGTATACTTGTACAGTCATCCACTACTACATTGGTCGTCGATACAGGTCCGGACTTCCGTTACCAGATGCTGCGTGAGAACGTAAAGCACCTCGATGCCGTATTGCTGACACATGCACATAAAGATCATATCAGCGGGATGGATGATATACGGGCATTTAATTTTTTTTCGAAGAAGTCGATGGACATTTATGCGGATACACTAACACAAGCGGCTGTACGAAATGAATTCTATTACGCTTTTTCTGATAAAAGATATCCCGGTATTCCTGAATTGAATCTTCGTACAATGACTCCTGAACCTTTCGTTGTAGGCGACATACCCATTACACCGGTGCTCGTCTGGCATATGAAGTTGCCCGTATACGGTTTTCGGTTTGGCAAATTCACATACATTACCGATGCCAACCGCGTCGATGATGCAGAAAAAGAGAAAATAAAGGGCAGTGAGGTTCTTGTTTTAAATGCATTGAGAAAACAAACACATGTTTCTCATTTCACACTGGGCGAAGCAATTGACCTTGCCAGTGAACTGGAGGTGCCAACTGTGTATTTTACTCATCTTTCCCACCAGATGGGTCTTCACGAAGAAATCGAACATGAGCTGCCTGATGGAATGCATCTTGCCTATGACAGGCTGCAGGTAACCCTTTAGCTCGGAGACACGAACAACTGTTAGTTTAATTGCTGTTTTCCCGTTATCTTGCGGCTTTTTACGACACATACCGGTAAAAGAACAATGCTTTGTTTTTAAAAGCGTTTCAAAATATTATTTTAGCTTGTCTTATTGATCAAAAACGAACCTACTCAAAATATGAATTTTCAACCCTCTGAACTTACAGTACAGGTAGCTCAAACAGCCCGCGATTTTGCTCAGCAATATATCAGGCCACATGTAATGGAGTGGGACGAAACGCAGGAATTTCCGGTGCAGGTATTTAAAGAAATGGGAAAGCTGGGCATGATGGGTGTATTGGTACCCGAAGAATATGGCGGCACAGGCTTTGGTTATTTCGAATACAAAACAGTTATCGAAGAAGTTTCCAAAGTATGCGGTTCGATCGGGCTTAGTCTTGCTGCACATAATTCGCTTTGTACCGGGCATATTCTTTTGTTTGCAAATGAGACACAAAAAAGAAAATATTTACCCAAACTTGCAACGGCGGAATGGATCGGTGCCTGGGGACTAACGGAGCCGAATACGGGCAGTGATGCCGGTAACATGAAAACTACGGCTGTAAAAGATGGCAATGACTGGATCATTAATGGCACAAAAAGCTGGATAACACATGGCAAAAGCGGCGACGTAGCGGTTGTCGTTTGCAGAACCGGTGAACCGAGAACAAGCGGCAACGCAACGGCGTTTATTGTTGAGCGTGGTACACCCGGTTTTAGTGGTGGTAAAAAAGAAAATAAACTGGGTATGCGCGCCAGTGAAACGGCTGAAATGATTTTTGATAATTGCCGTATACCGGATGCCAACCGTATGGGAGAAGTTGGCGAAGGATTCCGGCAGGCGTTAAAAGTGCTGGATGGCGGAAGAATTTCCATTGCATCACTTTCACTCGGTATTGCCAAAGGCGCTTATGAAGCGGCGTTAAAATATTCGCAGGAACGGCACCAGTTTGACAAACCTATCTCCAGCTTCCAGGGCATTTCTTTCAAACTGGCCGATATGGCAACAGAAATACAAGCCGCTGACCTGCTCACGCTGCAGGCCTGTGATTTAAAAGTTCGCGGTGGCTACGTCACTAAATCCGCGGCGATGGCTAAGTATTACGCAAGTGAAGTGGCGGTAAAAGTTGCCAATGATGCCGTGCAGATATTTGGCGGTTATGGATATACGAAAGATTTTCCGGTGGAAAAACATTACCGGGATGCGAAGCTTTGTACAATCGGTGAGGGGACAAGCGAGATACAGAAATTGGTGATAAGCAGGGAAGTGCTGCGGGGATAAATGACAGGCCGGAAAGATTGCCTGGATAATGAAAAGTACAGATTCACCGGAAATAATTTCTCATATACCTTTGCATTGTGAACAGGCAGGTTAATTATATTATCTATGCCATTTTACTCTCGTTGTCACTACCAATAGGTTATTATTTTATTGATAAGATAGTAGCTGCGGAAAATGCTTCACTACCTCAACCGGAAATTAAGCTGCAACCTGGAGAAGTTCCGATACCGCCGAAATCAGTTTCCGTTGGGAAGAATTTGTTTATGACAAAATGTGCTTCGTGTCACGCTATATTCAAAGACTTAATTGGTCCAGGTATAGCAGGGTTTGAGGAAAGAGGTCCATGGCATGATAGAAATAATTTGTATGAGTGGATTAAAAACCCGGCTATGTTTATGCAAAAGGATTTGTATACTAAAAGCCTGAAACAAAAATATAGTATAACAATGCAGTCTTTTCCGGAGCTTACAAATCAGGAAATTGATGTAATTGTTGAGTATGTCAATTATGTAGTGCAGTTTGGGAAAGACCCTGCAACTATTGTTGATTGATTATTTTACTTCCTGCATATCCACCAATCTCTTATAAAATCCGTTTTGCGAAATCAATTCATTGTGATTCCCTCTTTCTACAATTTTTCCTTTTTGCAATACAATTATTTCATCGGCATGGCGGATGGTTGATAAGCGATGCGCTATAACAATACTCGTCCTGTTTTTCATCATATTGTTTATCGCGTCCTGCACAAGACGTTCACTTTCTGTATCGAGTGAAGAAGTAGCTTCATCAAGGATCAATATCGGCGGATTTTTTAAAACAGCTCTTGCAATCGTCAATCGTTGTCTTTCACCACCACTTAACTTGGTGCCACGATCACCGATGTTACTGTTGTATCCGCCTTCCTTTTGAATGATAAAATCATGCGCATTGGCAATCTTCGCAGCATCAATGATCTGCTCCTGCGTTGCTTCCTGGTGACCGAGCGCAATATTATTTGCAATGGAATCATTAAATAAAATCGGCTCCTGGGTGACAATACTCATCAGGCTGCGAACTGACTGTAGTGAATAATCTTTAATATTGATTCCATCAATTAATACTTCGCCGGAAGTTACATCGTGAAATCGTGGAACGAGGTCGGCTAATGTGGATTTACCTGCACCCGACGAGCCAACTAAAGCAATGGTTTTGCCTTTGTCAATAGTCAAATTGATCTTATCGAGGATAACGGCATCGCTATAAGAAAATGTTACATCTTTGAATTCGATTTTGTGATTAAACCAATGTAATTTTTTGCCATTGGGGTTATCATCGACTGTAACCGGCGTCTTTAATATTTCTTCAATACGCACAATAGCGGCAGAACCTTTGTGCATATTGCTGAAGGAAGTTGATAAAGTTTTAACAGGATTGATAATGTTATAAAACAGGGCGAGATAAGCAAGAAACGTTGACGGAGCGAGCGGAATTTCTTTACCCAATACCAACTGCCCGCCAAACCATAAAATGCCTGCAAATACAAGCACGCCAAGAAATTCAGACATCGGGGACGCCATATCCCTCCTGCGGCTGATCTTGTTTTTTGCCGTTAATAGTTCGTCGTTGATTTTTGAAAAACGACCTTTTAAAAGCGATTCAATATTAAATGCTTTGATCACCCGTAAGCCATTTAATGTTTCATCCATTACCGATAATGCCTCTGCGTTTTTAATAGCAGCTTCATTCGATTGTTTTTTCAACGCTCTTGAAATTCGACCAAGTATAAAGCCAACTACGGGAATGCACAGCAGGATCGCTATGGTTAATTGAGGGCTGATATAAAATAATACGGCGAACGTAACAAGTATAGTTAAAGGGTCTCTTATCCATCCTTCCAATGTACCAACGACAGATGTTTCTACTTCTGCCACATCATTTGTAGCCCGGCTGATCAGGTCTCCCTTTCTTTTTTCTGTAAAAAAACCAATGGGCAGTAAAAGAATCTTATTGTACAGTTCTGATCTTAATTTATTTACAATTTCATTTTTTAGCGGATTTAAGATATAATAAGAGAGATAGAGGAAAATGTTTTTCAAAAGAATCGAAACGACGATAATCGAACAGATAATTGCCAAAGCGCCAACCGGTGTCACATGTTCCACCTGGCTTACCATTATATTGCGCAGGTATTCCATGGCGGGATTATCTGCTTTCTTTTGAAACTGGCTGCTGCTGCCATTGAATATAAGATCAAAGAACGGGGACAGCATCCCGAATGAGACGATTGAAAATACAATGGAAAGGAGCGTATTGAGGAAGTAAAGAACTATTTTTCCTTTGTAATGCCTCAGATAGTTAAAGATCCGCGAATATTTTTTCATTCTTGCTTATAGTCTTCTAAACGGCGCAAAGTAACTAATTTTACAGGTAAGATAATTGTTAAGACATGGAAGAAGGAAAAAGACAAAAACAGGTGGGCGGCCTCCTGCAGGAAGAGATCAACGAAATTTTCAGGCGATTGAACCTGGGCATGATCGATGGCGGTATGGTATCCATCAGTTCGGTAAAAGTTACCCCCGATTTACTGGAAGCAAGAATATACCTCAGTTTTTTCCAGGTAAAGGATGCGGCAGCTACGATGAAAAAAATTGAGGACAGGGCCTGGGAAATAAAAAAAGAACTGGCGGCAAGAATAAGACAACAATTACGTCGTATTCCAGAATTAAAATTTTTTAAAGATGATACGCTGGACCAGGTTTTTAAGATGGAGGAATTATTCAAACAAATAAAACCTTCAGATCCTGGAAAGGAATAAAATCGCTGCGCTTTTAAATATAATCCAGATGGACATATGACCGGCCGGGCAAATAACCATAAACATTGAACTTTGAACCTTAAACTCCTCTTTGCCTGGCGCTATTTCAAAGCAAAAAAATCAACCAATGCAATAAATATCATTGCATGGATCAGCATTACGGCTATCATTATCGGCACAGCTGCTCTTATCCTGGTATTGAGTGTTTTCAATGGCTTTGAAGGTTTGGTGAAAACCTTGTATTCTTCGTTTTATACGGATTTAAAAGTGATGCCGGCAACCGGTAAAACAATTACAATCACCGATGCACAACTGCAAAAATTGAAAGGTATAAACGGTGTAAAAAATTTTTCATTGATTGCAGAGGAGAAAGCTTTACTTCAGAATGGTGAATCGAAATCTCCGGTGTACCTGAAAGGCGTTGATGAAAATTATAGGTATATCACCGGAATCGCCAATAGCCTCATTCGTGGCAGCTACGATCTTGGGAATGAAGACACGGCATCGCTGATATTGGGATCGGGCATTGAAAACGCTATTGGGATAATGACAGACAGGAGTTTGTTTCCGCTAACGCTGTACCTGCCGAAGAAAAATGGAACAGATCTGCTCGACCCGATGCAGGCTATCAGTGCCAGTTCTGTTACAGCCCGGGGTACTTTTGTAATACAGCAGGATTTCGATAACAAATATGCAATAACAAATATTGGCTTTGTAAAAAAGGAATTGGGGCTTGGAAAAGATGATTACAGCGGCCTGGAAATTTCGATCACTGATCCATCGGCGGCAGATGTAATGAAAAAAAGTGTTGAAGGTGTTTTCGGTGATAAAGAATATAAAGTTCAAACAAGGTATGAGCAAAACCAGGGATTGTATTCAGTAATGAGCAATGAAAAGTGGATCATCTTTGCTGTACTTTCCCTGATATTGGTTGTTGCTGCATTCAATATGATTGGTGCATTGACAATGCTGGTACTGGAAAAACAAAAAGACATAAGCGTATTGCATGCACTGGGAGGAAACAATAGTTTTATACGCGGAATTTTTTTGAATGAAGGAATTCTATTGGCATTGATCGGCGGTGCAATAGGAATGATGCTCGCCGTTGTGATTGCTTACCTCCAGGTCAATCTTAAATTGATACCACTTTCAGGCGATAGTTTTTTGATTGATTATTTCCCCGTCAAACTTCAATTCTCAGACTTTATACTTGTCGGCATTACCGTTTTTATAATCGCTTTTATCGCTTCCTGGTTGCCGGCCAGAAAAGCGGTTGCGAATGAGTTTTCGTTGCGTAGTGAATAGTCTGTTTGCTATTAAACGCTGATGTTGCTACTGAAAGCTAACGGGTCGTTTTAGCGACAAGGATATCAATTATTCAACGGGAAGTTAGCCGTGACGTTATCGGGATGCCTTAACGTACTTTATAAATCCAAACTCATTTAGAAGAGGGCTTTTTTACTACCGGTGCACTATTGGCTTTTTTAGCTTTGGCGGATCCTTTTATCAGGTTAGACTTGCCAATTTCTTCCAACTCTTCGTAGCTCAATTCGGATAAATCAATGCGAAGCTTTTTGCATAGCGAGGTCAGAAGGTTAAATTCAATATCGTCTTTGGGAGTAATAAGTAATGCTTTCATGCGCCAAATCTAAATGAAAGATACTGACGGCAGCATTCGAATTTGTCGTTATATGTACGCTTCGTTGATATAAGAAAAAGCGATAATCAAAGAATGATCTAACCTGTATCGCTATCAATTATTTAAACTACAAATCCCGGATCAATAATCTCCCAATGTCTCCGGCAACTGTGCCAATGCCTTTTTCAATTGTTCGTCATTGGGGGCTACGCCGTGCCAGTTATGATCATTCTCCATAAAATCAATTCCTTTTCCCATCACCGTATGCATCATAATAGCGATTGGTTTACCCTGGCCGATCAATCCTTTCGCTTTATCCAATGTAGCAATCACATCATCCATATCATTGCCGTTCATCTCGAGCGTGGTCCATCCGAAGGCGTCGAATTTGGTTCTTATATTTCCAAGGCTCATCACTTTGTCGGTTGGTCCGTCAATTTGCTGCCCGTTCCAATCTATGGTAGATATAAGATTGTCCACTTTATGATGTGCAGCGAACATTGCAGCTTCCCATATCTGCCCTTCATCCAGTTCTCCATCACCATGAAGTGAAAAAACTATATTCTTCTCTCCATTCAATTTTTTTGTAAGCGCGGCACCAATAGCCACACTTAATCCCTGGCCCAGTGAACCGGAAGCCACCCGTATACCCGGTAAATGCTCATGAGTGGCCGGATGGCCCTGCAGTCGTGAATTTAATTTGCGGAATGTGGCGAGTTCTTTTACATCAAAGTAACCGCTGCGGGCAAGCGTGGAATAAAAAACTGGAGATATATGCCCGTTAGAAAGAAAGAAAACATCTTCGCCCGTTGCATCCATATTGAATGCAGGATTATGTTTCATTACTTTAAAATAAAGAGCTGTGAAAAAGTCGGTACATCCCAAAGAACCGCCCGGATGACCGCTGGCAGCGCCGTGTACCATTCTGACAATATCTCTTCTGATTTGGCTGGCAATTTCTTTTAATTCAGGCATATATATATTTCATTATAATTAAACTTTTTGTATCTTGTCCGTTCAAAGCCCCTGCATTGCGCTGCAAAAGTGCAATCTTTTTTGATACGAAATCCATCGAGTAGAATCATTCTGTCAACAAATTCAGTTTTCCTATGATGTTCCCGTTATTCTCTGATCGGTGCAAAAAAAAATCATAGGTTGTTGTAAACGAATTGCATAAGGTCATATTTTTGTAAAATCAAAACACGCTGAATGTTTGATGTATTTCTGACAGGATCTGTAGCCTTCATTATCACTTTTTTAGCAATTCCCGTGGTATTGCAAATCGCAGAGCAAAAAAAGTTGTTTGATGTGCCCGATGACAGAAAAATTCATGTCCGCCCTGTAGTTTCTTTAGGGGGGGTGGGCATCTTTGGGGGATTTCTCCTGGCCTCATTGCTTTCCATATCTGAATACTCAAACCCGGAGTTCCAGTATTTTTTTGCAGCCGCACTGGTTATATTTTTTCTTGGCTTAAAGGACGACCTGATCGTTTTATCAGCATTTAAGAAAATTATAGGCCAGCTAATCGCTGCTTCAATACTTATTCATCTCGGCGGTATTAAGCTCACAAGCATGCACGGATTGTTCGGGTTTCACGAAGTGCCCGAAGCTTTTGGATTGGCCATGTCTTACATGACTATTATCGTAGTTATAAATTCATTTAATCTTATTGACGGTGTGGATGGATTGGCCAGTACATTAGGTTTATTGACGACAATGATATTCGGTGTTTACTTTTTTGCTGCCGACCAGTTGTCGTATTCACTCCTTTCTTTTTCGATGGCGGGAAGCTTACTTGCATTTTTAATATTCAATCACCACCCTGCGAAAATTTTTATGGGTGATTCGGGCTCACTAATGATTGGGCTGGTCAATGCAATATTGGTTATTAAATTCATAAACATAGCAGACACACCCGGCGCCGTTGTACCTGTTGCCGCACCGGTAGCCGTTGCTTTTGCAATATTAATGGTACCTCTTTTCGATACTTTGCGTGTATTCTCTATAAGGATAGTAAGGGGACGATCTCCGTTTACACCGGATCGCAATCATATTCATCATTTAATGCTAAGCAAAGGGTTGAATCATACGACAATCACTCTCTCCTGCTTATTAATTAACCTGTTTTTTATTTCTTTGGCTTACTGGGGTAAATCATTAGGGTCAAATTATTTGTTGCTCGTGATGCTCAGCATTTCGTTTTCAGGAATTGCTGTTCTGTATTATCGCAAAACCCGCACCCGCCGTCTCGTTGTTGCCAAACATCTGAACGAGACTATAACAACAGAATTTAAGCCGGCTCCTAAAGTTGTTGCATTGACAAAGGAAACAGCACTGGTTGAGCAGAAATAATCGTTGCGTTTTTTGAATAGTAATTAAGCAGATGCTCTTTTTTATCCCTCTTATTTGCTGTTTTATTAGCTTTGCCCTTCTTAAAATTGAATTATGGCAGATGATATAAATTCGTTACAACTCACTGCAGAGGAAAATATGCAGAAGGCAATCAGTCATCTTGAGGCCGAACTGTTAAAAATTCGCGCCGGAAAAGCAAATCCGCAAATGCTCGATGGAATAGTAGTTGATTATTATGGATCTCCCACACCGATCAGCCAGGTGGGCAATATAAGTGTGATGGATGCGAGAACTCTGAGCATCCAACCCTGGGAAAAAAATATGCTTCAGCCTATTGAACGGGCCATCATTGCGGCCAACATCGGTATTACTCCCCAAAACGATGGTAATAGCATTCGTTTATTTCTTCCGCCGTTAACAGAGGAAAGAAGAAGGGAACTGGTAAAAAGATGTCATGGCGAAGGTGAACATTCAAAAGTAGCTATACGTAATATTCGTCGTGACGCTATTGAAGGCATTAAAAAACTTCAGAAAAACGGCTTGAGTGAAGATGTGTCAAAAGATGCGGAAGCAGCTGTTCAGGCAGTTACTGATAAATTTATTGGCGTTGTTGACAGGCATCTTGCACAAAAGGAGAAAGAAATTATGGCGGTATAATCAGCATGTCCTTCGCCTTTTTGTGTTATTCTTTTTTATTTCAATCGTTGAATAAATTGCTGTTGTAATTCACCCGCGATTTACCCTGGTCACCATAAAGAATATTCAACGATCTACCACAATTTACCCTGTGATTTATTTTACATGGTTACTCAAAGTATTAATGACAAAAGTTATGGGGAAAATAAAACTTGCTGAA
>Ga0207683_10001402_pt1 | contig 21757 bp, 19 predicted proteins | sample KBSM73metaG_FD_184333 | JGI IMG/M metagenome (GOLD analysis project Ga0207683, IMG submission 184333) | Miscanthus rhizosphere microbial communities from Kellogg Biological Station, Michigan, USA - KBS M7-3 metaG (SPAdes) (version 2) | ecosystem: Host-associated > Plants > Roots > Rhizosphere >... | reverse complement strand
GGCAAGGTCACGATCGATCCGGTCCGCAGTCAGATGAATGCGTAGATAATCGCGCAGGCCCGCGCGCACGCCGACGACGCCACCGGCACCGTCATCGATCAGAAGCATCTGGACCTTCCTCCGGACGAGAGAAGCACCTGAAACCCATACTCCTAGCGGCGACGATCGGGCGCATGGGGAGAACTTCGTATCTCACCCAGCCCAGTGTGATCGGCAGCGCCCTACGGCATCCCGGTCTCGGCGTTGCCGCGACCGCACGTCCTAGCCCCGAGCCTTGCGACCACCGCCGGTTCGGGGATCGAACCGTACCGGCCGTCGGCCTCGGTGCCTGTGGTACTGCGGGGGAGTGATCGGGCACGCTACCGGGTATGAACGACCCGATGCCCCAGCCGACCTACTCGCGAAACGAGAGCGCGGCCGAGCGCCTGGACCGCAACTACTCCGAGCTCCTGCAGGAGCTCCGCGTGGCTCAGACCGGCGTTCAGATTCTGTTCGCGTTTCTGCTGACCATCCCATTCCAGCAGCGGTTCAACGACATCGACGGCTTCCAGCGCACCGTTTACGTGGTCACTCTGCTCTGCGCCGCCATCTCCGCGCTCCTTCTGATATCGCCGGTGTCGGCACATCGGGTGCTCTTTCGCCGCCATCGGAAGGACGAGCTGGTCGCATTCACCGGCCGCGTGGCCGCCGGCGGCCTGATTTTCCTCTTGGCGGCAATGCTTGGAGCGGTACTGCTCGTCGTCGACTGGGTCGCAAACCTGTCGCTCGCTCTCGCCACCGTAGCCGGGTTGGGGGTAATCGGGATGTGGTTCTGGTGGATCCAACCGGTTCGCTGGCTAGCAGGTACGGAGCGTCTCGAGCCGACTGACAGCGCGCATGACGCCGATGTCGGCCCGGGAGAGACGAACGGATCTCGCTGATCTTGGCGGCACCGCAGCGGCATACCCGAGTGTCCCGGGACACTAGGTTCGACAACATGGTGGTCGACCTGAATGCCGACCTGGGTGAAGGTTTCGGGGTGTGGCGGCTCGGGGACGATGCCGCGCTGCTCGAGGTGATCAGCAGCGCCAACGTGGCCTGTGGCTTTCACGCCGGCGATGCCCGCACCATGCGCCGGGTATGCGACCGGGCGGTGGCCCGCGGTGTGGCGATCGGCGCGCAGGTCGGCTATCGAGACCTGGCCGGATTCGGGCGGCGACGGATAGAGATGGACGTCGACGAGCTGCAAGCCGAGATCGGATACCAGATCGGGGCGCTCGACGCCTTCGCGCGGGCGGCCGGGGATCGCGTCTGCTACGTGAAACCCCACGGAGCGCTGTACAACACGGCGGCGGGGGACGTCCAAGTGGCTCGAGCAATTGCCGATGCCGTCGCTCGGTACGCGCCGGAGCAGCCGGTCCTCGGGCTGGCCGGATCGGCGCTCCAGGAGGCCGCCGACGACGCATCTGTCCCCTTCGTGGCAGAAGCATTCGCCGATCGGGCTTATACCCCGGATGGGCGGCTGGTCCCGCGGTCCGAAGTCGGCGCGGTACTGACCGACGTCGATGTGGTGGTGGCGCGCAGCGTGCGGATTGCGCGCGAGGGTGTCGTCATGGATGTCGAGGGTGGCACGGTAGCGGTGTCTGCTCGGTCGTTATGCCTCCATGGAGACACTCCCGGCGCGGTAGACCTTGCCCGGGCAGTACGGGCGGCGCTGACCGCGGCCGGCATCGCGATCGAGAGGTTCGCGAGATGAACGAGCTGCTCGCCCGAGCTGGTCCGGACGAGCCGATGCATCGGGTCCGGCTGCTGCCCTGCGGTGATCTAGCAACCCTGGTAGAACTGCCGCCCGACGCCGGCGTGCTGGAGTTCCGCGCCGATGTGGCGGCACTGGGGCTCGCCGGCGTCGGCGAACTCGTACCGGCGGCGCGGACGCTGCTTGTGCACCATTCCGCCGCACGCGGACCGGTCGTGCGCGCCGCGCTCGTCACCCTGCCCCTTCGGAAGCCGGACCCGATAGCGACGACAGCACCGGTCCAGGTCTCGGTTCACTACGACGGCGCAGATCTCAGCGGGGTCGCCGACGAAATCGGCTGCTCGGTCGAAGCCGTCATCGCGCAACACCAAGATCCCACGTACCTCGTCGCGTTCTGCGGGTTCGCCCCGGGGTTTGCATATCTGCTCGGACTTCCGTCGGCGCTGCACCTGCCTCGCCTGGCCACGCCGCGAACACTCGTACCCGCGGGATCGGTTGCGATTGCCGGCGAGTACAGCGCGGTCTATCCGCGCGAGTCCCCGGGTGGTTGGCGGTTGCTCGGTCGCACCGCGGCCACCTTGTGGGACGCCGACCTCGATCCCCCGGCCGTCCTGACGCCAGGCCGCGCCGTCCGGTTCGTCGCCGCATGATCGAGATCGTCGCGCCCGGGCCGCTCGCCACGATCCAGGACCGCGGTCGCCCGGGCTACGCGCACCTCGGCGTCGGGCTATCCGGAGCGGCGGATCGCGAAGCGCTCGACCGGGCGAATCGCCTCGTCGGCAACGATGCTGCGGCCGCGGCGATCGAGGTAACGCTCGGCGGCCTCGCTATCCGGCTGCCCAGCCCAACGACCGTCGCGTTGACCGGGGCAGAGTGCGGAGGTGCGCCCGGATGGGATGTCGCAGTTACCTTGCCGGCAGGCAGTCGGTTTGCGCTGGACGTGCCGCGCGCCGGTCTGCGGTCCTATCTCGCGGTTCGGGGCGGCATTGCGGTGCCTGCGGTTCTCGGGTCCCGCAGTACGGACACGCTTGGCGGACTCGGTCCACCTCCCCTGCGCGCGGGAGATCTGGTGCCAACCGGATCAGCGATCGCCGGTCGAGTGAGCGGAGAGGTTGCGACGGCGCCGGCTCACCGACCGGCTCTCCGGGTGGTCCTCGGACCGCGGGCGGACTGGTTCAAGCGCAAAGCCGTGACGGCACTGACCGGCTCCGTCTGGACGGTCCGGCCGGAATCCAGCCGGGCGGGCGTGCGGCTCATGGGCCCCGAGTTGAAGCGGAAGGTAACGACCGAGCTGGCGAGCGAGCCGACTGTGCCCGGCGCCCTGCAAGTGCCGATGAGCGGCATGCCCATCTTGCTCGGACCGGATGCGCCCGTGACCGGTGGCTATCCGGTCATCGCCGTCGTTCATTCGCACGATCTCGACGCTGCCGGTCAACTACGACCTGGCGACCAGGTGCGATTCCACCTCTGGTGAGAGGCGGGAGACTTCGCTACCCGAACACGATCGTCTTGTTCCCGAACACCAGCGTCCGGTGCTCCACGTGAGCGGACACCGCCCGCGCCAGGACCACGGTCTCCAGGTCGCGTCCTTTCCGGATGAGGTCGGGGACCGAGTCGCGATGGGAGACCGGCGTCACGTCCTGAGCGATGATCGGGCCCTCGTCCAAGTCAGCTGTCACGTAATGCGCGGTCGCGCCGATCAGCTTGACGCCTCGTCGTTGCGCTTGGTGGTAGGGCCGAGCCCCGGTAAACGCCGGCAGGAACGAATGGTGGATGTTGATGATCCGCGCTGGGTAGGCGGAGAGCAGGGTTGGCCCGAGGATCCGCATGTATCGAGCGAGCACCACCAACTCGACCTCGCTGGCATGCAAGAGGTTGCGGATCTGGAGTTCCTGCTCGGCCTTGGTGTCCGGCGTGACCGGCAAGTAGTGGAACGGTACGCCACTGAATTCGGCCAGCGCAGCATGATCGGGATGATTGCTGATCACAGTCACGATCTCGGCCGAGATCTCGCCGGCCCGCCAGCGGGCAAGCAAATCGGCGAGACAATGCACCTCGCGTGATGCCAGCACGGCGATGCGGGGCCGATCGTCGACGAACCGGAGGTCGACCCGCATGCGGAAGCGGCTGGCCACGTCGGCGAACCGTTCTCCGACCTCGTCGCGTGGTAGTGCGTCGGAGGTCGCGTCGAACTCGACCCGCTGGAAGAAGACGCTGGTCTCGGGGTCGACGTGCTGCTCGGCGTGCACAATGTTGCCGCCGACCGTGAGCACGAACTCGGCCACCGCGTGAACAAGTCCGGGCTGGTCGGGACAGGACAGCAGGAGGACGACGCGCACCGGCGTGCGGAGTTGGCAGTCAGTACGTCCGGTGGCGCACCGCCCGGACCCTGGCAGCGATCAGCAGCGTGATCAGCAGCGTCGTACCTCCGACGGCCGCTCTGCCCTTAGGCGTTTTCATCCAGGCCTTCACGTTCTGCTTGGCGACATCGGCGAGCCGCTTCGGGTTCGTGCGCTCGGCCAGCTGGTCGACGGTGGTCGCGAGCGACGAACGAGCCTCCTCGATCTCTCGCTGGATCTCCTCTGGTGACCGCTGCACCGTCACGCCGGGCTCCTTCCATCAATGCCGCTCGCCGGAGAGCCTAGGGCATGTCCCGCGATCCCTGCTCGCGCAGCAGCGCGTGGGATTGCGGGACATGCCCTGATGTCTAGCTCTAGTGTCTAGGGCATGACACGTCTTGCTCCCGGCGACCCCGCTCCCCCGTTCACGCTGTCCGACGCCGACGGGAAGCAGGTCTCACTCGCTGACTATGCGGGTCGAAAGGTTGTCGTCTACTTCTACCCAGCAGCGTCGACGCCCGGCTGCACCAAGGAAGCCTGCGACTTCCGTGACAATCTGGCCGACCTCAACGACGCCGGGTTCGCCGTCGTCGGAATTTCTCCGGACCCGCCGGCCAAGATCGCAAAGTTTCGAGACAAGGAGTCCCTGACGTTCCCCCTGCTGTCCGATCCCGACCGGTCGATTCTGTCGGCATACGGTGCCTACGGCGAGAAGACGATGTACGGCAAGAAGGTCGTGGGCGTGATCCGCTCGACGTTCGTCATCGACGAGAACGGCAAGATTCTCGAGGCGCTGTACAACGTCCGGGCCACCGGTCACGTAGCGAAGCTGCGCCAGGAGCTCGCCGTCTGAACCCGATCGGGGCCGTAGCCCAACGGCAGAGGCAACGGTTTTAGGTGCCGTCCAGTGTGGGTTCGAATCCCACCGGCCCCACAGGCCCGATCACCCATATGTATGCAGATTCCGTTGCCCTGACAGCGGAATCTGCATGCTGATCGTGGCTACGGCGCCGGCTGGCCGGCCGGCGCGCTGCGGATGTTGTGACCGACAGATGTGAGGCACTTGCCATCGGTGAGCCGCCACTTCCAGCCGTGCATCTGGCACGTCAGCACATCGCCGTCGATCGAGCCGAACCGCGACAGGTCGGCCTTGAGGTGCGCGCACCGGCGCTGCAGCTCCCATCCGTCGAGGATGATCGATTCGGCGGCCTCAGCGGCGTTCTGCTCGGCGAACCAGCCCTCGGCGTAGTTGAGCCGCTCCTCGGACAGACACTTGAAGAAGACGTAGATGAATTCGTTATAGGGGCCGATCCGCTGCGCGGAGAATCGGCAGGACAAGAACAGGCTGTTGACCCAGTCGACTTCGTGATCGTGAACGAGCTGTTCCAGGTATGCGCGCCGGGTGCGGAAGCGGTACCGCACCTTCTCCCCCGCGTACGGCCGCAACTCGCGCGCGACGAAGTCGATGATGAAGTCGATGTCGCCGCGTACGGCGTCCTCGGCCGTGAACCGCACTCCACCGTTGATGCCCGCCGCCATGTGGTCCGCTTCTTCCAACAGCGGGGCGAACCACTCCGAAAGGATCGGGATGACGTCGATTTCGGGGTGGGCCCAGGTCGCCTTGGCCGCCTCGACGGCGGGCTGGGCCCGGGCCTGGTAGTCACGGAGGTACGCCGTCTTGTCGGCGAACAGTTTCTCCACCTCGGCGTCGGACATCGGATGCTCGACCGGGCAGCCCGGTGCCACGACGTCAGCCACCGAGCCGGGTAGCAACAGCCGCCCCTCGTCGTGGCCGTGTTCGGCCAGCCACTCGAGAAAGACGACCTGGTCCGGGAAGATGTTCGACTCGTCGCCGAAGATGTCGTTGAATCCCCAGAGCTCCTCGTCGAGAAAACACGGCGGCCCAGCAGTCGGGAAGACGTAGGTGGCGGCGAGTTCCTCGATATATCGCAAGGTCCGGTCGAACTGCCGAGCCCGCTTCTGCAACCCGAGCGCCTGCTTGGCCCGCCTCGGCAGCTCGTAGACCATGGGGAACCAGATGGCACCAGAGAACTGGATCAAGTATGCGTCGACCGGGCCGAGCTCGAGAAATGCGCTCAGGTTCGCCGGGCGCGCGTCGTTCTGGTTCAGCAGCCGCTGCTCACCGTCGTATACCCATAGTGACGAGTCGCCGATCGGGCCGTCCGTAGGTGACGTCAACGACTGGATCATCACCTGCAGACCGTCGAGGTCGATGACCTCGCCGGACACGGTCTTGACGATATTCCGGAAACCTAGGTCCCGGATGCCGTCCTCGAGTTCGGTGGTCGGGAACTCGGGCAGCAGCACAGTGATGCCCTTGTCGATGTGATCGCGCAAATTGATCGGGTCGAAGTGGTCATGGTGCAGGTGGCTGACGTACAGGTAGTCCGCGCGGCCGAGCTCGTCCCAGTCCAGCTGGGAGTTGTCCGGGAACGGGAACCACGATCCGAAGTACGCGGGATTGACCCAAGGATCGGTGAGGATGCTGCCGTACGCGGTCTCGATCAGCGCGCTGGCGTGGCCCAGCCCGGTGACTCGCATCAGAGTGATGGCTCCCGTTCAGTCGGGTCGGCTTTCGCGACCACGGTAACCGAGGCGCCGGCCGGTCGTGACGATTGCCGGGCCGATCGGGCTGGACGAGCGCGGTCAGCTACCTGGTTCCGCGGGCAACGTTCGGTCGAGTGAAACCCGCACCGAAGCACAGAAAGCCAGCAGCGGTCGCCATGCCCTCGAATCCGCGGGAGGCCACCTCGAGCTGGGCCGAGGCCAGTGCGGTGGCTACCGTCTCGCCACCGCGTAACCGATCGTGGAAGGCCACCATAAGCGGCCAGGTTTCCGTGTCGAGAATGGGCAGGACCGATGCCACGAGCTGCGAGGTGCCTTGTGCGAGAAGGCTCGCGGTGAGCCCGAGCAGCTCATCTCCGACCGGAACGACGGGGCGGCCGGCATCGCACGCGGCGACGACGACCGTGTGTGGCGTCCGGCGGAGCTTCTCCAGGTCGTAGATCATCAGCGGTCCGTCAGCCAGGCTCAATGACCCGAACTGAGGGTTGTCGGCGCGCACCCGCCCGTGGGTGGCCAGGTGGGCCAGTGCAGCGCCGTCCAGGTTGGCCGCCACGGACTCAACTGTCGCCATCTCACCGACGAGCGGCTTGACGCCGTAGATCGACGCCACCGCCTCCGCCTCGGCCCGAGCCCCGGGCAAGCCCGGTCCAGCCGCCACGACGACGGCACCGCGCCTCGCCCGACGCGTGATCGCGCCGTGCCAGAGCGTCGCTGAGGGTGCGACGGTAACCGGGCGGCCGGCACAAGACGGCAGAACAGACCACGGAAGCCACTGCAGGCGGCCAGTCGGAACGACGAGCAACGGCCGATCACCCACGTTCGGCGCCGAACCCAGCAGCATCCGGTCCAGTTCGGCCACGGTCGCCCGCAACAGGGAATGCGCGGCCTCGCGGCTCGGCTTCGAGGCGCTGCGCCGGGCCAGGCGGTGCAAGGCGAACGGGAGCCGGTCGGCCAGGTCGAGCACCGGCGCCCACGGGCCCAGCTCCCGCATGCGGACGTGCCCATCCACGACCGTGATGACCCGCAGCTGTTCGCCCAGGGCGACGTATTCGACGACGGCGGCGCCCCGCAATGCCGCACTGAGATCGGCAACTGACGGGGCCACTGCTACCCCGAGATGGCTGGCCCGCTGGCGCCTCTGGTGGTCTCGGATCTGCCGCTCGAGGCCGACTTGGCGCGCGCGGAGGGCGCCGGTCGGACGGCCGGCGGTGCGAGACTCGTCGATGTCTCGGGTGACGATGCGCAGTTCGGAGAGCGCATCCGACAACGCTTCGTCCTGCCGCCCGGCGGGGGCATTGTGCAAATGGCTCGCCCGTCCGATTTCGGCCCAGGCGAAGGCCTGCCGAGCCGACCCGTCTTCGATGGCGAGACCCAGTCCGAGCGACGCGAGATCGACCCGGTGGCCGGCGACATGCGCTCGCATGTCGGTGGCCGCTATGGCCGCAGCGTGGTCGTCGAGAATTCGCAGGCCGGTCCGCGCGGCTGACCGAGCGGCCGCGCGGTTGCCGGCAGCTTGGTGCAGCAGGGCCTGCGCATACCAGGCCCGCGCTCGAAGGGTGGCCGCGCCGCGCCGACGGGACAGTCCGGCCTGGCTCAGCTGCGTGACGGCTCGGTCGGCCCGACCCCGGTCCAGCTCGCGTTGCCCGGCCACCAGGCGAGCCTCGAGGGCGACATCCGGCCACAGCCCGCCGGTGCCGGCAATCGCTCGCTCCAGCTCAGCCGTGCGAATGCGCGGCGAGTCACCGGTGAGCTCGTAGGTCAGTACCAGCACCCGGGCGAGCGCCGCGAGCTCGGCGTGCCCGAGACCGTCAAGTTCGCGAGCGGCGGTCCTGGCTTGCTGCAAGGCGCCGCCGACATCCCCGCCGAGCTGCTCCGCGCGCGCCAAGAGCAATCTCGCCTCGGGCAGGATCGAGTGCCGCTGCTCGCGGAGACATTCGGTGATCGCCCGCTCCGCCGCCTCCCGCGCCTCGGACACCAAGCGGACCGACAGCAACAGCTCAGCGCGATCCCGAAGCAGCGGCGAAACCTGCGATCCGAGCTGGCGGAAGCGAGTCTCGGCCTGATCGAAGTACGCCAATGCGGACGGGACATTTCCGCGAAGCACCTGCACGTAGCCCAAGTTGTGGATGCCGATGGCCACCGACAGGGCCAGGTTGAGGCCGTCCCAGAGGCGTAACGCGTTGCGGATGTCCTTTTCCGCGGCGACGAACTGGCCGCGGTGCGCCCGTCCGAGGCCTCGATTGACGTAGACCCGCGCGGCCCAGCGGTCATCGTGCGCCTTGCGAAGGACCGGCAGCCCGGTCCGGTAGTCGACCAGCGCCTCGTCGAACCGGCCCGCCTGCTGCAGGATCGCCCCCCGCTGGACGTGAGCGCGGGCCCGGTTCACGCCGTGCAGGACACCAACCGCCGAATCGATCATGCGAATGGCGGTCGCCGACCGGCCCCGCCACATCAGGACGAACGCCAGTGTCATGCGCGCCTCGGCGGCGAGTTGCGTCGATCGGGCCTGTCGACCCAGCCGGATGGCTATCCGCAGGAAGGCCACGGACGCATCCAGGTCCTCGAGGTAGAAGGCGGCCAAGCCTTGGGCGCGGGCCGCGACGGATTCGGCGGCCTTCTCGTGCGATTGATGGGCGCCGGCCATTGCCTGGGCGGCCAGGACTGCGGCTCGTCGCGGATCGACCTCGACGAGGCCGAGGGCCTCGCGGGCCAGATCCTCGGTGGTTGCCGCCATGGCCTAGAGTCTCCGCCACTAGGGGCGGCCTCGGAGCTGTGTTCCCGCCTACCCCTTCCGTGTCAAGCATTTTGTGCCCATTCTGGTGTATCAGCCGCAGGCATCCGACCTCCGACCAGTCAGTGATGTCTTCCTGCCCACCGTGGAGTCGTGCATGTCCGAAACGTCCGACGTACGCCAAGTACCGGTCGATGAGCTCGCCCATCAGCTGGTCGTCTCGCTCGAGCACGCCGACGTCGTGTTGGAAGAACTCGCCGCCCTGGCTCGCATCGGAATCCTGACGAGCGCGCCGACGCTGCCCGCCGCGGATAAAAGCGTGGAGTTGGGTCTCGGTCTGATCCGGCTGTCGTATCCGAGTGACCTCGACCGGACGGCCGCGGATCAGCCCGATGACGTGTCCGGCCGGAATCTCAACGACGTGCTCACGATGGTGCGTACCGCTTGCAGCTTCCGGCATCGAGGGTGGGTGCCCACGATCGGCAAGAACCGAGTGATGAACGGCATCGGAGGAGAGGGCGGCCAGGTCAGCGGCGGCGGCGGGCAGGTCAGCGGAGGCGGCGGGCAGGTCAGCGGAGGCGGCGGGCAGGTCAGCGGAGGCGGCGGCGGGTTCCCCAGCCCCTCGGATGGCCCGATCCAGCCCGAGGCCGTGGCATACGGAGGTGCCGGCGTCCGCATCGGCGTGCTCGACACGCCGCTTGTGTGGAATCGGGCCTGGGGCGGCAACGTGCGATCCCTCGACCCATCCGTAGCGTCGGCCACGCAATCCGTCGACCCATCTGCAACACCCGAGTCCTACAGCTACGACGTCGGCCACGCCAACTTCGTGGCAAGTCTCATTGCGGCACAGGCGCCGGAGGCCGACATCGGCGTGCTCGGCACATTGCACTCGGGCGACGCGTCGGCCACCGCTTGGGACGTCGCGCGCGCGATGGTGTCGTTTCTCGACCGCGACGTGGCGATCCTCAACCTGTCGCTCGGTTGCTACACCGACGACAACCAGCCCCCGCTGCTGATGCAGCGCGCAATCCAGATCATGACGCCCCGGCTACTGGTCGTCGCGGCCGCCGGCAACCATCGCCAGCCGACGCGTCCGCGCCCGTTCTGGCCCGCTGCTCTCGACGATGTCATCGCGGTCGGCGCCTACGGCGACGACTACCGGCCGGCACCGTTTACGCCGCACGCCCCGTGGGTCGACGTCGTCGCACCCGGCGTCGACATCGTCACCAACTATTTCGACGGCTGCGTGGCGGTCGAAGACGGGAAGCCGAAACAGTTCGCCAGGTATGCGAAGTGGCAAGGCACGTCCTTCGCTGCCGGCTTGGCCACCGGCGAGATCGCCTCCCGATTGCCCGTCAACGGCGATGCGCGCTGGGTGCGCGAGTCGCTCTGGTCCGGAACCTACGACGGTATCTTGATCAAAGGGTCGCGGGATAAGTGACCAATTATCGAAGCCATGTCCGGCGACACGATGCGGGGGTGAATTATGCGCGACGACCCGGCCGTGATCATTCTCGTGACCCGGGCGCAGGATGGCGACCAGGAGGCCTGGGACGAGATCATCGAGCGGTTCGCCCCGCTGGTCTGGTCGATATGCCATCGGTTTCGGCTCGCGGACGCCGACGCGCACGATGTGGGACAGAACGTCTGGTTGCGGTTGGTCGAACATCTCGACGTTCTTCGCGAACCGGCGGCGCTGCCCGGCTGGCTGGCCACGACAACGCGGCGCGAATGTATTCGGGTACAACGACTCGGCTGGAAGCGCGATCGCCAGCTCGCGGACCCGGAGCTCGACGTGCCGGCGGACGAGGACCAGACGCAGGTCGATCAGTGGCTGATCGCGGCCGAGCGACAGGCCGCGCTGCGGACCGCGTTCGCCGACCTTGGCGATCGCTGTCGGGAGCTCCTGGGCATGCTCATGGCCGACCCGCCCGTCGCCTACGCGCAGATCAGCTTGCAACTGGGCATGCCGGTCGGCGCCATCGGCCCGAACCGGTCCCGGTGTCTGAGTCGATTGCGTCAGCATCCGTCGATCGCGGCCCTGGTCGAGGACGCACCGGCCCGGCTGCGGGGAGGTGCTCGGCATGACAAGCCCATGGTGGGTTGACGATGACGAGTTGCTCGGCGAACTGCACCGGGCACTCGAGCCGGTTCCGGCCTCGTTCATCGAAGCCGGCAAGATGGCCTTTACCTGGCGGAGCATCGACGCGGAGCTCGCCGCGCTTACCTATGACTCCTCCCGCGATCTCGTCGGAGCGGAGCAGAGCCGCGCCGAACCGGCCGCCCTGCGTTGCCTCACGTTCGACGCGACGCATCTCACCGTCGAGCTGGAGATCGTGCACGACGCGCTGCACGGGCAGCTCGTCCCACCCGGGCCGGGCATCGCGGAGATCCGGCGGGCCGATGGCAGCGTGAGCCGGGTGGCGGTGGACGAGGTGGGCTACTTCACCTCGACGCCGGTACCGACCGGCACGTTCCGGCTCTACTGCGCCCCCGAGGGTGGCGAGGCCATTCTCACCGACTGGATCACGCTGTAGCGCTCTCACCCTCCATAGCGACCCAGTGGAGCGGGAATTACCTTGATATTATTGGTGATTCTCTATTGACCGGAACCCGTCCAACCGGGATAATCGAATACATGTTCGAGACTGGCTTGGCTGGGTCGACGCTGGTGTCACGAGTGGCGGACGCCCTCGAACACCTGGCCGCGGCGCAGCATGAGCTGGTTGGGCTTGACCCGACGGTGCTGTCCCGGGACGAGCTATTGGACCTAGTGGAAGTGCTTGAGACCAACGCGCGGCGACACACCGCGGTGGGTTGTGAGCTGATCGCGGAACTGGACGGGCGCGGGGTAGCCGGCGAGCTGGGCTACCCGTCCACTGGGGTGCTACTGGCCGAGCGACTGCGGATTGGCCGGCGGGAGGCCGCCGGCCGGGTTCGGGTGGCCTCCGACCTGGGGCTGCGACGGGCCGTTACTGGCGAGACTCTGGAGCCGCGATTCCCGCACGTCGCCGCAGCGCTGGCGGAGGGGACGATCTCTGCTCGACACGCCACGGTTATCACCGCCACGGTCGACCGGCTGCCCGACCGGGTGCTCACGGAGCAGCCGGAGTTGGTTGCCCAGGTCGAACCAACCCTGGTAGGCCATGCGCGGAAACTCGATCCGGATCGGCTCGCGGTGCTGGCCCGCACCGTGGCGACTTGTCTGGACCCGGACGGGCAGCTGGTCGCCGAGCAGGACCACCAGCGGCGCCGATCTGTCGCCTTGGCGGTCCTGCCGAATGGCTCCGGCCGGCTGACGGGCACCCTCACCGGTGAAGCCGCCGCGGTCTGGACCACGATCCTCGACACTCTCGCTCGCCCGGTAACGACCAACGATGATCAGTCGGATCGACGCAGCCCCGCGCAGCGGCGGCACGACGCGCTGTTGGAAGCCGGGCGACGGCTTCTGCGCTCCGGCTCGCTGCCAGACTGCGGCGGCGCTCCGGCCACAGTGCTCGTCACTCTCACCGTGGATCAGTTGCAGGCCCGCACGGGCCTGGCAACCGCTGGCCACGGCGGACTGATCACCATCTCCGAAGCATTGCGAATCGCCGCCGAGGCCGACATCTTCCCCGTGGTGGTCGGCGACGCCGGCGGAGTGCTCAGCTACGGGCTGCGAAGGCGGGTCGCCAGTATCGGGCAGCGGCGGGCGCTGGCCGCCCGGGATCGCGGGTGCTCATTCCCGACCTGCGACCGGCCCCCGGACTGGTGTGAGAGTCACCATGTGACGCCCTGGGTCGACGGCGGGCCCACCGATCTGGATAATTTGACCTTATTGTGCGGTTTTCACCACCGGGAACACCAGAAACGTGGCTGGGCGGTACGTATGCGCGATGGGCTGCCAGTGTGGATCCCACCCCGCTGGATCGACCGAACTCAAACTCCTCGCCGGAACACCACCCATCACGTGGCCATCGACTTCCCGCCACCCGCCTTGCCCGAACGGAACCGCACCCAGATCGGCGACCGCTCTCGCGACCCGACGCCCGCCTGCGCCTGACTCCGCAGGTCAGCCGGCAGTCCGAGGCCGGTCCCAGCGTTATGGCGCTGCCGGTGGGGTCCGGTCCGGGCCCAGGCTGGCAATTCCTATTGGCTGAGGCTCTCGGTCGCTCGGACGATGTGCGGCGCAATTGCGCGCAACGCTTTGCCCCGGTGGCTGATCGCGTCCTTCTCCGCGGGGGGCAGCTCACCGTTGGTCAGCGTTTTCCCGTCAGCGACGAAGATCGGGTCGTAGCCGAAGCCGTTGTGCCCCCGAGGCTGGCGCACCAACCGGCCGGGCATCTGCCCCTCGACCACGACCCGTCCCCCGCTCGGGGTGGCGAGCGCCGCGGCACAGACGAACGCTGCGCCTCGCCGGCCATCCGGAACATCGACGATTTGGTCGAGCAGCAGCCGCAAGTTTGCCGCGTCGTCCCCGTGCCGGCCGGACCAGCGGGCGGAGAGCACGCCAGGCATGCCGTTCAGCGCGTCCACCGCCAGCCCGGAGTCATCAGCGACGGTGATCAGCCCAGTCGCCAGAGCTCCGACCCGGGCCTTCGTCAGGGCGTTGTCGGCGAAGGTGGCTGCGGTCTCCGGTACCTCGTCGTACGGCGCCGTATCGTCCAGGCCAATCACTCGCAGGTCGGGCTGCACGTCGGCGAGGATGCGCCGCAGCTCGGCGAGTTTGTGGGGATTGCGGGTGGCGAGCAGCACCTCCGTGGGCATCACGCCGCCAGCGCGTCGGCCTGGATCTTGGTCAATTGCGAGCAGCCGCTGATCGCGAGGTCGAGCATCGCGTCGAGTTCGGCCCGGCGGAACGGCGCGCCCTCAGCCGTGCCCTGGACCTCGACGAACTCGCCGGTACCGGTAAGAACCACGTTCATGTCGGTCTCGGCCCGGACGTCTTCTTCATACATCAGGTCCAGCCGGGCCTCGCCGTCGATCACGCCCACCGACACCGCGGACACCGAGTTGACCAGTGGATCAGGCCGGGCCAAGGCCTGCTGATCCCGCAACCATGTCACCGCGTCAGCCAGGGCCACGAAGGCGCCCGTGATCGCGGCGGTCCGCGTGCCACCATCCGCCTGCAACACATCACAGTCGATCGAGATCGAGTTCTCGCCCAACGCCGACAGGTCGATCGCCGCGCGCAATGAGCGGCCGATCAGCCGGGAGATCTCGTGCGTCCGTCCGCCGATTCGGCCCTTGACCGACTCACGGTCGTTACGGGTGAGCGTCGCGCGCGGCAACATCGCGTACTCAGCTGTGACCCAGCCCAGGCCGGATCCCTTGCGCCACCGCGGCACGCCCTGCACGACCGAGGCCGCGCACAACACTTTGGTCTCGCCGAACTCGATCAGCGCCGAGCCCTCGGCATAGCGCTGCCAGTGGCGGGTGATCGTGATCGCACGGAGCTCGTCAGCCACGCGGCCGTCGGGACGCACCATGAACCGCAGCTTAACGAGAGCCACTGTCAACCGACCGCAGAGCCGCGACGGCCATGCCAGGTGCGTGTCAGGACGCACCAGCGCCGTGTGCGAGTGCTACCAGGGTCTGCTCGCACGATCGGAGCATGACATCACACCCCTATGCCATCGAGGCCGAAGGCTTGACCAAACGATTCGGCACCACGCAGGCCCTCGCGGGCATCGACCTCGCCGTCCGGGAGGGGACCGTGTTGGGCGTCCTCGGGCCGAACGGGGCTGGCAAGACGACCGCGGTGCGCATCCTGGCCACGCTGATCACCGCCGACCGAGGATCGGCTCGAGTCGCCGGCTTCGACGTCGTTCGCGACGCCCGTCAGGTCCGGCAGACGATCGGGTTGACCGGCCAATACGCCTCGGTCGACGAAGATCTCACCGGCATGCAGAACCTCGTGCTCATCGGGCAGCTGCTGGATCTGCCGAGCCGCGCGGCCCGCGCCCGGGCCCGCGAACTGCTTGAGTGGTTCGACCTCGCGGATGCGGGCGGGCGGATGGCCAAGACGTACTCCGGCGGCATGCGCCGGCGGCTGGACCTCGCCGCCTCCCTCGTCGGCCGGCCGTCCGTGATCTTCCTCGACGAGCCGACCACCGGCCTGGACCCGGCCAAGCGCGAGGACATGTGGGAGGTCGTCCGACGGCTGGTCACCGATGGCTCGACCGTGCTGCTGACCACCCAGTACCTGGACGAGGCCGACGCGCTGGCGGACGAGATCACCGTGATCGATCACGGTCGGGTCATCGCCCATGACACTCCGGACGGCCTCAAGCAGATCGTCGGAGGTCAGACGCTCGAGGTCCGGCCGACCGACCCGTCCCGGACCGCGGAGGCCACCGCGATCCTTGCCGAGATCACCGGCGGCCGGGTCGAGTCGCCTCGGCGAGGCACGCTGAGCGTGTCCGTCCCGGACGACTCCGCGCTGCCCACGACTGCGGCCCGCCTCGCCTCGGCCGGCATCACCGTCACCGAGTTTTCGCTTCACCTGCCCAGCCTGGACGAGGTGTTCTTCACCCTCACCGGGCGCAGCGCGAGCGACGACGAGTCGCAGTCCGACACCAAGGAGGCAGCATGACCGCGACGCTTTCTCGCGAGCCGACCGTCGTCGCGCCGAAACCGACAGCCCCCGCCGCGAACCGCCGGTTCGGCCTGATCCGACACAGTGCCGCCTTGGCGCGCCGCAGCCTCATCAAGACCTGGCGGACCCCGGAAGCGCTGATCGATGTGACCTTGCAGCCGATGATTTTCCTGCTCCTGTTCACGTACATCTTCGGAGGGGCGATCAGCGGGGGATCCCAGCACGACTACCTACAGTTCCTGCTGCCGGGCCTACTGGGCCAGTCGATTGCAATGGCCGGCATCTCGCTGGGCACCAACCTCAACGGCGACCGCGAGAAGGGTGTCTTCGACCGGTTCCGATCGCTGCCGATCGCCCGTTCGGCCCCACTGGTGGGCGGCGTGCTCGCCGACGTGGTCCGCTACCTGATCCTGTGCGCGGTGTTCCTCGGCTTCGGGTACGCGATGGGTTTCCGGATCGAGACCAACACCACCGCAACGATCGCCGCAGTCGCGATTTCGGTCGCGTTCGCCCTGTGCTTCTGCTGGATCTCGGTGTGGGTGGGCATGATCGTGCGCACCCCAGGCGCGGTGCAGGGGGTCATGTTCCTTCTCGTGCTGCCGCTCTCCTTCGCCAGCAACACCTTCGTTCAGACCGGCACGATGCCAGGCTGGCTGCAGGGTTTCGTCAAGGTCAACCCGATCACCCATCTGGTCGACGCGGTGCGCGGCTTGATGCTGGGCGGACCGGTGGCCTCGCACGTGCTGTGGACACTGGTCTGGATGGCCGGATTGCTCATCGTGTTCGTCCCTCTGGCGACGCGCGCCTACCGACGTCGCACCTGATCCCGGCCCGGATCGGCCAGGTCGATCGCTTCCGTGCGGCTTGCCGCCCACCCGGCCGACCACTGCTCCTGGAATCCGTCGGCGCCCAGCACCTCCCGGGCGCCGGCGGTAATTCGCGCCACCATCAGGTCGGTCGGGTCATCGGCCCCGCGGATGCGCGCAGCCAGTCCTAGCCGGAAGCTGGCCGTAGCCGCGTCGCCGTATGCGAGCGAGAGCATGGCTTCGGCGACCACGACGATCGCGACGATCGGCATGTCCTTCGACGCTCGTCCGGCCGTATAGGCGATGTCGACCTGACGACGGGCTCGCTCCAGGTCGCCGGCGTCGATCGCTGCCGCGGCGCCGAACGCTGCGACGACCGCCGTCCCGTGGTACATGCTGAACCGGGACCGCGAGGCCTGCGACAGCAGGTCCTCCGCCTCGGTTTGCAGCCGCTGGGCCGCCTCGACGTCTCCTGACGCTCGCAGCACTCCCCCACGCAGGACGGCCGTCAGTGCGCGCCATTCCGCTGAGCCGATGGAGTTGGCCATTTCCGACGCCGCCTCGGCGTACCCGCGCGCCGCGTCCCATTCGCCCAGGCGCCCGTGCATGTCCGAAAGCCGGAGCAGGATATACAGCCGATCATCGACCTCGATGGCTCCGGCCGTCTGGTCGTCGAGCAGCCGGAGGGCCCTGGTCAATAGAACGGCCGCGCCGGAGACGTCACCGTCATACGCCAGTAGCCCGGCCGCGATCGGCAAGACCGACGCCAACCCGACCTGGTCGCCGACCGCCTCATAGCCGGCGATGGCGGCTGCGGTATCGGCCCGGACGGCGACCACGTCGCCCGAGTTCTCGGCGAAGCGCGCCCGCATGGCCAACGAGGTGGCCTGAATCCACGGGTCCGGACTAGCAAGCGCTTGGCTGAGGTAGTCGGCCACCTTCTCGTGCTCGCCAGCAATGAACAGCAGGAACGGCTTGACGATCGCAAGCATCGGGGTGTGCGTCACGTCGAGCGCAAGAACGTCATCGAGGATCTCGAGAATTTCGTCCTGAGGGTGCCGTCCGCCCGGGTCGGTCCCGGCCAACTCGGCCGTGATTGCGCGATTCATCGCCCGCAGCGCGACGGCGGTCAGCCAGAGATCCGGGTCAATGCCGTCGCCCGGCAGACGCAAGGCCAGCTCCAGCCAGGCGAGCGCCTCGGTGTGCCTGCCGGTCAGGCCCCAGTACTGGTTCAGCGCGACGACGAGCGTGAGCGCCGGCGCGGCCTCGCCGCGGTCGAGGAGGTGGCGGAGCGCGGCGAGAACGTTGTCGTGCTCTGCCGCGATGACCCGCAGGGCCGTTCGCTGGCGCCGGTCTCGTAGCTGCGGCACCAGATCGATCGTCAGGTCCGCGAAGAACCGGGCATGAGCGGTCCGCACCGCGTCCAGTTCACCCCGCTCGGCGAGGCGATCTATCCCGAACTCGCGGATCGTTTCGAGCATCCGATACCGCGGGCCGTCGTCCTCCAACCCGAGCAGCGACTTGTCGACGAGGGCGGCCAGCAGGTCGGGAATGTCCGCGCGGCGCACCGCGCCGTCAGCACATACGGCGCCCGCGCTGGCTGTGGTCGCGCCGGCCGGAAAGACAGCGAGGCGCTCGGCGAGCAGCCGCTCCGCGGGAGAGAGCAGATCCCAGCTCCACTCCACCACCGCCCGCAATGTTCTGTGCCGCGGTAGCGCCGTCCGGCTGCCGCCGGTGAGCAGCCGGAACCGGTCGGACAACCTCGCCGCAATTTCGTGGACCGGAAGCGTGCGCAACCGGGCCGCCGCCAGCTCGATCGCGAGCGGGAGGCCGTCGAGCCGGCGCACGATCTCGACGCTGTCGTCGACCGTGACCTCGGACACGCCGAACTCCGGCCGGGCCGCCGCTCCCCGATCGGCGAACAACTGCACTGCTGGAGACGCGAGCGCCTGCTCGACCGTCGAGCCGAGCGCCGGCACCGGCAGCGGGGCCAGCACGACTAGCGCCTCGCCAGTGATCGCAAGCGGTTCGCGGCTGGTCGCGAGCACAGCCAGCTGCGGGCAGTCGGCCAGCAGCGTGTCGACGAGTTGGGCCACGCCGTCGAGCAGATGTTCGCAGTTGTCGACCACGAGCATCGCCCGGCGGGCGGTGAGCACGCCGCGCAGCTCGTCGACCGCTTCCGACGGACGGCGGGGCGCGTCCGGATCGCTGCGCGTCGTGGCGTCCCGCCGGCCGATCGAGGCCAGGACCGCATAGGGGATCTCGGCCGGATCCGTCACAGGAGCGAGCTCGACAAGCCAGATGGCGTCGTAGTCGTCTAGGAGCGACGATGCGGCCTCGGTGGCGAGGCGGGTCTTGCCGGAGCCGCCGGTTCCGACCAGCGTGACCAGGCGGCTCTCATCCAACAGTTTGACGATGCGTGTCGCTTCCTCGTCGCGGCCGACGAAGCTGGTGAGAGTCGCCCGCAAATTGGTCCGCCGGGTAAATCCAGCCGTGCTGCTGAGCGGAGCCTGGTCACCCCGCAGGACGGACAGGTGCAATTCCTGCAGCTCCGGCGTGGGGTCAACTCCGAGCTCGTCGACCAGCAGCTGGCGCAGCCGCTGGTAGGCGGCGAGCGCCTCTGACGTACGACCCTCGGCCCGCAGCGCCTTGATCAGCAGCCCGGCGAACCGCTCGTCAAGTGGGTGCTCGCGCGTGAGCGCCTCGAGCTCGGCGACGACAGCGCCCGCCCGCGCAAGGGCCAGGTCAGCGGCCAGCCGATCGGCCATGGCAGCGAGCCGCAGATCGTCCAGCCGGGCGATCGGCGCCGCGGCGAACGCGGCGTCTGCGCAGTCCGCCAGCGCCGGCCCGCGCCACAGCGCCAGAGCACGCCGCAGCATCGGCTCCGCAGTCGCCGGGTCGCCTCGGCGCAGCGCCGCCGCGCCGTCCGCGGCCAGCCGCTGGAATTGGTGCACGTCCACGTCACCGGGGTCGGCCAATAGCCGATAGCCGGCCGCTGACGGCTGTACGGCATGGGCGTCGCCAAGCGATCGGCGCAGGCGGGACACCAGAGACTGCAAAGCGTTCGCCTGATCGCCAGGCGGGTACTCACCCCACACCGCGTCGACGAGCGCGCCGGCGCTGATCGGGCGCCCGGCATCCAGGGCCAACCGGGTGAGCAGGCCGCGCAGCCGGGTGCCGGCGATATCGACGGTCACCCCGTTGACCCGGACTTCGAGCGGTCCGAGCAGCCCGATCTGCATGCCTCCACTGTGGCAGGTCTATGGACGGGCAGTGCGCCGTTATACGCAGTGCAGGATGGTCCGATGCGTACCGACACGTTCCGGATCCACACTGGCAACCGCCCAGCGGTCATCGACCTGTCGGACCGTTGCGCCCGATTCGTTGCTGACGAGGCCGGCGGACTGCTGACCGTATTCGTGCCTCACGCGACAGCCGGCGTGGCCATCCTCGAGACCGGGGCAGGCAGCGATATCGACCTGATCGCCGTGCTGGAGGAGCTCTTGCCACGGGGCCGCAGATGGCGGCATCAGCACGGTTCCCCGGGTCACGGGCGCGACCACGTCCTTCCGGCATTCATCCCGCCGTCCATCGTGGTGCCCGTCGTGAACGGGCGGCTGCAGCTCGGCACCTGGCAGTCGATTTGCCTCGTCGACACGAATGTCGACAACCCGGACCGAACTGTGCAGCTGAGCTTCCTCGCCGGCTAGTTACTTCGACCTGAAAAACGTGGTTGCTGATTGAGCGACCGGAGTCGTGTTGGAGGGGCTGGGCTGGTTTTGGCCGGTGATGATCTTCTCCGTCTTCCTCATGCGGCGGCCAGTGCGCTGATCTTGATGAGGTTGTGGGTCAGGACGCCATGCCCGGCCCAGATCCGGGCCCCTTCGATGCTGTCGATGCGGGTTCGGTCCCAGCCGTAGCCGCGTTTGAGGGCGCTGATTCGACCTCGCATCCGGTTCGCCATTTGACGGTGCGTCGAAAGGATGGTCGGTGTTCCTCGGCCTGCCATGCTTTTGTGGGTCTGCCTTTTCGAGGGATGACGACGGCGCGCACGCCGAGGTCGTGCAAGGCGCTATCGACGTTCTGCTCGCCGTAGCCGCGATCGGCGGTCACGGTCCGCGGTGGACGGCCGGCGCGTGTGCTGACGCGGTAGATCGCTGGGGCTAGACGTGGCGCGTCGGGGGGGTTGCCGTGCTGCACATCGTGGTCGAGGACGATGCCGTTCTCGTTGTCGACCAGCTGGGCTTTGTAGCCGAACTCCACCGGTTTGCCCAGGCGCCCTTTCGCGATCGGGCGGGCGTCCGGGTCGTGCAGACTGACCCGCCGGGCCGCGCCATCCGGTGTCTGTCCGGCCAGCCGTTGCCGGGTCTGCCGCGCAATCGCGCGTGTGGCGGTGAGCAATTCGGTCAGGTCATGAATAGCGCGGGCCAGCCGACCCCGGCGGCGGCCAGCAACCGGGTCCGGCTGGCCTGATTCCTCAAGCCGTCGGGCCTGCGTGCAAGCGCGGCGCAACGCCGCGTTCGCGGTGGCGAGGAATCGCTGCGCGTCGTGGGCGGCCTGCTCCGCGAGGTCGGCCAACTCACGGGTGCCACGCTGCACGGCCGCGAGCGCCTCGTCGTTGCCGGCCGCGGCCCGCAGCCGCAGCTTCGACCCGATCTCGTGCGCACGCCGACCAGCCGAGCGGGACCGGTCCCGCAGCCGCGGGCGCGTCGCACCGCCCGCAGCCTGAATCCGGCGCCCGGTCGCGGCAATACGGCGGATCGCCTTGGCCAGCAAACCGGAATCGGTCGGATACGACACGTTCGCTGGGATCACCGTGGTGTCGGCCCGCACCCGCGTCGTACGCAGCAACCTCGCCTCCGAAGCCTTGGCCAGCAACACCTCGTTCAACCCGTCCACCGCCGTAGCACCGCAGCGCGTGGTCAGCTTCATCAACGTCGTCGGATGCGGCACCACGCCATCGAGCGGGATACGGCAGAACCG
>Ga0207683_10001401_pt1 | contig 21763 bp, 22 predicted proteins | sample KBSM73metaG_FD_184333 | JGI IMG/M metagenome (GOLD analysis project Ga0207683, IMG submission 184333) | Miscanthus rhizosphere microbial communities from Kellogg Biological Station, Michigan, USA - KBS M7-3 metaG (SPAdes) (version 2) | ecosystem: Host-associated > Plants > Roots > Rhizosphere >... | reverse complement strand
TAAGCGTCAGGCCGTCAACGCCAATCGCCGCGATGGCTTCGGCACCACATGTCCGAGATCGTTGGCTGCCTCGATCCAGGTCGCGATCGCATCCTGCACGTTCGCGAGCGCTTCCTCCGGCGTGTCGCCGTCGCTCATGCACCCTGGAAGGTCAGGCACAGTCGCGACGAAACCGCCCCCCTCATCCGCGGGGAGCGGCTCGACCACGACCGGATATTCGAGCCTGCTCATTGCGCTTTGCTCACGGCGTCGATGAAAGCGACCAGCGGGCGTTTGTGAGGGATGGTCAGTTTCTCGGCCATCCCGCGGGTGCGCGACCTTGTAATGTGATCCGCCGCCGCGCGGAGCCGAACAAAGAACGCCGTATTCCCCGCAGACCGCTTCGACATCCTCAATCCGCCAGTCGCCACGCCGATTGTTGCGCATGCTTTCTAACCGGCTGGTCATCGGGCGGCGGCAGCTACATCACCGCGCCGATCTGCCATGGCACGAATTCGGCATCGCCGTAGCCCAGGTCCTCGGACTTGGTCGACGCGCCCGACGCGACGTCCAGAACCTTGCGGAAGATCTCCTCGCCCTTCTGCGCCACCGGCACGCCGTCGAGGATATCGCCGCAGTTGATGTCCATGTCGTCGATCATGCTCGCATAGACCTGGCTATTGGTCGCAAGCTTGACCGAGGGCGTCGGCTTGCAGCCGAAGGCCGAGCCGCGCCCGGTCGTGAAGCACATCACGTTGGCGCCGCCCGCGACCTGACCGGTCGCGCCCACCGGGTCGTAGCCCGGCGTGTCCATGAATACGAAGCCCTTCTCCTTCACCGGCTCGGCGTATTCGTACACCGCGCGCATCGTGGTGGTGCCGCCTTTCGCAGCGGCGCCGAGTGATTTCTCGAGGATCGTGGTGAGCCCGCCGGCCTTGTTGCCCGGCGAAGGATTGTTGTTCATCTCGCCGCCGTTCCTGTCGCAGTAGGCTTCCCACCACTTGATGCGCTCGACCAGCTTCTCGCCGACCGCGCGGTTGACCGCGCGGCGCGTGAGCAGATGCTCGGCGCCGTAGATCTCCGGCGTCTCCGACAGGATCGCGGTGCCGCCGTGGCGCACCAGTTCATCCACCGCGGCGCCGAGCGCCGGGTTCGCCGTGATCCCCGAATAGCCGTCCGAGCCGCCGCATTGCAGTGCGAGCGTCACCTCGGATGCCGGCCGCGTCTCGCGCTTGGCGCGCGCCGCGATCGGCAGCATCGCCTTGATGCGCTCGATACCTTCGGCGACGGTCTTCTTCGTGCCGCCGGTCGCCTGGATCGTCATCGTCTGGAAGTGATCGCCCTCGACCAGCCCGTATTCGTCCTTCATGCGGTCGATCTGGAACACCTCGCAGCCGAGCCCGACCATCAGCGCGCCGCCGAGGTTGGCGTGCGTCGCGTAACCCCATTGGGTCCGCCGCAGCACGTCAAAGCCCTCGCCGTAAGCCGCGAGCCCGCAGCCGGTGCCGTGCACGAAGGGTACAACGCCATCGATGTCCGGATAGTCGTCGAGCACGCCAGACTTCTCGACTTCGCGCGCGATGAAGCGTGCCGCCGAGGCCGAGCAGTTAACCGATGTCAGGATGCCGATGTAGTTGCGCGTGCCGGTTTTGCCGCCTGGCCGCACGTAACCTTCGAAGGTCGCGCGCAGCTCGACCGGCAGCACCTCGTCGTTTCGCGCGCCTTCGGCGAAACGATAGTCGCGCGCGAAGTCGTGCATCTCGACATTGTGTGTGTGCACCCAGTCGCCCGGCGCGATCGGTGCCGTCGCAAAGCCGATGATCTGGTCGTATTTGCGCACCGGCTCGCCCTGCCCGATCGGCGCGACCGCCATCTTGTGCCCACGCATCACGCGCGCGCGTGCCGTGACGCCGGCGGCGGCCGCGCCATCCGCGATCGGATCAACCGCCACCACCACGTTGTCGGAGGGTGAAAGACGGACGGTGCGCGGGCTGCTCATGGATAACCTCCGCTCAGCGTTTCGGGCCGAGCCCGGCGAGGTGCGCGTACCCGCGGTTCCAGGTCGGACTGATGACGATCTCGTTCAGGCAAATGCTCGCCGGCTGCTTGGCAATATACAGGATCAGGTCCGCCATGTGTTCGGGCTGGATCATGCGCGCGCGGTCCTCCGCCGGGACCGGCGTCGGGCGCAGATCGAGGATCGGCGTCGCCACTTCATTGGGACACAGCACGGTCGAGCGGATGCCGTGCTGGAACTCCTCCATATTGATCGAATAGCTCATCGCGACCACGGCGTGCTTGGCGGCCACATAGGCCGGCCCCGGCACGATACCGACGAAGCGGCCGGCCCATGACGCGGTGTGGATCAGCAAGCCATCTTTCTGCGGCCGCATGATCGCAAGCGCGGCGACCGAACAATAGAACGCGCTGTTGAGATTGGCATCGAGCACCGTCTTGACGCGCTCGGGTGTGAGCTTTGCCCAGCTTCGCTCCAGCACGTTCGCGCCGGCATTGTTCACCAGGATATCGAGCCGTCCGAACTCCCCGGCGATCGCCGCAACGATGCGGGTCGCGGCGTCCTGCTCGCCGAGATCCGCAGGCGCGACCAGCGCCTTGCCGCCGGCTCTGGCAATCTTGTCCGCGACCGCCTGCAGCGGCTCGCGCCTCCTGCCGGTGAGCGCGACCGCTGCGCCCTCGCGCGCGAGCGCAAGCGCGGCGGCCTCGCCGATGCCGGTTCCGGCACCGGTCACCCAAGCGACTTTTCCCGCAAGCTCGGTCACGGCTTAAAGGACTTGGCCGGTCGCGTTGTCGATCAGGTGCATGTGGTCGAGATGCGCCGCCATCTTCAGGTTGGAGCCGACCTTCGCGCCGGCGTTCGGATCGGTGCGCGCGCACACTTCGGTGGCCCCGATCGAGAAGAACACCATCGTCTCGTTACCCATCGGCTCGACCACCTCGACGCCGGCGTCGAAGGTCGCCAGATTCTTCGCGCCGTTGACCTTCGCCTCGGTCACGTGCTCCGGGCGGACGCCGAAAGTCAGTTCTCTGCCTGCGGCAGACCGATAGCGCTGCACGCGTTCGGCGGGCACCGCGAATGCTATCGTATCGGAGAGGCGCACGTTCAGCCCCTCGCCCGCCTGTTCGAGCTTGCACGGGATGAAATTCATCGACGGCGAACCAATGAATCCCGCGACGAAACGCGTCGCCGGAGAATGATAGAGGAAGTTCGGCGCACCAATCTGCTCGATCTTGCCCTTGTTCATCACCACCACGCGGTCGGCGAGCGTCATCGCCTCGACCTGATCGTGGGTTACATAGACCGTGGTGGTGCGCACCTTCTGATGCACGCGCTTGATCTCGGTGCGCATCTGCACGCGCAGCTTGGCGTCGAGATTGGAGAGCGGCTCGTCGAACAGGAACACCTTCGGATTGCGCACGATGGCGCGGCCCATCGCGACGCGCTGGCGCTGCCCGCCGGAGAGCTGGCGCGGCTTGCGATCGAGCAGTTCCTTGATGTCGAGGATGCGGGCGGCTTCCTGCACGCGCTTCTCGATCTCGTCCTTCGGATAGTGCTTCAGCCGCAGCCCGAACGACATGTTCTGGTAAACCGTCATGTGCGGGTAGAGCGCATAATTCTGGAACACCATCGCCATGTCGCGGTCTTTCGGCGGCACGTCGTTGACGACCTCGCCGTCGACCGCGATCTCGCCGTCGGTGATCTCTTCCAGCCCCGCGATCATGCGCAAGGTCGTCGACTTGCCGCAGCCCGACGGGCCGACCAGCACGACGAATTCCTTGTCGGCGATATCGAGGTCGATCGCGCTCACCGCCTCGACGTCATCGTAATATTTGACAACCTTGCGAAGCGAGACCTGCGCCATCGAACTCAACCCTTCGTCGCGCCGGCGGTAAGCCCGGCAATGTAATAGTCCATCAGGAACGCGTAGATGATCAGGGGCGGCGCGGCGCCAAGCAGCGCGCCGGTCATGATCTGCCCCCAGTTGAACACGTCGCCCTTGATCAGCGAGGTGATGATGCCGACCGGCAGCACGAGCTGATCCGCCGAGGTCGTGAACGCGAGCGGATAGAGGAACTGCGCCCAGCTCACCGTGAAGGCGAAGATGGTCGCGGCAATCAGTCCGGGCAGCGCGACCGGGATGAACACGCGCGTGAGTATCTGGCGGTAATTCGCGCCGTCCATCAGTGCGGCCTCGTCGAGTTCCTTCGGGATCGAGGCGAAGTATCCGATCATGATCCAGGTACAGAACGGCACCGTCAGCGTCGGATAAAGCAGCAGCAGGACCCACCAGCGATTGATCAGCTCGATGCCGGTCCACTCGTTGAACACCGCGAACATCTTGAACAGCGGCAGGAACAACAGCGTCTCGGGGATCAGGTAAGTCAGGAACACCCCGGTCGCCAGCGTAGCCGATCCCCAGAACCGCATGCGCGACAGCGCGAATGCTGCCGGAACGCTGATCAGCATGGTGATCGTCACCGTAAAGATGCTGACGATCGCCGAGTTGCGGAAATAGGTCAGGTAGCTCGGCGACGTCAGCAGCTCGGCGTAGTTGCCGAGCGTCGGATTGTAGACCCACCACGGATTGGTCGCCGCCGAGATCTCCGCGCTCGTCTTGAGCGACGTGATGAACATGTAGATCGGCGGGGTGAGGAAGAAGATCGCGAACAGCACCAGGAAGAAATAGGACCAGCGCAGCGCCCAGCGCCGGTCGCGGCTCATGCTGCCGTACTTGGGCCTGGTGGCCGGAATGCTGCCGGCCGTCGCCGAGACCGTGCTCATGCTTCGTTCCCCCGCCGCGTGATGTCGCGCAGGATGAAGATCGCCGCGATGGTGAGGATCGGCACCATGAACAGCGAGACGGTCGCGCCGAGCGGAATGTCGCCGCCCTCGATGCCGACCCGGAACGACCACGTGGCGAATACGTGCGTCTTGTCGATCGGGCCGCCGGCCGTGAGGATGCGCACAATGTCGAAGTTGGCGAACGTCACGATCAGCGAGAACAGGGCCGTGATCGCGATGATGTTGCGCATCATCGGAAGCGTCACGAACCACATGCGCTGCCAGAAATTGGCGCCGTCGATGGCGGCGGCTTCGTAAAGCTGCTCGGGCACGGATTTCAGCGCGGCCAGGTACATGATCATGAAGAACGGCGCGCCGATCCAAACGTTGACCAGGATGACCGAGAAGCGCGCCCAGTAGGCGTCGCCTGTCCAGGGGATCGGGCCAATGCCGAACAGCGCGAAGATCCAGTTGAAGGCGCTGTAGGACGGGTCGAACAGCCACAGCCACGCGAGTGTGCTCATCGCTGGCGGGATCACCCACGGCACCAGCAGCATGCCGCGCCACTTGCGCTGGCCCTTGGACGGAATGTTGTGCACGAAGTGCGCGACGAAGAAGCCGATGATGGCTTTGAACACCACGGCCGTTATGGCGAAGATGCAGGACTGCTGCACCACCATCCAGAACGTTTCGCGCTTGAACAGGAACAGGAAGTTCCCGAAGCCGACGAAGCGCTCCATCGACTTGTTCAGCGTGGCGAGGTGGATCGAATAGAGCGCCGGATAGAGCACAAGGAGCACGATCAGCAGGATCAGGGGCAGTGCCATCAGAAACGCGATTGTCGACTTCCGCTGCATCGCTTTGCGAAGGCCGGTGCGTTGACGGACGCTCCGTTGCGGCACGGCTCTGGTTTCGTTCAGAACGGCGTCGACCATTGCTTCCCCTCGCTAGCCAGCAGGTTCGGCGCGATCAGCGCCTCCCGCCTTTGTCGCCCCGGCTCTTGGATGAGCGGGCGCGCACGCGTGCGCGCCCGCGGCATTGCTGTCGCTTTCAGCGAGACACTTACGTCCGCATGAAGCCTTCGACCTCGCTCTCGGCCCAGGCGAGGGTTTTTTCCATGGCCTCGCCCTGCATGTGACGCACGATCATCTTGGTCTGGATCGCCTGGGTGTAGATCTGGAACGCGATCTTGGGCGGAGCCGGTGCCGCCGCAATCGACAGGGTTTGGTGATTGTGCGGGTTCGGGTAGTGATAGAGCGTGCCCTTGGGCGGGCCTTCCTCGGCCCAGGTCTTGAGCGTGGTCAGCTTTTCAAACGACGGCAGGTCGTAGCCGCCGCTCGCCGCGACCAACTTCTCGACCGCCGCGGGCTGCGACAGGGCAAGGAGCAGGCTTTTGGCCGCCGACTTGTTCTTGCTGAAGTTCCAGGTCGCCCAGAAGTACGGCAGGAACGGCGCGAGGCGGCCCTTCGGACCGGAAGGGAAGCCATGGGTCCAGCACTGCTCGGCAACCTGCGGCGCGTCGCGCTTGGCGACCGCCCAGGCGCTCGGCGGGTTCATGATCAGCGCGCCGCGGCCCGAGACCAGCCACTTGTTGTTCGACGCATCGTCCCATGCCGGCGCGTCCTGCGGATAGAACTTGGCGACCTTGGTGCAATACTCAAGCGCGGCACGCACCGCATCCGTCTTGACCGTGACGTTGCCTTTCGCATCCACAAGATGCGCGTCGAAGCCCTGGAAGAATGCTCCGGCCGTATCAACGTTGTCGGAAGTCATGCCGAGTCCGATGCCGAATGCGAAGCCGGCCTTCTGGCAAGCTTCGGCGGCCTTGAGATAGGTGTCGAACGTCCAGCTGTCTGCCTTCGGGGGTGAACCCGCAGGGTACAGCGCCTGCACGTCGATGCCGGCATGCTGCTTCATCAGGTCGATGCGCGAGCACGGACCCTTGATCTGGCTGCCGATGGTCGCGGGCACCCCAACCCACTTGCCGCCCGACTTGCCGAGGTACTGGACGGTGCCGTTCACGTTGCCGTTCAGCTTGATCAATTCCGCCATAACGTCGTCGACCGGCTCCAGGCTTTTCGCCTTGTCCTGCGGCCACCATGACGGCATGGCGAGAATGTCGTGGCCCGAGCGCGCCTGCTCTTCGGCCGCGATGGTGAGGAGGTTCTTGTTGCCCTGCGACGGGATGTAGTCGATCGAAACCTCGACCTTTTCCTTCTCGGCCCATTCGCGCGTGATCGCTTCGGAGGTCTTGTTGGCGCCCGGGACCCAGTGATCCCAGAAGCCGATCGCAAGCTTGCCGGCAGCATGCGCGCCGCGGACGTAGGGTGCGGCGATGAGGGCAGTGGTGGCGAGCGCCGCGGTCTTGATCGCGGTACGCCGTGTCATTCCTGAGCGCATCGAGTTTCTCTCCCTTGGAGTAGCCCGTTCTTACCGTCGCGGTTATTCGTTGTTCGACGACACGAAACCTTACACCAACATGTTACGGCGGCCTAGCCGCCAACTTCCGGACCGGTGGTTCCGATTGAAATTCCCGGCATTGGACCAACGTCGAAAGCACGCCTTGGCGCACGGGCGATTGTCGCGCGGACAATCCGACGCGCGTTTCAAGTGCGCATGAAGCCTTCGACCTCACTCTCCGCCCAGCCGAGTGTCTTTTCCATCGGCTCGCCCTGCATGTGGCGCACGACCATCTTGGTCATTACCGCCTGAGCGTAGATCTGCACGGCGATCTTGGGCGGCGCCGGCGCGCCTGCGACCGACAGGATCTGGTGGTTGTGCGGATTCGGGTAGTGATAGAGTGTGCCTTTCGGCGGCCCCTCCTCGGCCCACGTCGCAAGCGTCGTGAGGTTGGCGAATGAGGGCAGGTCAAAGCCCTGGCTCGCGGCGACCAGCTTCTCGATCGACTTCGGATGGGACAATTGGGTCAGCAGGCTCTTGGCCGCCGTCTTGTTCTTGCCGAAGTTCCAGATGCCCCAGAAATACGGCAGGAACGGTGCGAAGCGCCCCTTTGGTCCGGCTGCCATGCCGTGCGTCCAGCACTGCTCGGCCACTTTTGGCGCGTCGCGCTTGGCGACTGCCCAGGCGCTCGGCGGATTCATGATCAGCGAGCCCTTGCCGGCGACCAGATATTTGTTGTTCGACGCGTTGTCCCAGGCCGGAGCGTCCGGAGGCAGGAACTGCGCCAGCCGCCGGTAATAGTCGAGCGCCTGACGCACCGTGTCGGATTTGACCGTGATGTTGCCCTTGGCGTCGACCAGGGCCGCGTCGAATGACTGGAAGATCGCGCCGGCGGTGTCGACATTGTCTTCCGTCGAGCCGAGACCGATCCCAAAGGGAAAGCCGCCCTTGTGGCAGGCCTCGGCGGCTTTGAGCAACGCATCCAGCGTCCAGCTCTCGGCTTTCGGAGGACTGCCGGCGGGATACATCGCCACGACATCGATGCCGGCATGCTTTTGCATCAGATCGATGCGGGAACACGGCCCCTTGATCTGGCTGCCGGGAGTCGCGGGCACCGCGAGCCATTGTCCGCCCGATCGGCCCAGGTATTCGACCGTCTGGTTCACGGCGCCGTTCTGCTTGATCAACGACTCCATCACATCGCTGACCGGCTCAAGCAGCCGGGCATACTCGGCCGGCTGCCAGGTCGGGAACGAGAGAATGTCGTGACCGCTGCGGGACTGCGCCTCGGCGGCGATCGTCAAGAGGTTCTTGCTGCCCTGCGACGTGATGTAGTCGATCGAGACCTCGACCTTTTCCTTCGCCGCCCATTCATTGATGATCGCGGTGCAGGTGTTGTTGGCGCCCGGCACCCAGTGATCCCAGAAGCCGATCGAGAGCTTGCCGGCGGCGTGAGCACCGCGGACATATGGTGCGGCGATGAAGGCGGTGGTCGCGAGCGCAGCGGTCTTCAGTGCAGTTCGCCGGGTGAATCCTGAGCGCATCGAAATCCTCCCATCGAATGGCCGTTCCCCTTCGTCGTTTGATTCTGGTTGTTGTTCGACGGTGCGAAATCATACACCAGCAAATTGAACCGGCCTAGACACGCTATTTCACCAATCCCGCGAGCCGCGGCAGCCACAGCGTCAGCTCCGGGATCAGCGTGATGGCGATCAGCGACATCAGCAGCGGGATCAGCCACGGCAGGATCGCCATGGTGGTCCGCTCCAGCGATAGCTTGGCTATCCGGGCGAGCACGAACAGCACCATGCCGAGCGGCGGGTGCAGCAGCCCGATCATCAGGTTGAGCGTCATCACGACACCGAAATGCACCGGATCGATACCGACCTTGAGGATCACCGGCATCAGCACCGGGACCAGGATGCTGATCGACGCAACCGGCTCGAGGAAGCAGCCGACGACAAGCAGCACGACGTTCGCGAGCAGCAGGATGACGTAGCGATTATCCGTGACCGACAGCAGCGCATCGGTCGCGTATTCGGTGACGCGCGTGGTCGTCAGTACCCAGCCGAACAGCGACGCCGCAGCGACGATCAGCAGTACGCCCGCGGTGGTCTCGATCGTGTCCATCGTGACCTTGTAGAACTGCTTCGGCGACAGCGTGCGATAGAGGAAGATGCCGAGGATCATGGCCCAGGCGCAGGCCGCGATCGCGGCTTCGGTCGGCGTAAACCAGCCGAACGTCATGCCGCCGATGATGATCGCCGGCGTCAGCAGCGCCGGGAACGCCGCCACAAACGTCAGGCCCAGCACCTTCCACCGGAACGCCTGATCGCGGCCCATGTTGTAGCGGCGCGCGCAGTAATAGACGTAGGCCATCATGAAGATGGTCATCACGGCGCCGGGGATGACGCCGCCGAGGAAGAGCGCGCCGATCGAGACATTGCCCATCATCCCGTAGATGACGAACGGCAGCGATGGCGGGATGATCGGCCCGAGCGTCGAGGACGCGGCGGTGACGCCGACCGAGAATTCGGTCGAGTAGCCGTGATCCTTCATCGCCTTGATCTCGATGGTGCCGAGACCCGCCGCGTCCGCGATGGCGGTGCCCGACATGCCGGCGAAGATCACCGAGCCGATGATGTTCACGTGCGCGAGCCCGCCGCGCGTCCAGCCCGCAAGCGCTACCGCGAAATCGTAGATGCGGTTGGTGATGCCGGCCGAGTTCATCAGGTTGCCGGCCAGGATGAAGAACGGCACCGCGAGCAGCGGAAACGAGTCGATGCCGCCTGCCATGCGATGCAGGATCACGATATCCGGCAGGCCGGCGCTGAAATGCGTGTAGATGAACGAGGCACCCGCGAGCGCGATGAACACCGGCACGCCCGCGAGCAGCACCGCGATGAAGATGAACGCCATCACGACCATGATCGCGCCCTCAATCCGCCGAGACTTGATGCGTGATGTCGTCCGGCCTGCGCCAGCCGTCGCGCGCATTGCGCCAGACGTTGAGCGCCTGACGGATGAACATCAGCACACAACCGAAGCAGATGCCCCAATAGACGTAGCTCATCGGCAGATCGAACACCGTCATGCGCTGGATGCCCATGCGATCGATGATCGTCCAGGACAGGTACGCGAGCAGGCCGAGAAAGCCGAGCTTGATGAAGTCCACAATGGCGAGCAGCGCGGCGCGCAGCGGCCCCGGTCCCATCACGTTGGAGAGAAGCTCGACGGCGATGTGCGTATTGCGCCGCGTCACCATCGCGCCGCCGATGAACACGATCCACATCAGGCCGTAGCGCGCGATCTCCTCGGTCCACGACAGGCTGTCGTTGAGCACGTAGCGGGTGAAGAACTGCAGAAAGACGATGAAGGCAAGTCCCCAGAAGATCGCGAAAGCGATCCAGTCTTCCGGGTGATGCTCGACGACGACCTCCTGGTCTTCGGCGACGATGAGGTGGACGTTCTCGTCCGCCGGCTTCTCACTCATGATGTCCCCTGCCCCGCCGCGATCCTCATCCTGAGGAGCCACACGAAGTGTGGCGTCTCGAAGGATGGCCACGAGTCTGTGGCCATGGTTCGAGACGCGCCGCTTGCGCGGCGCTCCTCACCATGAGGTCCGGCTACTTCAACGCCTGCAGCGCGTCGTATTCGGCCTTGCTCCAGCCGCCGCTGCCGTCGTTGTGCAGCGGCAGCGCGGCGGCGCGGAATGCGGCGCGATCCGGCTCGATCACGGTCTTGCCGAGCTTGCGGAACTCGTCCGCGAGCTTCTGCTCGGATTCGCGGATCTGCCTGGTCGCCTTGCTGGCCGCTTCGCTGAGAACCTCCTCGAAGATCTTCTTCTCGGCGTCGCTCAGCTTCGGCCACACGTGGCTGCCCACGATCGTCAGCAGCGACTCGGTGATGTGGCCGCTCAGAATGATGTGCGACTGCACCTCGTAGAACTTCTTCGCCATGATGGTCGGCAGCGGATTCTCCTGCCCGTCGACAGTGCCCTGCTGCAGCGCGAGATACACCTCGGCGAAGGCGATCGGCGTCGCATTGGCGCCGACCGACTTGGTGAACATCAGGAACAGCGGGGCCGGCGGCACGCGCAGCTTCATGCCCTTCATGTCTTCCGGCTTGTTGATCGCCTTGTTCGCCGTGACCATGCGCTGGCCGTAATAAGTCAGCGTGATCACCTTGTGCTTGGTCTTGTCCTCGTAGCCCTTGGCGATGTCACGGAACAGCGGGCTCGCGCGATAGGCCATGAAGTGATCGAAGTCGCGCAGCACGAACGGCGCGTTGGTGATTGCGATCGACTTGTGGATCGAGCCGGCGAACGCGACGCCGGTATAGATCATGTCGACGGTGCCGAGGCCGAGACCTTCGTTGATCTGGTTCTCGTTGCCGAGTTGCGAGGCCGGGAATACGCCGATCTCATACTTGCCGTTGGTGCGCTTCTTGATCTCCTCGGCCGCCCACAAGGCTTCGGTGTGATAGGGCTCGGCGACTTCGTAGACGTGCGCCCATTTCAGCTTGGTCTGGGCCGAGGCCGGGCCACAAAATCCGGCTGCGGCAACGAGTAGCGTTGCGCCGAGCGTGATGCGGCGCGTCCAATGCGGCATGGTCTTCCTCCCGAACACCGTTGATCGATTTGGCCAAGCCTCTTGCGGGGCTTTGGTGCAACTTGTTTGATGGTGGGCAAGCTCAGAGCTAACATGTTACTATGCCGGTCGTGACACGCAAGAGTCCATACGCCTTTCTTCCACCCCTTCCGCGCCAAGGCCGCGGCGGAACGGTGCAGCGCGTGCAGGATGTCATCCGCGACGCGATCGTGCGGCTCGAACTGCCGCCCGGCACCACGATCGACAAGGCGGCGCTGTGCGCGCAACTTGGCGTCTCGCGCTTTCCGGTGTCCGAGGCGCTCGGACGGCTCGCGGCGGAAGGCTTCGTCGAGATCCTGCCGCAACGTGGCACCCACGTCGCACGCATCGACATGGGCGATTGCCACCAGGCGATGTTCATCCGCCGCGCGCTCGAAGTGGAGGCGATGCGGTCGATCGCGTCGCGCGCCGACGCTCCCCTGCTCGCGACGCTCGAGCGGAACCTGTGTGAGCAGGAGGCCGTGCTGCCGAACGAGAACAGCGTACGCTTCCACCAGCTCGACCTCGAACTGCACGAAGTGCTGATGGATTTCCTCGGCTTCGAGCGCGTGAAGAACGCGGTCGAGACGGCGCGCGGCAGCCTCGACCGCGCGCGGCTGTTCATGTGCACACCGCAGCGCAAGATGTCGACCTTCCGCGAGCATGCGGCGCTCGTTGCGGCACTCAAGCGCCACGATGCCGACGCCGCGGTCAGCGCGATGGAGCGCCATCTCGACGCGGTGATGGCCGAACTGCTTGATTTTGCCGGCCGAAATCCGGAGGCCGTGGCCGAGCCGCGCGAAACCGCGGCAGCCTGATCCCTGGCCGCTGGGTAATCATTCCGCTCCAATTGGAACCGGTTCCGCGCGTCGTCGTTAACGGCGCGTTAACGGCGCTGCCTGACCGTGGGCGGAGCCGGAATTTGCGCCTTCGGATCGGGATATCCCATGCAGTTTGCCTTCGAATCTTCGCCCGCGCTCAACGCCGAGCCGCTCGGCGACATGACGCTCGCGCCGTTCGCGATGACCAAGCGCACCGAAGCCGATCTTGCCCGCGCGATGGCCGAGCATTTGCACGGCACGCGGCCCGGCTCCGGCGCCGAGGCGCTGTCCGCCTTGCGCCGCGCGTTTCCGGACTCGTCGCTGACGCTGCGCGTGACCGCCCTCGCCGCGCTGATGCGGCGCTAACTCCTATATGCCCAGATAAGCTTGGCGGACCCGATCGTCCGCGAGCAGTTCCGCGCCCGATCCCGACAAAGTGATCCGCCCGTTCTCCAGCACGTAGGCGCGGCTCGCGAGCTTGAGCGACACCGCGACATTCTGTTCGACCAGCACGCAGGTGAGCCCCTGCGCATTGAGATCGCGGATCGTTTGCAGCACCTGGTGCACGATCGCCGGCGCAAGACCGAGCGACGGCTCGTCGAACATCACCAGTTCCGGCGCGCCCATCAGGCAACGTCCGATCGCGAGCATCTGCTGCTCGCCGCCCGACAGCGTGCCGGCGGCCTGACGCAGGCGTTCCTTCAGGCGCGGAAACATGGCCAGCACGCGCTCGCGGTTGGCCTCGCGCCCAGCCTTCGCGCGCGAAATCATCGCGCCCATATCGAGGTTTTCGTCGACCGTCAGTGTCGGAAACACCTGCCGGCCCTCCGCCACCTGCCCGATGCCGAGATTGCAAACGCGAAAACTCGGCCAGCCCGCGATGTCGTTGCCGCGATAGCGGATCGTGCCGCGCGCGGGCCTGTTCATGCCCGCGATGGTGCGGATCAACGAGGTCTTGCCGGCGCCGTTCGCACCGACGATCGCCACGATCGCGCCCTCTTCCACGCCGAGCGACACGCCGTCGAGCGCCTGGGCGTCGCCGTAGAACACATCGATGTTTTCGACGCTGAGCATCACAGCGCCTCGACGCCGAGATAGGATTCGACCACCGCCGGCTCGCGCGTCACCGCTTCGGGCTTGCCCAGCGCAATCTGCGCGCCGTGGTGCAACACGAGCACGCGGTCCGCCAGCGCCATCACGGCACGCATGACGTGCTCGATCAGCAGGATGGTGAGGCCCTGCGCGTTGAGCTCGCGCAGGATCGCCACGATGCGGTCGGTCTCGGTCGGCCGCAGGCCCGCCATCACCTCGTCGAGCAACAAGAGCTGCGGCGACGTCGCGAGCGCGCGCGCGACCTCGAGTCGCTTGCGATCGGGGAGCGTCAAGGATTTCGCTACTCGGCCGCGCTTGTCGAACAGGTCGAGCCGGCGCATCACCTCGTGCGTCTGTGCGCTGGCGCGCGCCACATCCGGCGTGCGCAGCAGCGCGCCGACCATCACGTTGTCTTCCACGGTGAGCATCGGAAACGGCCGCACGATCTGGAACGTGCGCGCGATGCCGCGGCGGCAGACTTCGTCCGGCCGCAGGCCCTCGATGCGCTCGCCCTGAAACGCGATCTGGCCCTCGTCTGGCCGCAGCGCACCTGCGATCATGTTGAACAGCGTGGTCTTGCCCGCCCCGTTCGGACCGATCACCGCGAAGATCTCGCCCTTCGCCACCTCACAGGAAACGCGATCGACCGCGAGCAGCCCGCGAAAGCGCTTCGACACGCCATTGATCGCGAAGAACGCACTCATGGCCGCCGCTCCAGGCCAAGCCGTCGCACCAGCCACGGCCAGATGCCGTCGGGCAGTGCGACCACCACGATCAGCAGGCAGATGCCGTAGAACACCTGCTTGGCGCCGGGGAAATCGAAGCCGATCGCGTGCAGCACCTCCGTGACGGCTTCGGACAGACCGGTGAGCAGGAACGCGCCGAGGATCGGTCCGAACAGTGTCCCGATGCCACCGATGATCGGTGCGAGGATCAACTCGATCGAGCGCGAGATGTGAAAGACCTGCTCGGGAAACAGGTTGTTGTAGTAGAAGGCGAAGAACACGCCGGCGACCGCCGTCATGCCGGCCGAGATCACCACCGCGATCATCTTGTAGCGGAACGTATCGATCCCGAGCGCGCGCGCCGCTTCTTCGTCCTCGCGGATCGCGAGCCAGAAGTAGCCGATGCGGCTGCGCAGCAGCACATGACAGAACATGAACGCCGCCACGGTGAGTGCGAGGATGACGTAGTAGAACATCACCGGCTTGCCGCGCAGGTTCCACAGATCGTTCGTGGTGTACTGCGCGACCGGCAGGAAGAAGCCGGCCGAGCCGCCGGTGTAGCGGATGTGGTCGAAGCCGATGCGCGCGAACTCGGCAAACGCGATGGTCAGGATCGCGAAATAGACGCCGGCGACGCCGAAGCGGAACGCCAAGAATCCGATGATCGCGCCGCACGCCATCGCGACCGGTACCGCGGCCAGCAGACCGATCCAAGGGCCGACGCCGAAGTGCACGTAGAGCGCCGCCGCCGTATAGGCGCCGAGCCCGACATAGATCGCGTGCCCGAGCGAGAGCTGGCCGGCGAAGCCCATCATGATGTTCCAGGCTTGCCCGGTGTAGGCGAAGTAGAGGATCAGGATCAGGACGGTGAGCAGGTAGTCGTTGACGAAACGCGGCGCGACCAGCAGCGCGATCAGGAGCATGGCGAGCAAAATCCATCCGCGTTTTGGCACGCCTTGAGTCAGGCGCGAGATCATGACGCGCGCTTCCCCATGATCCCTTGCGGGCGGAACAGCAGCACCAGCACGAGGATCGCGAAGGCGAACATGCTCTTCGCCGACGGGGTGAACAGCAGGCCGGCGAGCGCCTCGGTCATGCCGATCAGCACGCCGCCGAGCAGCGCGCCCGGCATCGAGCCGAGCCCGCCGACGATGACGATCACAAAGGCGAGCAGCGTGTATTGCGGTCCGAGCGGCGGCGTCACGTCGATGATCAGCACCAGCATCGAGCCGGCCGCGCCGACGCAGGCCGCCCCCAGTCCGAAGGTCAGCGCGTAGAGCTGCTTCACGTCGAGGCCGACCACCAGCGCCCCGGTGTAATTATCGGCGCAGGCGCGGATCGCCTTGCCGACATGGGAGAACTTGAAGAACGCGAACAGCGCGGCCGAGACCACGATCGCGGCACCGGCCGCATAGACCTTGGTGGCGTCGACGATGATGCGGCCGAACGCGAACGAGTCGAACGCGTAGGACGTCTGCACGCTGCGCGCATCCGGCCCGAACAGCAGCAGCAGCACGTTGACCATGATGATCGCCACCGCGACGAGCAGCATGAACTGCGAATGCTCGGGACGATCGACGAACGGATTGATCAGGCCCGCCTGCATCACGTAGCCGAGCGCGAACAGCACGCCCGCGATCGGCACCATCATCACCAGCGGATCGAGCTTGAATGCGGAGAACAGCACGATCGCGAGATACATCGCGATGGTCATCATCTCGCCGTGCGCGAAATTGACCACGCGCACGACGCCGAAGATCACCGACAGGCCGAGCGCCATCAGCCCGTAGACGAGCCCGGTCAGCAGGCCGCTGACGGCCACGTTGAGATAGATGTCTACGGGCACCGGCGTTCAACCCGCGGTCATTCCGGGGCGCTGCGAAGCAGCGAGCCCGGAATCCATATCCACAATGCTCGCGACGGTGCTCAAATCGTGAGGCCCGTGGTTATGGATCCCGGGCCCGGCGCTGCGCGCCGTCCCGGGATGAGGAACCTTACGCGCGCTTGTCGTATGCAGGCATCGGCCACTTGGCCTTCGCGTTGGTCGCGCCCTTCGGCGCCACCGTCACCAGTTTGCCGCCGCGGTTCTGGATGCCGGAGTTCTTCAGCTTGTCGTTCTGGCCCTTGGCGTTGAACGCGATGCCGGGGCCGGTCGAGACGTTGTCCTTGATGTCGGTCGCGCGGATCGCGTCGGCGAGCGCCTTCGGATCGGTCGAGCCGGCGCGCTTGTAGGCGTCGGCGGCGATCAGCAGCGCCTCGAACGTGTAGATGTGGTTGGTGTTGAGGTTGATCTCCGGATACTTCTTGCCGAGCGCCGCCTCGAGCGCCTTGCTCAGCTTCTTGTTCGGGTCGTACCACGGCACGAACGAGAGCGGGCCGTCGGCGAGCTTGCCGAGCGTCTTGAGATACTGGTCCTCATACCAGCCCGGTCCCATCGACAGCACGCCCTGCGGCGTCCAGCGCTGCTTCACCATCTCGCGCGTCAGCAGGATCGCATCGTTGAGACGGCTGACCATCAACAGCGCGTCGGCGCCGGTCGCCTTCGCCTTGGCGATCTCGACCGACAGGTCGCGCGCGGTCGCATCGTATGCGATGGTCTCCTTGATCTCGTAGGGCATATTGAACTTCGGCATCACGGCGCCGATGCCGCGCTGCATCGAGGTGCCGAAGGTGTCGTTGGCGTGCATGAATACGACCGACTTCGGCGCAGTACCGGCCTCGGCGAAGATTTCCTTCTGATTCGCGAAAGCATCACCCAAAATCATCGGCGCGGTCGGGAAGTTGCGGAACACGAACTTGTAGCCCTGCTCGGTGATGTCCGGCGCGGCCGCGATGTTGATGACGTACGGAATGCCCTTCTGCTCTGCGACCTGCGCGATCGCGGTGCTCTGACCGGAGTCGAACGCACCGACCAGCAGCTGTGCGCCATCCGAGATCAGCTTTTCGGCGCGGCTGCGGGCCACTTCGACGTTGGTCTCGGTATCGGCATTCATGATCTGCAGGTCGGGCAGGCCGACGTCTTTCAGCAGCGGACCGGCAAGTTCGACGCCGCGGAAGCAATCCTGACCGATGCCGGCCTGCGCGCCGGAGCGCGGCAACAGCACGCCGACTTTGAGCGCGCCGCCCTGCGCGCGAACGATCGCGGGCGCGGCGAGCGCAGCGGCAGCCGTGCCGGCGAGCAGCGCGCGGCGGGTGAGACGAGTGTTCATCGAATTCCTCCCTCGGTTTGGCGCGAATTTAGAGGTTCTGGGCCACGTTGGGCAAGTATTGTTATGCCTTATAACATATTTGCCGGAAGGGCGAGCCACGCCTCACGCAGCGAAAAGACACTCGATTCCGGCCGCGATCTCGAACAGGCGCCGGTCGTGGCCGTTGCGCGCGACCAGCATCAACCCGACCGGCAATCCGGAACCCGGGATGGGAATCGAGATCGCGCACATGTCGAAGAAATTCCACGTCGACGTATTGCGCAAGAGAAGCATGTTCTTGGTGCCGAAGGTGCTCGAGTCCTGCATCTCGGCGATTGTCGGCGCAGCGATCGGCGTGGTCGGCAGCACCCACGCATCGAACGCGGACGCCTGCGCATCCATCGCACGGATCAGTTGCGTGCGATGCCGCGACATATCGACATAGTCGGCGGCCGAGACCTTGCCGCCGCGCTCGATGCGAACGCGCACGTTCGGATCGAAGTCATCCGCGCGCTTTGCCAGATGCTCCCGGTGGATCGAGAACGCTTCCGCCGGTGCGAAGCCGCCCTTGGCATTCACCGCCAGCATCTCGTCGAGCAGCGGCATCGGCTCGTCGGTGATGCGCACACCGGCGTCGCTGAGCCTCTTGCGCGCCGCGCCGAAGCGCGTCCCGACCGTGTTGTCCCACTCGGTCAGCAACAGGCCCTGCGGCACGCCGAGACGCATCCCGGCAACCGGCGCGGGCTTGAGCGGCGCAAACTCTTCGCCCGCCATCACGGCATCGGCCTTGGCACAATCTTCGACCGTGCGTGCAATCGGCCCGATCGAGTCGAGCGAATACGACAGCGGGAATGCCCCATCGGTCGGCACGCGCCATGCGCTCGGCTTGAAGCCGACGATGCCGCACAGCGCGCCGGGAATGCGCGTCGAGCCGCCGGTGTCGGTGCCGATCGCGATCTCGCACATCTGGTCGGCGGCGGCGACCGCAGCGCCCGAGGACGAGCCGCCGGGCACCCGCGCACGGTCCGCAGGATTGCCCGGTGTGCCGTAATGCGGATTCATGCCGACGCCGGAAAATGCGAACTCGCTCATGCCGGTCTTGGCGACGATTACCGCACCGGCCGCGCGCAGCCGCCGCACCACCGGCGCGTCGGCTTTCGCCGGCGGCGCATCGGCCAGGATCTTCGAGCCCGCGCGCGTCGGCTCGCCGGCGACGTCGAACAGGTCCTTGATGCTGACGATCGCGCCGTCGAGCACGCCGAGCGAGATGCCGGTCTTCGCCCGCGCATCGGCCGCATCCGCGGCGGCGCGCGCGGCTTCCGCGTAGACCGTCAGGCAGGCGCGCGCCCCCTCGCCTTTCGGATCGGCAATTTTCGAGAGCGCCTGTTCGGTGCGGTCGCGAGCGCTCATGTGATCACCGGCAAATCGACAACATCATAGCCATGCGTCATGCGGCGCTTGAGGACCGGGTCGTCGAGCTCCATCTCGAAGCGCGCGGCCGGACGAATGCCGCCCTTGGCGCCCAAGGTGCCGCAGAACATGATGGTGTTCGGCTTGAGCGCCGTTCCGTAACGCGCGATCAGATCGTCCGGATGGCGCATCGCGGCAAGCGGGCCCTCCTGATAGACCACGCGTTGCCCGCCGATCGTCGCATGCGAGCGGATCATGATCTGATCCCAGTGTTTCGAAATATCGTCGAGGCGCCAGAGCGCCGCTCCCATCACCTTGCCGCACAGTTGCTTCGACAGCGCGATGCCCATCGTCTCGGCCTTGCGGTCGGTGTGGTCCGAGCCGAGCCCGATCCACATCCCGTCGTCGAGCACGACCACCACCGGCTCGACTTCGCCCGACGTGTCGGGTCCGAGCACCTCGAGCCGTTCGGTCTGCATCACGTTGTTCACGGCGTTGCGATAGAACACCGGCACCGACGACGGCCGCGGCACGCCGATCTCGGCCAGCTCTTCGATGTGATGGCGCAGCGCCGCCTCGTCGCGCCCGGTCCAGCCCGCGACGATCAGCGTGTGTGGTTTGACCGTGACCTGTTCGGTCCTGTCCTTGAAGTGCCGTGTGAAGGAAAGCATCAGGCTCCTAACCCGCCTTTGTCCTGGATGAAGCTCACTACCGTGTCGACGCCGCTGCCGGTTTTGAGGTTGGTGAACACGAACGGCCGCGTTCCGCGCATCTTCTTCGCGTCGCGCTCCATCACCTCGAGCGAGGCGCCGACATAGGGCGCGAGATCGATCTTGTTGATGACCAGGAGGTCCGAGCGCGTGATGCCTGGGCCGCCCTTCGACGGGATCTTGTCGCCGGCCGCGACGTCGATGACGTAGATCGTGATGTCGGCCAGTTCCGGCGAGAACGTCGCCGCCAGGTTGTCGCCGCCGGATTCGATCAGCACCAGATCGAGATCGGGAAACTTCTGCCGCATCTCGGCGACCGCCGCGAGATTGATCGAGGCGTCTTCGCGAATGGCCGTGTGCGGGCAGCCGCCGGTCTCCACCCCCGCGATGCGTTCGGGCGCAAGTGCCCCGGAACGCACCAGATATTCCGCATCCCACTTGGTGTAGATGTCGTTGGTGATCGCCGCGATCTCGTACTCGCCGCGCAGCCGCTTGCACAGCGCGTCCATCAGCGCGGTCTTGCCCGATCCGACCGGGCCGCCGATGCCGACGCGCAAAGGTCCGTTTGTCATGCGCGCCTCATATCACGAACGGAACAGCCGCGTGTACTGCGTCTCGTGGTGCATGCTGGCGAGATCGGCGCGGAATGCCGCGCCCCCGGCCTGATCGAGCGGCGTCGTGACGGCGCGCGCGGCGGTTGCGACGACGATCGGCTCGAATGCCGCGAGCAGGCGCTGCCCGTCGGTCTGGCCCAGGGGAATGAGCCGCACGCCGGCCGAGATGAGATTGGCCACGACGGCATGCAGATACGCGCCGAGCGCGGGCTCCCTGGCGACGCCATGGCCGGCGGCCGCAACGCCAACCGCCACCGGATAGGCGACCGGCCCGTCCCACACGGCGGCCAGCCGGTCGAGCGCCGCGCAAGGCCACGCGGCGCGCGTCGCCTCGACGAACGCGCGGCCTTGCGCGGTCGTTTCCAGATGGCGTTCTTTCGAAGGCGCAAATGCCGCCGCAAGTTCGGCGACCTCGCGCAGCGCCGTGTCGTCGTTCACTTCGACCGCGCGATGTGCGTGGACGAAGAACACCGCGTCGCAGAAGCCCCCTCCCTCGCCGATCACGGTCGCGAGCCAGCGCTTGAGCGTTGCCGCGTCCTTGATGTCAGCGGTCTCAACCGCCCATTCGATCCCGCTCGAATAGGAGAACGCCCCGACCGGATAGGCGGGCGAGAGCCATGCCATCAGGCGATAGAGAGCCCGGTCCGTTTCCGGCGTCATCCGCGTTTCGCCAATACGGCGATCGATTGTCCGAGCACCAGCGCGGGCGGCTCGCGACCGAGCACCGCGCGTACCCGTTCGCTCGCGGACAGCACGACATCGCCAGGCGTCGTCTCGACCAGATCCATTCCGAGCAGGTCGGCCCAGACCGCGATGTCGTCCCGGCCGATGAACATGTCGAGGTGGGGCGGGGCCAATCCGGTGCGCACCTTGCGAACCATCTCCTTGAAGACCTCGCGGCTGGTGCCCGACTGGAAATCGAGAAACGAGAACACGATGCGACCGCCGCGCTTGAGCACGCGCCGCGCATCGTCGAGGTAGACGAAGAACTCCTCGTGCAGGAGATGTGTGCCGACCGAGAAGAACGCCACCATGTCCGCCGCGTCGTCTTCCTCCGGGATCGTGACGGAGTCGACGCGGAGAAAGCGAAAATCCGGCCGCCGGCAGGACTCCTGGGCGTAACTCAGCAAATCCTCGCTGACGTCCGTTCCGAGGTAGCGCAGCTTCGGCACCATCGCGGCGCGGCGCGCAAGGCGGCCGGCACCGCAACCGACGTCGATCAGGTAGCTGTCATCGCGCAGGCCATAGTGGTCGAGGATCGAAAATTCGACATCGCCAATGCGGTCATCGTGGCCCGCCGCGATTTCCATCGCGCGCGCGCGCGGCTGCGTGCTGATGAGATACTTGACCAGCGTGCGATAGTCGCTGGTGTAGCGGCCGTGAAGCGAAGGCTGC
>Ga0207683_10001400_pt1 | contig 21775 bp, 21 predicted proteins | sample KBSM73metaG_FD_184333 | JGI IMG/M metagenome (GOLD analysis project Ga0207683, IMG submission 184333) | Miscanthus rhizosphere microbial communities from Kellogg Biological Station, Michigan, USA - KBS M7-3 metaG (SPAdes) (version 2) | ecosystem: Host-associated > Plants > Roots > Rhizosphere >... | reverse complement strand
GCGCATGAGGGCCCGCATGGTGGCCAGGTCACTGCACCAGTGTCGTCGCCGGAAGCACCGATGTCACGAGATGCGGACTCCCTTGTCACTACCTTACTCCCGTGGTGCCCGGGCGGCGGCAGCGGTCGATGTTGCTGCAATGAGCAGATCGTCGCAGCGCCCACGCACCATCCATCGTTCGACGCGCCAAGAGCGCCCGTGGTGCTGGTTACGCCGAACGGTGGATACGAGCTTGGTTTGCACGCGTATGCTCCCGTTTATTCGCGCCGCATACTGACTCATTCGATCGCGCCGCGCGGCCCTCCCGCTCCCCTGTAGCTGTCTTCATCGCTGAATCCAGTGCGTCTGCATTCCGGTTTATGCCGGCATGCGGACGAGGCATCTATCGGAGCTTTATTAAATGAGAGTTCACAGCGTGCGCGCAGTGTCGGCCGCCATCCTTGCGAGCGTGACTACACTCTGCAACGCGCAAAACGATGTGCCCAGTCTCGAAGAAGTCGTAGTCGAGCAAGGGCGTTCGGTGCCGGAAAAACTCGAGTTTCCCGGCACATCCGAAAGCGTGACTGCGAAGCAGATCTCCGAATCGGTCAATGTGATCAACACCGAGGACGTCGTCCGCTATCTGCCGAACATACTGATTCGCAAGCGCCATATCGGTGACACACAGGCGCCGATGACTACGCGTACCTCCGGAGTGGGCGCGAGCGCGCGCAGTCTGATCATGGTCGATGGCGCATTGTTGTCGCCGCTCATCGCCAATAACAACAACGTTGGCGGACCGCGCTGGGGCATGGTGTCGCCCGAAGAGATCGAGCGCGTCGACGTCATGTATGGCCCGTTCTCTGCCGCGTACGCGGGCAATTCAATCGGTGCGGTACTGGACATCACGACCCGTATGCCGAAGCAGTTTGAAGCAAGCGTGAAAGCGACGACAAGCTGGCAGGATTTCAGCCAGTATGCGACGAAGGATACGTACTTTGCGAAGCAAGGCAGCGCACTTATCGGCAACCGCAACGGCGATTTTTCCTGGTGGTTGAGCGCAAACCATCTCGATAGCAACAACCAGCCGCTCGCATATGTCACTGTTGCAAGACCGACGAGTCCAAGCGGCGCCGGCACACCCGTAAGCGGCGCCTTCGCGGACGCAAATCGCACCGGCAGCCCGATTTTTGTCATCGGAGCGGGTGCACTCGAGCGCAATATTCAGGACAACTACAAGGTCAAGGCAGCCTATGACTTCACGCCCAGTCTTCGCGCTACTTATACCGTCGGCTTATTTCAGAACGATACGACGGCGCACGCTCAGAGTTACCTGACTGACGCGGCAGGAACAGCGGTATATAGCGGCAGCGTAAACATCGGCGGTCTCAACACAGTCATTCCGGCAAGCGCATTTTCGAACAACGTATACAATTTCAACGAAGACCACGTAATGCAAACGTTGTCGCTCAAGTCGAGCACCAACGGCACGTGGGACTGGGAAGGGGTGCTGAGCAGCTATCACTACGACAAGTCGGTCAAGCGCATGCCAACCGATGCGCTGCCCGTCGCCCAGACCGGCGGCGCCGGCACCATCGAATACATGGATGGCACGGGGTGGACGACGCTCGATCTGCGCGGCATCTGGCGGCCGCAAGGCGCAAGCGGTGATCATCACGTCAGCTTTGGCACTCACTACGACAAGTACGTGCTCGCGGACCCGAAGTTCAATACAGCGGATTGGCTGTCGGGCGGAAATGGTGCGCTGGCGACCGATTCGCGCGGCAAAACGGCGACAGGAGCACTTTGGATTCAGGACGCCTGGCGTTTTGCACCGGCGTGGAAGGCAACGCTAGGCGGCCGCTATGAGCACTGGCGCGCATTTGAGGGTTTCAACTACTCGCTCGCGCCTGCGCTAAGCGTAGTCCAACCGGATCTTTCAGCAACACGCTTTTCTCCCAAAGCGTCGGTTGCTTGGTCGCCCGCGGGCGAGTGGTTGGCGACTGCCTCCATTGCGAAGGCTTACCGATTTCCGACAGTCAGCGAGCTATATCAAGCGATCACAACCGGGCCGACTATCACGGTACCGAACCCTAATCTCAAACCCGAGAACGCGTTGTCCGCAGAGCTATCGCTCGAGCGGACGCTGCAAGACGGCCGCGTACGGGTGTCGCTGTTTCAGGAGAACATCAGCGATGCATTGATCTCGCAAAGTGCCCTGCTGGTTTCGGGTTCCACGACTCTGTTCGCGTTCGTCCAAAACATTGACCGGGTTCGCTCACGCGGCGTCGAAGTCGTCGCACAGAAAAACAATGTATTCATACGCGGACTTGAGCTGAGCGGAAGCGTTACCTATGTTGACTCCCGTATCCTCGAAGACTCAGCTAACTCGCTCGCGGTCGGTAAACGCACGCCGCAGGTGCCGGATTGGCGCGCAACGCTGGTGGCGACGTATCGCCCCAACGCCCGCATTGCAGCGACGCTCGCCGGGCGCTACAGCGGCCGGCAGTTCGCGCAGATCGATAACCTTGATGTGTATGAGCACACGTATCAGGGTTTTGAAGCGTTTTTTGTCGTCGATGCGCGGCTTAGAGTCCAGCTCGATAAGAACTGGAGCGCTGCCGTGGGCATCGACAATCTCACCAACCGCGATTACTTCCTGTTCCATCCATTCCCCCAACGTACGGCGGTCGCTGAAGTAAAGTTCCAGTACTAACGTGCACGGCTCGACAAGTCGTGAGCTAGACGATCGTACTCTCGATGGGTACCGTGGTGCTACAGGGAGCGGTTTAGAAGTTTGCGATTAATGTCGCGCGAACGGATCTTGGTTCCACCGGATGCAAATGTATGTCGTTAACGGGCGCGGGCTCGCCTCGCAATTGAGACGTATAGGCATAATCAATCTGGCTAGCCTGTCGATTCAGCAGATTGTATACATCGAGCTGCAGGCGAAGTTTCTTGTCGAACTTGTAGCCGACTCGCCCTGATAGCAGCGTCGTCGAGTTCGAGCGGAAGCTGTTGTCTTCGATCAACGGTCGAGGCCCGAAATAACGCAGACGAACGCTGCCATAATAGGGCCCGCGATTATCGACTGATGCAGTGAACGTCGCCACCCCTTCAACGGCGCCGGGAACCCGATCGCCGACGCTCAGCGGATCTCCATCCGAAAAACGCGCACGCGTGAAAGCGACATCCGCATCGACGCTCAGCCATGAATTGAGCGTGTAGAGATTCGTAAACTCGAAACCCACGCGCTTGCTTGGCCGGCCGCTGTCGATGGTGGTACCGGCATCGCCCTGAAACAATAACTCCGATTGGATGTCGAGCCGGAATACGGTGAAAGTACTTTGCAGGTTAGAAATGATGGCAGTGCGCAATCCGGCCTCGTAGCCGGTTGCACGAACCAGCAACGCCTCGCGCGTCGCGGGTATTGCCGGATTTTTCGGATCGACGCTGATGGTGGCGCCGCGCAGATCATTGCTGTGAAAGCCTCGTCCGTAGTTGAGGTAATACTCGGTCTTTGCCCATGGTCCAAAAATCAAGCCTGCCTTCGGGCTCACCAGGTGGTCATTTACTTGGCCGGAGTTAAACGGGTTGTTGCTCGTTACATCGCCGCGATAAAAATCCGCCCGCAAACCCGCTACGGTGCGAAACCAGTCCGTCCAGCGCAGATTATTCTGGTAGTAGACTGCGCCGCTCGTCTCAACAACGTGATCCTCGCGCGTAGTACTGATGATGGTGCGCTGCGCAGTATTGAACAGTCCCACGTTGATGTTGTCATTGCGTCCCTGCACGCCGAAGGTATTCTCGACATCGTGTGCGCCCCACTTGCCAAAAAGTGTGTGCTTTAGGTTCAAGCCGGTTGTCACACGCTGATCCGTTTGCGCGAATTGATCGCCATTGACCGGGTCGTCTTGGAAGAAGGTGAAGTTGTTCCAGAGATTGAGCCTGCTACGGATGACAAACGCATTGCCGGAAGTGGCTGATGCGCTGCCAGCCTTGTTGAAGGCGGCCGACAAACTATAACGGCTCGAATCGCCGCCATCGGTCGGATCGAGCGTATCCCAGCGTCCTATCAGCCCGGCGTTAAGCGAGCGGCGCGGGATCTGATTGGTCGCATTCCAGGTGCCCTCGTACGCCATGGCAGTAATGTTGAAGCCGTTTTGCTCGGTGCCTTGTCCGTAGCGAAGCAAGGCGTTGAATTTGCGATAGTCATCCGGTACTGTCCACGGACCGTCGTTATGAAACAGCTCAACCGCATAAAGCAAGTTGCCGCTGCCGAGTTTCGGCGAATCGGCGAGCAGCGCACGACGGTAGCCATAGTCGCCATAACCTACCTGCCCAATGCCTCGTTCCAGCCGATTGGGCATTTGCAGATGCACAGCGCCTGCCGCGGAAAAATCACCTTCATCCGCATAGTAGGGGCCCTTTTTGTATTGAAGCCCGCTCATGATATCCGTGATCACGAAATTGAGATCGCTGTAGCCTTGCCCATGACCATGCGTGCGCTGATTGACCGGCATGCCATCAAATGTGATGGCAAGATCTGTGCCGTGATCGAGATTGATCCCACGCAGGAAGTACTGATTAGCCTTGCCTTCACCGCTATGCTGTGTGACCACCACCCCCGGTACGGACTCGAGAATCTCACCCGGCCGATAAGCAGGCACCGCCTCGAGTTCCCGGCCTGTGACGGCGCCCTGGCTGGCCGAATCGGCGGTGCCGATCAGATTGTCTGTGGCATCGATGACGTCGACCGTTTCCAGCTTCTGCACGCCTGCACCGGCCGCGAGCGTCGAAACACAACAAAGGGCGAGCGCGAGCAATCCTAAGATAAGGCTCTCGCTCGCCGTGCCACGAACCAAATTAAGCACTCCCTTTTTATATCTTGTATGTCTTGAAGCGCATATTATTTCATACAACCGTTTACTGATCTGCTGACCGCTGCTGCATGAAGCATTTGGTTAGAAAACAGTGCTGAGGCGTCAGGTACAATCGATCGACCGCTGCTTGTTCGTATCCTGTGAACGCCCGCTGTGGTTCCGTGTCGCTCTTAAGAACTCGATAACGTCGAACTTCCGCTTCGAAAACCGCACGCAACATCCGAAAGCGACAGAGCGCAAGAAGAATAAACATGGGAATCGTCGCGTCGCTCGGCATCGCACTGCTTGTATTCACGACGGTCATCCATTACGAAGTGCTGCGTATGTTGAGCGCCGGCCTGCCCGCGCTGCGCATACCCGGCCGCGCGAAGCTTGTCGTGATTATCTTCAGCGCCTTCATCGCGCATATCGTTGAAATCTTCCTATACGCTGTTGCATTCCATGTGCTGGTTCAGTATTTCGGCGTCGGTGCCCTTGGTCAGGCTGGCGATGCGTCCCTGACACTTTGCTTTTACTTTTCGGCAGAAACATACACATCGCTCGGCTATGGCGATGTCGTTCCCAGCGGCGACTTGCGGTTACTCGCCGGAATGGAAGCGCTCAACGGCCTGCTTCTGATCGGATGGTCCGCCTCCTATACGTTCATCGCGATGGAGCGTTTCTGGAAAGATAACGGCCACTCAAAGCGATGAACCGGCTCAATGCCCGCAAAAGAAATCGCATGTTACGATGCTTGACTCCAACCAATGATGGTGAAGCGTGATCAGAATATCCGCCATGACTAAGTCCGGCACGACGGCGGGATTGATCGCGCTCCTCGCATTGTGCTGCCTGCCATCGGCCGCCCAGACTTACCCCGTCAAACCGATACGTTTTCTCGTCGGCTTCGTTGCCGGCGGCACTAACGATATCGTCGCCCGGGCGCTCGCACAAAAGCTCACCGAACAATTGGGGCAATCAGTGGTTGTCGAGAATCGCGGGGGTGCAAATACCGCCATTGCCACCGAAGTAGGGGCACGGGCGGTACCGGATGGCTATACCATTCTTCTGAACGCGCCTGGCCATGCGACGAACGCGACGCTGATGAAGCTGCCGTTCGACCCGATTCGTGATTTCGCATTCGTGTCCCTCGTGGCGGAGGCGCAGAATCTTGTCGTCGTCCATCCTTCCTTCCCGCCGCGAAATATCAGGGAAATGATCGCGTTCTCAAAGAAGCACCGGGCCGAAATCAATTTTGCTTCGTCGGGAACCGGCACCACCGTTCATCTCTCGGCCGAGCTTTTCCAATTCATGACGGGCATCAAATGGGTTCATGTCCCGTATAAAGGCGGCGGGCCTGCCGCGATCGAACTGCTCGCCGGACAAACATCGATAATGTTCGCGAACATGCCCACGGTGATTCAGTATGCGCGCGATGGCCGCTTGCGTGCTCTTGCCGTGACGGGCGCCAAACGCGCGCCTGCCGCGCCGGATCTCCCAACGGTCGCCGAAGCCGGCGTGCCGGGATATGAAGTGACGGCGTGGTTTGGCGTGTCGACGCCGGCGAAAACGCCGCGCGCGATTATCGATAAGCTTAACGCTGAAATCGCACGCGCGCTCAACACGCCCGAGTTGCGCGACCGCCTTACATCACAAGGCGCCGACCCGATTCACAACACGCCAGAGCAATACACTGCATTCGTGCAGAACGAAATCACCAAGTGGGGGAAAGTTATACAGGCGGCGGGCATCAAAGGCGAATAGTAAGAAAGGCATGTGCTCTCCGGTCGGGCACGAGGAACGAATATATCCACTTTCAAGTAACGCAAGCTGCGTAGGGGAGACGCGTGAAACTGATCGATGCAATCTACTGTGTGTTGCTCGCCACGCTGGTTGGCGCCAGCGCAGCGGCGCACGCCCAGTCTTACCCGAACAAGCCGATCCGGATGGTCGTACCATGGCCTGCAGGCGGTATCACTGACGTCATTGCACGTGCCGTCGGCCTTCATTTCGCCGAGGCGCTCGGGCAGCAGGTCGTTATCGACAACCGACCGGGTGCCGGCAGCACGCTCGGTGCGGCGCTCGTCGCTAAAGCGGTGCCGGATGGATACACATTGCTCATGAACGATCTCGGCGGCCATTGCATTTCGCCGTCGTTGTATAGCAACCTGCCGTACGACGGCGTCAAGGACTTCGCGCCGGTTGCGCTGGTGGCAGGGTCCCCGATGGTGCTCGTTGCCAATCCAACGCTCGGCGTGCGCACGCTGCCGCAGTTAATCGAGCTCGCGAAGTCGAAGCCGCGGCAATTCAACTATGCTTCATCGGGCAGCGGCGCGATCACTCATCTCGGCGCCGTGCGTTTGATGCGTATGGTCGGCATCGACCTCGTGCATGTGCCGTTCAAGGGCAGCGGTCCCGCCACTTCATCGGTGATCACAGGCGAGACGTCGGTCGCGTTTTCCACAATGCCATCCGCAGTGCCGCAGGCCAAGGCAGGCCGGCTCGTATTATTGGCTGTTTCGTTTCCAAAGCGCTCGCCGCAGCTTCCCGAAGTGCCCACGATCGCGGAGACGGTGGGCGATTTCGACCTGGGCTTGTATTCGGGCTTGTGGGCGCCCGCCGGCACGCCGCGCGACATCGTGGCGAAATTACATTCTGAAATCGTGCGAGCCCTCGATCAACCGAAGGTGAAAGAAATTCTCGCCGTCAATTCCGCTGAACCGGGGCGGATGAAAACGGCTCAGTTCGGCGAGTATGTTGCAAAAGAAGTGCGCACATGGAATGACATCGTGCGCTCGGCCGGCATAAAGATTGATTGAAACGGAGAATCACGAACATGGACATGGGAATCAGGGGAAGGTCGGCAATCGTCACGGGCGGCAGCCGCGGTATCGGACGGGAGACCGCGCGACAGTTTCTCGAAGAAGGTGTGCGTGTGACAATCAGCGGGCGCAATGCGCAGACGCTCGAGCGCTCGCGGGATGAACTTGCGAAGACAACGGGGGGCGACATACATGCCGTCGTCGCCGATTCCACCAAAGAAAGCGATATCGCGCGTCTCGTGGATGCCGCACGCCAGCGCTTCGGTGGAGTGGACATTCTCGTCAACAATGCCGGCCAGATGTATTCGGGCCGCTTCGCAGCATTGACGGACGCGGGATTGCAGGAGCAACTGGACACCAAGCTCTTCGGTTTCATGCGTGCAATCCGGCTCGTTCATCCGATGATGAAGGCTAAGAAATGGGGCCGCATCGTCAATATCATCGGCGGCGCAGGCAAGGAGCCCGATCCTTACATGTTCGGCAGCGGCATCACCAATAGCGCGCTGCTCAATATAACGAAATCGTTATCGACCGAGTTCGGTGAAGACGGCGTCCACGTCAACGCCGTGTGCCCGGGATGGGTGGATACCAATCTGTGGCAGCGCAATGCGCAGGGACTCGCGGCGGAGCTGAACGTCAGGAGCGAAGAGGAAGCGCGCCGGCTGGCCGCACGCAAAAATTCGCTAAACCGTTTTGGCAAGCCGCAAGAGCTCGCCAACGCGATCGTTTTCCTGTGTTCAGAACGTGCCAGTTATATCACCGGCGTGTCGCTCAATCTCGACGGTGGCCGTTTGAAAGGCCTCTGGTAAATCGGTCCTGAATCAGCTTTTCTCGCCGAGCAGTCCCAACACGTTCAGACCCAGCACGCGGGCACGGTCTGTATCACTCAAGCCGTGTACGGCGTCAAGGCGCGTGAGCGGATTTTCTTCGCCCATATCGAAGGGGGCGTCGGTACCGAGCGTAACGCGGTCCGCGCCGACCTGGCTGATCAGGAATTCCAGCGCTTTATCATCGTGCGTGAGCGCATCGAAATAAAAGCGCCGTAACAGGTCACGCGGTGAGCTGGCGTTGTTCACTTTTGGCTCCTTGCGAACGGCGTAGCCATGCGCGAGCCGGCCGATCTGGTATGGCAGATAGCCGCCGCCATGCGCGAGCACGATCTTAAGTTCCGGTAAGTCATCAAGAGCGCCGCTGAACATAAGATGCGCCGCCATGGTTACCGTATCCAGCGGATGGCCGATGAGATTCGATAAATAGTACGGATTCAGACTGCAGCGCTCGGCGCCGGTGTACTGCGGATGCGTGAAGACGAATACCTTCAACTCCTGCGCCCGCCGCAGCACCGGCCGAAAGCGCGTATCAGCGAGTTGGCCATCCAATATCGTGCATCCCAGTTCGATTGCTCGGAAGCCGTGTTGACTCACCACACGCTCAAGTTCCGCGATCGCTGCATCCGCATTTTGCATGGGCACTGTGGCCATGCCGCGCAGACGCTCGGGGAATTGCGCCACCATTGCTGCGATGCCATCGTTGATAACACGCGACGCTGCCAGCGCCCGATCGATATCAAGCCAGTAGAAGTAAATCATCGGTGTCGGCGATATCACCGAAATATCGAGCCCTTTGCGATCCATACCTGCCACTTTCGCCGCCGCATCATGGAATTCGTCGAAGAGCGGACTGACGTGGCCGTCGTCGCGCAGCAGCCGCTCGGTGCCGGTCGCGTTATCGAAGCGCATGCCGAAGTCGTCGGGTCGCGCCCGCACCAGATCGAGCATGCCTCGCGGAAAAACATGACTGTGCACGTCGATGCGTTTGGTTGCAGCCATTTATTCGTGCCCCCGGTCATTTGAATGGCGGCCATTTTATCGCGGCAAAGATAACGGCGGGACACTGCGCCAGCTGCATTGAGGTGACATCCGCATTGTGTTACGGTCATGCTTCGCATCGAACGACAACTGAGGAGACATCGTGAAACGAAAATTTCGACTGGCCGCGATCGCACTGGGAGCGCTGGGCCTCGCCGGGTGTGGAGATATGCAGCAAGGAGCAACCCAGAATTCGATGACATTCTTCGTAACCAGCGTCGGCAGCGGCAAAGGCGCGGATCTCGGCGGGCTTGCCGGTGCAGACCGCCATTGTCAGTCGCTCGCGCAGGCCGCCGGCGCGGGTAACCGCACGTGGCGCGCTTACTTGAGCACGAGCGGTGCGGGTGGCGTGAACGCGCGTGATCGCATCGGGCGCGGCCCCTGGCAAAACGCGAAGGGTGTGGTCATTGCGCGCGATGTCGACGACCTGCATCGGGATAACAACAACCTCACCAAGCAGACCAATCTGACCGAGAAAGGCGAGATTGTCAGCGGGCGAGGAGATCCCGTAAACACGCATGATGTGCTGACCGGTTCGCAGGCGAATGGCCGTGCGTATCCCGCAGACAAGGATATGACTTGCGGCAATTACACGAAAAGCGGCGCGGACGGCGCGGTGCAGATGGGACACAGCGACCGTCAAGGGCTGACCGATGACGCCGTTGCGAAGTCATGGAACTCATCGCACGCCTCCCGTGGCGGATGCAGCCAGGAAGCGCTCAAAGGAACTGGCGGCGCGGGTCTCTTCTACTGTTTCGCAGTCAATTAAGCATAGTAAGTGGAGCGGAGTAACTCCGCTCTGCTCCGCTTCTCGCGACGCCGGCCTTCGTTCAGTGCACGATGGTCAATGGCGGCGCCGCGCGCACGCCGACATTCAGGAGCACCACGCGATGTCCACGCAGCACGAGGCTGCCCCTGAGCCGGTTATTTCCGGTGTCGCTGTATTCAAAGTTATACGCACGTTGAAGTTTGACCTGACCGTCATCATCGCGTGCGGGCTTCACATTTGAAATGGCCACGGTGTCATCGAGCAGCAACAGGTTTTCGGCGCGACACGCCGCTCTTGCAGCCGTCACCGCGATCTCTCGCGCTTTGAGACTGTCCAGCCAAAGCCACGCAATACAGCCGATTACAAAGAGGCTGATGATTTCGGCGACAGGCATCGTCAGATTCTAAACTGAGCGGCTCCATCCTGACTCGTATCGACCCGTCTGGCCCCAGCGGTCGCGACCAGGTAACCGCAAGAAACGCTCAATTTTTAGCGCTACTGCGCGCACGACAGTTGAACGGCAGATAGCCTGCGACGATATTTGTTTTATTCTCGCCATGGGCGGTCATCTTGTCCGGCGCCTCGGCGCCGCCGCAAACCCAGGTCACCGGCACGATCGGCGCATCCTCTACCACCGCAGGTCTCAATGACAGTACGCGCCCAGTGATGAGCGCGTTGGCACGGTTGCCGAACGTTATGTGGATGGCGCCGTCCTGCACCTGCACTGAGCTGATGTAGTTATTGACGATCTTGTCCGCGGGCGGCAATCCGGCACTCGCGTTATCGGCCGGAAATGCCTGCGCGGTGGACCATGCCAGAGCAGTTGGTGCCTTTGCGATATCTGCCAGTGGCAGCGCCTTGTTGATTTGATCTCTGATGATCTGGTCCTGGAAGCTCGGCGCGGCTAATAGCGCCAGAATGGCGACCACGGCGATGACGATCATCATCTCGATCATGGTGAAGCCGGCCGCACGCTTCGTCATGGATCCGCCCCGCACTGCGATGAAGCGTCATGATAGCGGATCAGTTAATCGTTGCGGCGTGATCACTCTCGGCGCGCTTTGATGCGAGCTAGTGTTTTTTAGGCGCCGCGCGAGGTGCCATGTCACTGGTTTTGATGCCGACGTCTGATTTGGCTTCGGCAACGAGCTTGGTGCAATTGGTGTCTTGTTCTTTGCCGAATTCGAGCAATGGAATGAGAGTGCCTATGCCGGCAGTGACGATGCCGAGCGCGGCGGCGAGACCGCCACGCGCAATCACATTACCCATCTCCGGTCGGACCACAGGGTGTTTCAGTGTGCCTCCGATATCGATCGGTCCGCGCAGTGATGCAAGGCTGAAACCTTTGGACTCCCCGACCAGGCGCAGTTGCATCGCCTCGGTGGCGAAATTTACGTGTCCGGTGCCGTGCACATTTACTTTGGGCGTATCGAGGACCATTGCCCGTATCTGGAAGTCGCCATTAACTGCATTCAAGTTCGCTACCATGCAGCGCATCGGCGTCTGCTTGTCGCCGCCCAAGAGGCGTGCGAGCGAATTAGCGATGTCGAGGTTCGTCAACCGCAGCAACAGCTCGCTGACTGTCCCGCCGTCCATAATCAGGGCCATGTCACCGTTCGCCGAGCCAAGCATCTGCGAAATCGAGTTGCCACTCATGTCAAGCTTCGCCCGTCCGCCCATCGTGCCGGCACTTGCAGCGCTCATCTTTTCGGTCGGCACGAGCTTGTCCAGATGGAAGCCTTTCGCGGCAATCTCTGCGTGGGTTGCAATGCGCTGCTGGCGCCCGTCCATCTGTATCTGAGTTTCCAGGGTTCCGCCGGCTACCGAAAAATTAAGCGGTGTGAGCTTCAGGCGCCCATCCTCGACAAAAAGGTGAACATCCATTTTTTCGACGGGCATCTTGTCCGTTATGATCTTCGCGCCGTGAAACTTCACGTCGGCGTTCGCCGCGCGCAGTTTTTCCAGACTGAATGGCTCGGTGGGAAGCAACTTGTCGGAAGGCGGCGGTTTGTTCGCGGGCTTGTCGCCACGATCGCCGCCAATGAAGCCGCCCAAATCCGCCATGTCGAGCCGATTCGATACGAGATCCGCCTTGATGAATTGCGGCTTTTTATTCAAGTCGAGCGAAAAATCGCCCGCGATATCGCTTTTTCCAACCAGCCCTTTCAACTGCCGCAGCGACCACAAGTCACCGGCATGATTAAGTGCGCCCTCGATCTTATATGGCGGCGTTGGGGGAATCGGCACACCGGCAATCGGGTAGAGGAGCGAGAGGTCACTGCCTTCCAGTGTGAAATTCACGTTCTCGCCTTTGAGGTGCAGCGGATCGATGAGTGTGCCGTCGACGCTGGCTTTAGTCGTACCCAATGCGGCCCGCAGCTTGATGGGGTAGGGATTACTCGCGTCCCGAAGGCTCAACAACGCGCCGCCACGTGCGTTGAGCGTAGACGGCATGCCTTTAAAGCGCCCCTTGCCGATAACTTCAACCATCGATTCCGGTCCTTGCTGCCCATCCAGTGTGTTGACGTCAACAGTCAGGTCCGTGTTGATGCGAGGATCGGTGTATGTTGCGTTGCCCTTGTCGATTGATAGCGCGCCAACTTCGGGGATAGTCGTCGGTTTGTCTTTGTTTTCTTCCTTGAAAATCCAGTTCGGCGTGCCATCTTTGTTAACTTCGAGCCGAACCCGCGGTTCGGATAGCGCGAGCTCGGGGAAACTCAGGTGACCGCCGATCAAACGCAGGAGGTCGATTCTAAACTCGAGGCGTTTGATTTCCGCCATATTTGGTTCGCGCGCCCACTCGGCGTTGCCCATCACTATGTCGTTCACGATGATGCGCGGGCGCAGCGACAGGTGAACATTGAGGTCGCCGTTGACAGCGAAGGTTCTTCCCGTCGCGTCGCTAACCTTGCGTGCGATAAATGGACGGAGCAGGTTCCAATCTAGAAAATACAAGCCCACGAACAGGATGATTAGAAAAGCACCGATGCCCGCCAGCCATTTTTGTCCCCGACTCATACGGATCCCATCGAAACGATGTCCGCCAGTATGTGCGACGTGGGACGTCGGTCAAGACGGAGAGTTCGTTAATAGTAGTAGGAACGGTCTTACGAACCACCGGGCGACGTCGACTAAGTAGGGAGCGGGAGCGCGACGTATGCCTCGGAAGGGATGGACAGCGAGCCGACTCCGGACCGGCAATGTTGAGCGCTGATCAGCGTCCGGGGCCAGACGCCGCAGCGCAGACTGCATGTTGTAGCAGCTAGCGCATCATCGGGACGAGCCCGTCACAAGCTTCGCGCACTTCCTCGTCACTGCATACAAATTCTTCGTCGCGTGGCAAGTCGTGGAGATATACGTTACCCGGTTCTGGGCCATCCGACATTTCCATGTCCGCATCGGAATCGTCGGCGAAAGATTTAATGCTCGTATCAGCAACTGCGGCGCGGCGGCTCTTAGGCATGCTTTTCTCCTAAATAAACATGACCGATGACAGCGTCATCTTGTGCTGCCGCACGTCGGTTAAATATCAGCATAGTGCTTCTTTTACTGTAGGTCGCGAACTACCGCTCAATCCTGCTCGAAGTGTTGCGGGTGAAATGACGTTCACATATATGCCGGACGTTTTTTCAGCGGTTAGTTGTCACAACATTGCAAGCGGTTCGGAATGCGTCGGCGGCGGAAACAGACGGTTCAATTCTTCACGCTGTGCTGCGCTTAACGGACGCTCGAGCACCGCGGCGTTCTCAGCGATCCGGCTTTTATCGGCAGACTTCGGAATCGCGATCACGTCTTCCTTGTCGAGCAGCCATGCGAGTGCGGCCTGTGCGGCTGTCATCCCGTGGCGCAGCGCGAACGCAGCGAGCCGTGCGTCTTTTATCAAACGTCCTTGTTCGAGCGGCGAGTAAGCCATTACCGGAATGCGCCGCTCGCGCAGCCATGGCAGCAGATCCCATTCAATGCCACGCCGCATGAGGTTGTATAAGACCTGATTGGTAACAACGGCGGACCCGGAGTTCGTTTGCCAAAGCTCTTCCATATCGGATCGGTCCAGATTGCTGACGCCATAGTGGCGGATTTTTCCCTGACGCTGCAGCAGCGCGAGCGCTTCCATGGTTTCATCGAGTCCGATGCTGCCACGCCAGTGCAGCAGGTAAAGGTCCAGGCGGTCGGTGCGTAAACGCTTGAGGCTGCGCTCGCAAGCCGACATCGTCCCGCGTCCGCTCGAATGTTCGGGCAACACCTTGCTCGCAAGGAACACTTCGTCGCGGCGTCCGGCAATCGCCTCGCCGACGACCTCTTCCGCCCGTCCGCCGGCATACATTTCAGCGGTGTCGATAAGAGTGAGACCGCAGTCCAGCCCGGTGCGCAGCGCTGCGATTTCACGTGCGCGTGCAGCACGGCTTTCTCCCATGTACCACGTGCCCTGGCCCAGGGCGGCGACGCGGTCGCCTGACGGTAGCAGAACCTTATGCAAGGCGGGGCGCGGACATGATTAACTGCGACATGTTCAGTGCGTTACTTACATGTCAATCGGACGCGGTCTACTCGCTTTGATCGTGAACCCGCCCATAATGACAGCGTACCAAAGACCTGAGGACGGCGTTGGAATAAACAAACCTTTCAATATCACGAGGAGTACTGAACATGAACAAAGACCAAGTCAAGGGTAGCGCGAAAGATGTCGCCGGCAAAGTCCAGGAAGGCGCTGGAAAAATGGTGGGCAGTGACAAGCAGCAGGCGAAGGGGTTGGCCAAACAAGCCGCTGGCAAGGCGCAAAAAGGTTATGGCGACGCCAAGCAGACCGTGAAGGATGCGGCCAAAAGTCGCTGACCGTTGGACCGACGCGGGGCTCTGCCTCGCGTCACCACTGAAATAGCTTTTAACGCCTGACCGGCATTAGTGCAGGCGTTCCTGCGTACGACAGCACAGGCGTTCGTGCTTTTGCCGCTTGGCCGGCTTTAACGCAGGCGTTCCTGCTTTTACAGTCTGACCGATTCAACGCAGGCGTTCCTTTATCCCGCCATGCTTGTTGCACGTTTTGTGGTGCGTATAGCTGTAGCGGCCGTCATTGCATTCCGCAACAGCGATTTTTCGCTTTAGTTTCCGCACTGCGTTTTTGAGTCCCCGCTTAGATTCCGCGGCGTCGTTCTTGATCGCCTGAACCGTCGATGTAGCACCCGGTCGAGGATTGTGTGTGCGATCCGATGCGTCAGATGCAGCGGATAATGTGGAGGCAGTAAACGGCGCTATTGCGATCAGCGCTGCGGTGGCGAAGGCGATAGGTTTCATCACTGTTCGACATGTTATCCGCGTTCATGCTGGACGTCTCGAGCCTAATATCACGTCCAGGGGCTGATATTCAGCGAGACGGATGCAACGGGAGTCCGGCCAGGCACGCAGTGCTAGTCGCGCGGTGATGCTTCGGAGTAGGCCGCGCTCAGCCGCCTTCGGCTTTCTTTTGCTCGAGATGAATCAGCGCGCACGTGCCGAATGTAGAACCGCCCAGCTGCGCGGCCAGCTCATATGTATATTCCTGTCTCGACATCTCGATCAGCGCGAAGGGCGACGGGGAACGGTGCAGTTTGACGGACGTAATACGGCCGACGTTGCCGCAGGTTTCCTTGATATACCGCTCGATATGATGATCCGCATCGTCCAGATTTACTTGCAGCATGCCTTGTCTCCCGCCGTGGTCGGCAATTGTGATCACGGGGATTTCGCAAGATGCGGGCCATCGCGCTGCTGAGGCCGAGGCTGCCAAAAAGGACCGGCGTGCACGCCTCGAACTCAGGCGTCGGTGCCCAAAAGAACTAAGCGGCGCTGTCGAAACTCTGCCGCCGCCGCCGATAAGCTAGCGCCGCTATTCCGCAGCTAGAGTTGGCTCGTCAGCGGTGCAAGCGTTTTCTCCCACAGCTTTTCCGTCCACGGACGAGCCTCCCAATCTTGCAATGTAATGCGGCGGGATTTCTTGAGGTCGTCATCAAATACGCGGATTTGCTCGCGCGCGAAATCACGGTCGTAGATATTCAAATTAGCTTCATCATTGATGCTGAAAGACCGGTTATCGAAATTGGTCGAGCCGACGGATGTCCATACTTCGTCGACCACCATCACCTTACAGTGAAATAGAGTCGGCTGGTATTCATAGATTTCGGCGCCCGCCTGTAGCAGCCGTCCCCATGACGCACGCGACGCAGTGCGCACAACCTCTGCATCGTTGACCGGCCCCAGCAATATCATCTGTACTTTCACGCCGCGCGCCAGCGCCGCCTCGATGGTTGAGATCGCAAGTTCGTCGGGTACGAAATAAGCGGCCGACAAACGAATGGTTTTTGCCGACGCGGCGATCGACAGCATGTACATGAGCTGCATGCTCTCGCCGCCGCCGCCGGGCGAACTCACGAACACTTGCGCATTGAGAGGACCAACCGGTCCAATCTGAGGATAGTATGCCTCGCCGTGCAGAACGACACCGGTGACTTCGACCCAGTTGTCGTGAAAGGCGGCCTGCATCTGCGCAACGGCGGGACCTTCGAGACGAAAATGCGTATCGCGCCAGTGATCTTCATCCTGTGCGTGCCCCGACCATTTATCTGCGATACCGACGCCGCCCGTGAAACCAATCTTACCGTCAACCACGAGAATCTTGCGGTGATCTCGATTATTGAGACGGCCGAACTTGTACCACGCGGGCCGGTTGTAGCGTCTAACTTCAATGCCGGCCGCTTGCATCTCCTGCAGATAGTTGTCCGCGATCTTGCCGCTGCCTACCCAGTCAAGCAGCACATGGATTTTGACGCCCGCGCGTGCGCGCTGGGCGAGTGCATCGGCGAATTGCTTGCCGATGTCGCCTTCCCAATAAATGTAGGTCTCGAAGCTGATCGTCTTGCGCGCCTCCTTGATTGCTTTAAGCATCGCCGGGAAGATCTGATCGCCGTTCAGGAGAGTAAGGCCGGCGTTGCCCGGAATCACCGGTGGTCCAAGCATGACGCCCATCGTGCGCAGGAACTGAGGATCTTCAACCGTGTAAAGCGTTTCTATGCGTTTCTCAATCTTCTTTTCGCCGAGACCGAGATTGAGGATGACGAGCACCGCGAAAATCGTCACCGCAATAGTGATCAGGATGATAAGGACTTGTTTGCTGGTTTTCATACCGGAAGACTCGCGACACGCCGCGGCGTTGACGTTTCACTGTGTCAAAAAATAACCCGGCGCGGGCCGGGTTATTTCAGGTGGTCCAAGGCAGGAGTGCCCTGGGTTAAGACTTGAACCGCTTTACTTCTTGTAGCGGGCTTTTGCGTCCGCAATGCAACGGTCTTTTGCCGCACCGGCCATGGAATCGCACTTTTCTTTGGCCACGTCGTAGTTCGCTTCGCGCTTGTCCGCTGACGCTTCGTTACGCGCCTTGCCGGTAGTATTGCGCGCGTCTGCATTGGCCTCTGCGACCTTCTTGTTCGCTTTGGCGTCAGCCTTGGCGGACTTCAATTGGGCTTTTGCCTCTTTGACGCAAACGTCCTTGGCATTGCCGGCCTGGTCATCGCATTTTTCTTTAGCGACCTTGTAGTCTGCTTCCGCTTTTTCGTCCCTTACTTTGCGATTAGCCTTGTCGCTCGGTTTGTACTTTGCCTCGAGCTCCGCCTTGGCTACTTTCTCACGGCCGGACGCTTCGGCATTGCAAATATCCTTGGCATTGCCTGACATTGATTTGCACTTATCTTTGTCCGCCTTATACGAGGACGAGATCCTGTCTTTCTCAGACTTGTATTCGTTTTTCGACATTGCCGCAGTCGCTGCGCTTGCGCCCGAACTGAGCGCAAGGCCGACGGCGATAGTGATAGCACCCACAGACAGCTTATTCATATGTTGACTCCTTTGGTTATTAGCTTGGTTTTTGATTTGCGCTCGACAGTGTTGCGGCCGTTTCAGAGCGGCCTTTGGCCACCGATGACCCGGATCAATATCACGACGATAGCGATGACGAGCAGAATATGAATGAACCCGCCCATCGTGTATGACGACACCAGGCCGAGCAGCCACAGAATGATCAGTACTACCGCAATCGTATAAAGCATCGTTTTCTCCCGTCGTTGTAATGAACCTAGCGGTGCTGCGAGCGCCTATGCGAATTGCATAATAGGCAAGCATATAATGGCGTTTTGCATAGGGAAATGATGTCGGACGGATGCGGCGATTGGCGTAGGACAACGACTATGACAGGGCGCAAAAATGCTGGCATCCCATCATGCGCGACACCACACAAAAACGGCCGCTTGAAGCGGCCGTTTTTTGTAAACGTTAAGTGTGGGTCAGTGGTTCACGACGCTCATCTGAAAATCACTCTTGCTTGCAGAGCAGTCCGGGCATGACCAAGACTCAGGCACGTCTTCCCATCTCGTGCCCGCAGCGATCCCTTCATCCGGCATGCCTTTTGATTCGTCGTAGATGAACGAGCAGAGTGCGCATTGCCATACTCTGAAATCACGCGACTTAGCAACGTCGGGCACGATTGCGGCGGCCGGCTCGCGCCGCGGGTAATTCAGGATCAGAGCCTCGAGTCCTTCGGCGCCCGCCCGCAAGTGCCAGGGCGCTTCGTCCGGTTTCACGAACGCAATTGCGAGCGCTTCATAGTCCGTGCCTTCGTGCGCGACGCTGCCCCTGGTAACAATGATGTACTGGCCATCGCCGTGCGCATGGTCGGGCGCCGTCGTTTCGGCGTGCGGCTTCATACTGATAGTGTAGGCGGCGAGACCCCTGTCATCCTTGATACCAGTGAAAGTGTGCAGGTTGACGTCTGCGCTATGGCCAAAGACCGGCGCTTCCGTTATCTGCCAGGGATTGCGCGCCGGCACGGCCGAAAGTTTCTCGCGTGAGTCCGGAAGATACTGCGCGCCGGGGTCCCAGCGCGAGCGCAGGGTCAGGAAGCCGAGGCCTGCTTCACCGAAAACGATCGGACCATAAGGTGTATGTGCGCGCGAGAAGTGCACCGCATGAACGTGTAGCTTATGTTTGCCGAGCACGCCGCCGCCGCTGACCACGACCTGGAACTGATCATTCTCGTGGAAGTGCGGACGGATCACGCGTGCCGGGGTGCCTTCGACAAGGAAAGCCATCGGACCTTCTTTGACCCCGTCGGACGCGCAGAGAAAGTTAGTACGCCAGGCGAGTCCAGTAGGAACGTCGCGTTGTTTGCGATTGGCGCGCACTTGATCGTAAGAGGCGATTTGCGGCATAACAATTCTCCGGGACGCTGAGCACGTCATTTTACTCTCTCAAAGTCGGGCGCGCAGCGGCGCGTTAGAATGCGAGGTTCGACAGCGATGCCCTTGGAGAAATGCCATGATAGAGACCCTGGATAGACCCGCTGCTGGTCCCGTTATTCGCCTGCATGAGTCGGACAATGTCGTTATCGCGCGCGCTAATGTCGAAATCGGCGCGAAGCTTGGCGGGGGTCTGACCTGCCGGAGTCAGGTGCCGTCCGGACACAAAATCGCGACGCGCGCCATCCGTAAAGGGGAGCCGATTCTTAAGTACAACGTTACGATCGGCTTCGCTGCGAGCGATATACCGGCCGGTACCTTCGTGCATTCGCACAATATGGAGTTCCGCGAGTTCGACCGCGATTATGCGCATGCGCGGGAATACCGGCCCGTTCAACTGCTCGAAGATCACCAACGCGCATCGTTCATGGGAATTTTGCGCGCAAATGGCCAGGTTGCGACGCGCAATTACGTGGGTGTTCTCTCGACAGTCAACTGCTCGGCCACGGTCGTGCACAAAGTCGCTGAGTATTTCACGCCCGAGCGGCTGGCAGAGTATCCGAACGTTGACGGTGTAGTCGCTTTTGCGCACGGCACGGGCTGTGGCATGGAGATGACCGGCGAGCCGATGGATCTTTTGCGCCGGACCATGGCCGGGTATGCGTTGCATGCGAATCTTGCCGGCGCGCTTATCGTCGGGCTGGGATGCGAACGTAACCAGGTGAGCAAATTGTTCAAGGAGCAGGGCCTGGAACCAAGCTCGCGCCTGCGGTCATTCGTCATGCAGGACGAGGGGGGCACCACGAAGACGATCGCCGCCTGTGTTGCCGCAGTGAAGGAGATGCTGCCAGAAGCGAACCGCGTCATGCGCACGGCGGTGCCCGCAAGTCATATCACGGTGGGTCTGCAATGCGGCGGTTCGGACGGATTCTCTTCGATCACTGCGAATCCGGCGCTGGGTGCTGCGATGGACATTCTGGTGCGCCACGGCGGTACCGCAATATTGTCTGAGACGCCTGAAATTTACGGCGTCGAACACACACTGACGCGGCGTGCGCGGACGCGGGAAGTCGGCGAGAAGCTGGTCGAGCGCATTCGCTGGTGGAAGGACGAATATACAGTTGGACGCGACACGCAGATCAACGGCAATGTGAGCCCGGGTAATCAGACCGGCGGCCTCGCAAACATATTCGAGAAATCGCTCGGCTCTTCAATGAAGGGCGGCACCGGGCCGTTAATGGAGGTCTACCGCTACGCTGAGCCCGTCACTCAGAAGGGCCTGGTGTTCATGGACACGCCCGGTTTCGATCCGTGCTCCGCGACCGGTCAAATCGCCGGCGGCGCTAATGTGATCATGTTTACTACCGGCCGCGGCTCCATGTTCGGCGCCAAGCCGGTGCCATCGATCAAGCTTGCCACGAACACGCCAATGTATAACCGCTTGCGTGACGACATGGACATTAATTGTGGCGGCATCCTCGATGGCACGAAATCGATGCAGGAGATGGGCCGCGAAATCTTCGATGAGCTGTTACGAACGGTATCGGGCGACAAAACCAAAAGCGAAATCCTCGGACTCGGCGACCATGAATTCGTGCCGTGGAACATCGGCGTGACCGGCTGACCGCGAACCGATACCACAACAAGCGGCAGGAGCATTGAAATGAGCGGACTCAGCCGCTTGCTTGCGGCCGCCTGTAGCGGATTGCTTCTCTTGTCCGCGGTTGCGACTGCGCAGAATACGTCGTCTGAGGCGCGAGCATATCCCGTGCGTCCGATTCGCTTCGTGATTGGATTCCCGCCCGGCGGCGGCTCGGATGCAGTCGCCCGCATCGTCGCGCCGAAACTTAGCGACGCGCTCGCGCAGCAGATCGTAATCGACAACCGTGGCGGCGCGGCGACGATTATCGGTATGGATCTGGTCGCGAAATCTGTGGCCGACGGTTATACGATCGGCCTCGCCACCAGCAATCTCACCGTCAATCCGTCGCTTTATCAGAAGCTGCCGTATGACTCCGCCAGAGACTTCGCTTACGTGACGTTGCTCGCAAAGGGACTGTATGTGCTGGCGGTTCATCCTTCGGTGCCGGTGAAATCGGTAAAAGAACTGATTGGGCTGCTCAAGTCGGATGCGGGCAAGCTAACCGGTGCCACCGCCGGCGTCGGAACCCCGATGCATCTGGGACTCGAGCAATTGAACGCGCTCCTCGGCGTG
>Ga0207683_10001399_pt1 | contig 21779 bp, 20 predicted proteins | sample KBSM73metaG_FD_184333 | JGI IMG/M metagenome (GOLD analysis project Ga0207683, IMG submission 184333) | Miscanthus rhizosphere microbial communities from Kellogg Biological Station, Michigan, USA - KBS M7-3 metaG (SPAdes) (version 2) | ecosystem: Host-associated > Plants > Roots > Rhizosphere >... | reverse complement strand
AACCCGGGGCAACCCCGAAACCCCGCCCCTCGAGCCCCCCTCAGGCGTGCGGGCAAGTTGCTCACGTTCCGCCGCAAGTGCCGCTATGTTATCCAATTTCACCTCCCACCTCCCGGCGTATCCCTCTCTCCACCGCCCGCCGCACCCCGCCCCTCCGCCGCGCCCCCGCCGTCCAATGGGGTAAGGGGGCTCTTGCCCCATCTATCGAGCGCCAGGGCCCCTTCCCCGAACGCCCGCTCCCGCCGATGCCCCCGGTGACCCAGCCATCACTTTCGTCACAGCAGCACCCGCAGCGCACGCCGCCTAACCACCACGATGTGGCATTGCCGTGGTCAGGACCAAGGCGATGTGACATCGTCGTGGTTGTCGGCGAGGGGTGGTGCGGACTCCTGCGCCGCAAGCTGTTGGTGGGACTCCAGGCGGAGGGGGTCGGGCCTATCCCGGTCGTAATATCCCGAACGGGCCGGGTTGCCCGCCCCCGGTCACCATCCGCGCGCTCCTATGGTGGCGCCTCCCGGATACGACGGGGCGTCAGTGCCGGTAAGTAGTCATTGCCTCACAAGCCGCGACCGGTGGTTATGTTTCTCATGAGGTGATTCTTGTCTGGACTTGCTTGTTACGGTCTGTGGTCTTACGTGCTAGTACGTGTGATCTGTGATTACGGATTTTTAATATGTGAGTCGTGAGACGGGCTTATCACGATATGTTCAGCCAGACGGTTGGGGGCGACTTAGCAGCGACATAGCGAGCGCGTGCACCGGGTGACCGCGGTGTACGGGCCTGCTCAGCACGGGAGACCGCGATCTTATGGTGAGCGACCGGGGCACGCTACCGCGCGGTGCGGTGGCCGATCAGCAGGCCTCATGGGCCGAACCGACGGCGCCGGGCGGACGGCGGATGCCGAGCGCGCCGCGTGAGCGCAAACCAGCCCTGGCCGCGCTGGCCGTCCTGCTCGTGGCGCTGGGCGCGGTCGCCGCCGGCTACCTGGTGATCAACGCTGGGCATCGGGTGGGCGCCGTGGAGATCACCCAGCAAGTGGGCCAGGGCCAGCGGATCCCGGCGTCGGCGATCAAGGAAGTCGAGATCGCATCCAACTCCGGCATCAACTACGTGGCCTGGCAGTACGCCAACCGGGTGGCCGGCATCTACGCCGCGGTCCAGATCCCGGCCGGGACCCTGCTCACGTCGGCCATGACATCGGCTACCAACAACCTCGCCGCGGGCAAGGTCCAGGTCGGGCTGTCCCTCAAGCCGGGGCAGGCGCCGGCCAACCTGCTGATCGGCCAGAGCGTGGAGGCCTTCGGGGTCGGCACCGGCAGTGGCTGCGGCGCGGCCGCCGCCGGCGGTGGTGGTGCGGGCGGTACCGGCGGCGGAAACGGCGGAAACGGATCCGGCTCCGGCGTGCCCATCACCACCGGCGTTATCGCCAGCGTGGTCGGCTCCACCGCGTCCAACGGTTCCACCGCCGCGGTCACCCTCGCGGTTCCTGACGCCGATGCGGGCGTCCTGGCCTGCTACGCCTCGGCCGGTGACGTCGCCATCGCGCTGACGCCCGGGTCGGGGTGACCATGGCGCTGATCGCTATCGCGTCCGACAAGGGAGCGCCAGGTGTCACGACAGCGGCACTGGCGCTCGCCGCTGTGTGGCCGCGTCCGGTCTTGCTGGCCGAGTGCGACCCAGCGGGCGGGGACCTCGTATACCGCTTCCCGGCCGCTGGCGGCGGCCATCTCGACCCGCGGCGCGGGGTGCTCAGCCTGGCCGTGGTCGCCCGGCGCGGCATGCAACCGCAGCAGGTCTGGGAACACGTGCAGAAGCTGCATGGCGGCCTCGACGTGCTGGCCGGGGTGACCAACGCGGAACAGGGCGCCGGGCTGAGCCTGCTCTGGGGCCCGATCGGCAAGGCGCTTGCGTCCATGCCGCAGGCGGACGTGATCGCGGACTGCGGGCGGCTCGGCGCCGACGGCCCGCTCTACGACCTGCTCGCCGAGGCGACCACGGTGGTGCTCGTGTCCAAGGTGCACGTCGCCGACGTGATCAGGCTCCGCGATCGCGCGACCGCCTTCGCCGCGGCCGCGCAGAGCCGGGGCAGGCGGAACTTCGGGGTCGGTGTCGTCGTCGTGGCCGACCACAAGAAGTTCCGCGCGTCGCTCGGCGAGGTGCAGCACGTGCTGGGCCAGGCCAACGCCCCGGCCACCGTGCTCGGTGGCATCGCCCACGACACCAAGGGCGCCGACCTGCTGAACGGTGAGTGGGGCGGCAACCTGGACCGCACCATGCTGATCAAGACGGCCAGGGAGGTGGCTAGGCAGCTGGTCCAGGGCCTGCCGCCGATCGGCAACCCGGCCGAACCCGGCCCGGCCATGCCCTCCCACCCCCAGCCGCAGCCCGCGCACTCGCAGCCCGCGCCGCGGGGCGCCCGGCCCGCCACCGGCCCGCAACCACCCGCCACCGGCCCGCATCCAGGCTGGTCATCGGGCAGCCCGCAACCCGTGGTGGCTCCCTCCGGACCGGCCGTGCCCACCCCGGTGGCCGCCATGACGCTGCGCGGTCCGGCCCAGCCCAGTCCGGCCCCGCCCAGTCCGGCGGACCTGGCCGCGGTCACCCTCCCGGCCCCCACTGTCTCCGACGACGCGCCGCGCACCCCGTTCAGCCGGGTCCGCGGCCGGCCCGGCAGGCATCAGGCCGAGCCGGGGCAGGCCCCCAACGGCCATCTTCCCGCCGACCAGGCCTCCAGTACCCCGGCCCGGCACGCCCACGGCGGCAACCGCCAGGAACCCGGCGACCGCCACGGCTCGATCTTCTCGCGGCCGCCGATGGCCCCGCTTTCCACTCCCGACGCCCAGGCGCCCGACGGCCTGCCCGAGCAGGAGGACTCAGAAGACGCCAGCTGGGGCGACACCGCCTGGGACCGCCGGGGCCCGGCCGGCTCCATGGGCTCGCGCCGGTCCGGCGGGGGATGACGCGCGATGGACCACGGACTCGTCAAGCGCCTGCGCGGCGACGTAGGCGACCGGCTGGCCGAGCAGCGGCGCCTGGACGCGGCGGCCGGGATGCCGCCGATGACCGGGGAAGACGAGCGCCAGTTCGCCCGGGCGCTCATCTCCCAGGTGCTGGAGGAGCACGCCAGGAGCGAGATCCTGGTCGGCCGCCCACCGCTGAACGCGCAGGAGGAAGAGGACCTCGCCGAGGCGATCCACGCGGCGCTGTTCGGTGTGGGCAGGCTCCAGCCGCTGCTGGAAGACCAGAACATCGAGAACATCGACATCAACGGCTGTGACCGGGTCTTCATCGGCTACGCCGACGGCAGCGAGGTCCTCGGCGAGCCGGTCGCGGAGAGCGACGAGGAGCTGACCGAGCTCATCCAGGTGCTGGCCGCTTACTCCGGCCTGTCCAGCCGTCCGTTCGACACCGCCAACCCGCAGCTGGACCTGCGGCTGCCGGACGGCTCCCGGCTGTCCGCGGTGATGGACGTGACGCTGCGGCCCGCCATCTCCATCCGGCGCGCCCGGATGGGCAAGGTCTTCCTGGCCGACCTGGTGGGCAACGGCACCATCAGCCCCGACGTGGGCACCTTCCTGGCCGCGGCGGTGGCGGCCCGCAAGAACATCATGATCGCCGGGGCTACCAACGCGGGGAAGACGACGCTGCTGCGGGCGCTGGCCAACCAGATCCCGGCCGAGGAACGGCTGATCACGGTGGAGCGCGCCCTCGAGCTCGGCCTGGACCACTTCCCCGAGCTGCACCCGAACGTGGTGGCGTTCGAGGAGCGGCTGCCGAACAGCGAGGGCCAGGGCGCGATCACCATGGCGGACCTGGTCCGCCGGAGCCTGCGGATGAACCCGAGCCGGGTCATCGTCGGCGAGGTCCTGGGCGACGAGATCGTCACCATGCTGAACGCGATGACCCAGGGCAACGACGGCTCGCTGTCGACCATCCACTCGAACTCGAGCCTCGAGGTGTTCAACCGGATCTCCACCTACGCCATCCAGTCGGCCGAACGACTCCCGGTGGACGCCACCCACATGCTGATCGCGGGCGCGATCGACTTCGTGGTGTTCCAGGAGAAGCGGAACGAGTACACCCAGGGCGGCCGGCTGCGCCGGTTCGTCAGCAGCGTCCGCGAGGTGACCGGCGTGGACGGCCGGGTCCTGTCCAGCGAGGTGTTCGCGCCGGGCCGGGACGGCCGGGCCGTGCCGCACGCGCCCGCCTCGTGCCTGGACGAGCTGGCCGCGTTCGGCTACGACCCGTCGAGGGGAGGCTGGCGGTGAACTCACCCGCGCTCCCGCTGCTCGCGGTGCTGTCCGGCGCCCTCGCCGGCGCGGGCCTGTTCGTGCTCATCGCGGCCATCCGCGGCCTGCCGCCCAAGGCCAAGAGCCAGGGACCCAGCGCGCTGGAACGCGCGATCAAGGACATGTTCAGCATCCGCGGCGCGATCGCGGTCATCGTCGGCATCCTGACGCTGCTGATCACCCGGTGGGTGGTGGCCGGGATCGGCATGGCGCTGCTCGCCTACAGCTGGCGCTCGCTGAGCGGCGCCGCCTCCGAGCGCAAGGCCATGGCCCGGCTGGAGGGCCTGGCCACCTGGACGGAGTCGCTGCGCGACACGATCGCCGGCGCGGTCGGGCTCGAGCAGGCCATCCCGGCATCGACCCGGGTCGCCGACGCCTCGATCCGCGAGCCGCTGACGCGGCTGGTGGACCGGCTGCACACCCGGGTGCCGATGCACGTGGCGCTGCGCCGGTTCGCCGAAGACCTCGACGACGCGAGCGCGGACATGATCATCGCGGCGCTGATCATCAACTCCCGGCTGCGCGGCCCGGGCCTGCGCGACCTGCTCGGCGCGCTCGCCGACTCGGTCCGCGAGGAACTCGACATGCGCCGCAAGATCAACTCCAGCCGGCGGTCCACCCGGCGCAGCGTGCAGATCGTCATCGCGGTCTCGGTGCTGATGGCGATCTTCCTGGCCGTGCTCGACCACCGCTTCCTGGAGCCCTACGACAGCGTCTTCGGGCAGCTCGTGCTGGCCGTCATCGTGGGAATCTACGCGCTCGGCATCATCTGGCTGCGCAAGCTGGCCCGGTTCGACATGCCGCAGCGGCTGCTCGGCACGGCCATCCCGGCGGCCCAGGCTCAGGCGCCAGCGGCCGAACCAGAGACCGTCGCCGCCTGGCGGGCCGGAAATGGGCCCGGAAATGCGCACGGTGCAGCATGATCCAGGCTCTCATCGTCGGCTCCGTCACCGGCTTGGCCCTGTTCCTGCTGATCTTCGCGCTGATCCCGCGCCGGGTCGGGCTGGCCCGGCGGGTCGCCGCGTTCGACGCGGGCCGCCCGTCCGCGCTCCGGCCGGCTGCCTACCCGGGCGACGGCAAGGAGAGCGCCTTCAGCAAGCGCCTGGGCGCCGCGCTCGCCAAGTTCTGCGCCGAACAAGGCTGGGAATTCCGGTCCCTGCGCTCGAACCTCAACCTGGTCGGCAAGTCGTTCGAGAACTACCTCGCGACCAAGGTCCTGCTGGGGCTGTTCGGGCTGATCTTCCCGCCCATCGTGCTGATCGCGATCGGCCTGGTGGGCGTGCACCTGTCGATCATCATCCCGGTCTGGGCGGGCCTGGTCTTCGCCGCGATCTTCTTCTTCATGCCGGACGTCGAGCTCAAGGGGCAGGTGGAGAAGCGGCAGCGGGACTTCAGGCACGCCATCGGCGCCTTCCTCGACCTGGTGGCGATGAACCTGTCCGGCGGCCGCGGCGTGCCCGAGGCGCTGATGGCCGCCAGCGAGATCGGCGACGGCTGGGCGTTCTGGCGGATCAGGGACGCCCTGGCCAACGCCAGGATCACCGGCCAGACACCGTGGCAGGCGCTCGGCGTGCTGGGCGAGGAAGTCCAGGTGAACGAGCTGAAAGACCTCTCGGCCGCGCTCAGCCTGGTGGCCGAGGACGGGGCCAAGGTCAGGGAGTCGCTGACCGCGCGCGCGGTCAGCCTGCGCCGCCGTGAACTCGCCGACCTCGAGGGACAAGCGGGGGAGAAGTCGCAGTCGATGCTGCTGGCGCAGATGCTTCTGGCCGCGGCGTTCCTGGTCTTCCTGATGTATCCGGCTGTCCATCTCCTGCTGCAGGCATGACCAAGGCATGACAAAGAGGAGTCCGATGAACACATTCAAGCAGCCCGTCGAGGGGGCCCGTTACCTGCGGACCTTCCTGGACGTGCACGTGGCCAGACTGCGGACCGCGCTGGGCGACAAGGACCGCGGCGCGTCCGCGGTCGAGCTCGCGGTGATCACCGCCGTGCTGGTCGGCCTGGCCGTGGCGATCCTGGTCATCGTGGTCAACTTCGCCAACAAGCAAGGCACCACGATCACCAACACCACCGTGCCGAACCCGGCCCAAGGCGGCGGTGGCGGCGGCTAGCGGGGTACCCAGGGGCAGTCAGCGGAGGCGATAGTGACACGGGGCAGGGTGCGCGGTCCCGGGCGCGGTCCCGGGCGCATTCTCGCTCGCGCGCGCCTGGCACGCGGCGGGCGCGAGCGCGGCGCGAGCGCGGTCGAGCTCGCCATCCTGGCCCCCGCCCTGATCTTCGCCAGCCTGCTCATCGTCCAGTTCGCCATCTGGTTCGACGCCAGGCACGCGGCGCTGGCCGCGGCGCAGCAGGGCGACCTGGTGGCCCGCGAGGACGCGTCGGTCAACCCGGGCGGCTGGCAGGGCCTAGCCGAGAGCGCGGCTACCAGCTATTACCGCGGCCTGAACACCAGCCTGATCTCCGGGGTCACCGCGCAGGCTGCGCCCGCGCCCAACGGCATGGTCTCGGTCACGATCAAGGGCAAGATGACCGGCATCTGGCCGCTGACCATCAGCGAGACCGTCACCGGCCCGATCGAGTGCTTCCGCACCCAGGCCAGCCAGGGGGTGGCCTGCGGATGAGGCCATGGCAACGGGTGTACAGCCGGTTCCTCAGCGGCGACCGCGGCTCGATGGCGGTCGAGTTCGTGGTCGCGGCGCCCGCCCTGGTGCTGCTCCTGCTGCTGGTCGCCGCAGGCGGCCAGTGGCTGAACCTGACCGGGAAGGTGGGCTCGGCCACCCGGGATGCCGTCCGGTCCGCGTCGCTGGCCCGCACCTTCGCCGACGCGCAGGCCAACGCGCAGACCGCGGCCCAGTCCGACCTGGCCGGCGTGTGCAGCGGCGGCGCGCCGGCGACGAAGGTCCAGTTGTTCACGAACGGCGCCCCGGTCGGCGCGGGCGACTTCGCCGTCGCGCAGGACATCGAGGTCACCGTGTCCTGCGTGGCCAACCTGGCGGCGTTCCACGTCATCGGCTTCCCGGTCAGCCAGACCTTCGGCGACACCGCGGCCGCGCCCCTCGATCCCTTCGAGGACAGGGGCTGACTGACCATGCGCAGACGCCTGCATGAGGCCCTCCGCAACACCGGCGACCGCGGCTCGGTGTCCCTGTGGGTGGTCATCTTCGCGTTCGTGACGCTGGCGCTGCTCATCTTGATCGTGGACGGCGGCCAGGTGATCGTGGCCAAGTCCCGGGCCGCCGACATCGCCCAGCAGGCCGCCCGCGCCGCCGCGGACGACATCAACCCGGCCGCGCTCAGGAACGGCGACGTGAGCATCGCCGCAGGCGCCTGCGGCGTACCGGGCCCGGCCAGCGATCTTATTGCTACCTACCAGAAGGGAGTCGGCGTGACGGCGACGATGCTGAAGTGCCTGCCCGGCACTGGTCCCCAGGGCGCGCCGTCCGTGACCGTGCGGGTGCAGGTGTCGATGAAGCCGTTCATCCCGGTCAACCCGTTCAGCACCATCAACGTGCAGGCGGCGGAAACGGCCTACCTGGCCTGCGGCACCGCTGACGCCAGGGTGGCCTGCTGATGGCGCCCCCGATTCCCGGCCCGCGGACGCCGGTGCAGATCAGGCGCCGGACGCCGGGTGACGTGCTGGCCGGTGTCGGCGCCATCGTCCTGCTGCTCGCGCTGACCGTCGGGGTGCCGATCGCGCTGATCACCGTGGTGGGCCTGCCGCTGCCGCATACCGTGCCCAAGCTGTCGGCGCTGACCAGCCAGCTCGACATCACGGCGATCCTGCGCATCCTGTCGGTGATCGTCTGGCTGGCCTGGATCCAGCTGGTGTGGTGCGTGCTGGTGGAAATCAAGGCGGCCGCCAGCGGTATGCACGGCCACGCCGCGGCTAGTCCGAAGGTCCCGCTGGCCGGCGCCACCCAGTCGCTCGCGCACCGGCTGGTGACCGCGGCGCTGCTGCTGTTCACCGCGGCCGCCGCGCTCACCCCCGCGGTCATCAATCACGGCCCGCCCCGGCCCGCGCACTCGGTCTCCGCCCAGGTGACGCCCGCTCAGCTAACGCCCGCTCAGGTGACGCCCGCCATCCCGGTCACGCCGGCCGGGCTCACCGCGTCCCAGGCGCCGCAGTCGCACCACCACGCGCCGAACTCGGACAAGATGTACACGGTCAACCCGCCGGTCGGCCGGTTCCACGAGTCGCTGTGGGAGATCGCGCACAACCACCTCGGCGACGGTCGCCGCTACCGGGAGATCTTCGAGCTGAACTCCGGCCGGGTCCAGCCGGACGGCTCCAAGCTCACCATCGCCAGCCTGATCAGGCCGGGCTGGCAGCTGCTGATGCCCAAGGACGCGCACGGTCCGGGCATCGAGGCGGTCACGCCCAAGCTGGCCGGCGAGCTCGGCCTGGCCGGGCATCCCAGCCAGCGCGGCGTCGGCACCGAGGACCCCGGGCTACCCGTCGGGCAGGCCCCCAGCGGGTCCGTTCGGGACCATGGGATCTGGGCCTCGCCGGCCACGCCGGCCCAGCAGGCTCCGGGCTGGCCCTACGAGCTGTCCGCCGCGTCCCTGCTGGCCGCCGGCGTGCTGGCCGCGCTGGGCCGCAAGCGGCGGGAGCAGCTGTGGCGGCGGGCGTTCGGCCGCCGGATCGCCGGACCCGACCCGGACGCGGCGCTGGCCGAGAAGGCCCTGCGGCTCGGCGCGGACGACCCCGCGGTGCGCATGCTGGACACCGGCCTGCGCCACCTGTGCCGGCAGCTCGGCGCGGCCGGCCGGACGCCGCCCACGGTGTTCGCCGCCCACCTGGGTCAGGAGAACCTGGACCTGTGGGTCGCCCCGCCCGACCCGAACCCGCCGCGCCCGTGGCAGGCGGCCGACGGCGGCCAGGTATGGCGGCTGCCGTTCGCGGCCATGGCCGGCCTCGACGCCCCGGATACAGGCGGGGCGCCCGGGGGACCGGCCACCATGGCCCCGTACCCCGGCCTGGTGTCGCTCGGCACCAACGACTCCGGCCGGGTCCTGGTCGACCTGGAGGTGGCCCACGGCCTGATCGCCGTGCGCGGCCCGCGCCCGGTGGTGCAGGCGGCGCTGTCCGCGCTGGCGGTCGAGCTGGTGACGAACCGGTGGTCCGACCACATGCGGGTCACGCTCATCGGCTTCGGCGACGGCCTGGCGGAGATTTCTCCCGAACGGGTAGAAGTCGCGCGCACCCTGGATGAGATCCTGCCCGACCTGGAGAAACGCGCCGCCGAGGTGCGCGGAGCGATGGCGTCGGCTGGCATCGACTCGGTCCTGACCGGGCGGTCGCTTGGTCCGTTCCCGGCCACCGACGCTGCCATCTGGGCGCCGAACTACCTGATCATGGGCGTGCCGCCCACGCAGGCCCAGGCGGACCGGCTGCTCGCGCTGGCCCGGAGCCGGTACCGGATGGGGTCCGGCTACGTGATCGCGGGCGACATCCGCGGCGCGACCTGGACCTGGGACCTGTCCGGCGAGGGGCGGCTACGCGCCGACGCACTGGGCTTCGACCTGGAGGCGCAACTGCTTCCGCCGGAGCAGTACGCGGCGGTGGTCAAGCTGTTCCGCGGCGCCGCGGCCGGCGCCGACGTGCCGCTGGGCGCGCTGTCGCAGGCCGGGGCCGCGCCCGCCGGGCACCTGGCCGCCGACGCGATCCTGCCGGTGGAGATCGGGCTGCTCGGCCACCTCGAGGTGCAGGCGCCCGGCCCGCTGGAGCCGGACCGCCTCGCCCTGGCCACCGAGCTCGTCGTGTACCTGGCCGCGCACCCGGACGGCGTGCACACGAACGTGCTGACCGGCGCGGTCTGGCCGCGCGGGGTGTCCAACGAGGTGCGTGACGCGGCCCTGTCCCGGGTGCACGCCTGGCTGGGCACCGATGAGCAGGGCCAGCCCAACCTGGTCACCGACGAGTCCGGCCGGTTGCGCCTCGGGCCGGGCGCGCGGGTGGACTGGCAGGTCTTCCGGGCGCTGTTCGCGCGGGCCAGCCAGGCCGCCGCGGCGTCGCAGGAGGCGGCCGAGGCCGGTTACCTGGAGCGGGCGCTGACCCTGGTCCGCGGCCAGTTCCTGGACGGGCGCGACCCGGCCAGGTACGCCTGGCTGGCCACCGACGAGATCGAGTACGAGGTCACCGCCGCGGTCGCCGACGCGGCGCACCGGCTGTCCGCCCTGCGGCTGGCCGCCGGCGACCCGGACCGGGCCATGGAGGCGGCCCGGGCCGGCCTGCGCCTGGCCTTCAACGACGAGATCCTCTGGCGCGACCTGCTGACCGGCGCGCACGCCACCGGCCAGGAGCACGTGCTGCGCGCGGTGGTCGGCGAGATCTCCGCCCGGATCGCACTGGATGAGGTGATGCCGAGGATGGCACCGGAAACCGAGGCGCTCATCGACGAGCTCCTCCCATCCTGGCGGACATCAGCCGCATGAACCGCCACCTGCTCCTCGCCGCCGTAGCCTGCGCCGCCGTGATCGGATTGGCCGCGTGCAGTTCCCCGGCGCCGCCCGCGTTCAACCCGGGCGGATCAGGGTTCCCGGCGTCGACCGCCCCGGCCACGCCGATGGCGACCTCGTCCGGGCCGGGTTCGGTGGTCATGCCGCCGTTCGGCAAGAACGCGCACGTCATCATGACCGACTGGATGCCGGAGGACGCCGGCATGGCCAAGGCCGTGCTCGCCGACAAGGACTACGAGCTGGCGTTCCTGTACGCCGAGTACACCGGCGGGAAGTCGCAGGACTGGACCTCCTACGTCAGCCACACGATGGCTCTCCAGGTCAGGGCCTTGCTCGCCAAGCCGGACGTGACCACGGAATCCTTCAAGGGCACGATCAGGATCTTCAAGATGCGGGTGATCCGCGATCCCGCCGTCGCGGGTGACCTGGACGTCTCGGCCTGCTTCGACAACGCGAAGGCCGTCAACACGAGCCTGAGCACGGGGGCGGTCCTGCCGGGCCAGTCGCCGTCGAACGACAACTACTACCGCTTTACCGACCAGCTGTCCCAGTCCCCGACCGGGCAGTGGCAGGTGATCTCGAACTATCCGATCGTCTACTACCCGCGGGCTAAGGAGTGCAAGCCGTGAGATCCCCCCGTTCCGCCCCGCGCCCCCGTTCCGTCAGGCGAAGAGCCATCGTCGCCGGGGTTGCCGTCCTGCTGCCCGCGCTCGCGGCCGCCATCCCGGCCCTGCCGGCCGGCGCGGCGGACGGGAGCTCGTCGGTCAAGTGCTCGACCGGCAGCAGCTGCGAGATCATGCTCGAGCACATGATCCACTTCGGCGGGAGGAACTACTCGCCGGGCGCGGAGAACATGGTCGTCGACATCACCCCGCCGCCCTGCCTGTGGATTCCCCAGGGCGACGCGCACACCGGCAGCCAGGTCGTCATCGACTTCTACAACAACACCGACCCGGGCGCGGGCGCCCTGTTCGACGGGCAGCATGCCTTCCAGGAGGCCAAGCAGCTGGTCGGCCAGAACCCGATGCCCCCGGGGACGTGGTACGAGCTGCCGGTCAACCCGAACGACACCCAGGCCCAGATACAGGAGTGCCTGAACGAGCCGCTGTTCTTCTGGGACGTGCCCGGCGCGCCGCTGCCCGGCATCGAGGTGCCGCCGCAGACGCTGGCCCAGCTCGCCCTGGCCAAGATGAACGTCCCCCAGGCAGGCACGATGATCCTGAGCCCGAGGAGCGGGAACAGCTACTCCAACCTGCCCACCTTCTCCCGGGTGACGCTGAGCTTCCGGCCCGAGTTCGGCCCGGGCGGGCTGCCCTACGTGACGGACAACGCCCAGCTCGGCGACCAGGGCGCCACCGTGTGGGTGGAGGCAACTCCGCTGCAGCTGTCCACCAACGACAGCGCGGCCCGGCTCGAAACGGCCGGCTGCGGTTACCTCGGCTCGACCGAGATGGTCCGCAACCCGGGGGCGGTCGCCCATACCGGCGCGAACGGCACCGCCGACTGCGGCGTCACCTTCCGCCAGCCCGGCCAGTGGAACATCACCGCTACGCTGACCTGGCGGGCCTGCTGGGCCGTTGGCGTCCAGGACGGGCCGCCGCCGGCCGCGTGCAACCCGGTCCCCGGCGCCGCCCTCGACGCGGTCAACTGGGCCCGCAACGTCAATATCCACGAGATCCAGGCCGCCAACGGCGGCGGCTGACCCTGCCCGCGACCCCGCCCCACCGGCCGGGCACCGCACCCGCCCCCCGCCGGCCACCGCAAGGAGCATCATGCCGGAGATTCCCGCATCCCACCGTGACCTGCTCGACGGCGGGTTCGCCACCCTGGCCACGATCGGCCCGGACGGCCGCCCCCAGCTGTCGGAAGTCTGGTTCCTCGCCGATGGCGACACCGTCGCCCTCTCGCTCAACACCACCCGGCAGAAAGTTAAGAACCTGCGGGCGAACCCGGCCGCGAACGTGTTCCTCCTCGACCTGGCCGTGCCCTACCGCTACCTGGAGCTCCGCGGCGACGCCGAGATCACGCCGGACGACGACTACTCGTTCGCCGACCGGCTCGGCGCCAAGTACCAGGCCGACCTCCGCTCCCGCGACCACCCCGGCGAATCCCGGGTCAAGGTCACCATCCACCCCACCCGCATCAACGCCGCCGACATGCGGTTAACCCCGGACCGCATCCCAGAGCGAAGGCGGCGCTGTCATGGGCGCTGCGCAACCACGGCGATGTGACTCTGTAGTGGTCCTGACCACGGCAAAGTGACATCGCCGTGGTTACGAGATCCCTCTGACCGCGGGCCGGACGCTACCCGTGTGACTAACGGGGCCACCGAGGCCAGCGTGAGCATTCCGGGAGCGACGCCCCGCAGGCCTCCAGAACCCCGCACCCCCCAGCTGCCCGCAGCAGCCAACGCATCCGGCTACGCGGTACTACTGGTGGGGTCGAACAGGCGGAGGCTGTGCGCCTTGGCGGCCGCCTCGCCTCGGCTGGCCACGCCCAGCTTGCCGAGGATGTTCGACACGTGGACGCTGGCCGTCTTGGGCGAGATGAACAGCTCACCGGCGATCTCCCGGTTGCTGCGCCCGGCTGCGACCAGGCGGAGCACCTCGAGCTCGCGCTCGGTGAGCCTAAGCCCGACCCCGCCGCCGCCAGCGCCGCCGTCACCCGCGACCGCGGCAGCTGACCCATCCCCGCCATCCAGCCGGATCCGGGCGCGCCGGGCGAGGATCGCGATCTGCTCCCCGAGCGACTGCGCACCCAGCCGCGCGGCCAGCGGCGCCGCGCGCTGCAGCCGCTCCGCCGCGCCGTCGCGTTCACCGCAGGCCAGCGCGGTCTCGGCCGCGTGCAGCAGCGTCTCGCCGAGCGGCTGGGGCTCGCCGAGCCCGTCCCACGCGCTGGCCGCCTCATCCCAGGCCGCCAGCAGCCCCGCGTCCGCATGGCCACCATCAGGAAAACCGGCGATCAGCCGCGCGGCGTCCGCGTCGGCCGCCGCGAACGTCAGGGCAAAAGCCCGCTGCTCCGGGCCGAACCTCTCCAGCTTCTCCGCCACCGTGCGCAGCCTGTCGGCCACCGCCTGGGCCTCGTCCCTGAGCCTCTCGTCGTGCGAGGGCCCGGCCAGCCGGGCCGCGGCCAGCACCGCGAAGGCAGCCGCGCTCACCACCGGCCAGCCGTACCGGGGGCTGCTGCCGCCCAGCTCGAAGCGGTCCATGGTCTGCGACGCGGCCGCCAGCCCGGCGGCCGGGCCGCCCGTAGCCAGCGCGAGCAGGATCTCCAGCCGGGCCAGCGGAAGCTGGTGCTGGTCCTCGTAGCGGACCGAACGCAGCGCGCCTCGCGCCGTCATCAGGCTCCGCGACGCGGCGTCCAGGTCGCCCCGGGCCAGCCGGACGGAGCCGGTGATGACGTGCAGCAGCGCCCGGTTCATCGGCCCGGGCGCGAGGAAGTGGTCCAGGGCCGCGGCGGAGATCGCCAGCGCGTCGTCCCAGCGGCCGAGCGCGAACAGCGGCTCGGCCTGGTTGACCGCGAGCACGGTGCCCGAGGTGCGGGCCAGCAGTTGCGGGTCGGCGTCCGCGGTGGCGCGGCGGGCCGCCTCGGCGGCGCGCTCGTGTTCCCCGGCCCCCTCGAGCAGGTGGGACTCGCTGACCGCGGCGAGCAGCACCACGTCCTTGGCTCCGCGGCGGTCGGCCATCTCGCGGGCCTGCGTGATCAGCCCGAGCGGGCCGCTGTCCGGGGCGGCCTGCTGGCCGGGATCGGCGTTGAACATGGCCAGCGTCAGCAGCGCGCCCGCCTCCTTGGCCTCGTCGCCGGCCTCGCGGGCCAGGGCCAGGGCCTCCTCGGCGTAGGACCGCTCGATGGTGATGTTGGGCGGGCAGTGCGAGAGCGAGAGCAGGATGTCGATCCTGGTGGCCGCCGATACGTCGGCGGGCACGTACTCCAGCGCCTCTTCCAGGTCCGCGACGTAGTCCTTGCGGCCCAGCTTCAGCTTGAAGTGGCTGCGCCGGATGAGCAGGTTCGCCACCCGGACCGGTTCGGCCGCGGGGTCGAGCTGACGCAGCGCCGAGGTCGACAGCGCGATCCCGCGCTCGAACTCCCCGGCGTCATCGGCGGCCGCCACCGCCTCCTCGAGCACGTGCACGTGGTCCGCGTCGATCCGCTCGGCGGCGTCCGGCACCTGATCCCACAGCTCCAATACGCGGGCTAGCAGGGAGAGCCGCTCGGCGGCCGCGACCGCCCGGCCCGCTTGCGCGGCCGCCCGCCAGGCGCCGATCAGCGCCCAGGCCGAGTCGTGCGCCGAGTGCCAGTGGTGCGCCATCTCGATGGCGGCCCGGCCGGGAGGAACCAGCGCCGGGTCGGCGTCGATGGCCTCGGCGAACCGGCTGTGCAGGCGGCCGTGCTCGCCCGGCAGCAGGTCGTCGTGCACGGCCTCGCGGATCAGCTCGTGCCGGAACGCGTAGCCGTCACCGCTGGGGTGCAGCACGTTGGCGGTCACCGCGGGACGCACCGCGCGGGTCAGCGCCGCGTCGTCGAGTCCGCTCACCGCGGCGAGCAGCAGGTGCCCGGTCGACGCGCCGCCGGCGCTGGCCACCCGGAGTACCTCCTGGGTGTCCTCGGGCAGCCGGCGGACGCTTTCCAGCAGCAGGTCACGGAGGGACTCCGGCAGCTCCGGGCTTATCTCGCCGTCGCAGCAGAGCAGCGCCTCGATGAACAGCGGGTTGCCCTCGGACCGGTGGTACAGCGCCTCGGCCAGGTCCCCGTCCGGCTCGCTGCCCAGGATGCGCACGGCCAGCTCGCTGGTGTCCTGCCTGGTCAGCCGCTGCAGCTCGATCCGCTCTACCCAGGCGATCCGGTCCAGCGAGGCCAGCAGCGGGCGCAGCGGATGGGTGCGGTGCAGCTCGTCGGAGCGGTACGTGACCACGATCAGCAGCCCGCTGAGCGACCGCTGGTTCCCGATCAGGAACGTCAGCAGGTCCCGGCTGGACCGGTCGGCCCAGTGCGCGTCCTCGATCACCAGCACCAGCGGCGAGTGCCTGGTCAGGTACTCGAGCGCCCTGAGCACCTCCTCGAACAGCCGCGCCCTGGCCTCGGCCGGGTCACCGCCGGTGTCCGGCTCACCGAGCTCAGGCAGCAACCGGGCCAGCCCCCGCGTGGTCCGGCCGGGCAGCATCGAGGCCACCGCGTCTGCGCCCATCTCGTGCACCAGGTCACGCAGCACCGCGGTGAACGGTGCGAACGGCAGCCCGTCGGTGCCAAGTTCCAGGCAGCCGCCGGTCAGCACCCGGGCGCCCGCCGACGCCGCGGTCCGGCTGAAGTCGCTGACCAGCCTGGACTTACCTACACCCGCCTCTCCGCCCAGCAGCACAGCAGACGGACCGCCCTGGCGCACGCTGACGAAAGCGGCTTCCAGGGCGGCCATCTGCTCGGCCCGTCCGACCAGGACGGGGCTGGACGCTCGCCCGCTCATCTCTGGAATCAGCATCCCACGAGGGGCTGACATTCCGGAAAGCTCACGGGCGACTGGGTGGGCAGTCATGGCCGGGTCAGGCGGCGTGACGGGCGGGCGCCTGGCCCGCTTCGCTGGCCACCTGGCCGACGGCCTGATCCGTGCGGAACGATCCGTCCACGTAGTCGGGAACGGCGGGGACGACGAAATCGTCGTCCGGCAGGTCACGCCCGTGCCGGCGTCCCCGGATCGCCATCCGGGCGAGCCTGGACCGGTGCGCCCTGTCCCGCATTTCCTGGCCACGCTGGTCGCTCATCGCACGAAGAATCTCGGGATGCATGGTTCCTCCTTGGCCCCCGGGAGAACCTTCTGGTTCCCCACATCCTCAAGATTCGCCGTAAGGCCCCACCCCCGGCATCGGGCGAATGCCTTATCTTCGCCGCCATATCGGCTTAGCGCCGGGCTAAGCCTCCCCGCCGCCGGCCTAAGACGGCTTAGCCCAGGTCAGAGGGGGTAAAAATGGACCCGAACGGGCCGGGTACCCGCCCCCGGCACCGCGATCATGCCATCCTTATCGGGTGGCAACGGTATATGAGGCCGCCGGCGGAATCGGCGGTTTGCGGCGGCTGGCCGACGCGTGGCACACGAGGGTGATGGCGGACGAAGAGGTCAGCCACGCGTTCAGCCACGGCTACCGCCCGGACCACTCCGAGCGCCTGGCGGCGTACTGGGCCGAGGCGCTGGGCGGCCCGCCGCTGTACTCGGATGCGTACGGCGACGAGACCTCGGTGGTGCGGATCCACAGCGGCAACGGCGCGCACGAGGAGATGGACCGGCGCGCGATCGCCTGCTTCGACCAGGCCCTGGCCGACACAGGCCTGGTAACGGATGAGCGGCTCGGACACGTACTGCACGACTACTTCGCCTGGGCCACCACCACGACGATGGCCCGCTACCACCGGTCCGCGGACGACGTGCCGGACGGCCTGGCCATCCCGCGCTGGTCCTGGGACGGGCTCCAGAAAGACCCGGAGTGAGCTAGCTCACCAGCGCTCGCCGACCCGAGTGACCTGGATCACCAGCCGGTCAGGGTGAGGTCGAAGCTGTACCGCGAGGCCCGGTAGACGTGGTGACCGTGCTCCACCGCCCGTCCCTGCTCGTCATAGGCCGAACGCTCCATGACCAGCAGCGGCGCACCCTTGCGCTCGCCCAGCGCGCGGGCCTCGGCCGCGGTCGCGGCCCGCGCCCCGATGGCCTGCTTGGCGATCCGCATGACGATGCCGTTCGTCCGGAACAGGTTGTAGAGCCCCTGCGCCTCCAGGTCCGCCGCTGACAGCCGCAGCAGGTGCTCGGGGACGTGGTTGCGCATCAGGGCCAGCGGCTCGGCGCCGGCGTAGCGCACCCGCTCGAAGACGTACACCGGCGTCCCGGCCGCGATGCCGAGCCCGGCCGCGACCTCGTCCGGCGCCGGCTCGGTGCCGAAGCTGACCACGGTGGTGGACGGGTCCCGGCCGGTCTTGGCCAGGTCGTCATACAGGCTGGTCAGCTCCATCTCGCGGGTGATCTTGACGTGCACGACCTGGGTGCCGATGCCGCGCTTGCGCACCAGCAGCCCGCGGCCCACGAGGTACTCGAGCGCCCGGCGCATCGTGGGCTTGGACAGGCCGAGCTGCCCGGCCAGGTGGGCCTCGTTGTCCAGCTGCGTCCCCATCGGCAGCTCGCCGGACTCGATCATCTGCTCCAGGTGCTGCGCCACCTGGAAATAGAGGGGGACCGGGCTGTTCCGGTCCACCCGGATGGGCAGCGCGGCACGGTTCACGGACAACTCGCAGGGGTCGATTCGGTAACGAACCCATTATGACCCAAGGTCACCCGGTTGCCAGCAGATCAAGACGTAAATATGTTAAGACATACTCTTGACCTGACTGAAACCCAGGCGTAAAACCGTAGACATACCGGCGACCAGCGCGACCCTCCGCCGGAGAGGGAGGCCGACCCGATGCCCGAGCCGTTCGAGGTGCTCACCATGGGCCGGATCGGCGTCGACCTGTACCCGCAGCAGGTCGGCGTGGGCCTGGACGAGGTGGAGAGCTTCGGCAAGTACCTGGGCGGCAGCGCGTCCAACGTCGCGGTGGCCGCGGCCAGGTACGGCAGGCGCACCGCGGTCATCACCCGGACCGGGGAGGACCCGTTCGGCACCTTCCTGCACACGGCGCTGCGCGGCTACGGCGTGGACGACCGCTACGTCACATCGGTCAAGAACCTGCCCACCCCGGTGACGTTCTGCGAGATCTTCCCGCCGGACGACTTCCCGCTGTACTTCTACCGCCTGCCCAAGGCGCCGGACCTGGAGATCCATCGCGAGGAACTGGACACCGACGCCATCCGCGAGGCGGGGGTGTTCTGGGCGACGGTCACCGGCCTGTCCGAGGAGCCGAGCCGCACCGCGACGCTGGCCGCGCTGGAGGCCAGAGCCAGGAAGGACATCACCGTCCTCGACCTGGACTACCGCCCGATGTTCTGGCCGTCGCGGGAGGAGGCCAGGCGCTGGGTGCAGCAGGCGCTGCCGCACGTGACCGTGGCCGTGGGCAACCTCGACGAGTGCGAGACCGCGGTGGGGGAGCGCGAGCCGCTGGCCGCGGCGCAGGCCCTGCACGGGTTCGGCGTCGAGCTCGCGGTGGTCAAGCAAGGCCCCAAGGGAGTCCTCGCGGATGACGGCACGACTGCGACGGAGGTTGCTCCCGTGCCGGTCACCGTCATGAACGGCCTCGGCGCCGGCGACGCGTTCGGCGGAGCGCTCTGCCACGGGCTGCTGGCCGGGTGGGACATCGAGCGCGTGATGCGCTTCGCGAACGCCGCCGGGGCCATCGTGGCGTCGCGGCTCGCCTGCTCGGACGCCATGCCCACGGCGGCCGAGGTGGACGAACTCCTGGCGGGAGAACCAAAGGCGACCGGGGGACCACGGGAGGCTACCAGTGCGTGACCAGCTCAAGGACATCCTCGAGGCGCGCACCCGCCGCCCGCAGGCCATCGCCGAGGCCGCCGCCCGGCGTCACCGCCGGGACTCGCTGCTCGGCGCGGACAATCAGATCTTCCTCATCGCGGCCGACCACCCGGCGCGCGGCGCGCTGCGGGCCGGGGCCCGGCCGATGGCCATGGCCGACCGGGTCGACCTGCTGGAGCGCATGTCGCTCGCCTTGTCGCGGCCCGGCGTGGACGGCGTGCTCGGCACCGCGGACATCATCGAGGACCTGCTGCTGCTCGGCGCGCTGGACGACAAGGTGGTCATCGGCTCGATGAACCGGGGCGGCCTGGCCGGGACCGCGTTCGAGATGGACGACCGGTTCACCGGGTACGACGCGGCCAGCATCGCCCGGATGGGGTTCGACGGCGGCAAGATGCTGTTCCGCATCGACCCCGACGACCCCGCCACGGTCGTGACGATGGAGGCCTGCGCCCGGGCGGTCAGTGACCTCGCCTCGCACGCGCTGATGGCGATGGTCGAGCCGTTCATCTCGCACCGGGTGGACGGCCGGGTCCGCAACGACCTGTCGCCCGAGGCGGTGATCCGCTCCATCACGGTGGCGGCCGGGCTGGGCGCCACCTCGGCCTACACCTGGCTCAAGCTGCCGGTGGTGGAGGACATGGAGCGGGTCATGGCCGCCTCGACGCTGCCGGTCCTGCTGCTCGGCGGCGAGGTCAGCGCCGACCAGGACGCCGCCTTCGAGAGCTGGCGCAAGGCGCTGCAGATTCCGTCCGTGCACGGCCTCGTCATCGGCCGGTCGCTGCTGTTCCCGCCCGACGACGACGTGTCCGGCGCGGTGGACACGGTCCTGTCCATGGTGCGGGGGTGACGCAGAGATTGGACGACAAGCTGTACCTGAGGCAGGGAACGAGCACCGACGGCGCCTTCTCCCTCGTGGTGACCCCCGAACAGGCCGGCTGGACCTACAGCGGCCTCAAGGTGCTGACCCTGCCGCCCGGCGGGTCGCACACCTGGGCCACCGGACAGGACGAGATCCTGGTCCTGCCGCTGTCCGGCTCGGCCACCGTCACCTGCGAGGACACTAGTTTCGAGCTCACCGGGCGGGGCAGTGTCTTCTCCCGCGTCAGCGACTTCAGCTATGCGCCGCGCGACGCCACCGTCACCGTGACCAGCCGTGACGGCGGCGCGTTCGCCATTCCGAGCGCCCGCTGCACGCGCCGGCTCGAACCGCGCTATGGTCCCGCCGAGGACGTCCCGGTGGAACTGCGCGGGGCCGGCCAGGCCAGCCGCCAGGTCAACAACTTCTGCTCGCCCGCGGCGTTCGAGTGCGACAAGCTCATCGCGGTCGAGGTGCTCACCCCGGGCGGGAACTGGTCCTCCTACCCGCCGCACAAGCACGACGAGACCCGCGAGGACGAGGCCGAACTCGAGGAGATCTACTACTTCGAGACCGAGGGCCTGGCTTACCAGCGGGTTTACGGCACCCCGGCCCGTCCGGTCGACGTGCTGGCCGAGGTGAGCACGGGCGACGTGATCCTGGTCCCGCACGGCTGGCACGGGCCGTCGATCGCCGCGCCCGGCTACGCCCTGTACTACCTCAACGTCATGGCGGGCCCCGAGCCGACTAGGTCCTGGCGGTTCTGCGACGACCCGGCGCACGCATGGATCCGCGGCACCTGGGCAGGCCAGGCGATCGATCCGCGCCTTCCCCTCACCTCGACGAGGGAGAAACGTACATGACCGTCCGCCTCACCGTGGCCCAGGCCCTAGTCCGCTTCCTGGCCAGCCAGTACACCGAACGCGACGGCGTGCGGCAGCGGCTGGTCGAGGGCTGCTGGGGCATATTCGGCCACGGCAACGTGGCGGGCGTCGGCCAGGCCCTGCTCCAGGCCCAGCAGACGGGCGAGGCGGACCTGAAGTACTACATGGCCCGCAACGAGCAGGCCATGGTGCACGCGTCGGTCGGCTTCGCCCGGATGCGGAACCGGCTGCAGACCTTCGCCTGCACCGCCTCGATCGGCCCCGGCTCGACCAACATGGTGACCGGCGCCGCGCTCGCCACCATCAACCGCATCCCGGTCCTGCTGCTGCCCAGCGACTTCTTCGCCACCCGGGCCGCCAGCCCGCTGCTGCAGGAACTCGAGGACCCGCGCTCGGCCGACGTGAGCGTCAACGACGCGTTCAAGCCGGTCTCCCGCTACTGGGACCGGATCAGCCGCCCCGAGCAGCTGCCGTCGGCGCTGCTGGCCGCGATGCGGGTGCTTACCGACCCGGCCGAGACGGGCGCGGTGACCCTGGCGCTCCCGCAGGACGTGCAGGCCGAGGCCCACGACTGGCCGGAACAGCTATTTACCGAACGGACCTGGTTCGTGCCCCGCCCCCTGCCCGAGCCTTCCGCGCTCGGGCGCGCGGTCGAGGTGCTCCGCCACGCCCGCAGGCCGCTCGTCATCGCGGGCGGCGGCGTCATCTACTCCGAGGCCAGCGCGGCCCTGCGGCGGTTCGCCGAGGCCACCGGGATCCCGGTCGCCGACACCCAGGCGGGCAAGGGCGCCCTGGCCTGGGACCACCCGTGCGCCGTCGGCGGCGTCGGCGCCACCGGCTCCCCGGT
>Ga0207683_10001389_pt1 | contig 21826 bp, 18 predicted proteins | sample KBSM73metaG_FD_184333 | JGI IMG/M metagenome (GOLD analysis project Ga0207683, IMG submission 184333) | Miscanthus rhizosphere microbial communities from Kellogg Biological Station, Michigan, USA - KBS M7-3 metaG (SPAdes) (version 2) | ecosystem: Host-associated > Plants > Roots > Rhizosphere >... | reverse complement strand
GGCGTACGAATTAACGGGCGACGGGCCAAAGCCGAGGATCTAGTCTGTCCCGGAGACCGCATTCAGCTTTACGTCGAGTTCGAGAAAAAAGCCTCAAGGGATAGAACCCAAAGCTTAGCGGAGATCGATATTATTTACCAGGACGATTTGCTGCTTGTCCTCAACAAACCAGCCGGGATCGCTGTTCACGAAGGAAAATCCGTGCGCAAGGGAGATTCGGTGCTGGGCGTGTTGGAGGCCAATTATCGCGGAACAGATATCAGACCTCAACTCGTGCACCGTCTCGACAAAGATACGTCCGGGTTGTTGCTGGTTGCAAAGAATTCCGCGACCGCCAAGGAACTGGAAACCCGCTTTCAACACGGCGACGTCGAAAAGGAATATCTTTGTCTTGTGAAGGGCCGGTTACGCCTGCATGAGGGCCACATCGATTTTCCATTGCCAGGCAGACAAGGCAATCCAGTGCATGCGCTGACGCGCTACCATGTCTCGAGGCAGTTTTCGGATGCGACTTTGGTGCGCGTAAAAATAGAGACCGGTCGCCTGCACCAAATCCGTCTCCATTTCGCCAAGCTCGGCTATCCTGTCATCATGGACGAGCAGCACGGCGATTTTGCTTACAACCGGCGCTTTCGAAAACAGTTCGGCTTGAAGCGGCAATTTCTCCATGCCGAGAAGTTGGCGTTCCAGCATGCCGGAAAAATGAAGCAGTGGACTGCGCCGTTGCCGGAGGACTTAAATGAAGTTTTGAACAGATTATCAACCCAGGAACTCTGAGCACCGAGCGAGATGGAGGGCAGCTATAATTTTCTCACCAGCATGATTCCATCGCGGAATGGCAAAAGCACGTTTTCCACGCGTGGATCATTCCGAATACGCTGATTCAAGGCATCGACAATTTTGGTCGCCGAGTCGCGCGGATCGAGCACACGGCCGCTGCGCAGCACGTTATCAAGAATAATCAGGCCGCGCGGCCGGACCAATTCGAAGCAGGCGTCATAGTAAGCACTGTAATTTTCCTTATCGGCATCGATGAAACAGATATCGAACGGACCCCAAATGCGCTTGAGCGATTCCAGCGCTGGGCCTAATTTGATCTCGATTTTTTGGGAGTGGGGACTTTCCGCGAAGTAACGCTTGGCGATTTCAGCGCTTTCCGCACTCACCTCGCAGGTGACGACGCGGCCGTCTTTAGGCAACGCTTCGGCCCAAGCCAAAGTGCTGTAGCCTGTGAACATGCCGATTTCAAGAATCCGCCGCGCACCAGTGAACTGCGCCAACATCTTCAGAAACTGTCCTTCGACTGGGCCCACCATCATGCCGGGACTATGGGTCTTTGCATAGGTCTCCACCCACAGTTTGTCATGCAGTTCCGATAACGGCTTGCTGCAGCGTTCCGCATAATCCTCAATACCTATGGGCCTAATATCAAGCATTAGTTCTTCCTAATGTAATGTCGAAAGTTTGAGCAGCGGGCGGATCTTATGGGCCGGTCAGGCGCATGCCGCCGTCCACGGGCAGAATCGCTGCGGTAACCATGGAAGCTTCATCCGAAGCAAGGTACAAAGCCGCGTATGCGACATCGTCGGGCTCGCCAATCCGGCCGATCGGCACCCGCGTTTTATAGCGCGCGAGCTTTTCAGGCGTTGAGGTATCGACCATCGGCGTGCGCGTTGGGCCCGGGCAAATACAATTGACGCGGATATGATCCTTCGCGTGGTCCATCGCCATCGCTTCGGTCAAGCGAACCATGCCGCCTTTCGATGCACAATACGCTGCTCGCCCCGATTGTCCGAGCATTCCCGAGCGGGCCGCAATATGAAGAATCACGCCGCCGCCACGCCGCTTCATCTCCGGAATCGCGAGCTTTGAGACAATAAAGGCGCCTTTGAGATTCACGTCCAGTGTTCGGTCCCACTCGTCTTCAGTAATTTCAGTAATGCTCCCGTTGGTGCGGACGCCGCCGCTATTCACGAGGACATCGATGCCACCAAGCCGCTGCACTGTTTCAGCGATGATGTTTTTCATTTGCTTCGAATCCGAAGCGTCGCCCGGCCAATAGAGCGCTTTTCCGCCGAGTTTTTCGACCAGGGCAACGGTCTCCCGGCCCTTCGACGCGGTCGGCGATGTGCCCGCCACCGCTGCCCCTTCCCGTGCGAACAGGACCGCGATCGCTTGCCCTAATCCTGATCCGAATCCTGTGATAAAGGCTATTTTCCCCTTGAGCTTCATTCTCGTTCCACTTCAATGCCGATGTAGAAATCCTGTAAGTTGACTCGATTCTGACTGGTTGTTACCTTTAGAAAACAATCGCAGAAGGATTTCAAGTGCATGGCAGAAGTTAATGATCAACGCGTACCGGTGACTGTTCTGACCGGTTTTCTCGGGGCTGGAAAGACGACACTGCTGAACCGGATTTTAACGGCGGATCACGGCCGCCGCGTTGCCGTGATCGTCAATGAGTTCGGCGAGGTCGGCATCGATCATCATTTGCTGATTTCCTCCGATCAGGAAGTGGTGGAGATGAGCAACGGCTGTATCTGTTGCACCGTGCGCGGCGACTTGCTGCGAAGCCTATTCGGTCTGCTCGAGCATCGCGACAAATTCGACACGCTGATGATCGAAACCACCGGGCTCGCGGATCCCGCGCCTGTCGTGCAGAGCTTTTTCATCGACGAGCGAATCAAGAGCCAGTATCAGCTGAACGGCGTGGTCACCGTGGTCGATGCCAAGCACATCTTCCAACAACTGAGCAACTCGCCGGAGGCGAAAGAACAAATCGCTTTTGCCGATATGGTGTTGCTCAACAAGACGGATCTGATCAATCCCGAGGACCTGCCGGAGCTGGAGTTTCGCCTGCGGAACTTAAACGGCGCGGCGCGTATTTGTCAGACGCGCAATTCCGATGTCGACATCGGCACGGTTTTGGATCTCAGAAGTCTCGACGTCGAAGTGAGAGCGGAAAAGCACGACCACAATCATCGTCACACCGACGACATCGACACTGTGGCGATCTCGACAGCGGGAAACCTCGACGGACTCAAGCTAAGTCACTGGTTTCGCGAATTGCTGGCGGAATCTGGCGAGCGCATCATGCGCATGAAAGGAATTCTCAACCTGCGCAAGGATCCCGATCAGTTCGTCTTCCAAGGCGTTCATATGCTCTTCGAAGGTCGGCCGGGTCGGCCGTGGGCAGAGCACGAGGACCGTCTGAATCGCCTGGTGTTCATCGGCCGCGATTTGGATAAAGAAAAAATCACCCAGGGCTTTTTAAACTGCATCACGACCAGTAACGGTGCGTCGTCTGCCGAAGATGTCGACCCCTTCGGTCGCAAGCAGGACGTGTCGAATTTCACCCTGGATCAAATTCGATACTGGGTGCAAACGATTCTGAGTTTTCCGCCGGACGCGCCCATCGTCGTCAAAGAAGTTCCCTGCGTGAAGGCCGGATGCCCGCCCGTGGAAACCGCGATCATGGTTTTTCTAAAAAATGAGCCGCCGCGCACCTTCAAAATTTTGGCGCGCATCAACGAAGTGAATTTCGATCATGTTTACAACCTGATAGAAAACCCCCTGCCCTGCTGCTAGAAGGATCTTTCGTTTTAGGTCTCGTCTAGCGTTCGAAACCTACAGAGCCGGGAATTCATTTTTCCGCCTCGCCCTCTGGGAGAGGCCGCCGCGAAGCGGCGGGTGAGGGCTAGCCAGGAAGCGCCGCACAAACTACTCAGCCGCGAGCCGACGCACAATTTCATACATGGCGCGAATGCCGAAGTTAAAGCTCTCGATATGTATCCGTTCATCAACGCCGTGAACCAAGCCTTCGCTGCTCGGCGGGGTCCGACGAGGCATGAAACCCAGGCACGGAATGCCCTTTTCTCGGAAGAAATGACAATCGGTAAACCCGCGCACGAGCGGCGCCACCACTGGCACTCCGGGGTCATGGCTCTTGGCGAACTCGGTAATAACCCGCATCGCTTCGGGATGGGGCGGCGATATCGCTGCCGGAAATGATAAGAGCACCTCGATATTGATCGAATCATCGTCGATCAGTCTCCGCAGTTCATTAATCATGATTTTTGGGTCTTCGCCGGGAAGTAATCGGATATCGATCTCGGCCGTTGCCATGCCGGAAATTACGTTGACTTTGGCCGATCCCGTGATCCGGGTGATCGCGATCGTATTGCTTACAGTGCCGCGCTCGCGCGCATCGGCGAGAAACTCCGAGCGAAAAGCCGAATCTTCCAATGCCCGACGCAAATCGCGATAGCCGGTGCGCCGGGATTCAGGCGCCGTTTGAGCCGTATCGGCGTAGAACTTTTGCACCTCGGGAACGACTTTGATCGGGCTTTCGTATCTCATTATTTGATTTAGCGCGGCGATAAGTTTATGCAGCGCCATGTCGTTTCCGGGAGCGGAGCCATGGCCTGGCGTTCCGGTTGCCGTAAGCCTCAGCCAAAGCGGCGTCTTTTCGGCCACACTCACGCTGTAAACTCGCGCGTGGCCGTCTTCTCCGACACGAATGCCGCCGCCTTCGTTAAACACCACGCCGACATTGTTGAACAGGTCGGGATGTTTCGCCAAGAGGTATCCAGCCCCTAGCGCGCCCCCGGCTTCTTCGTCAGCAGTCCCAAGAAAGACCACATCGCTCTTCAAAGCGATTTTGTGCCGCTTGAGCGCCACCAGCGCCGCGAGTTCCATGATCGCAGGCCCTTTGTCGTCCAGCGTGCCGCGGCCCCAAATCACACCGTCTTTGAGCTCGCCGCCAAATGGTTTTTCCTTCCAGAGTTTTTCATCCGCTGGAACAACATCCATATGATTGAGCAAAATTATCGATTTTCGCGAGCCATCTCCGCGGAGAACGGCATAAAGATTAGCGCGGCCGGGCGCGGATTCGATGATTCTCGCTTCAATGCCCTCACGATCAAAAATGCTTTTGAGGAATTCGACCGCCTTGATCTCGTTGCCGGGTGGGTTTGTCGTGTCGATCTGAATATACCGGCTCAAAAATGAGGCGGCTTGCTGCTCGATGGTTCGCCACTCGAGAACAGGTTCCGCACCTCCACCTATATTGGGTATCAGAAGAGCAATTAGTGCTATGGTAAGCCAAATTTCTATTCGCACTCTATGGTTCATGAATACCCCAGTCGTCATAGCAAAAATGCTTGTACCAATTCGCCAATCTCCCGCTCCTGTTTTTCCGGATGAAACCAGCGGATCTCCGGATCGCTGCGAAACCAAGTCAGCTGCCGTTTCGCGAGGCGGCGGGTTTCCTGTTTCATTTCCGCCATAGCTTCCGGCAAGCCTTTGATTCCCTCTATGACTTCGCCCATCTGCCGATAGCCAACGCTGCGCAGCGGTTTGAGGTCCAGTTCGTAACCGCGCTCCATTAAGCCGCGCACTTCGTCGAGCAAGCCCGCGCGGATCATGCTCTCACTGCGCCGACTGATCAAATCGTAAAGCTCGTCGCGCGCGCGCGCCAAACCGATTTTGAGAACCTGAAACGCTTCCTCCTGAAATCGGTGCTCATTCTGCCACTCGCTCAATGGGCGGCCGGTGCTTTGATACACTTCCAAAGCGCGAATGATACGCTGGCGGTCGTTGGGATGAATCTTTGTGTTCGCGCCAGGATCGATCGCAATCAGCCGGTCATATAAGGCAGCCAGCCCGATCTGGGCGATTTCGCGTTCCAAGTTCGCGCGCAGTTCCGTATCCTGACTGGGCCCCGAGAATAAACCGCCAGTCAGCGCCTTCAAGTACAACCCCGTGCCGCCGCTAACCAACACCTTTGCACCGCGCTTGTGAATCTCGTCGATACTCGCTGCAGCCAATTGGCGATATCGCGCTGCGTTGAAATCTTCGTCGGGATTGACCACATCGATCAGATGATGTCGCACTCGCTCGCGCTCGGGTTTCGATGGCTTCCCAGTTCCGATGTCGAGATAACGATAGACTTGCTGAGAGTCGGCGTTGACGATCTCGGCATTGACTTTTGGCGCGACGGCGAGCGCCAACTCGGTTTTGCCAACCGCCGTGGGGCCAAGCACAATCACAATTTTTGGTTTCATCTACGACGCGGTTCAAAGCTCAACCTTCGATGTTCAAAGAACAATGCTGATCCTAGCGTTGAGCGTTGACTTGGAACGTTGAACCTTTAAAGGACGCGCTTGAACATCCGCTCGAGGTCCTCCCGGCTGATCTCTATTCGCACCGGCCGGCCATGAGGGCATTGCGTCGCGAAATCGATTTCGTCAAGATTCCTGAGCAGAGCTCCCATTTCGTCAAATTCTAGAGAACGATTGGCGCGAATGACGCTATGACACGCGATGGTCGCCAGTCGCTCTTCGAGATGGTTTCGGAGCTTTGTCGAAGTATCCACGTCGGCGAGATCGGCGACCATCTGCCGCACCAGTTGCGTGTAGTCTCCCTCCGGCAGCAGCGCGGGCGCCTCTGTGATCGCGTACGTTCCGGGTCCGAAAGGCTCGAGAGCGAAGCCAAAGGTCTTGAGAGCTTCGAAACTGGCCTCGATCAGACTGATTTCGCCGGCATTGAGCTCCAGCGTCTGCGGCAGCAAAAGCGTCTGCGTCGAAACCTGTCCCGTTTCGAGCTGCCGGCGAAGCTTTTCGAAGGCGACGCGTTCGTGCGCGGCATGCTGATCGATCAGGGCAAGCCCGTGCGCCGATGCGCACACGATATAGCAACCGAGGATTTGCCCGAGAATTTGCAGCGAGGAAAAATAACCATTACGTTCGTTCGTTCTTAGCGGGGTGATGAAGCTATCCCCGGCGGCATGGGCGAAACCTTGCGCGGCCGTCGATCCCGTCTGGTAGGGCAGCGCCACCTCGCGCACGCCCTGGAACGGCTCCGCATAGGTGAAGCTTGCGCGCATGGCAGGTTCTTTTGCTGCCTCTTTTAAGGCGTCGCGCACCCCGCTCGCCACGGCTGTATGCACTTCGGCTTGATGGCGAAACCGCACCTCGTATTTCGCCGGATGGACGTTGACATCGACACCTTCGAAGGGCAGATCCAAAAACAACACAACGGCGGGATACTGCCCTTTCATCAAGAGATTTTCGTAGCCTTGGAGAACCGCATGCGTGAGCACTTTGTCGCGCACGTACCGGCGGTTCACATAAGTGAAGAGATACCGTGAGTTCGGATAAGAGCCTGGCGCCGCGCTCAAAAAGCCTTGCACCGATAGTTCGCTCCGTCGGCAGTTAAACGGTGCAATGTCCCTAACCACGTCGCGCCCCAACACCTGCTGCATACGATCGCGCGGCTGCGCAACAGCGGCATAATCCGCTACCGTACGTTCGTCGTGCTCCAAACGAAAATGAACCGCCGGATGAGCGAGCGCAATCCGATTAATGACATCACAGATATGGCTCAATTCAGTCGCTGGCGATTTGAGAAACTTGCGACGCGCCGGCACGTTAAAAAAGATATCTCGGACGAAAACCGTCGTGCCGGTAGCTGCTGCGGTCGGGCGAAGCTCTTTCCTAGCCCCGCCCGCACAAGAGAGTAAATGTGCAGTTGCTGCGTCCTTCGGGCGCGATACGATTTCCATTCGTGATACCGAAGCGATGCTCGGCAAAGCTTCGCCGCGAAATCCCAAGGTGGCGATCCGAAAGAGATCCGCCTCGACGGTTAACTTGCTTGTAGCATGGCGCTCGACGGCCATGGCCAGGTCTTCGGCGCCCATGCCTTCGCCATTATCGGCCACGCGAATCAGCGTCGTGCCGCTTTTTTCCACTCCGACGACAATTTCGCTGGCACGCGCATCGAGCGCATTCTCGATCAGCTCCTTCACCGCCGAAGCCGGCCGCTCAACGACTTCGCCGGCCGCAATCCGGCTGGCAAGGTTATCGGACAAAATTTGGATTTTCACCGTGATTCTATTCTCTAGAGGCAGACAATACTGAGAGGTTGTTGCGCGGTCAAGATAACATTTTCAATAAAAACGCGCGCCGGGAATTTGCGAAGCTCGGCACTCAATCTTACTAAGGTATTGCAAAAGGTTTCCGATCATCACTCTAAACGGCAATGCCTCAATCCGATTAGTCGAAAGCTCGAAATAAGAAAGGCAAGTCGACTAGATGGTGATCGACTTGCCTTTCTACAGCCAGGTTGCTTGTTTTACTTTTTACCGTTGCTGCCGAATAACTCCGCGCCCCATTTTTTGGTGGTGGCATCGAGCACTTCTTTGCTCGACTCAGCGACGGGCGGAAAATCCTTCATCCATTCGTACGGCCGAGTGGCATCGATGATCGCGCGCGAGTTGAAACCCTTTTTCGTCGGGTGAATCACCGGGTCCAGCGGTCCGCTCCAGCAGCGCCGCAGAATGTCGATATCCTGTTCGGGCTCGCAGCGGCTCGACATCGCCCAGATCACGTCATCCGTGTTGGATGGATCGATATCGTCATCGACGACAACGACAAAACGTCCGAGATATGCGCCGGCATGACATTGCGAAGCAACGATCGCGGCTTGCTTGGCATGACCGGGGTAGCGCTGTTTAATCGACACCACCATCATCAATCGGCTGCCGCCAGAAACGGTAAGCCACACGCCTTTCACATCGGGGACGCCCGCCTTCTCCATCTCGTCCCAAATCAAGGCCGAGCGTAAATATGAACGATACCAGCCCAACTCCGCAGGCGGCCTCCCCGGAGGCGAGCCAAGTATAATGGGATCGTTGCGGTGATAAAGGCGTTTCACTTCGACCCAAGGTTCGGCGCGTTCGGCGCTGGCGTAGTACCCCGTCCATTCGCCAAAGGGTCCTTCGACCTTGGGATTATCGAAATGCACATCGCCTTCGATCACGATTTCGGCGTTGGCCGGTATGGGCAAACCTGAATACTCGCCTTCGATCATCTCGAACGGTTCGCCGCGCAAACCACCGATGAATTCGTATTCCGGCACGCCGTACGGCACTTCGATGCTGCCGGCGAGAAAGGTCAAAGGATCATGGCCAAACGACATGGCAATCTTAAAAGGTTCTCCGCTGGCGGCGTATTTTTCGCGCTGAATTCGGCCATGCTTACCAGGGGAGATGTAGAAACCAATCTTGTTTTTGTCGTGGATCATCACTCGATAGGTACCGTAGTTCACCCAACCCTCGTCCGGATCGCGGGTGATGTCGACACTGCCCGTGCCGATATAACGGCCGCCGTCCTTGTCATGCCAGAGCGGCGTCGGAAATTTGAACATGTCGATGTTGCCGTCTTTGTAGACGTTGTCGAAAAGACCGCTCTTCTTGACGAATTTTGCCGGCACTGGCTTGATGCTTTTGTAGTTGTCTTTCCAAATCTTGACGAAATCCATCTTGGTTTCGCCTGCAGGAAGCCCCAAGGTCAACGCCAATCGCTTGCGCGATGACAGCGAGTTGGATAGCACGCGATAACCTTTGGGGTATCCCTTGATATCGTCGAAAAGTACCGCCGGGCCGTCTTCTTTGTGGGCGACGATCTCGGTGATTGCGCCGATTTCGAGATTCCAATCGCAACCTTTCAAGGTCTTAAGCTCGCCCATTTCTTCGGCAATTTGGATCCATTCGCGCAGATCCTGGTATTCCATTTTTCCTCCTGACGACTCCGCCAATATTGCTTGGACCTTAGCGGAGTTTTAGACGAGGGTCAAGATTGCAATCAGCGAGTCGTTCCATGATTTAATTGAATTCCGAACGGCGCCATGCTACCCACGGGTACGGTGCCTGCCAAATTCAAAACCGTCGACGAGCTCAGCGCGATTTCCGCTCAAGCTCGGAAAGCCGGCAGAGTCGTCGTGTTTACCAATGGCTGCTTCGATCTGGTTCATCGCGGCCACATTCATATGCTGCGCCAGGCAAAGGCGCTGGGAGAGATTTTGATCGTCGGGATCAACAGCGACGTCTCCGTTAAATCTATCAAAGGGCCGGAGCGTCCGATCACGCCGGAAGTCGACCGGATCGAGTTGATCGCCGCACTAGAGATGGTAGACTACGTGGTCGCTTATGACGAACCGGATCCTTATCGCGTCATCGCTGCTATCCAGCCGAACGTGCTCGTGAAAGGCGGCGATTGGAGCGCTGACAAGATCGTCGGAGCGGATGTCGTCGAGCAAAACGGCGGGCGGGTCGCGGTGATTCCTTATTTGCCGGGATTTTCAACCACGCAAATCATCGAAAGGATAAAAAAGTAAAATGGCGCGAGTATGCTCCATCTGTGGTAAAGGCCGATCCGTCGGGTACAACGTCAGTCACGCGAATAACAAGACCAAGCGCACCTGGCAGCCGAACTTACAGCGGGTCCGTGCGAGCTTTGAAGGTCGGGTGAAACGGGCGCTGGTCTGTACGGATTGCATTCACTCGGGTCGCGTGCACAAAGTTGCGTGATGCCGGCAGGGCCTGCTTCAGTGCAATTCTTCCTTGGGCGCTTGCTCGAGCTCGACCTTGCCGCCGGTTCTGCCGCGTGCGCGCACCGCTTTGTAAACACCTTTAACCTTTGTGACGTTTTGCAGGACGCGATTGAGATGTTCCGAGTTTTTGATCATCACCTCGAAGGTGTTGATCGCCCTGTGGCTGGAAAATGTCCGGACCTGCGCGCGGGCAATGTTGGCTTCTGCGCTGGTGATTGCGGAACTGATCGCGGCCAGTAAACCGGGCTGATCGACGCAGGTGACTTCGATCTTGACCGGCCGTGGCGCTTGATCAGTTTCCTCCCAGCTGACATCGATCTTTCGGTGCGGATCGCTCTCCAGCACCGTTGGACAACTCACCGTGTGTACGGTGACGCCGCGTCCGCGCGTGATGAATCCCACGATCTGCTCTCCTGGTAAAGGATGACAGCACAGCGCGAATCGAACCAGAACGTCATCCACCCCCTTCACCCGGATGCCCAAACCTCTTTTTTGTTTCGAAACCAGACGAAATAAAGACTCGAGCGCCCCATCCGCCTTCTTGGGCCCGGCATCGAGCTTTTCCGGCGATAACAATTTCAAGAGCGCATGGCGCGTGGTAATCCGTCCGTAACCGATCGCCGACAGCAAAGTCTCTTCATCCTTCATGCCCAGCTCCTTACTGAGCCACGCGATTTTGCCTTCATCGCGCAAGGTGGAATAGTCGAGTTGATAGCGATGCAGATCGCCGTCGAAAATTTCCCGTCCCAGGAGCACACTTCGATCACGTTGTTGAGCCTTCAACCAGGCGCGCAGTTTCGCTTTGGCGCGAGGCGTCTTCACCCATTTGAGCCAGTCGCGGCTCGGCGACTGTTGTTGGGTGGTGATAATCTCGACCGTGTCGCCGCTACGCAAAATGTATTTGAGCGATACCAGTTGACCGTTGACGCGCGCGCCGGAACAACGATTCCCGACTTCGGTGTGAATGCGGTAGGCAAAATCGATCACCGTGGAGCCCTTGGGAAAGCTCAGCAAATCTCCTTTTGGCGTGAACACGTAGAGCGAAGTGGTGAACAAATCCTCCTTGAGGCTGTGCAGAAACTCCTGCGGATCCTGCAGGTTTTCCTGCCATTCGAGCAACTGTCTAAGCCAGGCGAATCTCTGAATGTCGCTGACCTGAAAATCTTCGCCGTCTTTGTAGCGCCAGTGGGCGGCGATTCCTTCCTCGGCGATCCGATGCATTTCGTGCGTGCGAATCTGAATCTCGATGCGCTCGCCATAGGGCCCAATCACACTGGTATGCAGTGACTGGTACATGTTGAGCTTGGGAAGAGCGATGTAGTCCTTGAATCGGCCAGGCACCGGGCGCCACTGGGCGTGCACGACACCCAACGCTTCGTAGCATTCGCGTTGAGTATCGACGAGGATACGGAACGCCACCAAGTCATAGATCTGATCATAGAGGAGGTTCTGACTTTCCATCTTTTGGTAGATGCTGTAGAAGTGCTTCGGCCGCCCCGTGACCTCGGCTTCAATACCCTCGCCTTCGAGTTTTTTGGTGATGATCGAGATCACTTCCTCGATATACTTTTCCCGATCGCTCTTCTTCTTGGCAACGTTGCGTTTGAGTTGGTAGTAAATTTCAGGATGCAGATATTTCAACGCCAAGTCTTCCAATTCGCTCTTGATCCATGCGATCCCCAGCCGATGCGAAAACGGCGCGTAAATATCGAGGGTTTCCTGCGCGATGGAAATTTGCTTGTCGGGCGGCATGTGATCCAGGGTGCGCATGTTGTGCACCCGGTCGGCGAGCTTGATCAGGATCACTCGCACATCCTTGCCCATCGCCAGCAACATTTTACGAAAATTCTCCGCCTGCTTTTCCTCGCGGCTACTAAAATTGGCCCGGCCCAATTTGGTGACGCCGTCCACCAAGGCCGCGATCTCGCGGCCGAATGAGGCCTTGATCTCGTCGACAGTCGTCAAGGTATCTTCGACGGTGTCGTGCAACAAACCCCCGACGACACTCGGTACGTCGAGTTTCAAATCGGCAATGATGTTCGCCACCGCCAGGGGATGAGTCAGATATGGCTCTCCGGATAAGCGCTTTTGCCCCTGATGGACGTTGGCGGAAAAATCGTACGCCCTGCGGATCAACTCCACGTCCGCAGCGGGATAGTAGGAATGAATTTTTTCAACGAGGTCGCTTATTTTGAGATCTTTGCCCATGCTCTTTCGAAACCTGCTCGCCCAATAAAGAATCGAGCCGCCATTCGATGACGCGGGCGGTTTTTGCTCTCTCAGCCCTCACAATAGCGCTCAAAACCTCAACCGCCGCCTTAACGTCACGATTCTCGACATAATAATCATAGTGCAAACGCTCACCGATTTCACCTTGGGCATTGGCGAGCCGGCGCTCGATAATTTCCCTCCGATCGGTGCCGCGGCTTGCCAGGCGCCGTTTTAATTCCTTGAGCGAAGGCGGTAAAAGAAAAATCGAGACGGCCTGGGGATAGCTTTTCTTGATTTGCCGCGCGCCCTGAACGTCAATGTCTAACAGGATATCCCGTCCGGTTTGCACGCTGTGATCCAGTGGCTTGCGCGGTGTGCCGTAATCGTTGCCATGCACCTTGGCCCATTCGGCAAACTCGCTCGCCGCTTTCATTTGCTCGAACTCCTTTTCACTGATGAAGCGATAATCGCGGCCGTTAACCTCTTCGCCGCGGCGCGGCCGCGTTGTGCAGGATACCGAAAGCTTGATTTCCGGATGGACAAGTTTAAGCCCATTGTACAGGGTCGTTTTACCGGCGCCAGACGGCGCAGATAAAATGAAAATAATCCCCTGCCTCTTAGCCAGAGCAGTCGGCGCACGAATCATTCGATGTTCTGGGTTTGTTCGCGGATTTTCTCGACCCGTTCCTTGCCTCGGAGAACGAGCTGAATCACGGACAAATTTGGGACCTTCGAGCTAATCGTGTTGAGCTCACGATTGACTTCCTGCAACATGAAATCGATTTTCTTGCCGACCGGCTCACGCTGTCGCGCCACTTTACCGAGCTCAGCAACGTGAGCTTTTAGCCGGACGATTTCTTCGTTGATATCGCCTTTTCCGACGGGGCTCGTGGTTTCGTTCGAATCGCGTTCGCGGATTGCGCCGTTTTGTGCTTGGGTAGTGGATTCCGTTTGTGCCCGTATCACGCCTTCCGCCCAGCTTTCCAGCTCTTGCGCAACTTGCTTCAGATGATTCATCTGCGATTCCATATCGATTCTGAGCTGACGACCTTCGCGCTCGCGTGATCTCTCCAGTTTTGTCAGCGCCGAGCCAAGTGCTTTGAGCACAGCGTCGCGCTCGCCGGCATGGTCGGCTTCCACTTCGCGGATATGAAATAGCTCTGGAACCTGCGTCAAGCTAGAAAGTCCGAGCTCACCGCCAAGGCGGTATTTTCTTTTGAGCTGCTTCAAGCCAGCGATGTATTGTCCCACCAAGGCGTCGTTCATTTCCAGTTTTTGGACCTGAGGCTTGGTGCCATAACGATTGATGAATAAGTCGATTCGCCCGCGGGCAATTTTTTCGCGAACTGCCTTCCGGATCATTTCCTCGAACGACAGATATTCTCTGGGCACCCTGAGCTGGAGATCCAGGTGGCGATGATTGAGACTGCGGATTTGCACCGTCACCTTCCCTCCCGAGACGTTTTGCGATGCTTCGCCATACCCCGTCATGCTCTTCATCGGTCGCGATCCTCGATAAGCTTCCTGATCTTAGCCGCGGGGACCGCGACGGTGCCGATCTCGTCGCCAACAAACCCAGCCGCGACATTGGCGAGCACCGCCGCTTCATCAAACCCTGCGTCACCGCTGGCCAAAGCCAAAGCGCACATCGCAACCACTGTGTCGCCGGCTCCGGTCACGTCGAAAACATCTCTCGGCTCGGTGGGAAAGTGCTTCGGCGCGGCGCGCCGGCGAAACAGGCTCATGCCTTCCGCTCCGCGCGTGATCAGCACCGCTTGGGCGCGCCATTTACGTACCAGCTTTTTGCCGGCCGCACACAGAGAGATTTCGTCGTGAATCGAAATCCCCGAAGCTTCGCTCGCCTCCGTCTTGTTCGGTGTGATCAAAGTCGGGAATCGGTAAGAATCATAATTCTCTTTTTTAGGATCCACGATCGTAACGATCTTCTCTTTCGAGGCGGCCGCGGCAATGTGTTTCAGCAGTTCTTCGTGAATGACTCCTTTGCCATAATCAGAAATTACGATCCCGTGGTACTTCGCCGCATTCGACGCAACGAAGTCGCGTATTTTCCCAAGCGTTCGGCGATCGATGGATCGGCGGCTTTCGCGGTCGAGACGAACGATTTGCTGATGATGCGGACTTGCGATGATCCGACTTTTTTGAATGGTTTGAAATTGCTCGTCCGAAATGACACCGGAGGTCGACGCACCCGCGTTGCGTAGCGCCTGTAGCACGCGTCTGCCCGCATCGTCCCGACCGATAATTCCACAGGCGGTCACCCGTCCACCGAGCGCGCGAATATTCTGTACAACGTTTGCCGCCCCGCCAAGACTTGAGTCCTCGGATACGACCCTGAGCACGGGGACCGGAGCTTCAGGAGATAAGCGTTCGACCTCACCCCAGATGAAACGATCAAGCATGAGATCCCCGATGACGAGCAAATGAACGTTTGAAAACTTGTCAAGAAGTCCGAGTCGTCTGTCCATCGCGCCGGCGTTCAGATGCGCTCACGCGCTGCGCCAAGTAGTTCGTAATAGTAACTTTCGTTCGCCGCCGCCATCTGCTCGAGCGTAAAGTGTCGCGCTACTCGTTCCTGCCCTCGAAGTCCCATTTCCCTGGCCAGTGAACGATCATGCACCAGTTTAGCGATGCCCTGGGCCAGCGCTGTCGCGTTCGCCGGCGGCACTAAAATTCCCGTGACGCCGTCCGCGACTGACTCGGCGAGACCGCCTACACGGCTGGCAACAACCGGCTTGCCTGCCGCCATCGCTTCGAGAACCGCAACTCCGAGACCTTCATGTAAGGACGGCATGACGAATATGTCGATGGCGGCGAGAAATTTCGAAATGTCGCTAACGAAGCCGAGGAACTGCACCTCCTCTTGCAATCCGAGATGAATGGCTTGCTGCTCGAGTTGGTGGCGCAAAGGACCAGCGCCGGCGAGTTGGTAGCTCAGATTGACGCCGTCAGCCTTTAACAAAGCGGCCGCCTCGAGCAGAATTTCGTGTCCTTTTCGCGCTTCGAGTACTGCGGCAGAGCCGATCACCAGCGGGTTTTTGAACAATAGTTCGTGTGCATCAGCCGAGATAAATCGGGCGGGGTCGATCCCGCTGGGAATGTGGCGGATTTTTCCGCGCTCGACGCCGGCCTGCGCGAGGAGTTCGGCAATGACGCGTGAGATCGCCACGACGCCATCGACCTTATGGTTATAGAGAAGCTTGGTGTACCAGCCACGGCGCTCCGGGTAATCCATCCTTCGAGTGGCGACGTACTTCGGTCGACTTCTCGCCCGCAAAAGCCATAGTGACAGCGCGTGAGCGCGCTTGGTATGAAAGTGGACGATATCAAAGCTCTCGCTGTGAATCAGTCGGCGCAGCCCCGCGGCTGCGCAGAGATCAAGATCGTTACGGACCGGAAAAGGCTGGACCCGTACATCGAGTTTCCGGCAACTGGCGTACAACAGTCCGTTCGGATCGGCTAAGAGATCGTTTCGATGCCCTCTTGCCGACAGATAAGCCAATAGAGCAAATACCTGCGCTTCCCCACCACCCCAATTTTTCTCAGGATCGATATGCAGAATGTTGAGGAGGCGGCGACTACCGCTTTCGCCCAAGTTTTTTTTTCTCCTCTAATTCAAGCTCCCAGAGCTTAGCATATTTGAGAAAAACATAAACGGCGGCCGTGACGGCAACATACAAACCGGCAAAGCCTTCCACGAACCCACGCTTTAAGAAATATGAACGGAAAAATCGACCGGCGGGATGGAGAAGTGCCGCGCTAAGCCGCCAGCGGCCGCCGTCTTTCTTCAACTCCCGCGCCGAGATCGAAGTGAAGCGGTTGATGCGCTGCACATGATCTTCGATGCTGCGATACGAATAGTGTTCCAGGTGATGGTCCAGCCGGCGCACCGGGCCATCGACGAGGATTTTCTCATGCGGGTCCGAGCCGCCCCACGTCACTCGATCGCGTCGAAACACGCGAACGTCGTAATCAGGGTACCAGCCTCCACGCCACCACCAGCGCTCCAAATAGCGAACCAGCCGCGGCACCGCGTAACCAGAATACCGGCCACCATCGCGTGCCAATGTATCAACGATCTCATCGCGTAGCTCCTGGGTAACCCGCTCGTCCGAATCCACGAGCAAGACCCATTCCTTAGTCGCTTGCGAATGGGCGAAAGCCTTTTGATCACGGTAACCAGCCCATTCGCGCTGGATGAATCGATCGGTGTAACGGCGGCAAATCTCCGGAGTCCGATCCGTGCTATAACAATCCACCACAATGATCTCGGCACACCATGCGAGACTTCGAAGGCAGGCTTCGATCCGGTCCTCCTCATTGAAACAAACGACAATGGCAGAAACGGCGGCAGGAATTTCCTCCCGCCTTGATGGTTCGTGAGTGGGCATGTTACAAGCAGAGCGCGTAAGGCGGTGAGAATCGAAACTCGGCCGGCTTTCGGGTTTGGCCGTCAACCGGGCTGCTTGAGTATCGCTTCATTTCTTCGATGATCATGCCGTGATAATGAAAGTAACGGCCTCTCCCGCGATACTCCTTGCGCAAGTCGCTGTCAGGGAATGCCCAATATTGGCGCCATTAGAACTGCATTAGAAAAACGCCCATTGAAGACGATAGAGTCGATATTTTAGCGACAGTGGGCGCAACCGAGATGCTTGTGTTATTGCGCTACGCGCCCCACTCCGCTCTCCATGTTTGCGGCGGCCCCTCGCCAAGCGATAATACCGGTAAGCCAATCTGGCTGCCACGCGCTTTTCGCCGAGCAATGCCCCCGCAGTTTTGTTTTGAACCACCAACTTCTCGATCACCTGGATGTTTTCCGTGAGCCGAAGCTCTTCGTTACGACTGCTGTTGCCGTCGTGTTTACGGTAAAAGAAGATTACCTCGTCGAGATACGCCACGGCAGAACTCATGAATAGTCGGAAAGCTAAATCGAGATCCATGCAAATGCGCAAAGTTTCATCATGACCGCCCACCGCTTCATAGGCAGCCTTCGATATGAGCGCAGCTTGGAGGCGCACGATGCTCTTGTCGAACAGATCGGCAAGCTGCACTCCGTGAGCCGCCAACCGGCGCGATTTTGCCGTTGGAATAATCGTTTCTCGGTCGTGGTTCGACCCGCCGAGATAGCCCCCGTTCGCGAAAACCATTCCGTAATGCGGACGATCGGTGACGTACCCGTAAAGACATTCGAGGTGGTTCGGCGCACACAAATCGTCGGAGTCTTGTATCGAAATCCATCGCCCCACCGCGTGACGCACTCCGGCATTGCGGGCTGCAGAGGGACCCCTGTTTTCCTGATAGAAGTACCGGATGCGTGAACCGAAGCCCGCGAGCATCGCACGCGTGTCGTCGGTCGATCCATCGTCGACGACGATCAACTCATAGTCCTGAAAACGTTGATGCAATATGCTGTCGATCGTCTCGCGAAGCAATTTGGCGCGATTGTAAGTTGCCACGACCACCGAGACGGCAGGCGATCGGCTCATCACATGATCTCTCCTTACACCACGGGCCCCGCCCCGCGACCGAGTCTGCCGGCCAGGTAACCCCAAGACTTTAAAATCCGCCCTTCGGTTTTATAGACTTTGTCATGCCGACCGAACAGCCGATAAATTCCATACCGGATACAGTTTGCAAACAAGTCGGGCAAGACTTTCGTCAGAATCGAGTCGCGCCGGTAAAGGCTTCGGCTGACGCCCTTCCGATACTCCACCGCACGATTGTAAACACGGCCGTAACGCGACGGGTTGAGCTCATGATAAACGATCGCGTGGGGCGTATAGCCGATTTTGAATCCTGCCTTACGAATGCGGATCGAATATTCCGTGTCTTCGCTGAAACCTGCCGCACCCGGACCGAGCCGATGATCGAAAAACCCGATTTTATCGAACACCGCTCGTTTGAATGACATATTAGTGCCGGTCAACCCGCGGATCGCAACAATCTCCTCGCCATAGTCGATCAGGGGGATATTGTATTCTCGCAGTCGCTTGGCGTCCGCTGTATTCCCGACGAAGTCCTTGCCCGGAAGAATCCGACCTTGAATCGCGGCGAATTGATTTTGCGCATGTGCTTCAGCGTGCTTCGCCAGACAGTTCGGTTCGACCACGACATCGTCGTCGAGAATCATAAAGATCTCGCCGCGCGCCACCAGTAGAGCTCGATTAATCGCATTGGACTTTCCCGTTCGCGGCTCATCCAGGATAATTAGCCGGCCGCTCTGGTTCTGCTCGCGTCGCGCATCGAGGCAGCGGCGAGTTTCGTCTGTCGAGCCATTATCTACCACGATGATCTCAGTTTCTGGAATGCCGATCCGAGCCGGCTCGGCGAGGCTCTCGAGCAAGAGCTTCAGGCTCCTGGCGCGATTTCGCGTCGGAATAATGACACTCAACAACGGCAACAGCGATGGAATCTCCACGGCCGAGGTACAGTTCTCGCTTGTGTCAATCAGCGTGGTCCATCCGAATGTGACCGCACTGCCATTGACCCTGTTCCTCTCCACCGACACATCGCACTGCCTTCAAAAAAATCTTCACGATGCACTTACGATACGAGATTGGTTCTTTTCCCGTGTGTGATTTTTGTTAGGGCATTTTAATACAGCAACATCGTTACCCAGGAGCGCCTTTAGCGCGATTCAACCGCTCGGATTGGCGCACGATGTTTTTGATCCACTGGCGCCTGATGCTTCGTGCGCCAAAGCTGTTTCCGAGGTACTCTTTCAACACCACCAGCTTATCGGGGCCGCGCAAATAACGGCCAAAGGTTCGATGCAGCTGCACGAGATTTTTGAGCCGGCGTTTCTCGCTCAATCGGACGTATTGTCTAACCCCTTCCAAATCGAGAAGAAAAAAGGCGGTCGTCTGCTGCCTCCGGGCAGCCAAAATATTCGCGTCCTTCAGGTCATTATGATAGATCTGTCGCCCGTGAAGTATTTGGAACAATTGTCCCAAGCGAATCAAGAAATCCCGTCGCTGCTTTACGCCTGCGGTTCCGGGGAGGAACCGCAGCTCATCGCGCCAATAGGCGTCGACTGTCTTGCCGCCGGTGATTTCTTCGGAAATGAAAAAGCTTTTTGCCAGCACGCCCCAAAAGCGCCGCTCAACAGCCCCAAGGGGTACAGCGCTCGGAATATTGCAACGGCGCAAAACCGTCGCTCCATGGAGTGCGCGTAGGGCACCTGACATTACGAATGGCGAGACCAGCCGATGACGCAGAGAAAAAACATTGTAGCGTTTGATATAAATTGCATATGGCACGGGGTGTAGCCCGAGGGTAACGCGTCCCACAGTTGTTTTCTTCTGATCCTTTATGATCTCGCATTCCGGATCCGCGAGTAGTCGGTCTGGATCCGCGAGCCGATCCACGAAGGTCGAACCGACAAGCTTGCGCTCGATCCAGATTGATGTATTCCCCCTCACCTCACGCGTGAATTCAGGAAACACGAGCGGCTAATCTTCTTCCGCAGAGATCGAGGAGGATCGCGTCAAATTCGCGGAAATGATTTTTCCAGGAGTAGTTTTCGCCAATTTGGCGTGCCTGATGCCGTAACGCCGGATTCCCCGATTTATTCAATAAAGCAAGCAGCTTGTCGGCAAGCTCGCAACGGTTTTCAGGCTGCTCGATTATTCCCTCGAGCAACTGACCCGTGAGGAGTTCAGCCGCACCTACATTGCGGCTGATAGCGACCGGTAAACCCGCCGCAAGGGCTTCCAGAACCACATTGCCGAAAGCCTCCTGAAGCGATGGCAATGCCAGCAAATCCGCGGCCCCGTAGTAGGCTTCAGGATTTGCTTGATGGCCGGCAAAACGCACTCGCCCCGGCGCTACCGAATTCGCCCAGGCGCGGTAGCGATCAATCCTCGCGTCGGTTCCGACAACCAGAAGGTAAATCTCGGAAAGCTGGGGCGAACTCCAGGCGGACATCAATCCGTCCAATCCCTTCCGGCGAAATCCATTGCCGACGAACAACACAAGAGGCGCGTCGAGGGGAATATTCCACTCGCGCCGAACTGAGCATCGATGCTCGAGACTGTTCCGCGGATGGAACCGGTGATGATCCACACCATTGTACAGTACGGCGATCTTCTCCTCCGCCACCTTGTAATTCGCCATAATATCGCTTTTGACGCTCTCGGAAACAGCGATAATCTTTTTCAACTGCGGGGAGCTGAATTGACGTTTTTCGAAAGCCAGCAAGCTTTGGTGATACGCGCTGATTGCCTGCCAAGAGCGGCGCCTCATGCCGCCATGTATTGCCATCCACTGCAAAAAGCCGCGATGTGTGCCGCCACCGCACCGTAACAAATCCGCGTCGAGCAATCGACCAAAATTAATGACCAGGTCGCAACCATTTTTCCGTATCTCCTTCTGGGCGTTTAACGCGAAGCTCCAAAGCCGAATCGTTCGGCCAAGCGGCGCAGCTAGGACCCGGTGCGTGCGAATCGCCGCGGGAACCGTCACGTTGTATTGGCTGCAAAATAAGTGCACCTCATGCCCGACCGCAGTAAGACCGACGGCGGTTTCTAAAAGATCCCTTTCGGTGCCTCCCTTCAAATCGAGACGTTTATGAACCAGCGCGATTTTCATTCAAATCAGCTTACGCGTCTTGGCAACAATATTGTCGGACAGGAGCGACAGGAGCAAGGCCGGATCAAGCAAATATGAGAGGATTTGCCAATTGTAGCGCCGCTGCACGGGATCCTTTTCGGCGCGCGTCAGCGCAAAAAAGTGAACAAACCCCGCAAGGCCACAAAAGAACCGCGCTGCAAATTTCACGCGAGACTCAGCTCTCGAACTTTAGTCCGGCGCAACTCTTTCGACCACACAGCGCCGACAGAATGCAAAAGTGCCGAATGGCCACCTTTAGAGCCGATCGTAGTCAATACCGGAGCCTTATCAATCAATACCGGTAACGGGGTCGGAAAACCGCATGAGCCGACGAAAATTTCCCCGTGGGCCGACCCCGTCGCACTCGTAGCGGCGCTTGCGTGTCTGTCGTTCCAGCCAGCGCACCAGTCGCCGGTCCCGTTGCGAAAGCCGGCCTCGACCCAAGTATCGGCAGAAAAAACGCATGCGATCCTGCAATGTGACGCCGGGGAGCGGCATCCGATTCAGTTGCACCAGATTGCGTTTCCATCCACGCGCGGACCACCAGTATGGAAAACAGCTCGTGCGGTCATTGTCCATGAAGTAAAACTGC
>Ga0207683_10001387_pt1 | contig 21838 bp, 18 predicted proteins | sample KBSM73metaG_FD_184333 | JGI IMG/M metagenome (GOLD analysis project Ga0207683, IMG submission 184333) | Miscanthus rhizosphere microbial communities from Kellogg Biological Station, Michigan, USA - KBS M7-3 metaG (SPAdes) (version 2) | ecosystem: Host-associated > Plants > Roots > Rhizosphere >... | reverse complement strand
CCCGCTCCTCTACGGCTCACGGCTCGTCGTGGCCGACGCCGGCGAGGACGCGGTCGCGATCGCACCCCCACCGCCGCCCGAGGAGGCGATCGCCGACGTCGGCGCCGCCGTGCGGGACGCACTCCGCTTCCCGCTCGCAGGCGATTCGCTGGAGACGATCGTTCCGCGCGGAGGTCGCGCGACCATCCTGGTCGAGCCGCCCGCGCTGCCGGTCCCCGGCTGCACGCGTGATCCGCGCCAGGCCGCGCTCGTCGCAGCATCGGACGAGCTCGAACGGGTCGGCGTCCCGAGCGAGCGGCAGACGATCCTCGTCGCCGCCGGGCTGGCCAGGCGACCGGGCAGAAGGACGATCGAGAGCCTCGTCACCCCCGAGTTCGCGTTGCGCTTCCGCGGCGAGGTGGTCGTCCACGACGTCGAGGACCCCGGGCTCGTCGAGCTCGGCTCCAGCGGTGACGTCCCGTTCCGGATCGCGCGTTCCCTGGCCGACACCGACGCGGTCGTCGCCGTCGGCGCGGCGCAGACCGTCCTCCACGGCGGTCCGGCCTCGCTGCTCGCCGCGTCGAGCCCTGATGCCGCCCGGGCAGCCTCGGCCGAGTCGCTGCTCGAAGCGCACTCGGCGCCCGGATGGAGCCTGGCCGTCGCCCTCGAGCGCGCGCTCGCCCGCCGGGTTCCGCTGATCGGCGCCTCGCTGACGCTCGACCTCCCGCAGCTGTCCGGAGCGCTGCGCGGTTACCCGTACGAGCGGTCGGCGGTCGACCGGATCGCGCGCTCGCGGCTCGCCCGCGCGTTCGGGCTGGTGCCGAGCGCCCTGCGCATGCGCGTCCTGGCCTCGATGTCGGTCGAGCAGACCGCCTCCGCAGCGTTCGGCGGCCCCCCGTCGGTCGCGCACGCCGAGGCGCTCGTTCGCGGCATCGAGAGCGGCAGCGCCGTCCTCGACGAGCCCCTCGACACCCTCTGCATCGGCCTCCCGCGGACGACGCTCGCCCTGCCGCGCGAACGCCCGAACGCGCTCGCCAATGCAGCGACCGGCCTCGGGTACGCGCTCCGGCTCTGGCGCGACGCGTTCCCCGTACGCGACGGCGGCACCGTGATCCTCGTCGCGCCGTTCCGGCGGCGATTCGCCCACCCGACGCAGCAGCCGTATCGCGCCTTCTTCCAGGCGACGCGGGCCGGCCGTCCCGCGGCGACGCTGGTCGAGGCCGAGCGCACGGCCGCAGCCGACACCCGGGCGATCAAGGCGTACCGGGACGGCCGCACCTGCCACCCCCGGCTCCCCTTCGCCGACTGGGACGCCTGCCGCCCGGCGCTCGACCGGCTCGGCGCCGTGCTCGTCGCCGGCTGCCGCGACGCAACCGCCGCACGCCAGCTCGGCTTCGTCCCCACGCACGGGATCTCGGCCGCGTTCCAGATGGCCCGCGGCCTCGGCGGCGACAGCCATCGTGTCGGCTTCCTGCTGTCTCCCCCGTACTTTCCGATCAGAGTCGGCTAGCTAGTCCTCACCGAGATAGGTTTTTCGGACGCGCTCGTTCGCGCGCAGCGCCTTCGCGTCGTCCGCGAGCGCGATCGTGCCGGTCTCGAGCACGTAGCCGCGGCTGGCGACGTCGAGCGCCATCAGGGCGTTCTGCTCGACGAGCAGGATCGGGGTGCCCTGCTTGTTGATCTCGACGATGATCTCGAAGATCCGCTCGACGAAGATCGGCGCGAGGCCCATCGACGGCTCGTCGAGGAGCAGGAGCGTCGGGTGGGCCATCAGGGCCCGGCCGATCGCACACATCTGCTGCTCGCCGCCGGACATCGTCCCCGCCTTCTGGGTCTTGCGCTCGGCCAAGCGGGGGAAGAGCGTGAACACGCGGTCGAGGTCCTCCTTCAGGCCGGCCTTGGCCTTGCGCTGGAAGGCACCCATCTCGAGGTTCTCGAGCACCGTCATCCGCGGGAAGAGCTTCCGGCCCTCCGGGGATTGCGCGACGCCGCGGGCGACGATGTCGTGCGGCGCGTCGTAGGTGATGTCCTTGCCGCGGAAGCGGATCCGGCCGCGGCGCGGATGGTTGAGCCCGTTGATCGACCGCAGCGTCGTCGACTTGCCCGCACCGTTCGCGCCGAGCAGCGTCACGATCTCCCCGTCCCGCACCTCCAGGGTGACGCCCTTGAGCGCGTGGATCGCGCCGTAGTAGGTGTGGATGCCCTCGAGCTCGAGGACCGGCGGCTCGGCCGAGGCCGGCGCCGGTGCCGGGGTGGCCTCGGGCTCGCTCACTGGGCGACCGCCGCCTTCCCGAGGTAGGCCTCGATCACCCGCGGGTCCTTCTGGACCTCCTGCGGCGTCCCCTCGGCGATCTTCTCGCCGTAGTCGAGCACGGTCACACGGTCGGAGACGCCCATGACGACCCGCATGTCGTGCTCGATCATCAGCACGGTGAGGCCCCGCTTCGTCCGCAGCTCCTGGACGAACGCCGTGAACTCGGCCGTCTCGTGCGGATTCATGCCTGCGGTCGGCTCGTCGAGCAGGAGCAGCTTCGGCTCCGTCGCCAGCGCGCGCGCCACCTCGAGCCGGCGCTGGTCGCCGTACGGCAGGTTGCGCGCGTAGTTGTCCGCCTGGCCGGCGAGCGAGCAGTAGTCGAGCAGGTCGAGCGCGCGCTCCTCTGCGTCCTTCTCCTCTCGGCGAACGCCGGGTGTGCGCAGGACGCCGCCGATGATCCCGCTCTTCAGGCGGCAGTGCATCCCGACGAGGACGTTCTCCAGCGCGGTCATGTCCTGGAACAGCCTGATGTTCTGGAAGGTCCGGCCGATGCCGCGCTCGGTGACCGCGTGCGGCGGCTTGCCGGTGACGTCCGTCCCGTCGAAGACGACGACGCCCTGCGTCGGCTTGTAGACGCCGGTGATCATGTTGAAGAAGGTCGTCTTGCCGGCGCCGTTCGGGCCGATCAGGCTGACGATCGCGCCCTCGGGGATCGTGAAGTCGACGCTGGAGACGGCCACGAGCCCCCCGAACTCCTTCCGCATGCCGATCACCTCGAGCAGGTTCGCCATCACGCCTCCGACGGCTCGACGTAGAGGGACTCATCGTGCGTCTCGACGTCGTACAGGTACTCGTCGTGTGTACCCAGCTCGAGCTCGCGCTTCCGGCGTGCGCTCGGCAGGAGACCCTGCGGACGCAGGAGCATGACGAGCACGATGATCACGCCGTAGATCCCGCCCGAGTACTCGGGCACGTCGACGTGCGTGCCGAAGTGCAGGTTCAGCCAGGCGCCGGTGTTGGCCAGGCCTTCCTGGTTCAGGTACGTGAGGAACGCGGCCCCGAGCATCACCCCCCACACGTTGCCCATGCCCCCGAGGATGACCATGCAGAGGATGAACACCGAGATGTTGAAGTAGAAGTCCTGCGGGAACGTCGAGCTCTTGAACGCGGCGAAGTAGGCGCCGGCGATCCCGCCGAAGAACGCACCGCAGGCATAGGCCCAGGTCTTCGTCCGCATCAGCGGGATCCCCATCGCCGACGCGGCGACCTCGTCCTCGCGGATCGCGATCCAGGCCCGGCCCAGCCGCGAGTCGCGCAGGCGGATCGAGCAGAAGACGGTGAAGCCGACCAGCGCCAGCGCGGTCCAGTAGAAGACGCGCGCGCTGTTCGGACTGGTCAGGTAGTTCGCGGGCAGGAAGCCGCCCGTCCAGTTGGAGAGGTTGTTGCCGAAGCCGGGTGAGTCGACCGGCGTGATCCCCTGCGGTCCGCCGGTCAGGTTGAAGCCGCCGAGGTCGTTTCCGTTGCGCGCGATCTGCGGCAGGATCTCGCCGAAGCCGAGGGTGACGATTGCCAGGTAGTCGCCGCGCAGCCTCAGTGTCGGCAGGCCGATGACGACGCCGATCAGCGCGGTCAGGAGGCCGGCGGCGGCGAGGATCAGCCAGATCGAGACGTGGATCCCGCCGATGCCGGGTGTGATCCCGACGCCGCCGAGGTTGAAGTCGACCGCGGGCACGGTCGCGACCGGGCAGTTGTCGATCCCGAAGCCGGGCTTCGGGCACTTCGCCCCGGCGAACTGCGTCGAGGCCAGCCAGGCCGCCGTGTACGCACCCATCGCGTAGAAGGCGACGTAGCCGAGGTCGAGCAGACCCGCGTAGCCGACGACGATGTTCAGGCCGACGGCCATCATCACGAAGACCAGCATCACCACGCCGGTCTCGGTCGACGGGAACTCCCCGAAGATCGGGATCGTGAACATGTGCCCCGCCCAGTACGGGAACGTGATCGCGAGGGCCAGGGCCGAGAGCGGTATCGCGATCTTGCCGATCAGCGGCACCTTGCTCCACTCCGGCACGTAGATCAGCCCGAGGACGAGGAAGGCGAGATACGCGGTGCTGTCGAAGGTGAAGATCGAGGTCGAGCCGGTCGCGCCGAACGAGGCCTCGAGGACGTTGACGAAGATCGCGATCAGGAACGCGATCACGCCGCCGACGGCGAGCTTCCCCAGGCGTTGCTGCCAGCCGGGCAACGTGTGGAAGCGCTTCGGCGTGAGGCCGAAGGTGGAGAGGAACCGCCACCAGGCGGAGCTGACCTCGGAGCCCAGGTGGAAGCGCCCGGGCATCAGCCTCCCTCCGGCGTCCGCTCGCCGAGGAGGCCCTCGGGGCGGAAGACGAGGGTGAGGATCAGGATCACGAAGATGATCGTCGACTTCCAGTCGGAGCCGGGCGTGAACCTGGTCAGGCCGTCGTTGAAGTTCTCGATCAGGCCGATGAGGATCGCGCCGAGGACGGCGCCGGGCAGGTTGCCGATCCCGCCGATCACGGCAGCGGTGAAGGCGAAGAGGCCGAGGCGGAAGCCGGTGTCGAACTGGACGTTCGTCGCAAAGAGGGCGTAGAGCACACCGGCGAAGCCGGCCAGGCAGCCCGCGGTCAGGAACGTGAACGAGATCGTCCGGTTGACGTCGATGCCCATCATCGCGGCGGCGTCCTTGTCCTGGGCGACTGCGCGCATCGCCTTGCCCGACTTCGTCCTCTGGACGAGCCAGACCAGCGCGAGCAGCGTCGGGATCGTCACCACGAAGACGATCAGTTGGTTCCACGTCATGTCGGCCTTGCCGATGTGGAAGATCTCGCTGTTCGGCAGGATGTCGTCGCGGATCGACACCGGCGCCGGCCCCTTCCAGACCAGGCCGACGGTCTGGAGGATGAAGGAGATGCCGATCGCGGTGATCAGCGGGGCGAGCCGGGGCGCGTTGCGGAGCGGCCGGTAGGCGACCGTCTCGATCGTCGTGTTCATGATCCCGGTGAACGCGGCCGTGATCACCAGCATCGGGACGATCCAGAGGAGGACGTTGCCCGAGGCGCCGAGGCCGAACGCGCCCACGAGCGTGACGGTCATCATCCCGCCGAGCATGAAGACGTCGCCGTGGGCGAAGTTGATCAGCTCGAGGATCCCGTAGACGAGCGAGTACCCGAGCGCGATCAGCGCGTAGACCATCCCGATCGTCAGGCCGACGAGGAACAGGTCGAGAAAGTGCGTCGGATCGTCGATCAGGTTCGCGCCGAGCCAGAAGACGATCAGCCCGACGAAGACGCACGCGAGCACCTGGACCGGCGACACGCGGAACCTGCGCCGCTGGGGCAGCGCGTCTACGGACGTCTGGGTCGCCACGGGGAGCGGCAAGCTTAAACGGCTCGCGTCTCGTTTTCGAGGGGAGTCGGATCGAACGAGGGGGGCGGGTTGCGATCTACAATCGCTCGAGCGCGGCGGTGTCGGAATTGGTAGACGACGCGGTCTCAAAAGCCGCTGTCCCTTGGGGACGTGTGGGTTCGAGTCCCACCCGCCGCATGGCAGGTCTCGCGTTCCCGGCAGGGACAGACCCGTTCGGGGTCAGTCCCTAGACTGCTGAACCATGAAGCGCGTCGGGATCCTCACCGGGGGCGGCGACTGCCCCGGGCTGAACGCGGTGATCCGCGCGGTCGCGCGGCGGTCGTTCGGGCGCGGCTCCGAGGTGGTGGGCGTCCGCAACGGCTGGCGTGGCCTGGTCGACGCCGACACGACCGCGCTGACGATCCGCGAGGTCTCCGGGCTGCTGCCACGTGGCGGGACGGTGATCGGCACCTCGCGGACGAACCCGTACAAGGTCGAGGGCGGCGTCGACGACGTGCTCCGTAACTTCGCCGAGGCGGGGCTCGACGCCCTCGTGGCGATCGGCGGCGAGGACACGCTCGGCGTGGCCGCGCGGCTCTTCTCCGAGCACGAGCTGCCCGTCGTCGGCGTCCCGAAGACGATCGACAACGACCTCTCGGCCACGGACTACACCTTCGGCTTCGACACCGCGGTCGCGATCTGCACCGAGGCGATCGACCGGCTGCACACGACCGCCGAGTCGCACAACCGCGTGATGGTGGTCGAGGTGATGGGACGCCACACCGGCTGGATCGCGGTGATGAGCGGGATCGCCGGCGGGGCGGACGTGATCCTGATCCCCGAGCAGCCGATCTCGGTCGAAGAGGCCTGCGGAGAACTGCAAAAGCGCCACGAGCGCGGCAAGGACTTCTCCATCGTCGTCGTCAGCGAGGGCTACAAGCTCACCTACGACTCGGGCGAGCAGCGCGAGGTGACGCAGCAGGCCGAGCTCGACCAGTTCGGCCATGTGCGGCTGGGCGGCGTCGGAGAGCAGCTCGCCCGCGAGATCGAGGAGCGGACGGGTTTCGAGACGCGGGTGACGGTGCTCGGCCACGTCCAGCGCGGCGGGTCTCCCACCGCCCGCGACCGGGTCCTCGCAACCCGCTACGGGTTGAAAGCGGCCGACCTCGTCCACGAAGGGAGGTTCGGCCGGATGGCGGCGCTGCACGGCGACGCGATCGTGGACGTCTCGCTCGCGGACGCGACCGCCGAGCTGAAGACGGTGCCGCCGGACTGGTACGAGGTGGCGCGCGCCTTCTTCGGCTAGCCCGGCCGCCACTCGTAGCGCGCGTCCGGCGTCTTCTCCTCGTTGCCGGCCCCGTCGGTCTCGTAGAGGCACCGGCCGCCGAGCGACTCGTAGAAGCGGCGCGCACGGGTGTTGTCCCGGAAGACCCACCACCCGAATCCGTGCGGGCGTGCTTCCTGCGCGCACCGGAACAGCGCCGCCCCCACGCCCTGCCGCTGGGCGCCCGGTGCGACGTAGAGCGCGTCGAGGTCGTCCTCGCGCACGAGCGCCGACCCGACGATCGCGCCGTCGAGCTCGTAGACCCAGGCCTCCCCGCCGAGCCGCTCGCGGTACCAGGCCTCGTCCTCCTCCGCCGTGTGCAGGACGGGCAGCCACGGCATCGCCTCGGCCCGCGACTCGCGGAAGATCCGCGCGACCGCCTCCGCGTCCTCCGGAGTCGCCTGCCGGATCAAGCCGTGTCCGAGCTCGTGGCGTTTCACACCCAGTCTCTGAGACTGGGGCTGGAACAAAACTGGGGAAACTCGTCCACAGGATCAGGACAACAGCTCGACCAGCGGGAACGACCGGTGCCGCCGCGGAGGAACGAGGAAGTTCTGCCGGTGGGTCGTGCGCAGGATCGAGTTGAAGCCCTGGCCGCGGTCGCGTGGAGCGAACGGCAACCGCGTGCCGTCGGGAAGCACCCCGTCCATCGCCAGCCGCCCACGGTTGAAGTCGTCGCTCGACGGGTTGAACACGACGAAGTGGACACCCGCGGCGGCTCCTTCGGCCATACCGTCGCGCTCCGGGTCGGCGCTCCACGCGAAGGGGTTGTCCAGCGTGTTGAAGTCGGCGCGGTGGGGAATCGCCGTGCCCGGTCCGTACACCGCCCCGCTCGCGCCCACCGCCGTCGTCGCCAGCCGGGAGACCGTCTGCAGGGAGGCAGAGTGGCCGATCTGCTTCGAGGCGACGAAGTCGCGCTTCACCTTCGCCTCGCTCGAGACCTCGTCCGGGCCCTGGGGAACGGTGAGCACGTCCTCGGACACCTTCAGCCCCGGGCGAAACACGGTCGAGACTCGCTCCTCGTGCGGGAAGTTGACGTACCAGGCCTCGAGATCCTCCGCGATGTGCGAGACGGCGAGGTGCGTTCCGTCGCTGAAGTAGCCCGGCGTGCCGAACCCGAGCTCCTCGACGTTCGCGATCTTCTCGGGCCCTAGCCCGGCCCTCTGGGTCGACGTGAACCCGAGGAACAGCTCGGCCTCGTCGGGGATCAGGTACGAGCCCGGCACCTGGGCCGCAACCGCCATCCGCTTCGGCAGGCTGCGGCCGCCGTCGAACCCTCCGCCCGCGAACCCCTTGCGGATGCTCGTCACCCGGAAGAGGTCGAGATCCTGGAAGAGCGCCTTCGACGCATCGGCGATGTGGTCGAGCCGGTCGCTGCGCAGGAGCACCGCGGCGTCGTTGGCCTCGAGGATCAGCTCGGGCGGATCGCTCGGGAACCGCCTCGAGTCGAGCAGGACCCGGACCGGTTTGCTCGCCGTCTTCGTCGCGCGGCGGTCGACGGGAATGTGCCGCCCGGCGAGCTTCGGGACGTACGCGCGGAAGTACGGCAGGCCCCACGCGACCGTGATCCCGAGCCCGGCGGCGCTCGGCCCGAACTGCGACTCCAGCTTCTGCAACGCCTGCTCGAGCCCCGACTGGGCATCGACGAGGTCGCTCCGCCGGTCCGAGACCGAGAGCGTCGCGGTGACGAGCTGGTGGTGGAGCGGCGGGACGACCACCTCGACGCCGTTGTCCTCGACGAGCCGGACGCCGCGGAGCACGTGCTGCTCGGGCGGCAGACCCCCTGCGCCCGCCGCCGCGCGCGACGGAGCGCCCGTCAGCTGGTCGACCAGCTCGTAGACGCCGCCAGCGGCGAGGACTGCACCGGCGCCGCCGGCGAGGAGCAGCTTCCGTCGCGTCAGGCGCATCGCCGGTTACTGCTGGGGCTCGACCAGGACGAGCGAGGCCAGCTCGCGGTTCAGATTGCGCACGACCATCGGGAAGGTCAGCGGCGGTGCGACGTGCTGGCTGATCGTGTACAGCGACCCGTTGTGCCGCCAGGCGTAGAGGACGTGCCACTGGTCGGCGTCCTGGTTGACCGTGTACTCGGTGACGCGGAAGCCGGCGATCGTCTTCGGGCCGTGCGGGTCGGCGAAGCACGGCACCTTCGTCACGTGACGCTTGCCGTCGACCAGGTCGACCGAGGTGCACGTCGGCACCTTCGTCACCCCGGGATAGCCGCGGAGGTTGATGTGGATCTCCTGGCCAATCTCCTGCCAGACGAAGCCGATCAGGTAGCTGCGGTCCTTGCCGACCGAGTCGATGTTGTTCCAGCGGCCGCCGATCTGGCCGGTGAGGGGGTCGGGAAGCCAGCCCGGGCAGTAGACGGGGGCGTCGATCCGGTTCGCGAGCTTCTGCCAGGACTTCTGCCACGCCGCGGGGCACGACTTCGCCGCGGTCACGGCCGCTTCGCCCTTCGCGAGGCGAGGCGCCGACTCGGTCGCGCCGCAGCCGGCCAGCGCCAACGCGGCGAGCAGGAAGAGAAGCGGCGTCGTTCTCACAGGCGGTAGACGGAGACCCAGGGCCCGGTCAGCCCGTGCCCGGCCTGAACATGGTAGACGCGTTTTCCCTGCATCCGTAGCTTGTCGTAGAAGCGCGCCTCGCGCGGATAGCGGTCGCGGGCCGCGAGGACGCGGTCGGCGACCGCGCCGGTGACGAAGACGTAGCGAACGCCATCGGCGCGCAGGCGGGCGACGTCGCGGTCGGGATCGAACGGCCGTCCGGGGCCGGGCAGCGTCAGACCGACGATCCGGTAGCCGTCGAGCGCAGGCGTGGAGGACTCCGCCGCGACGACGGCGTCGCGCGGGACGTGCCGGACGATCCAGCCGTGTGCGACCGCACGTGTGTCGGTGCGCGTCAATCGGACGTCGTCGCCGATCGCCCAGACCAGGGGGACGATCGCGAGGCCGAGCGTCACCGGCGCGAGCGCCCGCAGCCGCCCGGCGAACACGGCGAGCGGCGGCACGAGCGGCAGGACATACCGGTCGAAGTGCGCGCGGATCGTCAACAGGTCGACGAGGTAGACGAGCACGAAGGCGGCGAGGATCAGGTCGGTGCGCGTGTGGCGGCGGAGCGCCAGCACGAGGCCGGCGACGGCGATCACCAGCACGGGGCCGAGGCCCGCCCACAGCTTCCCGGTGAACGAGAAAAGCGCCCAGGAGTCGTGCTCGAAGCCGAGCCACCCGTCGCGGGCGAGCCGCTGCACCCGCGAGGCGTCGTCCCACGCCTGGCCAGGGTGGACGAGGACGAACGGGCTGGTGGCGAGGAACGCAACGATCGCGAGGCCGACGGAGGTCGCGAGCCGCCGCCACCGCTGCCAGCCCGCCACGACCAGCGGCACGAGCAGGAAGACGGCGGGGTACTTCGCGCCCGCGGCCAGGCCGGCGGCGACGCCTGCCCACTCGAGCCTCCCGGTCACGGCCAGCGCGAGCGACACGGTGATCAGCGCGGTCATCGGCACGTCGGTGACGGCCGTGTGCGAGTAGGCGACGCCGATCGTCTCCACTGCGACGACTACGGCGGCAACGAGGCCGGCGGTCCTCCCGTAGGCGGCCCGGCCCAACCACCAGGCAGCGGCGACGCCGCCGACGCCGATCGCCGCGATCACGACCCTGGCGGTCAGGTACGACGGCTCCCCCTGCCACGCCTGGAAGGGTGCGAGCACGTAGAGGAGCAGCGAGGGATAGTCGAACCAGTGCGGGTCGAGCCCGCCCCCGTGGACGATCTGCCACGCGCGCGGAACGATGTTCTGCTCGTCGGGATCGAGCAGGTTGCCGAACGGCAGTCCGTACTCGATCCCCACCAGCCGCAGCGCCGCCGCGAGCGCCAGGATCGCAGCGAGGAACGGGAGCGACCTGCGGACGCGGATCCGCACCACCGGAAGCCTGCGCGGTGCGCGCGGCTGCGAGACCGCGCCCTCCGCCATGGGGGAACCCCTGGTTCCCACATGAGCCCCCTCCTCGAGGGATGGTGGGAGATTGCCGGCGCTCAGACGGCGGGCGGCGCGCCGCCGACAAGGTGCGCAACGTCGGCCGAGCCGACGAGGACCGCGTCGATTCCGGCGCGTTCGAGCGCGAGCACCTCCTCGCGCGTGGTCGCCGGCAGGTCGGCGATCGCGAGCTTGCCCGCCGGCACGTCGGGCAGCAGATCGAGGATGCGCTCGACGTGGGTCTCGTCGTCGTCCGCCTCCCGCGGCGAGAGCAGAAAGATCTCGGGATCGATCCGCTCGAGCGAGTCGGCGAGCGACTCCTCGTCGTGGACGTCCGCGACGATCTCGAGCCCGAGCTCCTCGGCGCGGCGCTGCAGCTCCTCGAGGTGCTCCTCGTCGTCGTGGTCCTCGACCACGATCAGGCACGCGTCGGCGCCGGCGTCGCTGGCCGCCTCGGGCGAGGCGTCGACGCGAAACAGGATCGGCAATCCGGTTGCGTCGCGGAGGTCGGGCGCGGGCCCGCTGACGGCGATCCCCTCGGCTCCCTGCTCCTCGGCCGCCCGCGCCGTCTCCGGGTCGGCGACGAGCGCGATGATCGAGATTCCGTCTCCTTCGGAGATCGCCTGGCTGAGGCGGCGGCCGCCTGTCACTGACGCGTGATGCTAATGGGTGGGTGCCCCTCAGGTGCCGATCGGGTGCCAGACGGTCTTCAGCTCGAGGAAGGCGGCGATCTCCCAGGGGCTCTGCGCGGTGGGCTCGGCCCGGACGACGCGCTTGACGTTCTCGGCGGCGAGCTTCTCCAGCTCGGGCGCGAGCCCGTCGGCGCCGGTGACGTCGATCGCGTTCACGTCCATGTGCCCGGCGAGCCAGGGCGCGAGCTCTTCGCGGTGGCCGGTGAGGATGTTGACGACGCCGCCGGGGACGTCGGCGGTGGCGAGCACCTCGCCGAGCTCGACCGCGGCCAGCGGGTGCGACTCGGAGGCGACCACGACCGCTGCGTTACCACCGACGATCGCAGGCGCAACGCGGGAGACCAGGCCTTCGAGCGCCGGCTCGTCGGGAGCGAGGATCCCGACCACGCCGGTCGGCTCGGGGATCGTGAAGTTGAAGTACGGGCCGGCGACGGGGTTCGTCCCGCCGATCACCTGGGCGAGCTTGTCGGCCCAGCCCGCGTACCAGACCAGACGGTCGATCGAACGGTCGACTTCGGCCTCGCCGGAGCAGAGCTGCGCGAGGTCGGTGCGGCGGGCCTCGAGCATCTCGGCGATCCGGTAGACGACCTGGCCGCGGTTGTAGGCGGTCGCGCCCGCCCAGCCGGGCTGTGCCGCGCGTGCCGCGCGAACGGCGTCGCGGATGTCCTTGCGGGAGGCGCGGGCGACGTTCTGGCCCTCGGCGAGATAGGTACGGCCCGACTCGGAGCGGGGAAACGCGCCGCCGACGTAGAGCTTGTAGGTCTTCTTGACGGGGAGACGGCTAGACAGGGGCCACCTCCGCCCGGTCTGCGGTGACGTCGTGGGTCCAGAACTCGACCACGTTGCCGTCGGGATCCGCGACGTACGCGGCTTGCCCGCGGCCCTCGTGCTCGGAAGAGATCACCTCGGGAGCCAACCCTGACTCCTCGAGCCGGGCGACCACATCCCCGAAAATACTCTCGTCGACCAGGAGGGCGTAGTGCACGTGGACGCCGCCTCGGCCGTTGGCCAGCCCAACCTGCGGCCGCCACAAGCCGATCCTCGATCGTCCCGCCAGTACCCAGGCGCGCTCCTCCGACCGCGAGTACAGCGGCAATCCGAGGCAGCCGACGTAGAAGTCGAGCGACCGCTCGAGGTCGAGGACCTCCAGCACGACCTCGTTGACACCCGAGACGGCGAGGCCCGTCATCGGCCCTTCCGGACGATGCCCGTGTCCAAGGCGTTCCCGGCCTCCTCCCCACTGCGATCGTAGAAAGAAACGTGTGCCATGTCAGTCACGCAGGCGTGACGAAAGCGTGGCAATCCTCGTGAGCTGTGCGCGGCCCTGCTCACGGCTCGAACTCCAGGTACGGCTCGAGGCCGTGGCGGCCGCCTTCGCGCCCGAACCCGGACTCCTTGTAGCCGCCGAACGGCGACGCCGGATCGAAGCGGTTGAACGTGTTCGCCCAGACGACGCCGGCGCGCAGCCGTTCCGCCATCCAGAGGATGCGCGAGCCCTTCTCGGTCCAGATGCCGGCGCTGAGCCCGTACGGCGTGTTGTTCGCCTTCTCCACCGCCTCGGCGGGCGTCCGGAACGTGAGCACCGAGAGCACGGGCCCGAAGATCTCCTCCTGTGCAATCCGGTAGCTCTGTGCCACGTTCGTGAACACCGTCGGCGCGAACCAGTACCCGCGCTCGGGCAGCTTGCACGGCGGCTGGTAGATCTCGGCGCCCTCCTCCTCGCCCGCGGCAACCAGCTCCTGGATCTTCTCCAGCTGCGCGCGCGAGTTGATCGCACCGATATCGGTGTTCTTGTCGAGCGGGTCGCCGACGCGCAGCGTCTTCATCCGCCGCTTCAGCTTCTCGACCAAATCGTCGTGGATCGACTCCTGCACGAACAACCGGGAACCCGCGCAGCAGACGTGTCCCTGGTTGAAGTAGATCCCGTTGACGATCCCCTCGACCGCCTGGTCGAGCGCGCAGTCGTCGAAGACGATGTTCGCCGCCTTGCCGCCCAGCTCGAGCGTCAACCGCTTCCCGCTGCCCGCGACCTCTCGCCCGATCGCCTTGCCCACCTCGGTCGAGCCGGTGAAGGCAATCTTGTCGACGTCGCCCTCGACGATCGCCGCGCCCGCCCGGCCGTCGCCCGTGACGATGTTGACGACGCCGGCCGGGAGCTCCGCCTGCCGCACGACGTCGCAGAATAGGAGCGCGGTCAGCGGCGTCGTCTCCGCCGGCTTCAGGACGACCGTGTTCCCCGCCGCCAGCGCCGGAGCGATCTTCCACGCCAGCATCAGCAGCGGGAAGTTCCAGGGGATGATCTGCCCGGCGACGCCGACCGGCCGCGGACGCCGGTTCGGGAACGCGTACTCGAGCTTGTCGGCCCAGCCCGCGTAGTAGAAGAAGTGCGCGGCCGCCAACGGCAGGTCGACGTCGCGAGACTCCTTGATCGGCTTGCCGCCGTTCAGCGACTCGAGCACGGCGAACTCGCGCGAGCGCTCCTGGAGGATTCGCGCGATCCGGAACAGGTACTTCGCCCGCTCGGAGCCCGGGAGCCCGGACCAGCCGTTCTCGAACGCCTCGCGCGCGGTCGCGATCGCGCCGTAAACCTCCTCCGGCGTTGCCTGCCCGACCTCCGCGAGCGGCTCCTCGCTCGCCGGCGCGATCGTCGTGTACGTCTCGCGCGGCTCCAACCACTCCCCGCCGACGAAGTGGCCGTAGCGCTCGTCGATCCGGACGATCTCGCGCGACTCGGGCGCCGGCGCGTAGTCCCAACCCGAGGGGACGAGCGCCGCCTTGCCCTTCTTCTCGAGCTCAGTCAACGGTGAAGTAGTCGGGCGACTGGTAGCGGCCGGTGCGCTCCTTGCGGATCTGCATCAGCACGTCGTTCAGGAGTGTCGAGGCGCCGATCCGGTACAGGTCGGGCGTCAGCCACTCGGCGCCGAGCGTCTCGTAGAGCTGCACGAGATACTGCACCGCCTGCTTCGCCTGGCGGATCCCGCCAGCCGGTTTCATCCCGACCATCCGTCCCGTCTCCTCGTGGACGTCCCGGATCGCCTCCAGCATGCAGAGCGTGACCGGCAGCGTCGCCGCTCCGGACAGCTTCCCGGTCGAGGTCTTGACGAAGTCGGCGCCGGCGGCCATCGCCAGCAGCGACGCCCGGCGGACGTTGTCGTACGTGCCCAGCTCCGCGACCTCGAGGATCACCTTCAGGTGCGCCTCGCCGCATGCCTGCTTCACCTGGACGATCTCGTCGTAGACCTTCGCGTAGCGGCCGGAGAGGAACGCGCCGCGGTCGATCACCATGTCGACCTCGTCGGCGCCCATCGCCACGACCTCTTCGGTCTCGCGCACCTTGACGTCGAGCGGCGACTGGCCCGACGGGAACGCGGTCGCGACCGACGCGACCTTGACCCCCGTTCCGCGAAGCCGCGCGACCGCGGTCGGGACGAGGTTCGGGTAGACGCAGAGCGCTGCGCACGAAGGGATCGACTCGTCGCTCGGATCCGGGCGCACGGCCTTCGTCGCCAGCGCGTGCACCTTGCCGGGCGTGTCGGCGCCCTCGAGCGTGGTCAGGTCGATCATCCGAATCGCCAGCTCGAGTGCGAAGAGCTTCGCCTCCTTCTTGATCGAGCGCTTCGCCAGCGACTCGGCGCGCGCCTCGAGCGCGACCGCGTCGACGGAGCCGATTCGCGGCAGCCGCGGCTCGAGCGGAAGCTCGAAGCCGCGCGCAAGAACGGGTGCTTTGGCCACGTACTGAGTCTAGCCCCGGCACCGGGATAGACCCCTCGCCGGGGTCTGGCCCTTGCGAGTCTGCGGCACCGGCCGTGGAGTCGGCTGACGTCCTGTGGTGGGCATTGTCCACACCTTTCCGACAGGCAAAAGGCCCCGCCTGGACGGGGCCCTTCGGTCGCGCCGCTGCGGAGATCAGGCGGGCGCGATCGGGTGGTTCGCCCGGAACAGATCGCCGGGATCGAACGCCCGCTTCACCTCGCGGAGCCGCCGGTGCACGGCCGGGGTGTAGAACCGCGCTGGGTCGGTCCGCCGCTCGGCGAAGTTCAGGTACGAGCGGCCGTTGTCGTAAGGGCCGAGCGCCTCCGCCACCTGGTCGAGCTGGGAGCGGTTCGCCCGGTACATCTCGTCGTTCAGCACCATCCCCACCGCGAACGTGAGGTAGTCGGCGTCGAACGTGGACAGCGCGCCGTGATGCGGTTGCGGCCGCGAGAGCGCCCCGCCGACGTGCCGGATCTCCACGGAGACCAGCGGCGAGCCGGACCTCGGCCCGGCGGCGGCGACGAAGCGGTCGATCGCCGCCCCGTCGAGGGCGCCGACCATCTGTCCCTCACCGGTGTAAGGCACCGGCTGCGGCGGATCCATGTGAAGCTCCGACAGGCCGGCGGGAGGCACCATCGCGAAGGTGTCCATCGCAGGCCCGAGGTCGCGGAGCGGCTTCAGCAGATCCGAGCCGGACGCCTCGTCGCCCATGTAGACGGCCTCGACGATCGCGAACCTGCCTCCGCGCAGCGGCTCGGGAATCTCGTCCAGCGGCGGGAACTGAAGGATGCGCCCGACCGAGGTGATCTCGTCCGGTACGCCGGCCGTCCACTCGAGCCACGCGTGCAGCACCTCGGACGACCGCTCCCAGGGGAAGAAGAGGACGCCGGCGTAGATGTCCGGGATCGAGTAGAGCTCGACCTCGAGCGCAGTGACGATGCCATAGTTGCCACCGCCGCCGCGCAGCGCCCAGAACAGGTCGGCGTCGTTGTCGGCGTCGACGCGGCGGGGCCGGCCGTCGGCGGTGACGAGCTCGATCGCGGCGATGCTGTTCGCCGAGAGGCCCAGCTTGCGCGCATACCAGCCGACGCCGCCACCCAGCGAGTAGCCGGCCACGCTGACATCGGGTGTCGACCCGTGCAGCGCGGCGAGGCCGAGGTCGGAGGCAGGCGGGACGACGTCGGCCCACTTCGAACCGGCGCCCACGCGCGCGATCCGACGATCGGCGTCGATCTCGACGCCCTTGAGCTTGTCGGTCTTGACGAGGATCACGTCGTCCAGCGCTCCGAGCGGCTCGGCGTTGTGCCCCGTACGCTGGGCGGCGACCTGCATCCCGTTCGCGCGGGCGAAGTGGACGGTCTCGATCACGTCCTCCGCGTCGGCCGGCAGGACGACGAGCGCCGGCTGCTGGACGACGGTGAGGTTGAACGCCTGCGTGGCGGCGTCCCAGCCGTCCCGGCCCGGCTCGATCACGGCGCCCTTCAGGCGCGTGCGCAGCGAGCGGACGGCAGGAACTGCAGAGACCCGCGGCGACTCGTATGAAAAAGCCTGGCTCACGATTTCCTCCTTCTCGAAGTGACCTGTTTCGAGTCTGGCCCCGAGGCAGCCGCGCGGGAATCGAGGCAGCAGGCGTCCGACGGTGGGGCTATCCGCACCTGCGCCGAATCGGCACGGAATCGGCACAGAGGTGTGCGCCCTTCCCCGGTAGCCTCGCCGGCAGGGGAACGGGGCAATCCCCCACCCCGGGGCGGGGGTCTGGGTTGAGCTGCGGCGCCCGGGCCTTCCGGCACGCGCTCACGAGCAAACGGCCGGCCGGCGGCTGCGGCGTGAGCTGCTAGGCGCGCAGGAACGCAAGCACGGCCAGCACGCGACGGTGCGTGTCCGAGTCGGCGCCGAGGCGGAGCTTCCCGAAGATCGAGGTGACGTGTTTCTCGACGGCGCGCTCGGTGACCACGAGCCGCTCGGCGATCGCGCTGTTCGACAGCCCCTCGGCCATCAGCTCGAGCACCTCGCGTTCGCGCGGGGTCAGCTGCGAGACCGGATCGTCGCGACGGTGCCGGCCGACGAGCTGCGACACGACCGACGGGTCCAGCGCCGAGCCGCCCTCGCCGACGCGCTTGACCGCGGCGACGAACTCGGGAACGTCGGCGACGCGGTCTTTGAGCAGGTAACCGACACCCTCCGCACTCTCGGACAGCAGCTCGAGCGCGTAGGCCGGCTCGAGGTACTGGGAGAGGACGAGCACGCTGGTCCCGGGGTGCCGGTCGCGGATCTCCTTCGCCGCGCGCAGGCCCTCGTCCGTCTGCGTCGGCGGCATCCTGATGTCGACGATCGCCACGTTCGGCTTGTACGAGCGCACCTTCAGCATCAGCTCGTCGGCGTTGCCGGCCTGCCCGACGACCTCGAGCCCGGCGTCCTCGAGCAGCCGCGCGATCCCCTCGCGGAGCAACACGGAGTCCTCGGCGACGACCACCCGCATGGCGCCTGGGTTCGACGCCTGCGCGAGCATTCCCGCTGCCTCCGGCCCGAGACGGAGCGGCGGGAAGTCCTGGCGCAGGCCGTCGGCGACGACCTGGTAGATCCGCTCCGGCTCCGGCAGCCCCTTGAACGGCTGCGGGCCGAGGTCGACCGCCTCGCCGCCGGCGAGCTCGTACGTCCGCTCGGAGAGGAGCACCTGCCCGCCGTGGCCGGCATCGCTGATCCGGGCGACGCGGTGGACGTCGAGCCCGACGTACGTCGATCCCCCGACCGACGGCTCGCCGGTGTGCAGGCCCATGCGCACGCGAACCTCGTTCCCCTCCGGCCATGCGTGGGACGCCAGCGCGCGCTGCGCCTCGACCGCGCCGCGCACCGCGGCGCCGGCGTCGGTGAAGACTAGGAGCATCTCGTCTCCACGGCAGTCGATCTCCAGGCCGCCCGCGGCCTCCACCGCGTCGCGGACGAGCCGACGATGCTCCTCGAGCACGTCGACGTAGCGTCCGCCGAGCCGCCCGACGATGCTCGTCGAGCCCTCGATGTCCGTGCAGAGCAGCGTGACCGTTCCGGTGGGGAGCCTGCCCGCCATGGTGCTTAGGTTAGAGCCCCGAAAGCGGGATCACCGCGCGCACCGTCGTCCCGGCTCCCTCGCTGCTGGTCACCTCGAGCTCGCCCTCGAGCGCCTCCACCCGGTCGGCGAGGCCGCGCAGGCCCGAACCGCGGGCCGGATCGGCGCCGCCGACGCCGTCGTCTTCGACCTCGACGACGACCCGGCCGTTCTGCCGCTGCGCGCGGACCTCGACGGACGAGGCCTCGGCGTACTTCGCGACGTTCGTCAGCGCCTCCGCGACGACGTAGTAGGCAGCGGCCTCGACGGGGCCCGGCAGGCGCTCGTCGAGATCGGCGGAGAGCTCGACCGGGAGCGGAGTTCGGGACGCAAGCGCCTCGAGCGCGGCGGGCAGGCCGCGGTCGGTGAGCACGGCCGGATGGATTCCGCGCGCCAGCTCGCGAAGCTCGGCGAGCGCCTGCTGGAGCTCCTCGGCCGCGCCGGCGAGCAGCTGGTCGGCGCCGTCGGGGTCCTCGCGCAACCGGGCCTGGGCGAGCCTGAGCGCCAGCGAGAGCGAGACGAGGCGCTGCTGGGCGCCGTCGTGGAGGTTGCGTTCGAGGCGCATGCGGGCGTCGTCCGCCGCCTCGACGATGCGCGACCGGGAAGCGCGCAGCTCGGCCTCCTGGGCGTTTCGCTCGGTCACGTCCGTTCCGCAGACGATGAACTTGCCGCTGAAGGCGCCGAGCGGTCGCAGCCACCACGCGACGATGCGCCAGTTGCCCGACTTGCCGATCCACGCGGTCTCGTGCTCGGCGCTCACGCCGGTCTCCACCTGCTCCTCGAACGCCCGCCGAACCTCCTTGCTCAGCTCCGGCGGCGCCACGAGGTCCCAGAACTTGGCACCGACCGCCTCCTCGTCGGTGTAGCCGGTCAGCTCGCGGAAGGCGTAGTTGACGCCCTCGACCGCGACCGTCCCGTCCCGCTCGACGGCGATCAGCAGGCTCGGCGTCGCCCGGGCGACGACGGCGAGGAAGTCGCGCTGGGCCATCAGCTCCTCGCGCTGGCCGATCAGCTCGGTGAGGTCCTGGCCGCAGATCAGCAAGAACACGTTCCCGTCGCCGCCGACGACACGCCGAACCGTCGCCTGGATCACGAGCCGCCTGCCGTCGGCGGCCTGCCACTCTGCCCTGCCCTCGATCTGGGTCTCGCCCGCGTTCATGCGCGCGCAGTAGCCCTCGGCGGTCGCATGCTGGTCGTCCGGGAGGAACACCTCCCACCACAGCCTTCCGCGCACGCTCTCGTCGTCGGCGATCCCGAACAGCTCCTCCGTCGTGTCGTTGAAGCGGACGATCCGGCCCTCCATGTCGGCGAGCAGGAAGACGACGGGCGCGACGTTGACCACGTCCCGCGTGAACTTCTGCTCGCGCTCCAGCACCTCGAGCTTGTACGACAGCTCCGTCTCGAGACGGGTGCGGTCGGTGAAGTCGCGGACGATCACGACCACCTCGTCGTCTCCCGACGGCACGAACCGGCCCTCGAAGTCGCGCGCCTCGCCCTCGATGGTCAGCCGGTACTCGACCGTCTGCACGCCAAGGGCGGCCGGGACGGCCAGCGCCCGTACGAATTGCGAGGCGACGTCTGGCGGCAGGATCTCGCGCACGTTCCTGCCGACGATCTCCTCCGTCGAACGGACCAACGACTCCCGCCGGCCCTTCGCCTCGAGGTACGTCCCGTCCCGGGCGATCCGGAACATCAGGTCCGGGATGGCGTCGAGCAGCGCGCGGCTGCGGGTCTCGGTCCTCCGCAGCGCCTGGAGGCCCCGGTCCTTCTCGATCGCGAGCCGCGCGGCGGCGACGACCTCGTCGACCAGGCCCCGCTGGTGGAGGAGAGCGGCGTCGTGGACGAGCGCCGCGAGGGGGTAGCCGTCGGACTCGCGGTCGATGCGGGTGGTCACCCGTCGCGGCGTGTCGGGCAGGAGCTCGACCGGGTTGCCGCGGGCGTCGACGTAGCCGTGCAGCTCGTCCAGCCAGGTGAGGAAGTGGAGGGTCGGGTCGCCCAGGACGCTGCGGAGCCCGGCCTGCGCCTGCTCGGGAGTGGGCTCGGCCGGAACCTCGCGCAGCAGCCGGGCGCCGCCGCGGTAGAGCCGGTCGCGCAGCAGCCCCGCGAGGAAGAACAGCGGGACCGTGCCGAAGGCGATGAAGGCGACGACCCCGAGGACGTTCCCTCCGCGGTCGGAGAACGACGACACGACGAACAGCGCCCCGACGAGCGCGGCGGCCATCCCGCCCGAGAGGTACACCGGCCCGAGGACGCGGCGCTGGGCCGGAGTCGCCCCGCGCCAGCGCCGGATCAGCAGGACGAGCACCCCGACGAAGATCGCGCCGCCGGCCACCGTGAACAGCGCCTGGAGCGCGTCGGCGACCGCCTTGCTGTCGTGGATCAGGTACGGGTTGTCGGGACAGTCCTCGCAGTCGGACGCGTGCCGGGTGAAGAGTGAGGGCAGGACGTTGGCGAGCAGGGCAATGACCCAGACCGCCAACACCGTTCGCCGCTCGAGGACGGACTTGAGCCGTCCGTCCGGGAAGGCGAGCATCAGATGGACGAAGGCGGCCAGGAAGAGGCTGCCGAAAAACGCGCCGAGCCCGTACAGCCACGCGTTGTTCGCTTCCCACAGCGAGCTCAGCATCCAGAGGAAGCCGACGGCGACGAGCAGACGGCCGGTGGCGTTCTCGGGCCTCAGCGTCCAGGCGATCAGGCCGCTGACCCCGAAGGAGAAGCCGATCAGCGGAAACGCGATCGCCAGCGACACCGGGCTGGACTCGTGATCCGATACCGCGCCGGCCGTCGACGCAGCAGCGGCCACCAGGAGCATCACCGGGAACAGCCCGAACCAGAGCCGGTGGGTGAGGCGCATCAGCGTTCGCAGATGAGTGCGGTCACCGCCTCGCCCGAGAGCTCGCTCTTCGGGACGAAGCCGCAGGCGCCGCTGGACTCGACCAGTGGGCCGAAGTCGCAGCCGTCACGGCTGGAGACGAGCACGACGCAGGTGGCGCCGTCGCTCGTCAGCAGGCGACGTGTGACCTCGAACCCGTCGAGGTCGGGGAGCTGGACGTCGAGCAGGATCACGTCCGGATGCAGGCGCCCTGCCGCGGCGATCGCCGACTCTCCGTCCTCCGCCTCGCCGGCGACCTCGAACCCGTCGGCCTCCAGGATCGCCCTGGCACTGGCACGGAAACTGGGATGGTCGTCGACGATGAGGACAGTGGGCACGCTCACATCGTGGCACAGCTCCATTTCGGTGCGCCATACGGGTAGCCACACCATTTTTCGCTCGCAGCGCTCCGGCGGCGCGGCGGAACGGCCTCCTGCATCGTCGTCGTCGGGACTGTCCCCTGAGGGGACTGTCCCCAAAGAAACGCTTGCGCCACCACCCGGCAGGGTCAGACCCCTCCGGGGTCAGACCCTAGGAGCGCCGGGACGG
>Ga0207683_10001386_pt1 | contig 21849 bp, 23 predicted proteins | sample KBSM73metaG_FD_184333 | JGI IMG/M metagenome (GOLD analysis project Ga0207683, IMG submission 184333) | Miscanthus rhizosphere microbial communities from Kellogg Biological Station, Michigan, USA - KBS M7-3 metaG (SPAdes) (version 2) | ecosystem: Host-associated > Plants > Roots > Rhizosphere >... | reverse complement strand
CAATAAGCGCAAAGAATAACCAGAGTAGCACCGGATCCCCCAAATTCCCTTGCGTTTACAGATACTTACCTGCACTTGACTTTACTTACACGAGTAAGTATATTGTGCAGTATGAACAGATTAGACACTGAGACGCGAGTAAACATCGTTTCGGCTTTGGTTGAGGGCGTCGGCATCAACGCCACTAGCCGCATGACGGGCGTATCGAACAATACGGTCCTAAAGCTTCTTCGTGATCTCGGTGAAGCTTGCGACAAGTACCACAACGCGTACGTCCGTAATCTCAAAACTAGGCGCGTACAAGCCGATGAAATCTGGTCGTTCGTGTATGCCAAGGCCAAAAACGTACCGGAAGAAATGCAGGGCAAGTTTGGCATCGGTGACGTTTGGACGTGGACCGCAATTGATGCTGATTCTAAATTGCTCATCTCTTACCTAGTTGGTTTACGCGATGCCGGTTATGCTTTCCATTTCATGCAAGACGTTGCATCGCGCCTTACCAATCGCGTGCAGCTCACTACAGACGGTCATCGCGCCTATCTTGATGCAGTCGAAAATACTTTTGGAATCGACATTGATTACGCGCAACTTGTGAAAATATACGGAACCGAACAATTGACCAGCGAGACTCGTTATAGCCCGCCAAAATGTTTGGGCGCACGTCCGACTGCTATTACTGGCAATCCAGATGAAGAGCATATCAGCACGAGCTATGTTGAACGGTCCAATCTGACCCTGCGATTGATGAATCGACGATTTACGCGATTGACGCTCGGCTTCTCCAAGAAAATCCAAAATCACGTTCATGCGCTGGCGCTTTATACTTTCCATTACAATTTCTGCAAGCTTCACAAAACGCTACGATGCACGCCAGCTATGGCAGCGGGTGTTAGCGGTAAGGTTTGGGAATTGTCGGACATGATTGAGTTGCTTTAATTTTGCAATTTTTGAAGCGCCTGTTTAAAACTCGCGTCGTTTTCATTGGCCATCTCATCGTACACTGTTTTCAATTTGACCATTTCGCTATTGTTAACAACAATTGGAGTCTCATACCCTCCGACAACGACGATAACCGTTTCGCGACCAACACCAGGTGCAGTTTCGGCGCGCCTTTTAGCCGCATAAGTCGCATACACGCAATCATTCCATGACCACACTTTCGTATAATTCAAAAACATGTATTGCGACCGTGCATGATATGCACCCGTACCAATCGCGCAAAATGCAAACGCGTCATGACAAGCTGGAACGCCAGGGTCCACAATTGTAAAGATATGTGCTCCGGTTTGGTCAACTCCTGCAATAATTACCTCCAACAAACGAGTACTTTCTTGCAGCTTTCGATCAAGTTCGCTTAGTTGATAATCAGACATTTGATGGCGTTTCGCCGCGTACGATTTCAGCGTTAATCCCAAGGGAGTCAAAACCTGCATTTCTGCTCGCTTAGCTCGAAAATTTCTGAACTCAAGAGCATACGCATCAGCAATTTGAGCCGTAGTCATGGAATCCGTGTTTTTCCCTTTACCCTGAAAAGCGGATCGCCAAATACTAACGTGATCGGTAGTATCACCGCCGTAAAGAATGAGAGTTTTATTGTTCAAATAAAGAATTTTAGATTGCGGTGGTTCAAACTCTATCAGGTCGGCGTATGTCAGCATACAATCCGATGCCGCAATGACAACTTCCTGATTGTTTGTATGAGTGCAAATGGCAGCTAGACATACGGTCATGGGTATCTGGCTCCTAATATCGGGCTTAGGTTGCCAGGGTTTAACCCATCTATGGGACGTTTGCCAACTTGGTTTAGGCGAGAGAGGTGCCAACACGCTATTCATCGGCACCCCCAAACTGCATCACTACCCCTGTCAGAATCATGTTGCTACTACATCCTCGGCGGAGTAAGCTTGGCCCCTGCCCGCCGTGCTTTGGATACCCCAATGGCTATTGCTTGCTTGGTCGAACGAGCGCCATGCTTACCTTCTCTGATGTGGTGGATCTCCTCGCGGACAAACTGGCCGGCCTGCGTGCTCGGTGCTTTTCCTTCGCGCTTCGCTCTTCGAGCTCTCTTCATCGTTTGTTTCTCCGGCATAAAAACCTCCTTCGCCGCATATTGAGCAATGGCTATGTCATCCGTGAACGTTTGAACGTACTTCGGAACTCGAAATAAACGCGATGCGTTGCATATTCGCCAGGAATTTCTTACAAGAATAAACATTCCGCCGGGCGAGCCCATCGCATCATGAAGTTTAGTGACCTATCGATAGAAGAAATTCGCGCGCAATTTCTTGACGGCGATCAGCCGATCACAGCTCAGTTTCTGACTAAGCTAAGCCGAGATCCTCGTCAGGGCGTGCGCAAAATGCGTGACCTGCTCAGAAGGCGGTTTGAAAAGGAACGTGCCGAGCGCGTGCGCATACAGAACATGCTGAATTTTGAACGGCTGCTCTGGAAATCGGGAGTTCGCTGTATCGCAGGTGTTGACGAAGTTGGAGTGGGTCCTTTGGCGGGGCCTGTAGTTGCTGCAGCGGTGGTGTTTGCGCCGGGCACGGAGCTTATTGGCATTGATGATTCCAAAAAGCTCGAACCGGAACAACGCACACGACTGGCCGCGCTTATTCGCGAGCGTGCGACAGCCATTGGCCTCGGCTGGGCAGAAGTCGACGAAATCGACCATCTGAATATTTATCAAGCCGGCCTCCTGGCGATGAGCCGGGCCGTTAAGGCTCTCCCCACCGCGCCTGAGCATCTACTGATCGATGCGCGCACGATTCCGGAGATTGCAATTCCGCAGAACGCCTTCAACAAAGGCGATGGAATCAATTTTTCGATTGCTGCGGCATCGATTGTCGCCAAGACGTATCGAGATAGCCTGATGGAAGGCTTCGAAAAGAAATATCCAGGATACGGTTTCGCGCAGCACAAAGGTTATGGGACAGCAGAGCACCAGGACGCCATTCGCCGACTCGGACCTTGCCCGATTCACCGACTGTCGTTTCCTTTCATCCGGGAGCTTTGCGGAGAATTTTCAGAGCGCTTCTATGTGCTCAAACAGCAGCTTCAAGAAGTAAATTCAGGTCCCGCGTTGGGCGCTTTCGAAAAGAGCCTTAAAGATCGTTGGTCAGAACTGGACGAAAGGGAACAGCGCAAAATCAGATTGATGCTCATACGCCGGTGGAAAACGATTTAAGTAACGGACTTTGACCGTTGTTGGCTTCGCAATATCGACCTCGTCACACGCTAGAACCTAGATCCGCACGATCCGGTTTAAAAAAGAACTTCGACATTAAACTTTCTTGACTTTCCAAAGCGGGCCGGTTTACAAGACTAAAGATCGGCAAGATATTGGTTTTCAGAGAGAATGATCGTCTCTCAATCGATTACCGTAAGTACAGGCTGTTTCACAGGCATCGGGGGGAGCGCAGATGAGCGGACAGTCGGTAGAGCGATTAATGGAGATTGTTCTCCAGATGAAAATCAACCTGACGCACGTCACGGAAACTCTCTACCAACAAACTTTTGAAATCCGCGAGCAACTTGGCGCTGTCTTCGATGAAGAAACACACTCCCTAGAAGTTTGTCTCAAAGCTTTGGATCAAAAACTCGAAGAGTGCTCGGTGTGTATCGCTGATTATCGGCGACTGCACATGAAGCTCACGGACATGCATCGCAAGCTGGTGCAGCTTGGCGCGGAACCCAATGCGTTGCCGCCCCCATTGCCCGTGCAGAGTATTGAAGAAGTTATTGCCTGGCGATTGGGAGAGCTCAAGAACAATAGCCGTGCGTAGGTAACCGGTTTCGACCGTCCGCTTTTATTCCCCGTCGACGCTGTTCATCCGAGAGATGTCGGATTTATAGCAAGCATTTCGCTTCTATGCTAATTTACCCATACATGTTTTTTGCTTTTGTTTTCTCGTGAAAGTGAAGTTGTCGGAAGTCACTGCGCAAGACTTTGTCTGGGCCAGAGAACGGATGGTCCAGGAACAAGTCGTTGCCAAAGGCATTCAAGATGTTCGCGTCATCGCCGCATTGCGTAGGATCCCGCGACATCTATTCGTCGATGCAGGCATCGTCAATCGCGCGTATGACGACAGCGCGTTACCCATCGGCGAAAAACAGACGCTATCCCAACCCTACATGACGGCGCGAATGGTCGGAGCGCTTGCGCTGGGCGGCGATGAAAAGGTTTTGGAGATTGGGACGGGATCGGGTTATCAAACCGCGCTGCTTGCGGAGCTCTGCTTCAACGTTTTTTCGGTTGAAAAGATCCGCGTTTTGTCGCGAAAGGCGCGAAGTCTTCTCGATCAACTTGGGTATCAGAATATCGCCCTCCACGTCGGCGATGGTACGATTGGCTGGTCGGAGCACGCTCCCTACGACGCGATTATCGTCAGCGCGGGCTCGCCTTCGGTTCCGCAACCGCTGGTCGAACAGCTGGCTCCCTGCGGTCGCTTAGTGATTCCGATTGGCGACGAGCAAACGCAAACGTTATTCCGTGTAAGCCGCAGCTCGTCGGGCTTCGAAAAAAAGCAGCTGGGTGAATGCAAGTTTGTCAAGCTTTTCGGCAAATACGGCTGGCGTAATTAGATTGAGGTGGTGATACGCTTCTTTCGCCGAGCAATTGTACGATAAGCGTGCCGAGAAAAATTCAGTTCGGGATTTTTGTTGGAGTTGCTCTCCTGTTGTCCTTTCTACCGGGTTGCGCGCAGAAAACCGCGAGCGTTCCCGCGGCGTCCTCCGGGCGTGCACATGGTGTGTACCACGTCGTGAGACCGGGCGAGAATTTATATCGTATCGGCAAAGCTTACGGTGTTGCCATCGAGGAACTGGCGCGCATCAACGGTATTAAAGACCCGAAACTGATTTTCAGCGGTCAACGGCTATTGATACCGGGCGCAAATCGAGCGCTTCCCGTAGAAACGATTGCACCGGCAGAAAGCGCCCAACCCGATCACGGCACTAATTCGCTTGAATCGCCGGACGAAACGCTGATTTGGCCGATTGCGGGCACGGTCAATTCCGGTTTTGGCCCGCGCGGTTCCGGATTTCACGATGGCATCGATATCGCCGCCCTCGAGGGTACGCCGGTTCGTGCCGTGGATAAAGGCGAAGTCATTTACAGCGATCAAATCCGTGGCTACGGCAACATTGTGATTATCCGCCATGAGGGCGGCATCGTTTCGGTTTACGCTCACAATCAGATCAACCTGGTTGGTGCTAGACAAGCTGTGGAGCAAGGCGACATCATCGCTAAGGTCGGCAGCACCGGGCGGGTGACCGGTCCACATCTGCATTTTGAGATTCGCAAGCGCAACGTGGCGCAAGATCCCGTTCGATATCTGCCGCAGTTGTGCTGCCATCGCGCGTCCGATACTGTCGAGCCGAATGGTTAGAAGTCGGACAGAAGCGCTGTCAGCGAATCTGCTGGCGTGGCAAATACGTGCGCTTGATATCCCATTGTGCTAGCGCTCAGTTTGCAAAGGAGAGGGGACACGATCGAAATGAATGGCGATATTGCGGCAATCCGCCGGGCGATAAGGGATATCCCCAATTTTCCCAAACCGGGAATCACCTTCAAAGATATCACGCCGCTATTGGCCAATGGCCCTTTATTTGGCAAAACCATCGACCTTATCGGCGATCGTTACCGGGAAGAAAGCATTGACATTGTCCTCGGGATCGAATCGCGTGGGTTTATTATGGGTGCGGCATTAGCCTACAAGCTGAAGGCGGGCTTCAGTGTTGTACGGAAACCTGGAAAATTACCCTATGAAACCCATAGCGAAAGCTATGAGCTCGAGTACGGTCGCGATAGCTTGGAAATCCATATCGATGCGATTCCACGCAATGCTCGGGTGATCATCGCCGATGACCTGATCGCCACCGGTGGCACTGCAGCGGCCACTGCCGCACTGGTGACAAGACTCGGCGGAACCGTGGTGGAGTGCGCTTTTGTGATCGAGCTCGGATTTCTAAGCGGCCGACAGAAGTTGCAACCGTACAAGGTTTTTTCATTGCTCCGATACGATTCTGAATAAATGAATTGCTGTGTTATCGCAGTGTTTCGCTTCCTTGACATCCCCGTGCAATGCTCTGTAGAGTGACAATAGATGAGCAAAAGCTGTCCGTTAAATCGAGATCTACCCAGCGGAAAATTTTTGACATAGCTCATGAAAAGAATAGAAGAAATGTCACTCTGGGAGCGGCTCTATTTCCCAGAGATAATTCGTGGTCTGACGGTCACCGGATATCGATTCTGGCGCAATCTCACGATTCATTTCCTACAGATGTTTGGCTTGGCGAAAAACGCCAAGGCGGCCATCACCGTCCAATACCCGGAAGAGCGCTTACCTTATCCAGATACATTTCGTGGACGCCATCGGCTCACGCTCAAGGAAGACGGAGCAGTCCAGTGCACAGCCTGCTTTCTCTGCGCGACGGCTTGTCCGGCCGAGTGTATCTATATCGAGGCGGGCGAGTATCCGGACAATCCGGTTGAAAAGTTCCCGATCCGATATGAGATCGACACATTGCGGTGTATTTACTGCGGCTACTGCGTAGAAGCATGCCCGTGTGATGCGATCCGCATGGATTCCGGAACCCATCCTGGCAATCTCGGTTTTGGGCGAAAGGAATTTGTCGAAACCAAGGAAGTGCTGATGGAGCGGTCGAAAGAACTTGCCGAGAAGGGCAAAGAAGGCCTTTACGAAGAATACGTCAAACCCTACCGGCACGTTTAACCTCTAAGACGTTCTCGCCTACCCGAAGGAGGATTTACCATGTCAGACTCTCAAAACGGCGCGCCGACCAAGGCGATCAGTACCGAGCCGCTGCCTTCATCTCACAAAATTTATATTGAAAGTCAGCGCCGGCCAGACGTTCGGGTAGCCCTGCGGGCCATCCATTTGTCAGGGGAGAATGGTCATAATGCCAATAGTCATCACGGTGAGAAGCAACCGCCGTTGACCGTGTACGATACCTCGGGTCCTTACACCGACCCAAATGGTAAGACCGAGATCCGGCGTGGGTTGCAGGCTCTGCGCGCCGATTGGATTTGCGCGCGAGGCGACGTGGAAGAGCTGTCGGCGCCCAGCTATCAGCCGCCGGCAAGGAGCAACGGTCACAGAAAGACTTCTTCGACGGAACGTTTTCCGGACGAGTCGCGCCGGTCCATTTTACGCGCTAAACCCGGCTGCAATGTCAGCCAAATGCACTACGCGAGGCAGGGAATTATCACGCCGGAAATGGAATACATCGCGCTGCGGGAGAATATCGGCCGGCAGCAGGCCCTGCAGAACGGCCACTCGAGTATGGGTCGAACGCACAAAGGCTACAGTTTTGGCGCCGCGATTCCGCAATTTGTCACCGCTGAATTTGTCCGTGACGAGGTGGCACGCGGTCGGGCGATCATTCCGGCGAATATCAATCACCCGGAAGCCGAGCCGATGATCATCGGACGAAATTTTTTGGTCAAGATCAATGCCAATATCGGCAATTCCGCGGTCGCTTCGTCCATCGAAGAGGAAGTGGAAAAGATGATCTGGGCGACGCGCTGGGGCGCTGACACGGTGATGGATTTATCCACCGGTGAGAATATTCATGAAACCCGCGAATGGATCTTGCGCAACTCGCCCGTGCCGATCGGCACGGTGCCGATTTACCAGGCACTCGAAAAAGTCGACGGCAAGGCCGAGGATCTCACCTGGGAGATTTTCCGCGATACGCTGATTGAGCAAGCCGAACAGGGCGTGTCGTATTTTACGATTCATGCAGGAGTGCTATTGCGCTATATCCCGCTTACGGCCAGACGCGTGACCGGAATTGTATCGCGGGGCGGCTCGATTTTGGCCAAATGGTGTTTGGCGCATCACCAGGAAAATTTCCTTTACACGCATTTCGAAGAGATCTGCGAGATCATGAAAGCCTACGACGTGTCGTTTTCATTGGGTGACGGACTCCGTCCCGGGTGCATCGCCGACGCTAACGACGAAGCGCAGTTCGGTGAGTTGGAGACTTTGGGGGAATTGACCGAGATCGCCTGGAAGCACGACGTTCAGGTGATGATCGAAGGGCCCGGCCATGTGCCGATGCACTTGATTCACGAGAACATGACCAAGCAATTGGAAGTATGCCATGAGGCGCCTTTCTATACCCTAGGGCCGCTAACGACCGACATCGCTCCCGGATATGATCACATCACGAGTGCCATCGGCGCGGCGATGATCGGCTGGTATGGTACCGCGATGCTTTGCTATGTCACGCCGAAAGAACATTTGGGCTTACCGGATAAGAAGGACGTCAAGGACGGTGTGATTGCGTATAAGATCGCGGCACATGCCGCGGACTTGGCGAAGGGGCATCCTGGCGCGCAGTTACGCGATGATGCTTTGAGCCAGGCGCGGTTCGAGTTTCGCTGGGAAGATCAATTCAATCTGAGCCTGGATCCGGAGACGGCGCGGGAATTTCACGACGAAACACTACCCGCGCAGGGAGCCAAGCTGGCACACTTCTGCTCGATGTGCGGGCCGCACTTCTGCTCGATGAAGATTACCCAGGACGTGCGCGAGTATGCTGCGCAGAAAGGTCTGGAGGAGGAAGCGGCCCTCGCTGCCGGCATGCAAGAAAAAGCCGAAGAATTCAAAAAGACCGGAGCGAAAATTTATCAAGAGGTCGGCTCTTCAGCTTCTGCAGAAACGAGGGCAGCGGCAAAAGAGTAGCGCGTTTCATTGGTGTAGAAAACTGGCCGGCGTCATGCCGGCCAGTTTTTTTTTGGCCCAGCACCCTACGATCGCGTCATTCGAATCGATGAACAAGCGTATCTTGGTTTACGGTTTTGGTCCGTACGGGCCGTTTTCCGATAATATCACCGCCCGCATTCTTAAAACCCTGCCGCGGCAGTCCGGATTGACAAAACGCGTTTTTCCAGTGCGGTTTCATCGCCAACAATTCATCAATGCATTGATGCGCGCTAAACCGGATATCGTTCTGGGTCTCGGGCAAAGCTCGCGACGGCGGATCGAAATTGAAAGTAGGGGAGTCAATCATCGAAGGGCCAACAGGTCCGCCAAACGCAGAGCGATCTTCGCGGCGGAAGCGAAGCAATTAGCTACGACGTTCAAAATCAAAGCAGGTCGATGGGCGAGGACTTCGAGAAACGCCGGCGACTACGTATGCAACTATTCGATCTATGTTCTCCTGCGTGAAATCAAGCAGCGGAAATTAACCGTACGACTCGCCTTCGTTCACATTCCGCATGATTATGACCGGAGAAAAGCGCGCAAATTTATCCGACAGGTTCTACGCCAGTGCGAGGCAGTTGACTCTGGTGGCGGCTCGAGGGGGAGAAAGCTTTTTGCCGGCCGATCACGTCGTTGGAACGTCGAGCGTTAACTGGTTAATCGCCGCAAGGCTTCGGCATATTTTTCTTGCGTCTTTTTGACGATTTCGGGCGGCAGTGCGGGGGGCGGTGATTTCATGTCCCAGGGCAAATTCAGGAGATAGTCGCGCACAAATTGTTTATCGAAGCTATCCGGCGTTTTCCCCGGTTTGTAACCATCGGCTGGCCAGAACCGAGACGAGTCAGGGGTCAGCACTTCATCGATCAGGATAATGTCATCGCCTTCGATGCCGAATTCAAGCTTGGTATCCGCGATGAGAATGCCTTTTGTCTCAGCTAAATCCCGGGCGCGCGCGTAAATGGCAATGGTCAGATCGCGCATTTTCTCGGCGCGTTTCCTGCCGATCTTTCCGGCCATTTCTTCGAATGTGATGTTCACATCATGGGCGCCGACGGGCGCCTTGGTCGACGGTGTGAAGATCGGCTGATCGAGCCGGGATGCCTCGACCAGTCCTCGCGGCAACGGAATGCCGCAAACCGCGCCAGTCTGTTGATAGTCTTTCCAGCCGGATCCCACGAGATAGCCGCGCACGATGCATTCGACGGGTGCCGGAATACTCTTCTTCACCAACATCGAGCGGCCTTCCAGCTCGGCTTTGTGCGGCTGGCATGCTGCAGGAAACTCTTCCACGTGCGTGGTAATCAGATGATGCGGGACGATATTTTTGATGATGCCAAACCAGAATTCAGACAATCGGGTGAGGATTTTTCCCTTATCCGGGATCAAGGTCGGCAAGATAACGTCAAAGGCCGAAATCCGATCGCTGGCGACCAGCAGGAGCTTGTCGCCCAAATCGTAAATATCGCGAACTTTGCCGCGATTGAAAAGTTTTAAACCGGACAAGGATTGTTCATCCATAACTTTTGTCCAACCAGTGTTGTGCCGCTAAGTGACGGCGACTACTCTCGTGAATTTATTGGATCATTTCTTTGAGATCGGCTTCGTTGAAGCCGGTTAATTTCTTTTTGCCCTTAATCATGACCGGACGCTTGAGCAGATTCGGATCTTTCAGCATCAGTCTGATGGCCTCATCTTTGGCTGGCGGCTTCTGCTTCATGTGCTTTTCTCGATAGAGCGGTGTGCGTGTGTTCAAGAACGGCTCGATCGGGTCGTCGCCGATGATCTCGCGCAGCTCCTTCTCCGTGAACGGATTTTTCCCGTACTCGCGCTCTTCAAAATCGATCTTTTTTGCTTGCAAGAAACTTCTTGCTTTTCTACAGGTGGTTCAGGTGGCCTTGTAAATAAATTTGAGTTTGTCAGCCATCACACGCCCTCAAATCTACTTGAAAAATTTTGCCACTCGCTCGAAGGCGCCCGCTTCGATCTCGTTACGTACGTGCCATTCGTTTTTCGCTTTGAGCGGTATGGTGGCATCGATGATTGCAACCGTGTCGCCCAACCAACCGCGAAAGCTCTGCACTTCTCGAATGATCTCGATGTCTTTGTCCCAGTGCACTCGCGTCGCCACGGCCCACATGACTTCTCGTTCATTGAAGACATCGATATCCTCGTCGACAATGACCGCCAGTTTCAGGTTGGGCATCTCGACAAACGCCTGCATACCGGCTTTGTTCGGCTCGTTTTCGAATTCTTTTTTGATTGAAATATAGCAGATACAGCGACCGCAGCCCGAAGCCGGCAGATGAATCGCCCTGATTCCCGGAACGTTCTTGCGGATCACGTTGTAAGTGCTGCCTTCTTTCGGAATGCTGCCCAGGTTCCAATGATCCATATGACCCGGCCAGAAATCTTCGATAATGCCGCCGCGCCGGTGCGTGATGGCTGTGATCTCGATCACCGGCACGTCCATTTTCGGCTGCGCATAGCCGAGAATTTCGCCAAACGGGTTTTGCGGTTTTCTGACGCCAGGCAGAATTTCTCCTTCAATGATTACTTCCGCGTCTGCCGGAACCATGAACTCATCGCCCCAGGTCGTCGAAGGCGTAAGGCGGAGCGGTTCTTTTAGAAACGCCGAGGCGGTCAGATAGTCATTGTTACCCATGGGCGTCATCGCGCAGGAGGAAAGGTAAAAGGCCGGATGATGGCCCAAAACGACGATGACCGGCGCCCGCAGGTTTTTCTCCTCGTATTCACATGCCATCGCTTCCAGGTGGTGATGCTTGTGCGCCGAAAAGCTCATGTGCTTGGGGTCATGATACTTATTTTTCGTAAACGTAATGTCATAAAATTCCGCGTTCAGCCCCTTCATCGCGCAGGTCATCGTATGGTATGGCCCTGCGTCGCCCTTCTGGTGCATTGGCATGGGGAGAACCCGAAGATCCGCTTTATCTCCGGTCAGGACGACTTCCTTAACCGGCGCCTTCTCAGGCGCAATAATGTCGAGTTTTCCTTGTTGCTGCTCGAGCCGCGCGACTTCGAGACTGACGTCCATAGGCGACTTGATCTGTCCCAGATCGAGAGAGTCGGCGACGTACTGCCGAGTGACCCACGGGTTGTAAAACATCGGGAAGGCCGATTTCTGGCCGTTAAGCGCCGGAACGTTTTCGAATAAAACCATCTTAGGCTCGTTGCGGACATCCAGGTGTTTCAAATAAGCGACGGTTTCATAATTGTTCGCATCGACGAAGTTTTTTTCGCGAATGATCGAACCTTCTCTTTTGGCGCCCTCTTGAGCGATAAAGCTCGGTAGGTCTTTGGCCATGAAATTCTCCTCTAATTTCTATCCAATGATATCTCACCTAATTAGATGAATCAGGTGATGAGTTCAAGGGTATTAGCTACGCGCTAAGTCCCGTAGGGCGCGCAGCTTGTGACGGAAGCCCGTATGACACAGGAGGTTGAGCAAATGACGAATCTGCTTGGCTTTCCTCTGTGACGTGGGATACCACGGGAACTCTTCTTTGAGGCCGAATCGATCGACGACGATGGTTTTTTGCTGACAAAATTTGCGAATGCCTTCCGCTCCGTGGCGGTGTCCCAATCCACTCTCCTTCCAGCCACCCATCGGCGCCTCGGTCACGAGAAAATTGATCAAACTGTCATTGATACAAACCGAGCCCGCCTGTAGATCTTGCGCGAGCCGCCATGCCACATCTTTGTCTTGCGAAAAAATGCTGCCCCCTAGCGCGTACCGAGAATCGTTGGCAAGTTTGAGTCCCTCTTCGGCGTCGCTGATTTTTATGATCGGAATCACAGGTCCGAAGGTTTCTTCGGTTGCAATCGCCATACGGTGGTCCACATCGACGAGCACCGTCGGCTCATAATAGTAGCCGGGCAGCTGAGGATTGCGGCGAGCTCCCGTCAGAGCCTTGGCGCCTTGCGCGATCGCTTCTTCGACTTGCGCCGTGACTTTCTTGAATTGGGCTTCGGTTGTGAGGCAGCCGATATCAACGTCATTCTCGCTCGCGCCTTGCCGGATGGCGCGTACCCGCGTCACCAGCTTTTCGACGAATCGATCATAAACTGGCGCTTCCACGTAAACACGCTCGATCGAAGTGCAGGCCTGCCCGCAATTCACCAGTGCTCCCCAGACGGCTGCGCCGACGGCGCGATCGAGATTGGCGTCCTTAAGGACAATCATCGGATCCTTGCCACCGAGCTCCAGGCCGACTGGAATCATTCGCTCCGCGGCTCTTTTCATCACGCGTTTGCCGATTTCGATGCTACCCGTGAAGGCGATCATATCGACACAATTCACCAGTGCTTCTCCAGTTTCTGCACCGCCGATGACGACTTGAAAAAGATTTTCTGGGAAGCCCGTTTGAGCGACAATCTCGGCGCCGAACATCGCCGACAATGGCGTCGCTTCTGATGGCTTAATGACGACGGCATTCCCCGCCATTAGAGCTGGGATCGCATCCCCCAGCGTCAGCGTCAGTGGAAAATTCCACGGACTAATGATGCCGATCACTCCTCGCGGCGTATAGGTGGAAATAATCCTCTTTGTTTTAAGGAGGGGAAAGTGCGGTGTGATTTTTTTTGCACTGAGATAGCCCGCGCTATGTTTAGCCCACGAGCCAATGGCATCACAAAGATAAAACAGCTCGTTGCCATACACTTCGGCGCGCGGTCTGCCCGTTTCGCCGGTCATGATGTCGGCGAGTCGATCGCCTTCATCGAGCAAGAGGTCGCGCAGCCTGTAAAGTAACCTTGCGCGCTCGGCGAAGCTGGTTTTGGCCCACGTCTGCTGCGCTTTACGGGCCCGCGTGACGGCAATCGCAACGTCATTGCTGTGCGCCACCGGCAACTCAGCGATTTGTTCGAGCGTCGCGGGATTTCTGACGATAACGGTCTGTAGATTCATGATCAGTCAAGCGGACGAATGGCGCTGCGCGTGAAGTCGGATGGTGCGCGCGCGGTACTCAGTTCATGATTTGGCCCCCGCAAATGTTGATCGCTTGTCCGGTAATTCCTGCGGCGGCTTCCGATGCGATATAAGCGACCAATGCGGCGACTTCCTCAGCTTGCAAAAATCTTTTGATCGGAACCGCGGCGATGGCTCGCGCCTTGAACTCCTCGGGTGTGATGCCTTGCAGCGCGGCGCTTTCACTGATGCCCAACGTCGCCATTTCTGTCTCGACCCAGCCGGGACAAATGGTATTGACGGTGATGCCGCGATCGACAACCTCCAGCGCAAGCGCTCGGCTGAAGCCGATCATGCCGTGCTTGGTTGCGCAGTAAGCCGTATATCCGGGCACGCCGAACTTGCCCAGCACCGAAGCGATATTGATCACCCGGCCAGCTCCGTCAGCCATCTGTCGTAGCGCGGCTTTGGTGACGAGGTACAAGCCATTGAGGTTAGTATCAATGATGTCGAACCACTTGGAATCGTCAGCATCGGTCATCAGGCTGAGGCCTGAGATGCCAGCATTGTTCACGAGAATATGGAGCGCTCCCCACTCGGACACAATCGCGGCAATCCCCGCCTCGACGTCTCGTTTTTTTCGAACGTCCATTTGAACACCGAGCGCGGAAAAGCCAGCGCTTCGAAGCTCGTCAGCAGTGCTCTTAATTCGACTGAGGGAGCGCGAAGCGATAGCTACTCTGGCGCCGTTTTTAGCCAGTTCAATGGCTATCGCTCTACCGATTCCGGTGGCGCCGCCCGTCACTAGCGCGACTTTATTGCCCAGCATAGTTATCAAACTTCCTCAAATTATCAGCACAAGTACCGGCTTTTGCCAATGAAAGCAACTTTTTACCTTGCACTGGCTGTTTTTTTTTCGGCTGTCGTCTGCTATGTGCTGCGCGCGCCATGCTGACGTCTGAAAGTTCTGCCTTCACGAAAAAATTTTTACAGTTTTGGAGCCGGATAGATTACAATTTTAACTCTCTAATAGGAGCAGACATCTTTATGGATATCACTAAACTTTTGGCCTTCGGCGTGGAACAGGGCGCCTCGGACTGTCATTTGAGCGCGGGAGAACCGCCGCTTATTCGTATTGACGGTGAACTCAAGAAACTGGAAAGCCCGCCTCTGAGTAAGGAGGACGTTCACACACTGGTTTACGATATTATGAACGATGCTCAACGAAAGACGTTCGAGCAAACCCACGAATGTGACTTCTCATTCGAAATGGGTCAGGTGGCGCGGTTTCGCGTGAATGTTTTTATGCAGAGAAAAGGCGAAGGCGCAGTGTTTCGCACCATTCCGACGAAAGTGCTGACCCTCGAAGAGCTCGGCATGCCGCCGATCCTGAAACAGCTGTGCGACAAAGAGAAAGGTTTGATTCTCGTCACGGGTCCCACCGGATCCGGAAAATCTACGACATTGGCCGGTATGATCGATTATTTGAACAGCACGTTCGAAGGACACATTCTGACCGTCGAAGACCCGATCGAGTTCGTCCACCCATCCAAAAAATGCCTTGTCAACCAGCGGGAGCTTGGTCCGCACACGCACTCGTTTGCCAATGCGCTACGCGCCGCGTTGCGCGAGGATCCGGATATCATTCTGGTCGGTGAAATGCGCGATTTGGAAACCATCCAACTCGCGTTGACGGCGGCTGAGACGGGGCACATCGTTTTCGGTACATTGCATACCTCCAGCGCGCCCAAAACCGTCGACCGTATTATCGATGTTTTTCCGCCCAATCAGCAAGCGCAGATTCGGGCTCAGTTCGCCGAATCGATCGAAGCGGTTCTTACGCAATCTTTGCTCAAGAAGAAGGCCGGCGGACGAGTAGCGGCGCTGGAAATTTTGACCGGAACCACGGCTGTCCGCAATCTTATTCGTGAGGGCAAGATTCACCAGATTCCCGGTACCATGCAGGTGAGCCAGAAGGACGGCATGCAGACCATGGACATGGCGCTGACGAGTCTGGTTACGCGCGGCCTGGTAACTCGCGAGGAAGCACAATCGAAAAGCATGAATCCGAATCTTTTTGGCGCTGCGCCGGCCGCCGCCGCACGCGTCTGACGAGAGTGGAGTTGATGGAATCGAAGGCTGAAATTCAAAAGTTTTTCAATACGATGGTCGAGACCGAGGCGTCAGACCTCTATTTGACGGTGGCAAAGCCGCCCATGTATCGAATCGACGGTAAAATCCGCGCTATCGGCGATGATGCCTTTTCTCCGCAAAATCTTATGGATCTTTCCGAGGCGATGCTGAACGAAAAGCAGCGGAAGGATTTCGGTGAGACATTGGAAATGAACATGGCCATGTCCTTACCCGGAGTAGCGCGCTTTCGCGTGAACATTTTTCGGCAGCGCGGATCGGTCGGCATGGTCATTCGTCGCATCAAAGCCGAGGTCATGTCCCTGGATGAAATGGGCTTGCCGTCGATTCTCAAAGATATTGTCATGACAAAGCGCGGCTTGGTTCTCGTGGTCGGAGCTACAGGTTCGGGCAAATCCACATCGCTGGCAGCTATGATCGATCATCGAAACTCGAGCGAGGCGGGCCATATCATCACCATCGAAGACCCGATCGAATTCGTGCATCGGCACAAGCAGTCCATCGTAACTCAGCGCGAAGTGGGGTTCGATACTCATTCGTTTCAGTCGGCATTGAAAAATACCTTGCGCCAAGCTCCGGATGTGATCTTGATCGGAGAAATTCGCGATACAGAAACTATGGAAGCGGCGATAGCCTTCGCGGAAACCGGTCACCTCTGCCTCGGCACGCTGCATTCGAACAATGCCAATCAGGCCATCGAACGGATCATGAATTTCTTTCCAATCGAGCGCCAGGCGCAGATCTATTTGCAACTTTCTTTGAATTTGCGGGCGATCGTGTCGCAACGGTTAATTCCGAGCGTCGATGGTAAACGGGTGGCGGCGCTCGAGATCCTGATGGATATCCCTCGCGTGAAGGATCTGATCAAAAAAGGCGAGACAGATACGTTGAAAGAGGCGATGGAGCAAGGCGTTCAGGAAGGCTGCCAAACATTCGATCAGGCGCTCTTTGGTCTTTACAAAGCTGAGAAAATTACTTTGGATCAAGCCTTGGCCAACGCGGACAGCGCCAACAATTTACGCTTGAAGATCAAACTCGCCGGACTCTCAGTTGATGAAGAACCGCGGGTCGATCTACCGAAGAAGGAGTCGATACCGTCGGCGGTCGGATTTCGCTTGCGCGACAATTAAGCTCGAGTCTTCAGCAATGCGCGATCATCCATGTTCGCACTCATTCCGACATAGCGGCCTGGCAATTCGCATCTGACGGCGGTAATTTTCTTGACAATTTAACTGGGTGGGCGTAATAGACGAGACATTTAACGTCTCACTCTAGTCGACATCACGAGTACAGCGGAGTCCAAAGCAAGCTCATGACAGGAACGATCGGCTATGCGCAGCCGTTTCGAGCAATCGGTCAGGCTTTGGAGACTTTGAATCTGCAGGTTTTTGAGCTTGAGCCGACCGGAGAAGACTTTCTCATCCGCGGCCATTTACCCAACCCAGTTGTCGACGTAAGCGCGGACGGTTTAAGCCCTGCCAGCTTGAACACGGTTTGGGGAAACCTCGCGCCACTGAGCTCGGAAAACCGTCCCGAGCAAACCGAGCCAACCGTTCCACTGCTGTCACCCATAGAATTGCAATATACAAACAAGGACATTGACCGACTAGAGCAGGAAGGCCGGGCCAATAGAACGAATCCGAATCGAATCCCAGAATATTCCAGCCTATCGCAGATCCTGCGTTGTGTCGGCGCATATCTCGTCCAAAAACGCGCCCGTTTAATCAAATTATGGCGCGATAGCGACTCCGTTTCTCTCGAGTATCAAACCTCGTTGGGAAATATGCTCAAGGACACGCTTGTGGTCGGCGAGCTTTATGATCTCTGGGTCAGAATGTACATGCAACGAGCGGAGCGCTCGACGACACTTTGAGGAGAGCGGCGGTTGCCCTATCCATTGTGAAACGAATCTTCTATAGATGATCGACGAGTTCCGGTACACAGCCGTATTGCGACCCATCGGCCAAATGCTGGAGGGATTGCGTATCGAATCTTTTTCAGTGAAACCCGACAGTGTCGGATTCGTCGTTCGAGACAAAACCAGGAATCGCACGCAGTTGACACCGCGGGAAAAAGCCTTTTTGGGGGAGCTACACTGGATGCACGGCGCGGCGTTGGATAAAGAAGATGCCCTGCGTCTGGCGGCCGGCGTGTTTGAATGGCACGTGACCGCAATAGATCTAGAGCGCTTCGAAGCGGCTGGTCGGGCGCTCCGCCAGGAGCACTCGGGAACTCCGGATTCGCACTCGGTCTCACAAATCCTGCGCGTGATCGGCAATATTCTCGACCAGAAGCGTCAGGAATTGTACTGCATCTCCAAAGACGCAGAGGCGGTTACCATTGAATATCTATTAAACAACGGCAAAGTGGCACGCGAAGAGTATCGTGTGCCTGTGCTCTACGATCAGTGGGTGCGCATGTATAAACGGCGCGCCAACCACGAAGCCGGAGAAGATTCCGCCACCTAATACGGGCCTTCTGACCGTCATGCCCCCGAACTTGAATTTTGCCCAACTGCTGCGGCCGGTTGGTCAAATGCTCGAGCCGCTCCAACTCGAATCCTTCAGCTTGAAACTTGAAGAAGGGAATGTCTCTGTCCAGGCGCAAAAGCGCGCCGAACGATCAGCACCAGCCGCAGAGGTTTCGCTGCGTGTCACCTGGCAACTTTTTCGCCGCAAAAAATCGGACTCTGCTTCCGAACCGCAACCTTCGTCGGGGCTCCTGGAGCTACATTATACGCCAGAGGATATCGCGCGGATGGAAACGGAAGGTCAGAGCCGCCGACAAGGGGCCGGCGGCAGACCGGAGGCTCACGCCCTGTCGCAGGTGCTGCGCGCCGTCGGTGCTTTCGTCGATCAAAAACAAGGCCGGTTAACTAGCGTTAAAATGGCGAGCCAGGATATTACGATCGAGTACGAATCTGCGTTGAAGCAGAACGTGACCGAGAAATTCACCGTCGCAACGTTGTACGACTACTGGGTCAAGATGTACTTGAAGCGGCGCCAGCGCAGCTAGCCCTGGCTCTCTCGCCTCGATCTTGCAAATCAAGCGGCAACCCGTGGCCAGTGATAGCTCACTTGTGCTTCGCCGAAAATAAACCGAGAATTTTCGCGATCGGGTCGTAATATCGGTCCACCACCCGCTCTTTCAATGGGATGATCGCATTATCGGTGATGTGAATATGCTCGGGACAAACCTCGGTGCAGCATTTGGTGATGTTGCAATAGCCGATTCCCGCTTTCTGGCGAATGAGCTCCATGCGATCATTGGTGTCGAGCGGATGCATCTCCAAAGCCGCGAGCCGAACGAACAGGCGTGGACCTGAAAAGGCCGGCTTGTTTTCGTCGTGATCACGAATCACGTGGCAAACGTTCTGGCAAAGAAAACACTCGATACATTTGTGAAACTCTTGCACGCGATCGATGTCTTCCTGAAACATGCGCCGGGTGCCGTCGGCCTCTTTAGGCTTCGGTTTAAACGCCGGGACTTCACGAGCTTTTCGGAAATTGAAAGAGACGTCGGTCACGAGGTCGCGAATCACCGGGAAGGTGCGCATTGGCGAAACCGTGATGGTTTCGCCAGGTTCGAAGATATTCATGCGCGTCATACACATGAGCCGCGGTTTGCCGTTCACCTCGGCACTGCACGACCCGCATTTGCCGGCTTTACAGTTCCAGCGAACCGCTAAATCGTTGGCTTGCTGGGCTTGTATGGCATGGATCACATCAAGAACCACTTGGCCTTCGCCGACGGCGATGCGATAATCCTTGAATTCACCTCCGCTGGCGTCACCGCGCCATACGCGCATATGGACTTGCTGATCAGGCATCAACTTTTCTCCTCGAGCAATGCTTTAAGGTCCCCGGGTATCTCCGGCAGGGGCTCCTGAGCAAGTGTCATTTGCCCATTGGTTTTCCGGATCACGACATTCACTTTGGCGAACTTCGCATCGGTGCTGGGATAGTCGTCGCGAGTATGACCGCCGCGACTCTCTTTCCGCTCGATCGCCGCCAAAGAAGCGGCTTCGGCAAAGGTCAGCAGCGAGTGCAAATCGAGCGCGAGATGCCATCCCGGATTGTATTGCCGGTTGCCCTCGACCTTCACTTGCCGGCTCCGTTGCCGCAGTCTTTGGATAATTTCTAAAGCTTGATTCAACTCGGACTCGACCCGAATGATGCCGACGAGCTCCTGCATGCATTGTTGCAGATCGGAGTGGATCGTGTACGGGTTTTCCTTGCCAGTGGCCTCAAACGGTGCCAGGAGATCGTGGGCGTATTGATCGAGCTGATTGTTATTGATGGAAACCGAGCCGCCAAAGGATTTCGCGTATTCAGCGGCATAGAGACCCGCGCGCCGGCCGAACACCAACAGATCCGAAAGCGAGTTGCCACCGAGCCGATTGGCACCGTGGAGCCCCGCAGCGACTTCGCCAGCGGCAAATAGTCCCGGCACCGTCGTTGCCGTGCTATCGGCATCGACTCGGACGCCGCCCATCGCGTAATGGCAGGTCGGGCCGACTTCCATTGATTCTTTGGTGATATCCACATCGGCGAGTTCCTTGAATTGATGATACATCGAAGGCAGCCTGCGCTGAATGTAGTCTGCCGGACGGCGGGATGCGATATCGAGAAAAACACCTCCATGCGGTGTGCCGCGGCCCGCTTTGACTTCCGAATTAATTGCCCGCGCGACTTCATCGCGAGGCAACAAATCGGGGGTGCGCCGATTATTGCGCTTGTCGTCATACCAAGCATCGGCTTCCTTTTCCGTGTCGGCCGTTTCGGCCTTAAAAAATTCCGGAATATAGCCGAACATGAAGCGCTTGCCTTCGGTGTTCTTCAAGGTGCCGCCGTCGCCGCGGACGCCTTCGGTTACCAAGATGCCGCGTACGCTCGGCGGCCATACCATGCCGGTGGGGTGGAATTGGATAAATTCCATATCCATAAGATCGGCGCCCGCATCCAGTGCCATGGTGACGCCGTCTCCGGTGTACTCCCACGAGTTGGAGGTCACCTTCCAGGCTTTGCCGCCGCCACCGGTGGCGAGCACGACGGCTTTGCACTTGAACAAGATGAATTTGCCGCTTTCGCGCCAGTAACCAAAAGCGCCGCTGATTCTACCGCCGTCGGTGAGTAAGCGTTGCAGATTACACTCCATATAAACATCGATGCCTTTATGGACGGCATGCTGCTGAAGCGTGCGAATCATTTCCAGTCCAGTGCGGTCGCCAACGTGAGCCAAGCGCGCATAGCGATGGCCGCCGAAATCACGCTGCAAAATCAAACCTTCTTTGGTGCGGTCGAAAAGCGCGCCCCATTCCTCGAGCTCGAGCACTCGATCGGGCGCCTCCTGAGCATGAATCTGAGCCATGCGCCAATTGTTGAGCAGCTTGCCGCCGCGCATGGTGTCGCGAAAATGAACCCGCCAGTTGTCCTCGGGGTAAACATTGCCCATGGCCGCTGCGATGCCGCCTTCAGCCATGACGGTATGCGCTTTGCCGAGCAGAGACTTGCATACGAGCGCTGTCTTAACGCCCTGCGCTGACGCTTCAACCGCAGCGCGCAAACCCGCGCCGCCGGCACCGATGACGACAACGTCGTACTCGTGAGTTTCGTACTTATCTTCGGCCATTAGAAAAACCTCAAATCGGAAATCACGCCCATCGACAACAGCCGGACGTAAAGATCGGTGAGCGCAACAAAGACTAAACTCACCCAGGCCCATTCCATGTGCTTTTCGTTAAAGCGGGTGACGAAGCTCCAGAGCTTATATTTGCTCGGGGCGCGGTGAAAGGAATTCAAGTAACCACCGCAGACGTGGCGGCAGGAATTGCAAGAGATACTAAAAATCGACAACAGCGTGGCATTGATAAAGAGCACGATCGTACCAATTCCCAAGCCGAACCCGTCGGGGAACCGAAACGCATCGAAGACATCCCACCAGAGAAAAGCCAGGACAACCAAAGAGAGATAGAAAAAGTAACGATGCACATTTTGGAACAGGAACGGAAAGCGTGTCTCGCCGCTATAACCTTTCGAT
>Ga0207683_10001374_pt1 | contig 21987 bp, 20 predicted proteins | sample KBSM73metaG_FD_184333 | JGI IMG/M metagenome (GOLD analysis project Ga0207683, IMG submission 184333) | Miscanthus rhizosphere microbial communities from Kellogg Biological Station, Michigan, USA - KBS M7-3 metaG (SPAdes) (version 2) | ecosystem: Host-associated > Plants > Roots > Rhizosphere >... | reverse complement strand
CGACCTTGTTGTCCCACGGCAGCACCTGGAAGGTGTCCGGCTCGGGCAGGCCGACGAGCTCCGCGGCCTCCGGGCCATAGCCGATGTATTCGCCGTGGCGGTCGACGAAGAGGTTCGCCGTCGCGCCGTAGACGAGCTGGAAGCCCTTGCGTGCCATGGACTCCCAGTGGGCAGCGGGCACGCCCTTGCCCATGATCCGCCCGGTGACCGAGATGAACTGGTAGTAGATGTACGTCACGCCGGCGGCGTCGATCTTCTCGCGCACCTGCTTGACGAGGTCATCGCGCCCCGGGGCACTTACGAACCGTTCGAGGTCGGTCGCCACCAACGTCCTCCTGATTGCTCGCCACCACGCACCTGCGCGGATCGCCACCGTACCCGCGCGGTGTGGCCGAGGTGCACACTCCGCGCAGGGATCAGACGATACAACCACCGCACATGGCCGGATGATGTGCAATCTGCACGTACTCCGGCCTCGAAACGCGCGGTAGAGTCCACTCCATGGCCGCGCTCGGCACAGCCGTATCTGCCGCCGACGGCTCGAGTGCTGCGCATGAGCACGAGTTGCGTGTGCTCTACGAGATCATCCACACCGTCAACTCGACGCTGGATCTCGAGCAGGTGCTGGGCGCGATCGTCCGGCTCGTCAACGACGCGATCGTCGCGCACGCGACCTACATCTTCCTGAGCGAGGATCGCGGGCGGCGCATCGTCCTGCGCGCGGCGTCCGAGCACTACGCGCACCTGAGCGGCCGTGTCTCGATGGCCGCCGGTGAGGGCATCGCGGGCTGGGTTTTGCAGAATGGACAACCGGTATTCATCCCGGAGAAGGCTCTCGCCGACCCGCGCATCAAGTACTTCCCCGAGCTCGAGGAGGAGAAGTACCAGTCGCTCGTCTCGGTGCCGCTGATCGCCAAGGGCCAGCGCGTGATCGGCGTGATCGCGCTGCACGCCCAGGCCCCGCGCGTGTTCAGCTCGCAGGACGCCGCCTTCCTGCTGCACGTCGCCTCGCTCGTGGCCTACGCGGTCGAGAACGCGCGCCTGTACGAGCGCACGCGTCGCTCGCTGCGCGAGCTCGAGCAGCTCTCGCAGCTCGGCGGGCACATCGCGCGCGCCGAGTCGGTCGACGAGTTGCTCGCCGTCGCGGTCGAGCAGGCGCTCGGCCTGCTCGGCGCCGAGTCGCTTCGCGTCTACCTGCTCGAGCCGAGCGGCGACCGGCTGCGCATGCGCGCCGCCTCGCCCGGCGCGCCCGACGGGCCGGACATCGTCTCGCTGCCCGAGCTGAGCGGTGAGCTGCAGCGCACGCAGGCCAGCGGCGGCACGCTCACGTCCGTGCTCGCCGGCACGCTCTGGGGGGCCGCCACGATGCGTTCCGCGCTGGTCGCGCCGCTGGTCGCCGGCGACGAGGTGCTGGGCTTCCTGGTCGCGCGGCTGGCCGAGGACCGGCGGGCCAGCGAGCACGCGCGCGATCTGGCCAACTCGATCGCGTCGCAGACGGCGCTCGGCCTCAAGCGCCTGCAGCTGGTCGAGCGACTGGCCGAGCGCAACCTCATCAAGGACCTCTTCGACGCGCTCGCGAGCGGGCGGAGCACGGCTGCGATCGCCGCGCAGGCACGTCGCCTCGGAATCGACGCGTCCGGCCCCGTCGTGGTCGCGTGGGCGCTGCCCGCAGCGATCGGCGGCGAGGCCAGCGCGGCGTTCCTGCCCGCGGCCGAGGCCTTCGAGGCGGCCGCGCTGCGCGACATCCCGGGGGCGCTCGTCGATCGCGCGGAGGATGCGCTGCGGCTGCTCGCGCCCGCACTCGCCGGCGACTCCGTGCTCGAGCGCATCGAGGCCATCGCTGCGGCGGTGCCCGACTCGCTCACGGTCGGCATCTCCAACGTCTGCAGCGGGCCGGGCGCCTGTGCGGCCGGCTTCACCGAGGCGCAGCAGGCCGCGCGCGCGCTGCCCGTCCTGCGGCCGGGCGAGCGGCACCTGCGCTACGACCAGCTCGGCGTCTACAAGTACCTCTTGCGCGTGCCGCCGGGCGATCCCGTGCGCGACAAGCACGCCGACGCGCTGCGCGTCCTCGCCGACCACGACCGGCGGCGCAACGCCCGTCTCCTGCAGACGCTGGAGGAGTTCCTCCGCCAGCGCGGCCACGTCGGCGAGACGGCCCGCGCGCTCTACGTCCACCCCAACACGCTGCGGCAGCGGCTGCGGCGCATCGAGGAGCTCACCGGCCTGGACGCGCGCGAGTCCGACTGGCTCGTGCTCGAGGTGGCCCTCAAGCTCCAACGGCTCGAGGAGGTCTATCCTCCCGGCCACACCACCTAGATGACTGATTTCCGATTTCGCAGCGCGAGGAGGCGAGGGCGAACCACATGGCAGCAGTGACCGAGTCGCACATGAACGGCCTTGATCGTGAGCTTTTCGAGCCCGACTGGTGCCTGACCGACGAGCAGAAGGCCCTGCGCGAGCGCCTGATTCAGATCTGCGAGGAGAAGATCCGGCCTCTCGCAGCCGAGAACGACGCCACGCTCACGTTCCCGCGCATCTCGCTGGAGGCGCTCGCACCGGACGGCTTCCTCGGCCTCCTGCTGCCCAAGGAGTGGGGCGGCCTCGGGCAGAACCACGTGATGTACAACGTCGTCACCGAGACGCTTGCGCGCTACGGCGATGCCTCCTGCGCCATGTGCTACGTCATGCACATCGGCGCGGTCGAGGCGCTCAAGCTGCGCGCGACGCCGTACCTGATCGACAAGTACCTGAAGAAGGTCAAGGACGGCTTCATCGGCACGCTCTCGTACTCGGATCCCGAGACGGGCTCGCACTTCTGGTACCCGATCGCCTCGGGCGCGCGCAAGGTCGACGGCGGCTACGAGGTGCTCAAGAAGGCCTCCTGGACGACCTCGGCGGGGTTTGCCGACTTCTACGTCTGCCAGACCACGTCGCCCGACTACAACGGCGACTACTCGAACCTCTCGGTGTTCGTGATCGACAAGGATCAGATCATCGCCGAGCCGCAGGCCTGGGACGCGATGGGCCTGCGCGGCAACCAGTCGGGCACGCTGCTGTGCGACTGGGGCTTCGTCCCGGACGATCAGCTCGTCGGCCCCGTCGGCGACGGCGCCAACTCCAATGACGAGGCCGTCGACCCGTATTTCCTGATCGGCTCCTCGGGCGTCTGGAACGGCATCGCGCTGGGCGCGATCGACATCGCCGTGCGCCACACGACACGCAAGACGCACAAGGACGTCGGCCTGCGCGTGGCCGACTACCCCACGATCCAGGACGCCGTCGGCGAGGCGATCATGGACACGAACGCGCGGCGCCTGATGTGCCTCTCCGTCGCGCAGGCCTGCGACAACGTGACCGACGGCGCGCAGAAGAATCCCGCCGTCGGCGAGCTGGCGCGCGGCAACTACCTGCACTGGCAGTGGCAGATCAAGTTCGAGGCGGCCAAGAACGTCGCCCAGGTGGTGGACAAGATGCTGCACTGCTGCGGCGGCACCGGCTACAAGAAGCAGCCGCTGCAGCTGGAGCGCTACCTGCGCGACGGCAAGGCCGGCTGGGTCATGGGCCCGACCAACGAGGTGCTGCGGCAGTTCGTGGGCAAGACCGCCCTGCTCGGCATGTCCTCGCTGGACTACTGGAACCAGGTCATCAACCAGCGCGCGGTCGACAACGAGCTCAAGAAGTTCACGCCCGACCAGAAGAGGGAGCTCGCCGAGCGCCTGCTGGCCGAGGCCGGCGGCAACGGCGCGGGCTGACGTGCGCACGGTGCACGATTGGGGTCAGGCCCCGATCGTGCACCGATCCGCCTCTGTTCCCGCACTGCAGGGCTGAGTTCGTGCCGCCGATCCCGCAACCGGCGCGCCGCGAGCCGCGAGCCCTGCGTGTCCGCCGCAGGCCCTTGCCGCTCGCCGGGCCGCCGGAGATCGCCGGCGGCGTCGCCAAGTGGGAGGGCGTCCGCGTCGAGGGCACACCGGCCGAGGTTGCCGCCACCGGCAGGGCCGCGTTCTTCGACTGCGACCTCGACGGCCTCTCGCTGGCGGGCGAGCGCATCGAGCTTCGCCTCGTCGACTGCACCGCGACGGCGCTCGACTTCGCCAACGCGGAGCTCCCGGGCCTCGAGCTGACGTGCTCGGTGCTGCGCGACAGCCGCCTGGTCGGAGCGGCACTCGGCGGCGTCTTCCGCGACGTCGTCGTCACCGACAGCCTGCTCGACCTCGCTTCGCTGCGCATGTGCAAGCTGTCGCGCTGCGAATTCCGCGAGTGCTCGCTGGTCGAAGCCGGCCTCTACGCCGCCGAGCTCGAGTCCGTGCTGTTCGACGGCTGCGATCTGACGGCCGCGGACTTCTCGGGCGCGACGTTCGCCACGAGCGAGCTGCGCCGCTGTGAGATGCAGGGGATCCGCGGCGTCGAGGCGCTGCGAGGCGCGCGCATCCCGCTCGCGGACCTGCTGCCGATCACCCCACTGCTCGCCGACGCGCTCGGCATCGTCCCGACCGAGTAGCCGGGCGCGCGCTCTGTTCCGCCTCGCGGCAATGCTCTAGGCTGGCTCCCTCGGAAACCGGAGGGATCATGGCAATCGGGACGTACGACTTCATCATCGTCGGGGGCGGATCCGCCGGGTGTGCGCTCGCCAATCGGCTGACCGCGGATTCGTCGAACCGGGTGCTCGTCCTCGAGGCGGGCCGGATGGATTCGAAGTGGGACGTCTTCATCCACATGCCGGCCGCGCTGACCTGGCCGATCGGCAGCCGTTTCTACGACTGGAAGTACGAGTCCGAGCCCGAGCCGCACATGAACGGCCGCAAGGTCTACCACGCGCGCGGCAAGGTGCTCGGCGGCTCGAGCTCGATCAACGGGATGATCTTCCAGCGCGGGAACCCGCTCGACATCGAGCGCTGGGCGCACGACCCTGGCATGGAGTCGTGGAGCTACGCGGACTGCCTGCCGTACTTCAAGAAGATGGAGACGTGCCTGGCCGGCGCCGACGAGTATCGCGGCGGCGACGGGCCGCTGCAGCTCGAGCGCGGCCCGGCTACGAACCCGCTCTTCAAGGCGTTCTTCGAGGCGACCCAGCAGGCCGGGTATGAGCTCACCTCCGACGTCAACGGCTACCGCCAGGAGGGCTTCGCGCCGTTCGACCGCAACATCCGGCGCGGCCGGCGGCTGAGCGCGGCGCGGGCCTACCTGCACCCCGTGCTCCAGCGGCCGAACCTCGAGCTGGAGACGCGCGCACAGGTCACGCGCGTTCTGTTCGAGGGCACGCGCGCCGTCGGCGTCGAGTACCGCGCCGGCAAGGGGCCGCTCAAGGAGGTGCGCGCGGCCGAGATCATCCTCTGCGGCGGTTCGATCAACTCCCCGCAGTTGCTCGAGCTCTCGGGCGTCGGCGACGCCAAAGCGCTCGGGGCGCTCGGCATCGACGTGGTGCACGACCTGCCCGGTGTCGGTGAGAACCTGCAGGACCACCTCGAGGTCTACGTCCAGTATTCGTGCAAGCAGCCCGTTTCGGTCGCGCCCGCGATGCTCTATCGCAACCGCCCGGGCGTCTTCCTGAAGTGGCTGCTCGTGCGCGGCGGCCCGGGCGCCACGAATCACTTCGAGGGCGGCGGCTTCGCGCGCTCCAACGACGACGTGATCTACCCGAACCTGATGTTCCACTTCCTGCCGGTCGCCGTGCGCTACGACGGCTCCTCGCCCGCGGGCGGCCACGGCTACCAGGTGCACATCGGGCCGATGTATTCCGATTCGCGCGGATCGGTGCACATCAAGTCGAGCGATCCGTTCGCGAAGCCCGCGCTGCGCTTCAACTACCTCTCGACGGACCAGGACAAGCGCGAGTGGGTCGAGGCGATCGGCGTGGCGCGCAAGATCCTGACGCAGCCGGCGTTCGAGCCCTACAACGGCGGCGAGCTCTCTCCCGGGCCAAGTGTGTCGACGCCGGAGGAGATCCTCGACTGGGTCCGCAAGGACGCCGAGACTGCGCTGCACCCGTCGTGCACCTGCAAGATGGGCACGGGCGCGGACGCGGTCGTCGATCCGACGAGCATGCGCGTGCACGGACTCGACGGCCTCCGCGTCGTCGACGCGTCCGTCTTCCCGTACGTGACGAACGGCAACATCTACGCGCCCGTGATGATGGTCGCCGAGAAGTCCGCCGACATCATCCTCGGCAACGAGCCCCTCGCGCCGCTGGACGTCCCCTTCTTCCGCCGCGACAAGGCGATGCAAGAGCAGGAGCCCCAGGCAACCGCACAGTAGAACCAGAGGGCGAGCGCCTCGACCCGAGCCTGCGCGACCGCGCCACGCGGCGCAACGCTGGGGTCTGACCCGGCGCAACGCTGGGGTCTGACCCGAGCAGCGAGGGTCTGACCCCGGGGTGCACGGCTCTGACCCCGGGTGCTCACAGCCGGTACGCGCCCGAGAGCGCTCAGGCGAGGCGACGCCAGATCTGCGCACGACTCACTCCCAAGTGTTTGGCGATGGCGACCTGGCTGTACCCGTGGCGAAAATGGGCGGCTGCGATCGCTTCGTCGCAGTCCTTCTCCAACAGGCTCGCGAGGGACGGCCGCGATGCGGGTCGTACAAATCCGTGCTCGTCGAGTGAACACGCGAGGACGCCGTCGGTGACCCAGTTGACATACGCGTCGGCCGAACCGAGAGCGCCCAAGAACGCGTCGGTTTCAAGGAACGCGGGTTTCGACGTCAGGCCGGCTGTAGCCGAGTAACTCGACCACGCCCAGTCGGCCGGCGATTCACAGAGCCCTGCCTTGACTGGGTTGAGTGGCAGATACCGCGCGAGTTCGAGGAGGTAGCCGTCGTCTTCGACGAGTCGCGATCCGAACCGTCCCTGGTACAGGTGGCCGGAGCGCTCGTAGCGACGGTTGAATGACTCGGCGGTGCGCGCTCCCAGCCACTGCATCGCGGGTGAGATGTTCTTGCGCTGGGACGTCAGGAGCAGATGCGAGTGGTTGGGGAGGAAGCACCACGCGTGGCATACGAGCTCGTATCGAGATACCACCTTCTCGAGGAGAACGAGCGCGTGTCGAAAGTCGTGATCGTCTCGAGCAACAGCCGTTTGAGCGACGCCACGCGTGAACACGTGGTGGACGGCGCCGCAATAGTCGTTGCGAGGTTGTCTTGCCATGCGTTCAACGTCGCAGACCGCCGCGAACGAATCGACGCGTGTCTGCGCCGGGTCTGTAGCAGCTTGCGAGCAGTCGGGGTCAGAGCCGAGCACCGCGGGGTCAGACCCCGGCCGCTCGGGTCAGACCCCAGTTAGAGGGCGGCGAGGGCTACGTCTGGGACGTCTGTGATCAGGCCGTCCACGCCCAGGTGCGCCAGGCGACGTACTTCGTCGGGGTCGTTCACTGTCCAGGCGCGGAGCTCCAGGCCGAGGGTGCGGGCGCGTTTTATCAGGGCTCGGTCGACCAGTCGCCATTCGGGGTGCAGGGCTGCGTGGCCTGCTTGTGAGGCTTCTTGCAAGGCGGCGGCGAGCTCGCTCTCGTGTTCGACGACGAGGGCAGTCGGGAGGTCGGGGCGCAGCTTGCGGACCGTGCGCAGCGCCGCGGGATCGAATGACGAGGTCAGCAGGCGGTCGCGGCCGTTGCGCCGGCGCAGGTAGGAGCAGAGGGCAGTCGCGGCGGCCTCGGGCTCGTCGCCGTCGGTTTTGAGCTCGACGTCGACGAGGCCGCCGGCGCTGGCGTTGAGCGCCACCGCGAGGCTCGGCAGAGGCGGGCGGGCCAGCTGTCGCACTGGACACCCGTTCAGGACGGAGTCGTGGTGCACCACCAGCGCGCCTCGCGCTGCGCGCCGCACGTCCAGCTCGACGCCGTCCGCTCCCAGCGCAAGCGCCAGCCGAAAGGCCTCCGGCGTGTTCTCAGCCGCTGCGCGCGACGCGCCGCGATGAGCCAGCACAAGCGGGCGTCGCACGCCCCTCAAGCTAGTGGGGCGGTCGGACTCCGTGGGGGGATATCTGGTGAACGAGCGGGGTCGGTTTCACGGCGGCGCTTGACATGTGACCAAAAGGTCACATATCGTGCGGCCATGGACGACGTGTTCAGCGCCCTGGCCGATCCGACCCGGCGCGCCCTCCTCGACGAGCTCTTCCGCGAGGACGGGCAGACGACGGGCGCGCTGGCGGCGGGCTTCGAGATGTCGCGCTTCGGCGTGATGAAGCACCTCAAGCTGCTCGAGGAGGCCGGCCTCGTCGTGACCAGGCGAGAAGGGCGCGAGAAGCTGCACTTCCTGAACCCCGTCCCGATCCGGCTCGTCCACGACCGGTGGGTGAGCAAGTACGCCGAGCCCTGGACTGCGGCGCTCAGCGACATCAAGCAACGGCTGGAGGCCACCATGGAGAAGGTGTTCGAGATCTACATCCGCACGACCCCGGAGCGACTCTGGGAAGCGATCACCGACCCGGAGATCCGGAGCAAGTACACGTTCGGCGCGCGCATCACGTCGGACTTCACACAGGGCTCGCGGTACGAGATGAGCCATCCCGGCGGACTGCTCGGGGAGGGCGAGAACCTCGAGGTCGACCCGCCGCGCCGCCTCGTGCAGAGCATGCGCGCGCTCTGGGACGAGGACGTCAAGAGCGAGGGAACGTCGCGCGTCACCTATGAGATCGAGCCCGTCGGCGACGACTCCTGTCGTCTCGTGGTCACGCACGACGAGCTGCGCGAGGGCGCCAACGAGCAGATCTACGGCGGCTGGCCGATGATCCTCTCCGGTCTCAAGACGTGGCTGGAGACGGGCGAGTTGCTGACCACCCCGGGCTCGCTGATGTACAGCTGATGCTCGCCGTCCGGGCCGACTGCGGTTCAATGAGCCATGCAACGAGACAGGATCGCAGTCGGCCCGATGGGTGTTCGCTTCCTCGTCGAGGCCGAGGACTCCGGTGGCAGCGTCACCGTGTTCGAGGTCGACGTGCCCGCCGACGCCAGGATGCCGGCCCCGCACAGCCACGACGGCTTCGAGGAGACGGTCTACGGCCTGAGCGGCCGGACGACCTTCACGGTCGCGGGTGAGACGATCGAGATCGGGCCGGGCGACAGCATCTGCATCCCGCGCGGCGTCGTGCACGGCTTCGTGAATGGTGGGACCGAGGAGGCGAGGTTCCTCGCGATCATCAGCCCGGGCCTGTTCGGGCCCGCGTACTTCAGGGAGATCAACGAGGTCCTTGCCGCTTCTGCGGGCGGCCCTCCGGACCTCGCCGCCATGGGCGAGGTCATGCGCGCGCACGGGCTCACGCCGGCGTGATCTGAACGGCAGCCGATGTCGCGTCATCGGCTGCGAAGCGCAGCAGCGCCTCGCCCTCGGCGGTCAGTGCCCTGGCGGCCCGGGCCGGCAGCGCGTGAAACGGCGTCATCACCAGCGTCACGGCGCCACCGCGTCGCTGCACCTCCCACGTGCCGGCAACCATGCCGTCCCAGAGAAAGGTCGCGCGCACGCGGAGATTCTTCGTGACGAGCGCGCCGCGGTGCTCATCCGCGAGCAGACGGGTGCGATCGGCGTGGGCGAGCACGAGGTTGTCGAACTCCGGCAGGAAGCGCGCAGGCGCCGGGACGTCCTCGCCGGGACGCGGCGCGCCCGGCAGGTCGAACAGCTCGCGCCGCCCGGTCTCGCCCTTGAACACCGCCAGTTGGGGCCGAAGCGCCTCGAGCACCGGCGCGAGCCCCTGCAGGCCGGACCACGTCTGCGCGTCTGCGACGCTGGCGGGGCCGAACGCGGCGAGGTAGCGCAGGACGAGTTGCTCGGGCGTGCCGTCCTCGGGCAACGGCCCTCCGAGCCACTCCTCGGCCAGCGTGAAGTCGGCCACCGAGGGGAAGCCCCAGCGGGCGTCCGTCGGAACCATGACGAGCGGCAGATGGGTACGCACGAGATAGCCGAGCCCGCGATCGTTGGCCGCGGGGAACTGTTCCTGCAGCAGTTGGCGCAGCTCGTTGAACCCACGTGGCCGCTCGAGCAGCAGCGACCGTGCCGCCGGCAGTACGAGCTCGGGCTCGAGGCCCTTCGCGCGCTCGCCGAGCACGCGGAGGGCGCGCTCCATGACCGGCTGCAGCGCAGGGCGGAAGGCCACGTAGTCGGCCGCGGCAACCAGGTGCAGCGTTGCGCGCATGAGCGTGGCGCGCACGACGTCGCGGTCGCGGAGCGCGCCCAGCAGGTCCTCCCGCGCGAAGCCCTCGAGCCGCGACCAGAGGCCGATGAACGGCGGCGCAGGCTCCTGGGCCTGGAGACCGCAGAGCCGCTCGATCGCCTCGACCGGCCCGATCGGCTCGCGCGCAAGCAGGAGCTGTCGCGCAAGCGTCGCGCGGTTCAGCTGCCGCGTGCTGAGCGTCTCGGCCAGAAGCTGCTACCCGGCGAACGGCAGGACGGCCTGCCCGCGCACTCCGGGCACGCAGCGGAAGAGCGCGCCGGCATCCGGGTCGACTCCGTCGGGCAGCTCCAGCCGCGAGGTCGTGATGAACAGCTCGTCGAGGCCGGCGCCGCCGAAGGCGCAGGCGGTCACCCGCCCGCAGGGCAGCGGCACGACCTCGTCGAGCGCGCCATCGGGCGCGTAGCGGTGCACGGCTCCTCCGTCCCAGAGCGCCACCCAGACGCCGCCCTCGGCATCCACGGCGAGCCCGTCGGGCAGGACGGGGCTGCCCCCGACGTCGGCGAATCGGCGACGCCCGGAGAGCGTGCCGCTCGCGCCATCGAACGCGAAACTGTCGATCCCGTACGCCATCGAGTCGACATAGAAGGCCGTCTCGCCGTCGGGCGACCAGCCGAGGCCGTTCGAGATCGTGACTGCGGCGAGCTGCTCGCTGAACGTGCCGTCGGCCTCGACGCGATACAGCGCGCCGCCTCCCGGGCGGCTGTCGTACGCCATCGTCCCGCACCAGAACCGCCCCTGCGGGTCGCAGCCGCCATCGTTCATGCGAATGCCGGGCCCGTCCAGGATCTGACACAGGAGCGAGGGCTCGTCGTGCTCGTCGAGCAGCACGACGCCCGTCTCCGTCGCGACCACGAGACCGCCGGCAGCGCGCGGCCGGACGATCGCCGCGACCGGGCTCGGGACGGCGATCGCGCGCGTCTCCCCGGTCGCCGGCGAGGTCGCGAGAACGCGTCCCGCCAGCATGTCGACCCAGGCCAGCTCACCCGAGCGCTCGAGCCAGCACGGGCCTTCACCGTGCAGCGCCAGCGGCTCGGTGATCTGCTCCGCCAGCACGGCGCATAGTCTGCCTGACGTGGAGGGCGAGCGCACGGTGCTCCTGCGCAGCGGAGCGGTGAAGGTGCGGCTGCGGCATTCGTCGCGTGCCCGCCGTCTCCGGCTCGTGCTCATCCCCGGTGTCGGCCCCGAGCTGGTCGTCCCGGCGCGCACGGGAGCGAGGGCGATCGACGGCGCATTGACGACGCTCGCGCCCTGGCTGGAGAAGGCGCTGGCACGCCAGCAGCCCGACGCACTCGGCCTCGCGCGAGCGGGCGTCGCGTGGCACGGCGGCGAGGCCGTGCCGCTGCGGCGAATCACCGCGAAGCGCCTGAGTGCCGAGTGGAGCGCCGGTGCACTGGAGCTGCGCGCGCCGGACGCGGCGGGTGCCTCGGCGGCGCTCGAGCGCTGGTACCGCAGCGAGGCGCGCGCGGCACTCGAGGCCGCGATCGATCGCCAGGCGCCCGCGCTCGGCGTCGCGCCGACGACGATCGCGGTGCGCGACCAGCGCACGCGCTGGGGCTCCTGCTCGGCGCGCGGGACGCTCTCGTTCTCGTGGCGCCTGCTGCTCGCACCGTCCTGGGTGCTCGAGGACGTGGTCTGCCACGAGCTCTGCCACCTGCGCGTGGCCAACCACTCGCAGGCGTTCTGGCGGCTCTTCGCCGCGCACCGGCCGGGAGTCGACTCGCGCCCATGGCTGCGCGCGCACGGCGGCGAGCTTGCCGCCTATCGCCCGGCGGATAGCATCGGATCACCATGAACATGACCGACTACGAGACGACGTTCCGGACGTTCCGGCTGCACGTGCCGGACGACTACGAGTTCACGCGCGACGTGGTCGAGCACTGGGCGGCGCAACATCCGGGCAAGCTCGCGCTGGTCGCGCTCGACCCGCAGGGGGAGGGGCGGCGGGAGATCAGCTTCGGCGAGCTCGCGCGCGCCTCGCGGCGCGTCGCCAACGCCCTGGAGGGCCTCGGCATCACCGCCGGCGAGCGGGCGTTCGTGATGCTCCCGCGCATCCCCGAGTGGTACGAGATCCTGCTCGGGATGTTCCGTCACGGCGTGATCCCGATGCCGGCCACGACGCTGTGCACGGCGCGCGACATCGCCCAGCGCATCGAGCGAGCTCAGGCCACCGTCGCGGTCGTCGACGACGAGGCCGCCGCGAAGCTCGCGACGGTGCGCGACCAGTGCTCCTCGCTGCGACACGTGATCGTCGTCGGCACACCGGTGGCGGCCGGAGACGAGCGCTACGACGATCTACTCGCGCGTGCGAGCGACGCAGAGCCGACCGCGCGGGTCACGCGTGCCGACGACCCGCTGCTCCTGTACTTCACCTCGGGCACCGTGGCCGCGCCCAAGATGGTGCTCCACACCCACGCCTCGATGGGCGCCGGCCACGAGATCACCGCGCGCTTCTGGCAGGACCTGACGCCGGCCGACCTGCACTGGACGTTCTCGGACACCGGCTGGGCCAAGGCGGCCTGGGGCAAGCTCTTCGGCCAGTGGCGCATGGGCGCCTCGGTGTTCCTCTGGGATCAGCGCGGCAAGCTCGATCCCGAGCTCTGCCTGCGCGTGCTCGAGCGCTCGGGCGTGACGACGTTCTGTGCCCCGCCGACGCTCTTCCGCGCCTTCGTGCAGCTCGATCTCGGTGCCTTCGACCTGGCGCGCGTGCGCCACACCGTCTCGGCCGGCGAGCCGCTCAACCCGGAGGTCATCCGCGCCTGGCGCGAGGCGACCGGGACGACGATCTACGACGGCTACGGGCAGACCGAGACGGTCAACCTGGTCGCGAACTACCCCTGCCTCGAGGTGCGCCCGGGCTCGATGGGCAAGCCCACGCCCGGCAACGACGTCGACGTCGTCTCGGATGACGGCGTGCGCCTCGGGCCCGGCGAGGAGGGCAACATCGCGCTCGCCACCGAGCCGGAGCGGCCCGTCGGCCTGATGCAGGGCTACTGGCGCGACGACGACGCCAACGCCGAGGTCTTCCACGACGGCTGGTACTTCACCGGCGACCGTGCGGTCAAGGACGAGGACGGCTACCTCTGGTTCGTGAGCCGGTCCGACGACGTGATCATCTCGGCCTCGTACCGCATCGGGCCCTTCGAGGTCGAGTCGGCGCTGGTCGAGCATCCCGCGGTGGTGGAGTCGGCCGTCGTCGGCAAGCCCGATCCCGACCGCACGAGCATCGTCAAGGCATTCGTCGTCCTGGCGCCCGGGCACGAGCCCACAGACGCGCTGGCACGCGAGCTCCAGGAGCACGTGAAGACCGTCACCGCGCCCTACAAGTACCCGCGCGAGATCGAGTTCGTGGAGTCCCTGCCGAAGACGATCTCGGGCAAGATCCGCCGCAGCGAGCTGCGCGAGCGCTCGTGACCCGACTTCCGCCGTTCGAGATCGAGCGCTTCTTCGCGGTGCACGAGTTCGCCGTGCCGTACCTGCTGTGCGCCTCCGACGTCGAGCCGCTGTCACTGCGCGAGCTGCTCGCCTACGCCGACGACGAGACGCGCCGGCTGTGGGACGGGCTCGTGCTCGGCTACACCGAGACGCTTGGCTCGCCGCTGCTCCGCCGCGAGATCGCCGGCATCTACGAGACGCTCGAGGCCGACGACGTGATCGCGGTCGTCGGGGCGAGCGAGGCGCTCTTCCTGCTCATGTCGGCGCTCGTCGGGCCCGGCGATCATGTCGTCGCCCTGTGGCCCGCCTACCAGTCGCTCTACGACCTCGCCCGCGCGCAGGGCGCGGAGGTCGAGCTGATCGAGCTGCGGCCCGAGGAGGGCTGGGCGCTCGACCTCGACCGCATCGCCGCGGCCATGCGTCCCGAGACGCGCGCCGTGATCGTCAACCTCCCGCACAACCCGACGGGCATGCACGCGAGTGAGGCGGAGTTCGCCGCACTGGTCGAGCTCGTCGATCGCCATGGCGCGACGCTCGTCTGCGACGAGGTCTACCGAGGGCTGGAGTACGACCCGGCGGCCCGGCTGCCCTCGGCCGCCGACCGCTCGCCGCATGCCGTCAGCGTGGGCGTGCTCTCGAAGTCCTATGCCCTGGCCGGCCTGCGCGTGGGCTGGCTGGCGACGCGCGACCGCGATCTGCTGGCCGCGGTCGCACAGGTGCGCGACTACACCTCGCTCTGCAGTCCGGCCCCTTCGGAGGTGCTCGGGATCATCGCGCTGCGGGCGGCCGGCGCGCTGCTCGAGCGCAGCCGCGGCATCATCGCCGCCAACCTCCCGATCCTCGACGACCTGTTCGCCGCGCACCCGGAGCGGATCGACTGGGTGCGCCCGACCGCCGGGTCGATCGGCTTCCCTCGCTACCTCGGAGACGAGGGCATCGACGCCTTCAACGAGCGGCTCGTGCGGGAGCAGGGCGTGCTGCTGCTGCCCGGGCAGGTGTACGACTATGGCGGCGGTCGCTTCCGGCTGGGCTTCGGCCGGGCCAACCTGCCCGAGGCGGTCGCGCGGCTCGACCGCCAGCTGCGGGGATGAGCGCGTTCGACCAGATCGGCCGCACGTACGCCCGCACCCGCCGCGCGGATGCGCGCATCGAGCGGCAGATCGCCGATGCGCTGGGCGATGCGCGCAGCGTCGTCAACGTCGGCGCCGGCAGCGGCGCGTACGAGCCCCGCGACCGCGATGTCGTCGCGGTCGAGCCCTCGGCGGTGATGCTCGCGCAGCGAGCGCCGGGCGCTGCGCGCGCTGTGCAGGCTTCCGCCGAGGCACTCCCCTTCGCGGACGGATCGTTCGACGCGGCACTGGCCGTGCTGACGATGCACCACTGGTCGGACTGGCGGGCCGGGGTCGCGGAGATGCGACGCGTCGCCCCCGGGCGCAGCGTCATGCTCACATTCGACCCCGCCTACATCGCGAAGTACTGGCTGATGCGCGACTACCTGCCCGAGCTGGCAGTCGAGGACGAGCGGCGCTTCCCGCCGCTCGCGACGGTCGCGGAGGCCTTCGGTGGAGCCGAGATCGTGCCCGTCCCGATCGCGCACGACTGCACCGACGGCTTCCTCTGCGCGTGGTGGAAGCGCCCGCTCGCGTATCTGGAGGAGGGCGTCCGCGCGAACATCTCGACCTTTGCGCTGGTCGATCCCAATGCGCTGACGGCGGGGCTGGCGCGGCTCGAGCGCGACGTGCGAGACGGGACCTGGGAGGAGCGCAACGCGGAGCTGCTCGCCTGCGACGAGGCCGACTTCGGCTATCGGCTGCTCGTGGCCTGAGTCAGCCCGCCTCGGGGCCCAGCAACCGCCGAGCGGCGCCCTCGGCCCGTCCCCAGACGGGATGTGGAGCGCTCCGTCCCAGCGGATCGCGGCTCGTGGCGGTGCGCAGCAGGAAGCGCCGCCGGATCGCGCGTGAGCGCGCGACGCGCAGCGCGAGGCCGGGCGTGCGCTCGATCGCGGCCTTCGCGATCCACGCCAGCGAGGTGTGGCGGCCGAGCGCGGCGTCGAGACCGGCGGGGTAGGCCGAGAGGTCGGCGGCGCGACCCTCCAGGACGTCGCGCACACAGGCCGCGGCCACGTGCGCGCTCGAGAAGGCCTCGTACATGCCGTCGCCCGAGAGCGGATCGACGAGGCCCGCGGCGTCGCCCACTGCAAGTGCGCGCCCGGACGCCACCCGCGTGGTCGCGCTGCGCATCGGCAGGCGGTGCCCGCGGATCTCCGTCAGCGACGACCAGGCGATGTCGTGGCGCTCGCACACGCGGCGGAGGTGATCGCGCAGGTGCGGGCCCTCGGAATCCCAGCCACCGACGCCGACGTTGGCGTGGTCGCCCTTGGGGAAGAGCCAGCCGTAGCCGCCGGGGACGTAGCCCATCTCGAGCAGGGCCACGTGCTGCTCCACCCCCGCGCCCACGGCGTCGTAGGCAACGTTGGCCTCGAGCGCCGGAGCGAAGATCCGTCCCTCGCCGAGCTGCAGCGACCGTCCGCAGATGCCGTTGGCGCCGTCGGCCGCGACGAGCACCTCGGCGCCCGCGCGCGAGCCGTCGTCGAAGGTGACTGCCGGGCGGCCGTCCTGCTCCAGCTCGACGGTGCGCAGGCGCACCCCGTCGCGAAAGTGCGCGCCGGCCAGCGCCGCCTGCTCGGCCATGAAGGCGTCGAGGCGCTTGCGCTGCGTCATCAGCACGACCGGCGCGAGGCCGCCGTGCGCGAACTCGCCGAAATCGGGATGCCGGAAGCCGATCGTCGTGATCTGGCGCTCCACCACCGGCCCGATCGCGAAGGGCAGAAGGCGGGCCCCCCGCAGCGTGACACCGCCGCCGCACGGCTTGTCGCGGGGGAAGCGCGCGCGGTCGACGAGCAGCGTGCGCACGCCGTCCGCGGCGAGCAGATGCGCCGTCACGGAGCCGGCCGGTCCAGCTCCTACGACGATGGCGTCGAATCGTTCCACTGCCGGAGCGTACGATCTCGCCATGGGAGACAGCAGCGTTCGAGTCGAGGATGCCGGCGATCTGCTCGTGCGACAGGCCATGGTCGCCCGGCCGAAGTCCGTCTCGCGCGACGCCAGCGTCGGCGACGCGCGGATCCTGTTCGCCAATCCCAAGAACCGCCTCCTGCTCGTCGTCGACGACGACGACCTGTACGTCGGTCACGTCCTGCGCGACGACGTGCCGGACGCCGAGCCCGACGAGGCGCCGTTGCTCTCGCACGTGCGGCGCGACTGCCCGACCATCGGGCCGGACGACAACGTCGGGGATGCCCTGCCATGGGCGAGCGACGCATTCGACAACCGGCTCGTGGTCGTCGACGACGACGGCCGGCTCGAGGGCCTGCTGTGCCTCAACAAGCGCGACGGCTATCTCTGCGTGGACGTGCGCGAGTGACCGGAGTCCATCGCAGCGAACTGACCCCCGTCGCGTTCCTGCAGCGCGCCGCATACCTGCATCCCGCGCGTGTGGCCGTAGTGCACGAGGACGGCCGGCGCATCACCTATGGCGAGCTCGAGCAGCGCAGCCACCGGCTCGCGAATGCGCTGCGGGCGCGCGGCGTGCGCCACGGCGACCGCGTCGCCGTGCTCTCGCCCAACGCGCCGGCCATGCTCGAGGCGCACTACGGGGTTCCGCTCGCCGGCGGCGTGCTGGTCGCCATCAACACGCGTCTCGCCTCCCCCGAGGTCTGCCACATCCTGCGCCACTCGGGTGCGCGCGTCCTGCTCGTCGATCACGCACTCGCTCCGCTGGTCGAATCGCTCGAACCGGGCTCGCTCGACGTCGTCCGCATCGACGACAGCGGCCGCCCTGACGATCCCTACGAGCAGCTGATCGCCTCAGGGGCGCCCGAGAGGCCGGAGACCTGGCTCGAACACGAGGAGGAGCCGATCTCCATCAACTACACGTCGGGCACGACGGGCTCGCCCAAGGGCGTGGTCTACACGCATCGCGGCGCGTACCTGAACGCGCTGAGCGAGGTGATCGTGGCCGGGCTGACGCCCGAGAGCGTCTACCTCTGGACCCTGCCGATGTTCCACTGCAACGGCTGGTGCTTCCCGTGGGCCGTCACTGCGGTCGCCGCGCGGCACGTGACCGAGCGCGCCGTCGATCCGGGCCGGATCTGGGAGCTGATCGAGCAGGAGCGCGTGACGCACTACAACGGCGCGCCGACGGTGCACATCGGCGTGGCCGGGCATCCCGCCGCACACCGTCTGGATCGGCAGGTCACGGTGCTGGCTGCGGCCGCGCCCCCCTCGCCGACGCTCTTCGCCCGCCTCGAGGAGCTCAACTTCCGCGTCGTGCACGTCTACGGGCTGACCGAGACGTACGGGCCGATCACGGTGGCCCCCGAGCCCGACGGCTTCGCCGATCTGGACGCGGCAGGCCGCGCGGGCGTGCTCGCTCGCCAGGGCCAGGCCTACCCGACCGCCGACCTCGTGCGCGTCGTCGACGGCGACGATGCCGACGTGCCACGCGACGGCGCGAGCATGGGCGAGGTCGTGATGCGCGGCAACAACGTCATGCTCGGCTACCACGACGATCCCGAGGGCACGGCGCGAGCCTTCCGCGGCGGCTGGTTCCATTCCGGCGACCTCGCGGTCTGGCATCCCGACGGCACGATCGAGCTGCGCGACCGCGCCAAGGACATCATCATCTCGGGCGGCGAGAACATCTCCACGATCGAGGTCGAGCAGACGCTCGCGTCACATCCAGCGGTGCTGGAGTGCGCCGTGATCGCCGTCCCGCACGAGCGCTGGGGCGAGCGCCCGAAGGCGTTCGTGACGCTGCGCGAGGGCGCCGAGGCGACGCCCGAAGAGCTGATCGCCCACTGCCGGGAGCGGATCGCGCACTACAAGGCACCCGATTCCGTCGAGTTCGGCCCGCTGCCGAAGACCTCGACCGGCAAGGTTCAGAAGTTCGTGCTGCGCGATCGCGAGTGGGGCGACCGAGCGACGCACATCAACTGAGCGGCGAGCGACGCTGGGCGCGCGTCTGCCGCGCGATGAGCACGAGCGCCCGGGTCCACGTTGCGACGCCCACCGCGAACAGACACACCGCGAGCACGGTCAGTCCGTTCGCAACCCATTCGCGGGTGGTCTGGGTGCCGTAGCTCAACTCGACCACCGCGAGGAGCTGAGCGCCGCCGAGGACGAATGCGAGTGAGCTGAAGACCAGGCACGCCGTCGAGCGCGCCCAGATGCCCCGGATCAGATTCTCGTTCACGTCGCCAACCTACGACGGTTACGCGAAAATGCGCCATCACCCCTTCGGGGGCGGGCGCACGGGAACGAGACGTGCGCAGCGCGCCGCAGTGTGCGGCGCGCTGCGCGGTGGACGGTCAGGGATGGATCGTGTGCAGACGGGAGAGGCTGGACGCCCCGACGAGGTAGAAGGCGTTGCTCGAGGCCGCGACCGGGGAGTAGTAGCCGATCGGCGAGTGCCAGAGCTGGACGCCGCTGCGCGTGTCGATGCCGTAGCTGCCTCCCGCCAGAGTGGCGACGTAGACGATGCCGTCCACGACGGTCGCCGAGCCGGAGATCCTGCCGCCAACGGCGTAGCTCCAGCGCGCCCTGCCGGTGTCGGTGTCCAGCGCGTACAGGCTTCCGTCGTACGAGCCGGCGTAGAGCGTGCCGTGGTCGATCACGGGCGAGGCGTACACGTAGCCGGCGGTCTTGTGGGACCAGAGGCCGCGTCCGCCGGAGAGCGCAAAGGCGTAGATGTTGCCGTCGGTCGAGCCGATGTAGACCCGCCCGCCGGAGATCGCGGGGCTCGAGTAGAACTGCCCGAGCGCTGCGCCTTCGGTGCGCCAGATGACTCGGCCGGTCTTGGGGTCGAAGGCGTACACGTGCCCGTCGTAGGAGCCGACGACGAGGCGTCCCGCCGCGATGGACGGTGCGCCCTTGATCGGTCCGTCGACGTGCTGGTGCCAGCGAACGCGCCCGGTCTTGGCATCGAGGGCGAAGAGACTGCCGTCCTGCGCGCCGAAGTAGAGCACGCCGTCGACCAGCAGAGGCGAAGATTCGCTGCGGGCGCCGACGGCGAACTGCCAGCGCACGGTGCCGTCCTTCTGGCGCAGGGCATACACGAAGCCGCCGAGCGACGAGACGTACAACGAGTCGGAGTCGAGTGCGGGCCTGGAAGCCAGCGGCGCTGCCAACTGGCTCGTCCAGAGGGGACGGCCGGTACGAGCCGACGACGCCACGACGCGGCCGTCACTGGTCTCGATGTAGGAGGCGCGCTCGCCGATCGCGGGCGGGAACTCGAGCATTCCGCCCATCTGGCGGCTCCAGAGGCTCTTGAACGGCGGCCGCTGGGGCTTGGTGGCGACGCGCAGCACGCGTCGATCCTTCTGCGCGCCGCGGACGGCGTGCACGCCGCGTGCGGCATGCACGCGCGGGAGGGAGCCCGCAGCGCGGACACCGGTGTGTGTCGGGCCGTGCTGGGCGGCGGACGCCGCGGCTGCCGTGGCACCGAGCACCGCCAGCGCGGCGGCACTGGCGACGATTTTGCGAGAGTCGAGCTTCACTGCGTTTCACTTGCCTTCGGGTTGATTGCCTTGTCGCGAAGCCACCCTAGGCAACCAGTGCCGGTACGAAATCCGAGGTCGACGAACGGCTCCTTGCGACCGCCGATCGGCGGGAGGAGCACTCTGCGCTCTAGGTTCCCGGGGGTCGGCGCAACGTCAAGGGCCAGACCCCGAGCGTCCCGCGGGGACCGAGCTCAGGCTCGCGGCGAAGCGCTCGATGCGGCGGCAGCCCTCGGCCAGGATCTCCTCATCGGCAGACAGCGCGATGCGCACGTGCCCCGCGCCGCTCGGGCCGAAGGCCTCGATCGGGAGGACGGAGACGCCCTCGTTCTCGAGCAGTCGCTCCGCGAACTCCGTCGCGGAGATCCCGCACGCGCGCACGTCGAGCATGATGAACATGCCTCCCTGGGGCATGTGGCAGCGCAGGCCGGCCCGGCCGTCGATGCGTGCCACGACGGCCGCCCGGCTCTCGTAGGCGGCGCGCATCGCCGCCGTGGCAGCGTCTGCCTCGCGCAGCGCGGTCGTGGCCGCGTCCGCGATGAAGGGCGGTGAGCCGAACAGCATGCAGTCGAGCAGGAGCACGAGGCGCTTGACCAGCGGCTCGGGGACGACCGCCCAGCCCGTGCGCCAGCCGGTCATGGCATGCGACTTCGAGAGGCTCGAGATACCCGCCACGCGATCCTCGGCGCCGTCGACGGCCAGCACGCTGGCGTGCTTGCGGCCGCCGAACAGGAGCGAGGCGTAGACCTCGTCGGCGACCAGCCAGAGATCGTGCGCCCGGCAGAGCTCGCCCAGCGCCGACAGCGTCTCGGCGGGCATGCATGCGCCGGTCGGGTTGTGCGGCGTGGTCAGGACGATCGCGCGCGTGCGCGGCGTGATCGCGTCGGCGACCTCGGCCACCTCGAGCTGGAACTCGCGCTCGGGGCGGAGCGGGACGTGCACCGGCGTCGCCCCGGAGGCCGCGAAGATCCCGGGATACGTGGCGTAGAACGGCTCGGGGACGATGACCTCGTCGCCCTCGCCGAGGACGGAGACGCAGACCGAGAACATCGCGGCCTGCGCGCCAGGGAAGAAGACGACGCGGCTCGGGTCGACGGCCCGGCCCGCCCAGATGGACGCTCGCCTGGCGATCTCACCGCGCAGCTTGGCGTCGCCCTGCGAGTACTCGTAATGCGTGCGGCCTGCGCGCATCGACGCGTACGCGGCCTCGACGACCACGGGCGGCGTCTCGAAGTCGGGGTCGCCGATCGTCAGCATGATCACGTCCTCGCCGCGCGCGCGGCGCTCCGAGGCCAGGCGGTGGACGTTCCAGGCCTGGGTGTCGTCGCGTGCGAGACGGTCGGCGAGTGGCGAGAAGCGCATGCCCCGGACGGTAGCTGCGCTCCTCAGCGCACTCGGCCAGTCACGATCGGCTGGTAGTAGCCGGTCTCGCCGGGCGCGCGCCAGCGGACTTCGGCAAGACCGGCTCCGGACAGCGCTCCGCACAGCTCTTCCCGCAGCAGCGCGCGGAGCCGGGTGCGGCGGCAGGCCGTCTCCCAGCGCTCGCCCTCGCCGCGCAGCGTGAACTGGGCGAGCTCGTAGCTGCGGCCGTCGTCATCCCACTCCCAGACCTGGAACGAGATCGTGCCCGGCCCGACGCGCACGGGATGGCCGGGCGCGCGCTCGGCGACGAGCGGCGCGTAGTCGCGCAGGCTGACGAGCGCGAGGCCTCCCGGTTCGAGCTTCGCGCGCACGCCGGCGGCGAAGCCGGCGAGGTCGGAGTCGGCATGCAGATGGGCCACGGAGTTGTCGCATGCCAGCACGCAGGCGAACGTGCCCGCGACCTGCTCGGCCAGGCGCGTGAAATCGG
>Ga0207683_10001373_pt1 | contig 21993 bp, 14 predicted proteins | sample KBSM73metaG_FD_184333 | JGI IMG/M metagenome (GOLD analysis project Ga0207683, IMG submission 184333) | Miscanthus rhizosphere microbial communities from Kellogg Biological Station, Michigan, USA - KBS M7-3 metaG (SPAdes) (version 2) | ecosystem: Host-associated > Plants > Roots > Rhizosphere >... | reverse complement strand
AGCCCGAGCAGGTAGAGCGCGGCTTCCGCGCCGACCTTGTACTCGTTGACCTGGATGTCGAACAGCGTGTGTGCGCTCGTGCCGCTCATCACGGTGACGACCGGTATCTTCGCGTCCGCCGCGGCCTTGAGCTGCGCGTCGCCCTCGACCGGCTTGCCCATCGCGACGATGATCGCGTCGACCTTGCGCTGGATCAGGTCGTCGAGCTGCTGCGCGTGCTTCGGCAGGCTGCCTTCGGAGTTGAGGATTTGTACTTTCCAACCCTTGGCGGTGGCGGCGTCCTTCGCGGCATTCGCGACGCGTGCGTGTGTTTCCGACGACATCTGGAACGCCACGATGCCGACATCGAATGCCAAGGCGGGGCTTGCAAGCGCGGCAAACGCCGCAGCGATGACGATCCGTTTCATGATGTCCTCCCTACACCGCGAAGGCGGCGCGTTTGAGTGTGCTGGCCGAGAGCGCGACCGCCGCCACGATGGTCACGCCGAGAAGAATGTCCTGCATGAAATAGGGCGCGCCGATCAACACCAGCCCATTGTTGAGCAGCGCCAGGATGACCGCGCCGGTGACGGTGCCGGGCACGTTGGCATGGCCCGGCTCGAACATCGTCATGCCGAGCAGGACGGCGGCGATCGCCTGCAGCAGATAGTCGCCCGCCATATTCGGCGCGGCCGACGACAGATTGGCGGCAAGCAGCACGGCCCCGATGCCGGCGCATACGCCGGACAGTGTCATGCCGATCAGCTTCATGCGCTCAGTCGCGATGCCGGCAAGACGCGCGGCTTCATCGGCGTCGCCGGTCGCCGTCATGTGCAGGCCGAGCCGCGTCTGCTTCAGCACGAACACGGCGATCAGCGCAGCGGCCGTGGCCCACAGCACCGGCGCCGGAATGCCGAACACATAACCGCGCGCGAGCGCGGTGAATTCAGCCGGCCAGCGCCCGACGAAGGCGACGCCCTGCGTCGCCCAGAACGCAAAGCCATTCGCAATGGCAGCGGTGCCGAGCGTCGCGATCAGCGAGGGGATTTTCAGTCGCGTCACCAGCAGCCCGTTGAAGAAACCGCCGGCGGTGCCGACGCAAAGCCCGGACGCGACCGCGAGCGGCACTGGATAACCCTTGTGCACCAGGTAGCCGGTCACGACCGCGGCGAGGCTTGCCACATTGGCAAACGACAGATCGAGCTCCGCCGTCACCAGCGCGAGCGTCACGCCGAGCGCGAACAGCGCGAGCACGCTCGCGTGCTTGAGCACGTTGAGCAGGTTGGTCGAATCGAGAAAGCGCGGCGCGGTCGCGGCGAAGACCGCAAACAGCACCAGGCCCGCAAGGGCGGTGCCGTAGCGCTCGATCGCGTCGCGAAACATCATATCGAGGGGACGGAAAGCTGGGTCAGGCCGTGCGAAATGGGCTGCGCGGCCTCGTGGGCCTGCGCGAACAATAGGCTGAGCGCGTCGTAGAAGTCACGCGTATGCGGGCGCGGCTCGAAGCGGCGCGCGGCGCGGACCAGAAGTTGCTGTGCCTCGCCGAGCGTATCGTAGGTGCGCAGGCCGACGAAGCCTGCAATCGCGGCGCCAAGCACGCCGGGCTCTTCGGCGGTCACCGTCGAGATGGGGCGGTCGAGCACGTCGGCCTTGATCTGTGCCCATGCGCCGATGCGCGCCGCCCCGCCGCCGAGCCGCACCTCGTCGACCGCAATGCCGGCGGCGCTCTCGGCGCGGGAGAGTACGATGCGATTGAGAAACGCGACGCCTTCGAGCGCCGCCCAGACGAGATCGCCGCGGTGATGCTCGCGCGACAGGCCGAGGAAAGCGGCGCGCAGATCGGCGTCCCAGAACGGCACGCGTTCGCCGGACAAATACGGAAGGAAGATCAGCGGCGTCGCATGGCGCGGCTGCGCCAGCGCGCGCGCGACCTTGCCGGCGATCTCGCCTTGCGAGTCGGCGCCGATCAGCGTGCCGAGCCAGGTCAGCACGTCGGCGCCGTTCTGCCCCGGCCCGCCGAGTTGATGCAGATCATCGCCCCATTGCACTGCCATCAGCCCGCCGGCCTTGAACGCCTGCGCGGTCATCACGCCGAACGTCTCGGTCGTGCCGGAGACGTTGTAGGCGCGGCCGGGAACGAGTGCTCCGAGCCCGACCACGCCGCACCATGTATCGTGCGAGGTCATCACGACCGGCTTCCCCGCCAGCGCATTGAAAGGCTCGCTCAGTTCACGCACGCGATCAATCACGCGGCCGGGCGGCAGCAGGTCGGGCACGAGAGTTTCCGGCAGGCCGAGACGCGACAGGAGCGATGGGCCGTCGATCGAGCTTGCCGCCGCGACCAGCCGCGCCTGCGAAATCGGATCGCTCGCGATGCGTCCGGTCAGCCGCGATGCGATGAAATCCTTCGGATCGACGACCGCACTCGCATGCACTATCGCCTGCGGCGTCTGCTGGCTGATCCATTTCAGCCGCGCCGCCGGATGGAACGCGTCGTAATGCGCGGCTTCGGGACAGCTTTCCGGAGCGATCGCGGTGCGCGCGGCGATCTCCTGCGCGCGCGCGTCGCGTGCGGTGATCGCACCTGCGAGCGAGTTGCCGACCGCGTCGAGCACGACCGGCGTGCGCGTGACGCCGGTGACCGCGATCGCGTCAGCGGCCTTGAAGGCGCCTTCGTCCTCACGCCTGAGTGTCGCGGCGGCTTCGCGAAAACGATTCCACCATTCGGGCGGCAGGATCAGCCCGCTGACGCCGGGTTCGGGTGCCGGAATAGATGTCTGCGCGAGGATGTGGCCCTCGCTCGTCACCAGAGCGGCCTTCACCGAGGTACCGCCGAGATCGGCGGCGAGGACGATCGTCATGGACGTGCGGTCGGGGGCGGCGGGTTGGAGTTTTCTTCCCGTGCGACTTGCCGGTGTCCGCAGGCTTCCGTCAACCGGCACGTTTCAAAGGATTTTTTGGATTATGAATATTTAGTCATCACTTGGACATGATTGCCATAAAGGCTATGCCGGGTGGAAGGAATGCACGGCCCCGATTTGGGGTCGAGGGAGGTTCTTCGATGCTCGCGTCAGTCCGCGCCGGCTTTGCCGCCGCGCTCGTCGCTCTCTTCTCTTTCGCCGCCTCTGCCGCCGACAAGCCCTTCCAAAGATCCGATTTAGCCGATAGCGCCGTCCGACTGGAGACGCAGATCAAGACCGAAGCCGGTCAGGTCGCGAAGCCGGTTGCGACGCTGCGTGCCGAGGCCGAAGCGGCGTTTGCGAAGCGCGACTTCCGCGCCGGCATGCAGACGCTGGCGCAGATCGTCTCGGTCGCGCCGCGCGAAGCGGGCAACTGGCTGCGTCTCTCCCGAGCGATCCTGCAAATCCGCCCGAACGACGACAGCGAGCGCATCAACTTCCTCGAGCGTTCGGCGACGGCGGCCTACATCGCCTATCAGCGCTCGGGCAATTCCGGCGAGGAAGCCGACGCGCTTCAACTCCTCGGCCGCACCTTCGCGGAGCGCAAGCAGTGGCGCCCGGCGCTCGACGCGTACCGTCTGTCGCTCGACCTGCGCGAGGTCGCGGACATCCGCCAGACCTACGAATCGCTGCGCGATCAGCACGGCTTCCGCATTCTCGACTATTCGGTGGACGCCGACGCCGCTTCTCCACGCGCGTGCTTCCAGTTCTCCGAAGACTTGCCCGGCAAGCGCACCGATTTCTCGCCCTTCGTCGCACTCGCGGGCAACGACAAGCCCGCGATCACAACGGAAGAAAAGCAGCTCTGCGTCGAGGGCTTGCGGCACGGCGAGCGCTATTCGATCACGCTGCGCTCCGGCCTGCCGTCGACCGTGCGCGAAAATCTGCAGAAGTCGGCCGACTACAGCATCTACGTGCGCGACCGCAGCCCTTATGTGCGCTTCACCGGCAAGGCCTACGTGCTGCCTCGCACCGGCCAGCGCGGCATTCCGGTGGTCAGCGTCAACACCGCGTCGGTGCAGGTACAAGTGCATCGCATTGGTGACCGCAGCCTGATCGACACCGTGTTCGGCAACGACTTCCAGCGCAACATCGACCGCTACGACCGCACCCGCATCGGCTCGGAAAAGGGCACGCTCGCCTGGAAAGGCGAGATGAAGATCGAGTCGGTGCTCAATGCCGACGTGACCACCGCTTTCCCGGTCGATCAGGCGATCGGCGATCTCAAGCCCGGCGTCTATGTGATGACCGCGGAGCCGGAAGGTTCGCGCCGCGACGAAGACTACGGCCAGCTCGCGACGCAGTGGTTCATCGTCTCCGACCTAGGCCTCACCGCTTTTTCCGGCAATGACGGGATCAATGTCTTCATCAATTCGCTCGCGAGCACCGAAGCCAGGGCCGGAATCGAAGTCCGGCTGATCGCGCGCAACAACGAGGTCCTGGCAACGCGCACGACGGACGCCGCCGGCTTTGCGCGCTTCGAGTCGGGACTGGCGCGCGGGGAGGGCGGTCTCGCACCCGCCATGATCGTCGCCGACGGGAAGAGCGACTACGCGTTCCTCAGCCTGAAAGGCTCGGCCTTCGATCTGACCGACCGTGGCGTCGCGGGCCGCGCGGTCGCCGCCGGCCTCGATGCGTTTCTCTACGCCGAGCGCGGCGTCTATCGCACCGGCGAGACCGTGCATCTGACAACGCTGTTGCGCGACTCCAAAGGCGTTGCCGTTACCGGCGTGCCGATGACGCTCGTGGTCGAGCGCCCCGACGGCGTCGAGTACCGCCGCACGGTGGTGCAGGATCAGGGCGTCGGCGGCCGCGCGCTCTCGTTCCCGATGATTTCGTCTGCGCCGACCGGAACGTACCGCGTGCGCGCCTACACCGACCCGAAGGGCCCGTCCGTCGGTACGACCAGCTTCCTGGTCGAAGACTATGTGCCGGATCGCATGGAATTCGATCTGGCGTCGCCGACCGGCAGGCTGTCGCAGACGCAGCCGGCCGAAGTGACGGTCGACGGCCGCTTCCTCTATGGCGCGCCCGCTTCCAACCTCGCGCTCGAAGGCGAGATGAAGATCCGCGGCGCGGACGAGCGGCCGGGCTTCCCCGGTTACAATTTCGGCGTCAACGACGACGAGCAGGAGATCAGGACCGAGCAGACCACGCTCGAGGACCTGCCCGAGACCGACGACGACGGCAAGGCGAAATTCACCGTCTCGCTCGACAAGATGCCGGCGACCTCGCGCCCGCTCGAAGCGCAGATCACCGTGCGGCTCGTGGAATCCGGCGGCCGCGCGGTCGAGCGCAATCTGACGCTCCCGATCGTTCCGACCTCAACGATGATCGGCGTCAAGCCGCTGTTCTCCGGGCGCTCGCTCGGCGAGGGCGAAAGCGCCGGCTTCGACGTGATCGTGGCATCGCCCGACGGCAAGCAACTGGCGGCGAGCGGGCTGCGCTATGAACTGCTCAAGGTCGAGCGGCGCTATCAGTATTATCGCCGCGACGGACGCTGGGAGTACGAGCCGGTCAAGAGCACGCGCCGCATCGCGGACGGGCGCGTTGACGTGGCCGCCGACAGACCCGGCCGCATCGCGATGCCGGTGACCTGGGGCCGCTACCGGCTCGACGTCGCGAGCGACGACCGCAGCATTCCGCCGACCTCGGTGACATTCGACGCCGGCTTCTACGCCGACGCGTCGACCGACACGCCGGACCTGCTCGAGATCGCGCTCGACAAGTCGGAATTCGCCTCGGGCGATACCATGAACGTGGCGGTCACGGCGCGCACTGCCGGCAAGATCACCATCAACGTCGTCGGCGACCGGCTGCTCGCGACCCAGACCCTCGATGTGCAGGCCGGAACCGCGAAAATCCCGCTCAAGGTCGGCACCGACTGGGGCTCGGGCGCCTATGTGGTGGCGACGCTGCGCCGGCCGCTCGACGAGGCGGCGAGCCGCATGCCGGGCCGTGCGATCGGCCTGCAGTGGTTCTCGGTCGACAAGAAGGCGCGCACGCTCGCCTTCGAGATGCCGCTGCCGAGCCTGATGCGCCCGAACGGCACATTGCGCGTGCCGGTCAGGCTTGCCGGGCTCAACCCAGGCGAAGAGGCGAAGATCACCGTTGCGGCGGTCGACGTCGGCATCCTCAACCTTACCAACTACAAGCCGCCATCGCCCGACGACTTCTATCTCGGCCAGCGCCGGCTGACGGCGGAGATCCGCGACATCTACGGACAACTGCTCGACGGCATGCAGGGCACGCGCGGCGCGATCCGCACCGGCGGCGACGGGGCCGCGGCTTCGCTTGGCGCCACGCCGCCGACGCAGCCCCCGCTCGCGCTCTTCTCCGGCGTCGTGAGCGTGAAGCCTGACGGCACGGCGGAAGTGTCGTTCGACATCCCGGCATTCGCCGGCACGGTCCGCGTCATGGCGGTCGCGTGGTCCAAGGACAAGGTCGGGCATGCCTCCGGCGACGTGATCGTGCGCGATGCGGTCGTGCTGACCGCGACCTTACCGCGGTTTCTGCTGACGGGAGACCAAGGCTCCATTCGCCTCGACCTCGACAACGTCGAAGGTCCGTCCGGCGAGTATGCAATCAGCGTACAGACCGATGGTCCGGTCACGGTCGGCCAGAAGGAGCAGAAGGTCCGCCTTGCCAGCAAGCAGCGCTCCGGTGTGAGCCTGCCGGTCAGCGCGACCGCGGTCGGCATCGGCAATGTCGCGATCCGCATCAGCGGACCGAACAACTTCGCCATGCAGCGCAGCTACACGCTCGCGGCAAAGCCCGCCACGCAGGTGCTGACGCGCCGCACGGTGCGTCCGATCGCGAAGGGCGAGAGCCTCTCGATTTCGAGCGACCTGTTCGCCGATCTGATTCCGGGAACCGGCAACGTGCAGCTCTCGGTCGGTCCCTCGACCGCGCTCGATGTGGCCGCGCTGCTCAAGGCGCTCGACCGGTATCCGTTCGGGTGCACGGAACAGACCACCAGCCGCGCGCTGCCGCTGCTTTACGTCAACGAGCTCGCGGCGGAGTCGCATCTCTCGCTTGACGTGGCGATCGACCAGCGCATCCGCGATGCGATCGAGCGGCTGCTGTCGCGGCAAGGTTCGAACGGCTCGTTCGGGCTGTGGGGGCCGGGCGGCGGCGACGCGTGGCTCGACGCCTACGTGACCGACTTCCTGACGCGGGCGCGCGAGCGTAATTTCGCTGTCCCGGATGTCGCGTTCCGGCTGGCGCTCGACAATCTGCGCAACCTCGTGGCGCAGAACGATCCCACCAAGGACGTAAGCAGCGACATTCCCTACGTCTACTACGTGCTCGCGCGTAACGGCGCAGCACCGCTCGGCGATCTTCGCTACCTCGCGGATACCAAGCTCGACTCGCTGAAGACGCCGATCGCCAAGGCGCAGCTCGCCGCGGCGCTCGGCATGCTCGGCGACCGTGCGCGCGCCGAGCGCGTCTACGGCTCGGCGATCGCGGATATCCCGCCGCAGCCGAAACTCGAGCTCGGCCGCACCGACTACGGCTCGCAGTTGCGCGATGCGTCCGCCTTCGTGGCGCTCGCCTCGGAAGGCAATGCACCGCGCGCCACGATCCTGCAGGCGGTCGAACGCATCGAGGCGGCGCGCAATCTGACGCCGTACTCCTCGACGCAGGAGAATGCCTGGATGGTGCTCGCCGCCCGCGCGCTCGCGCGCGACACGGCGAACATGGTGCTCGACGTCGCGGGCGAGACCAAACGTGGCCCGCTCTATCGGACCTTCCGCGCCACCGAGTTCGGCGGCGGCGCGATCCGCGTCACCAACAACGGCGACAACGCCGTGCAGGCGGTGGTGTCGGTGATCGGCGCACCGGTGACCCCGGAGCCCGCGACCGACAAGGGCTTCAAGATCGAGCGCCTCTACTACACGCTCGATGGCGAGGCCGCCGACGTCTCCAAGGTGAAGCAGAACGAACGCTTCGCCGTGGTGCTGAAGATCACCGAAGGTTCGCCGACCTTCGGCCGCATCATCATCGCGGACTATCTCCCGGCCGGCTTCGAGATCGACAACCCGCGCCTGGTGTCGTCCGGCGACACCGGCACGCTGTCGTGGATCGAGGACGCCAAGGAGCCGGTGCACTCCGAGTTCCGCGACGATCGCTTCACCGCGGCGTTCAACCGCGAGCGCGGCGACAAGGCGGTGTTCACCGTCGCCTACATCGTGCGCGCGGTGTCGCCCGGCAAATACGTGCTGCCGCAGGCCTACATCGAGGACATGTATCGTCCCGACCGCTTCGGCCGCACCGGCGTCGGTTCGGTCGAGGTCGAGGCGGCGAAGTGAGTGACGTAAATCGCGCCGCAAGCTCGGTGGATTCCCCTCCCCCTTGCGGGCAGGGGTTAGGGGTGGGGGTCACGCGTGTGGCACCACCTTCGCCATCATCTCGACCCCCCTCCCTAACCCTCCCCCAACATCAGGGCGTTTACGCCCGTCTTCGACGGGCTATGGGGGGAGGGAACAGACCGAGCGTGTGGCGCCGTGTCCGCACAGTCTCGCTCTGCGCAGCCCCGGTTGCGCTTGCTGCCGCCGCCGCCTTCGCCGCCTGGGTCCATTCCCTTGGGCCCGTGCCGCTCGGCGAAGCGCTTGAATTCTCCACCGTCGTGGTGGACCGCAACGGCCGCCTGTTGCGGCCCTATGCGACCCCGGACGGACGCTGGCGGCTGCCCGCGACCGTCGCCGACGTCGATCCGCGTTATCTCGACCTGCTGATCACCTACGAGGACAAGCGCTTCCGCCAGCACAGCGGCGTCGATCCGCTCGCGGTTGCGCGCGCTGCCGTGCAACTCGTGTCGCACGGCCGCATCGTGTCGGGCGGCTCGACCATCACCATGCAGGTCGCGCGGCTGCTCGAACCGCGCACCGATCGCACGTTCCTTGCCAAGCTGCGCCAGGCGGTGCGCGCGGTGCAGCTCGAGCGCGCGCTCACCAAGGACGAGATCCTCACGCTCTATCTCGGGCTTGCGCCTTATGGCGGCAATCTCGAAGGCACGCGCGCCGCCTCGCTCGCCTATTTCGGCAAGGAGCCGAGGCGCCTCTCGCTCGGCGAGGCCGCGATGCTGGTCGCGATCCCGCAATCGCCCGAAGTGCGCCGGCCCGACCGCTCGGCGCAGGCCGCCCATCGCGCGCGCGACCGCGTGCTCGATCGTGTCGCGTCGACCGGCAAGCTTCCCCTCGATGAAGTGACATACGCCAAGGCGGAATCGTCGCCATCCGCGCGACGGGCTATGCCGACGCTCGCGCCGCATGCCGCCGATCAGGCCGTTGCCGCCGCACCCGGCCGCACGGTGATCGCGCTCACCATCGACGTGAACGCGCAAAAGCCGCTCGAAGACCTCGCACGGGAGCGCGCGCACGCGCTCGGCCCCGACATCGCAGTCGCCATCATGGCGATCGATCATGCGACCGGCGAAGTGCTGGCGCGCGTCGCCGGTGCCGACTATTTCGACGAGCGTCGCGCCGGTCAGGTCGACATGACACAGGCGGTGCGCTCGCCCGGCTCGACCTTGAAGCCCTTCATCTACGGGCTCGCCTTCGAGGACGGGCTGATCCACCCCGAGACGCTGATCGATGACCGGCCGGTGCGTTACGGCGCCTATGCGCCGGAAAACTTCGACCTGACCTTCCAGGGCACGGTCTCGGTGCGCAAGGCGCTGCAGATGTCGCTCAACGTCCCCGCAATCACGTTGCTCGAGTCGATCCGCGCCAACCGGTTGACCGCGCGCATCACCGATGCGGGCGCGCATTTCATCTTGCCGAAGGGCGAGGCGCCTGGTCTCGCGATGGGCCTCGGTGGCGTCGGTATCTCGCTGACCGATCTTACGATGCTTTACGGCGGGCTAGCGCGCGGCGGCAATACCATCGCGCTCACCGAACGGCGCGATGCGATCGCGGCGCCGGCGCAGCGCCGCCTGCTCGAGCCGGTCGCCTCCTGGTATGTCGGGAACGTCATGATCGGCACGCCGCCGCCTGAAAACGCCGTCGGCGGGCGCATCGCGTTCAAGACCGGCACGAGCTACGGCTATCGCGACGCATGGTCGATCGGCTTCGACGGCAAGCGCACGGTCGGCGTGTGGGTCGGCCGTCCGGACGGCGCGCCGGTGCCGGGCCTCGTCGGGCGCTCGGCTGCCGCGCCGATCCTGTTCGATGCGTTCGCGCGGATGGGCGGTCTGCCGGCTGTGCTGCCGAAAGCACCGAAGGGCGTCATTGTGGCCGCCAACAATCGCCTGCCGCCGCCGCTGCAGCGCTTCCGGACCGCCGCGATTCCAACCGACACCGCCAATCCGGCGCCGCGCATCATGTTCCCGCCGAACGGCGCGCGGCTTGCCGCAGAAGGCAGCGAGATGGCGCTGAAAATCTCCGGTGGCGTCGCGCCGCTGACGCTTCTGGTCAATGGCGTGCCGCGCGCCACGCATACGGGGCAGCGCACGCTGATCTTCACCCCCGACGGGCCGGGTTTCGCGCGGCTCACCGTGATGGACGCGCGCGGCGTCGCGGACAGCGTCGTAGTGCGCATCGAATAAAGAGAGTCCCGGCAGCGCGGAGACATCTCCGCTATAACGGGCCGCTCAGCGCCACCCGGCATCCCTTCATGCGCGAAGACATCAGGACAGCGATCGTCGGCGTCGGCGCATGGGGCCGCAACATTTTGCGCGAGCTAGCCGGCGCTAGCTCGCTCGCGGGGTTTGTCTCAAAGCGGACCACGGCAGAGGAATTCCGCGCGACGCATAACCTCGACCTGCCGCGTCTCACGATGGAGGAGATGCTTCGCGACCCCTCGATTGCCGCCGTGGCGATCGCAACTCCGATTCCGCTGCTGGCCGGCTTTGCGCAGGCGGCGCTGCAGGCCGGCAAGCACGTCTTTGTCGAGAAGCCGCTCGCCGAGACCGCCGCACAGGCCCGGACCGTTGCCGAGGCGGCTGCCGCGCGCGGTCTCATTCTGACGACCGGCTATGTATTCCTCTATCACCCGGGGATCGGCGAGCTGAAGCGCCGCCTTGATGCCTCGCACGTGCGCAACGCCACGCTGCGCTGGGACAAGTTCGGCACCTTTGCCGAGCCCATTGGACAGACGCTGCTGACGCATCATCTCGCGCTCGCGCTGCACCTGTTCGGACAACCGCGCGGCGGCGCCATCCGGCCTGGGCCGGGCACGATGTCGGCGTGCGACGCGGTCGCGACACGGCTCGACTACGGCGCGTTCGAGGCGGTCTCGCTGATCGACCGTACTTCGGCCGAGAGGCGCCACGACATCACGATCGAGATGACCGACGGTTCGCGCCTGATCTGGGACGACGCGAACCTCTATCGCGCCGAACGCGAGGGCGCGCCGCAGATCGTCTATCGTGGCGACCGGACCTCGCTTGGCGTCGAAATCTCGGATTTCGTGGCCGCCGCCTCGGGCAAGGAGCGCGCGCTGCCGAGCGCGGGAGATTTCGCCGCGCGGGTGCTGGCGCTGGGCGAAAGTCTTCAGCCGGTCAGATAAGCTCCGCCACCGCGCGCGCGGCCTCGACGCAGTTGCCGAGTTTGCCGGAAAAGACCTGGATCACCTGCTCGTCGATTTGCGAGACCAGCGTCGGCCGTTCGTCCGTTGCATCGCGGTCCGGCAGCACGGTGCGCACCGTATACATCGATCCGACATGGCGGGCTTGCGCAATCGCCGGAATGAACTGCGCGCCGGCCTCGACGAACTGGGCGAAACGCGTGAGCCGCGGATTGCGGATGACGCCGTTGTCGAGACAGGGGCGCAGCGACGGGGGGATTTCCGGCTCGGAGCCGATATTGGTCGCGTGGATCGCGTGCACCACGTGACCGAGCACATAGGTGTCGCTGCGCCCGAACGGACCCACGCTCATGAACGGGCCGTCCACGATCACGATGTCGGTCCGCCCGAACGAGGGCGGGAGCGTCACGACCGGCTTCTCGCACACTTCGAATTGATACGCCTCGCGCGGCCGCCCGATCGCGGCGAGCACGCTGTTGTTGGAGGCATAGGCAGCCAGCACCACGCGGTCGAACCGATCCGTGAGCGAGCGGTCGACGGACGCGCCCAGGTGCACCTCGACGCCGGTTTCGGCGAGCTTCTTCTTGACCAGCGTGCCGAGCGCACCCGGATCGAGGCTGTCCTCGACGACCTCGACCGCATCGGCGCGTTCAGGGTTGATCAGCTCAGCAGCGCTGACGGCCCGATAGAAAAGCCCGTGCGCATCGCAGTGCTGCATGAACTGGCTGAGCGAGGTTTTGCTGTCTTCGCGGGCGATGCCGTAAAGGTGCCGGCTGTCGGCCACGACCGCGTCGCGATATTCCTCGACGAATGAACTCACCCCGGCAATGCACGACTGCGTGGTTTCGGGACTGCGCGGGTAATGATAGCCGCGGTGGATGCGGTATTGATTGATCGTCGAGGCGGACCGGAGCAGGTCGCTCTTTTCCTCGAACAGATGCACCGCGTGTCCGCGCCGCGCCACATGGATGGCCGCAGTCGTTCCGAACAGTCCGCCGCCGACGACAGCTACGCGCGCCATGCGATTCGACGTGCGGGGGTGCGAAGGGGCGGGTTGGAATTCCTGGACAAAACGGTTGCTCGCCTTTGCGGTTGGGCGCCAGACGGATCGTTGCAGCGCATGCGTGCGCCAAATTGCCAAGACGTGACCGCGCGGCGTCGGCGCTCATAGCAAAGGGCTCCCGGCTTGTCACTTGAGTTCACCGCGGCCGGCCCGGCGGACTTGCCGCCGCAGAGGGTCGAAATTCCGCGATTCAAGGCAGCGAAGCGGGCCGGCAGGACCGGCACTCGGCCCGCGATTGCGCGCCTGCGGCACCACATAAAGCTTGGCAGCCGCGACGTAATTCGTCTCCGGGCCGGCCGGGAAATCCGATTTCCACTTTGCCCGCGCATGCACTAGTGTCCGATTTTCACGGAATGGACATGACTGCCCGGATTGCGCCTGCATCGATCCTCAAGGACCTCGGCGCGCTGCTGACGTTCGTGACGGCCTCGCACGCGCGCGGGGCCGCGTTCCTGATCGCGGTCTGCCTCGTGTCGTTCCTGCCGGGGTTCTTCAACGTCCCGCCGGTCGACCGCGACGAGGCGCGCTTCGCGCAGGCGACCAAGCAGATGATCGAGACCGGCGAGTACATCGACATCCGCTTCCAGGACGAGGTCCGCTACAAGAAGCCGGTCGGCATCTACTGGCTCCAGGTCGCCGCCGTGAAGGCCGGCGCGGCGCTCGGCATCGGTGAGGCCCGCACCACCATCTGGCTCTATCGTATCCCATCGCTGATCGGCGCCATCGGCGCCGTCCTGCTGACCTATTGGGCGGCGCTCGGCTTCGTGACGCGCCGCACCGCCTATCTCGCCGGCCTGATGATGGCGACCTCGGTGCTGCTCGGGGTCGAGGCGCGGCTCGCCAAGACCGACGCGATGCTGCTGTTAACCTGCGTCGCAGCGCTGGGCGTGCTGGCGCGGGGGTACCTGGCGCAGTCGGAGCGCGACATATCCTGGGGTCAGGCGCTCATCCTCTGGACCGCGATCGCGGGCGGCATCCTGCTGAAGGGCCCGCTGATCCTGATGGTCGTGGGGCTCGCGGTCCTGTCGCTTGCGGTCGTGGACCGCTCCGCGCGCTGGCTGGTGCGGCTGCGCCCGCTCGTCGGCGTGCTGTGGGTGCTGCTCCTCGTGCTGCCCTGGTTCGTCGCCATCCTCGGCCGAGCCGGCGACACCTTCTTGCAGGAGTCGGTCGGGCACGATCTGCTCGGCAAGATCCTGCAGGGCCAAGAGAGCCACGGCGCGCCCCCGGGATACTATCTGCTGCTGTTCTGGGTGACGTTCTGGCCTGCTGCTCCTCTTGCTGCCGTTGCTGCTCCATCGGTGTGGCGCGAGCGCCGCGACCCCGCCGTGCGCTTCCTGCTCGCCTGGATCGTAGCGACATGGATCGTGCTGGAACTGGTGGTCACCAAGCTGCCGCACTACGTATTGCCGCTCTATCCGGCGATCGCGATCCTGCTCGCGCGTGCCATCGAGCGCGGCACGCTGTCGACCAATCCGCATCTCACGCGCTTTACGGTGATGTGGCCGATTTTCGCCGCGGTGCTTCCGGCCGTGGCGATCGTTGGCCTGATCTACATGCGTGGACAGTTCGGCTGGATTGGATGGCCCTTCGCCGCGGGTGCGGCGATCTTCGGCTTCTATGCCTGGCTTCTCTACGACATCGAAGGCGCGGAACGCTCCTTTGTGCGCGCGACCATCGGCGCGCAGTTCATGCTGATCGCCGTGTTCGGCGTCGCGCTGCCGCTGATGCGGCCGGTGTTCCCGAGCCGCTCGCTTGCCGAGATGATCAGCGTGAGCGGATGCCGCAATCCGATCGTGGCCGCGGCCGGTTACCACGAGCCGAGCCTCGTGTTTCTCGCCGGCACGCGCACGCGCCTGGTCGACGGTGCCACCGCCGCGGAAATCTTGCGCGGTGGCGACTGCCGGCTGGCAATCATTGAGAGCCGGCAGGACCGCGCCTTCGCGCAGCGTGCCGAGCGCAACGGCCTGCGCTACAGCCTGCGCGGCCGGCTCGACAACAGCTTCAACATCAACGGCGGGCGCCCGATCAGCTTCGCGATCTACCGCTCGGAGGCGCAATGAGCCTCAGCATCGGCAAGGCGTGTGCGCCCGGCCCGACGCTGCGCGGCATCGGTGTCAACCTGGTCAACTGGACCGCGTTGCTCGGCCGGCCGCGCCGTTTCGCGGCGAGCCGGCTGCTGCCGCCGTGGCGCCGCCTCGCGCTGGGAGGGCTCGCCGGCGTCATGCTGGTTGCACTCGCGATGCAGTTCCTCGATGCGCGCGGCGTCGGCTTCGCCCGCGCGCTGCCGGCGGCCGTGGTCGACACCTTCAACGAGATCACCGATTTCGGCCAGTCCGGCTGGTTCCTCGTCCCGCTCGCCATCCTGATCGTGTTCGCCTCCGCGCTCGCGACCCCGGCCGCGGGACGCACGGGAAGCCTCGTGCTGGCAAGCCTCGCGATGCGTTTCGGCTATCTGTTCTGCGCCATCGCGGCGCCGGGCCTGTTCGTCACCGTGGTGAAGCGGCTGATCGGGCGGGTGCGCCCGTCGGATGTCGGACCGTTCGCCTATGCGCCGTGGTCGTGGCGGCACGAATACGCGAGCCTGCCCTCGGGGCATTCGACGACAGCCTTCGCCGCCGCGGTCGCGATCGCGGCGCTCTGGCCGCGGGCGCGCATTCCGATGCTGATCTACGCCGTCATCATCGCGGTCAGCCGCGTCGTCATCACGGCCCATTTCGTCAGCGACGTGATTGCGGCGGCCTTTGTCGGGGCCTTCGGCGCGATTCTGGTGCGCAACTGGTATGCGTCACGCGGGCTCGTCTTCGAGCCGGGCGCCGACGGCATCGTGCGCGCCAAGCCCGGCCCCTCGTGGCGGCGCATCAGGGCGGTTGTCGGACGCCTCCTGAGCCGATAGGAACGCGGCGCAATCCCAGGGAAGCCAGATGCCCGAGACCAATGCCCATGTCGGGACGCCGGCCGTTTCGGTGGTCGTGCCGGTGCGCAATGAGGCTGACAATGTCGGCCCGCTGACCGACGAGATCGCGGCCGCGCTGAGCGGCCGCTGGAATTTCGAACTGATCTTCGTCAACGACGGCTCGACCGACGGGACCGAGGCCGCGCTGACGGCGCTCAAGGTGGAGCGGCCGTGGCTGCGCCAGATCAAGCACGCGCGCTCGTGCGGACAGGCCGCGGCAGTGCGCAGTGGCGTGCGGGCGGCGCGCGGGCCGGTCATCGTCACCATCGACGGCGACGGGCAGAACGATCCCTCGTTCATGCCGGCGCTGCTGCAAACCCTCGAGCAGGGCGGGGCGGACGTCGCGCTTGCGGCGGGGCAGCGGGTCGGGCGCCGGTCGGGCGCCTACAAACGCCTCCAGTCGCGGGTCGCCAACAAGGTGCGCAACGCCATCCTGCACGACGGCGCGCGCGACAGCGTGTGCGGGCTGAAAGCCTTCCGGCGCGATGCCTACCTGGCGCTGCCTTATTTCGACGGGCTGCATCGCTTCATGCCCGCATTGTTCCGTCGCGACGGTCATTCGATCGCCTTTGTCGATGTCATCGACCGGCCGCGCCGTCACGGCGTGTCCAATTACGGCATGTGGGACCGGCTCTGGGTCGGGATCCTCGATCTTGCCGGAGTGCGATGGCTGATCCGCCGGCGCAAGAACGTGCCGAAAGTTTCGGAGGTTTGAATGTTCAACAGTCTCATGACCTATCTGCACGACGTGTTCGTCGCGCAGCTCGACTGGTGGGTCGTGCTCGGCTTCATCGCACAGGCGCTCTTCTCGATGCGTTTTCTGGTGCAGTGGATCGCGTCCGAGCGCGCCGGCCGCAGCGTCATCCCGACCGCGTTCTGGATTTTCTCGATCGGCGGCGGCGTGCTGCTGTTTATCTATTCGCTCTACCGCAAGGACCCGGTATTCATCGCGGGCCAGGGGCTCGGCCTGTTCATCTATCTGCGCAATCTCTATTTCGTGATGCGCGAGGGGCGTCAGACGCCGTCGGCCGCATAACCCTCGACATTGCGCATCGCTGCAAAGCCCTTCTCCAGATCGGCGGTCAGATCGCCGACATCTTCCAGTCCGATGTGGAAGCGGATCGCGGGCCCGCCCGGCACCCATTTCGTCGCGGTGCGGAACGGGGTGCAGTCGAACGGGATCGCGAGGCTTTCGAAGCCGCCCCATGACGCGCCGATGCCAAACAGTGTCAGCGCGTTGATGAAGGCATGCGCCACGGCGTCCGGCATCGGCTTGAGCACGATGCTGAACAGCGAGGACGCGCCGGTGAAATCGCGCTTCCAGATCGCGTGGCCGGGATCGGACTCAAGCGCAGGGTGGAGCACGCGCGCGACCTCGGGCCGGGCGGCAAGCCAGCGCGCCACCGCCAGTCCGGATTCCTGTTGATGCAGCAGCCGCACGCGCATGCTGCGCAGCCCGCGCAGCGCCAGGAACACGTCTTCCGGCCCGGCGCACATCGCCATCGTGTCGAAGGTCGCGCGCAGGTCTTTCCAGCAGCGCTCGTTCGCCGAGACGAGACCGAGCAGCAGGTCGGAGGCGCCGCTGAGATATTTCGTACCGGCATCGATCGCGATGTCGACGCCCTTGGCGTGCGAGTTGAAGAACAGCGGCGTCGCCCAGGTATTGTCCATCAGCACGACGATGTCGCGCGCATGCGCGGCTTTGGCGATCGCCGGAATGTCCTGCATCTCGAACGACAGCGATCCCGGCGCCTCGGTGAACACCGCGCGGGTGTTGGGCTTGAACGCGCGCGTGATATCCGTGCCGAGGAGGGGATCGTAGTAGGTCGTCTCGACACCGAAGCGCTTCAAGACCGAGTCGCAGAAATTCCGCGTCGGGCGGTAGACCGAATCCGGCACCAGCAGATGGTCGCCGGACTTCAGGCAGCACAGCAGCGCGATCGAAATCGCCGCAAGTCCGGAAGGAACCAGCACCGTCCCGGCGGCGCCGGTGAGATCGGTCCATGCGACTTCAAGCGAGTCGGTTGTCGGGGTTCCCTTCGTGCCGTAGGTGAACTTGGCCTTGCGCTGGAGGAAATCCTCGGTGTTGCGATAGAGCACGGTCGAGCCGCGATAGATCGGCGTGTTCACGAACCCGTGCTGCGCGAAGGGATCGCGTCCCCCGGTGACCAGACGGGTCGCGGGCGTCAACGGCTTTTCCGCGCTGGCGCCGCCCTGATCTTCGGGTATCCGGTTCATCTGTGCTAATCCTCAAAGGCCCCCGGCATTTACTGCGTCAAGTAGCCCAACGGTCAACCCCTTGACCTATTTGATGGATCGTTCTGAGATGAGGCATTCGGGGGCTGCGTGGGAGTCCGTGCAGTGACAATTTACGCCTTGCAAAGGCGCACAACCCTTGCGCAACTGGCGGCATCCGGCCGTTTTTTGCTCCTGCGACGGCTGCCCAGGATATTCCTCTAGACTGGAGAAGGTCATGAAACGTGCCGTAACCAAGCTCGCCCTCGCGGCGGCGATCGCTGTTGCCGCCTCCGCGGCATCGGCCCAGACGCTCAACACCATCAAGTCGCGCGGCATGGTCAATTGCGGCGCCAACGGCACGCTCGGCGGCTTCGGCCTGCCCGACGCGCAGGGCAACTGGACCGGCCTCGATGTCGACTTCTGCCGCGCGCTTGCGGCCGCGGTCTTCAACGATCCGACCAAGGTGAAGTTCGTCGCGCTGACCGCGAAGGACCGCTTCACCGCGCTGCAATCCGGCGACGTCGACGTGCTGGCGCGCAACACGACCTGGACCTCCTCGCGCGACACCTCGCTTGGCCTGAATTTCACGGCGATCAATTATTACGACGGGCAGGGCTTCCTGGTGCGCAAGGCGCTGAAGGTGAATTCGGCGCTGGAGCTCAACGACGCCGCCGTCTGCGTCCAGCAGGGCACGACCACCGAGCTCAATCTCGCGGACTATTTCCGCGCCAACAAGATGAAGCTCAAGACCGTGACGTTCGCGAGCGCCGACGAGGCGATCAAGGCCTATGACTCCGGCCGCTGCGATGCGTTCACCACCGACGCCTCCGGGCTCTATGCCGAGCGCCTGCGTCTGGCCAAGTCGGACGACCACATCGTGCTCCCCGAGATCATCTCCAAGGAGCCGCTCGGCCCGTCCGTGCGTCACGGCGACGACCAGTGGTTCGATATCGTCAAGTGGACGCACTACGCGATGCTGACCGCGGAAGAGCTCGGCGTTACCAAGGCGACGGTCGACGAGGGCATGAAGTCGACCAATCCGGACGTGAAGCGCCTGCTCGGCACCGAGGGCAACTACGGCGAACAGCTCGGCCTCACCAAGGACTGGGCCTATCGCATTATCAAGCACGTCGGGAACTACGGCGAGGTGTTCGAGAAGAACGTCGGGCAGGGCTCGCCGCTGAAGATCGCGCGCGGCGTGAACGGCTTGTGGACCAAGGGCGGCCTGCAATACGCCCCGCCGATCCGCTAAGCACCGCCGAATTCCAATGAGCCGGGCCGGGTGGCATGCCACCCGGCCGTTCTTTTTGGCAGAAGGCTTGCATGCCCCTCACGGGTGAGTTGACATGATGCGAGAGAGAGTGAACGCTGGTTGAGCGTTCTTTCGGGGGAGCGGCATGAGCATCGCGCAGGAAAGCGGCCCGCCAAAAGTCTCGCCGATCTACGACCCGAAGGTGCGCAGCATCGCCTATCAGGTCATCCTCTGCGCCGTCATCGTTTTCCTTGCCTATTCGGCGGTTCGCAACGCGGCGGACAATCTCGCCCGCGCCAAGATCGCCTCGGGTTTCGGCTTCTGGAACCAGACCGCCGGTTTCGACATCAGTCAGACGCTGATCGAATACACGGCGCAGGCGGGCACCTATGGGCGCGCGTTCTGGGTCGGTCTGCTCAACACATTGCTGGTCGCCGCGATCGGCATCGTGCTTGCGACCGTCGTCGGCTTCCTCGTCGGTATCGCGCGGCTGTCGAAGAACTTCCTGCTGTCGAAGCTGTCCGCGGGCTACGTCGAGCTGATCCGCAACGTGCCGCTGCTGCTGCAACTGTTGTTCTGGTACAACGCCGTGCTCAAGGCGCTGCCCGACCTGCGCGACAGCTGGACCTTGCCGGGCAGCATCTTCCTCAATAATCGCGGGTTCTTTGCGCCGTCGCCGGTGTTCCAGCCCGGCATGGAATTCGTCGGCGGCGCCTTCGTTGTCGGCGTGATCGGGGCGGTCGGCTATCGCAACTGGGCGCGCAAGAAACAGGAGCGCACCGGCGCGCAATCGCCGGTCGCGCTGGTCGCGCTCGGGCTCATCATCGGGCTGCCGGTCATCGCGTTTTTCCTTGCCGGCATGCCGGCGACGCTCGAATTCCCCGAGAAAGGCCGCTTCAATATCCGCGGCGGCATGGAGATCCTTCCCGAGCTCGTCGCGCTGGTAATCGGGCTGACCTTCTATACCGGCGCGTTCATCGCCGAAGTCGTGCGCGCCGGCATCATGGCGGTGTCACGCGGCCAGACCGAGGCGGCGGGCGCGCTCGGACTGCGCACCGGCCAGACGCTCAAGCTCGTGGTGATCCCGCAGGCGATGCGCGTCATCATCCCGCCGCTCACCAGCCAGTATCTGAACCTCACCAAGAACTCCACGCTCGCGGTGTTCGTCGGCTATCCGGACCTGGTGCAGATCTTCACCGGCACGGTGCTCAACCAGACCGGCCAGGCGGTCGAGGTCGTGATGATCACGATGGCGGTCTACCTCACCATCAGCCTCGTCACCTCCACGGTGATGAACTGGTACAATTCGCGCATCGCGCTGGTCGAACGGTGAGATCATGGCAGTCGCGACGCAGGACGGCATGAACGTTCCCGGCACCAGCTACGTACGCGCGACGCCGGTCGAGGCGAAGCCCGCGCCCGGCGCGACGACCGGCGTGGTCGGATGGGTGCGCGCCAATCTCTTGTCGAGCCCGTCGAACATCGTGCTCACGATCATCAGCATCCTGCTGGTGATCTGGATCGTGCCGCCGCTGATCGAGTTCATGCTGACGCATGCGGTGTGGAACGGCGCCGATCGCGAGGCCTGCCTGCCGACCGCCGAGCGGCCCGAGGTCGGGGCCTGCTGGCCCTTCGTAAAGGACCGCTTCGCCTATTTCATCTACGGCTCCTACCCGATCCCGGAACGCTGGCGCGTGGACGTGTTCTTCGCGATGCTCGCGGTCGGCATTTTCTGGCTGCTGTGGCTCGAGGCGCCGCGGCGCGATCTCGGCGCGCTCTATTTCTTCGTCGTCGTGCCGGTCTTCTCGTACGTGCTGCTCAACGGCATGGACACGATCGGGCTGCGCCGCGTCGATACCTCGCTGTGGGGCGGCGTGCTGGTGACGATGGTCGTGTCCTGGGTGGGAATCGTATGCTCGCTGCCGGTCGGCATCCTGCTGGCACTCGGGCGGCGCTCGACCATGCCGGCCGTGAAGCTATTTTCGGTCATCTTCATCGAGTTCGTGCGCGGCGTGCCGCTCATCACCGTGCTGTTCATGGCGAGCGTGATGCTGCCGTTGTTCGTGCCGGATGCGTATTCGCCCGACAAGCTGTTACGCGCGCTGATCGGCATCGCGATGTTTGCGTCGGCCTACATGGCCGAAGTGGTGCGCGCCGGTCTGCAGGCGATCCCGAAAGGCCAGTACGAGGGCGCGATGGCCGTCGGCCTCGGTTACTGGCAGATGATGTATCTGATCGTGCTGCCGCAGGCGCTCAAGATCACCATCCCGAACATCGTCAACACCTATATCGGGCTGTTCAAGGATACGACGCTGGTGGTGATCGTCGGCATCTTCGATTTCCTGCGCACCGTCGAGGTCTCGCGCATCGATCCGAAATGGGCCGCCCCGACCACCAGCGCGACCGGCTACGCCTTCGCCGCGATGTTCTATTTCATCTGCTGCTACGGGATGTCGCGCTACGCGAAGAGTGTGGAAGCGCGCCTTGCCAAGAGCGACCACCGTTAAGGCAAGATCATGCCGAATGTAAAAAAGGGACTGTCATGAGCGAAGCCGCAGCGGTTGCTCCCAAGACGTCGAACGCGCTCGCCGTCGAGATTGTCGACATGCACAAGTGGTACGGCGAATTCCACGTGCTGCGCGACATCAACCTTGCGGTCGAGCGCCGCGAGCGCATCGTGATCTGCGGGCCGTCAGGCTCGGGCAAGTCGACGATGATCCGCTGCATCAACCGGCTGGAGGAGCACCAGCAGGGCCGCATCGTCGTGGACGGGACCGAACTGACCGGCGACCTGAAGAAGATCGACGAAGTGCGACGCGAAGTCGGCATGGTATTTCAGCACTTCAACCTGTTCCCGCACCTCACCATCATGGAGAACTGCACCTTGGCACCGATCTGGGTGCGCAAGATGCCGAAGAAAGAGGCCGAGGAGGTCGCGATGCACTTCCTCACGAAGGTGAAGATCCCCGAACAGGCGCACAAATATCCCGGCCAGCTCTCCGGCGGTCAGCAGCAGCGC
>Ga0207683_10001371_pt1 | contig 22015 bp, 14 predicted proteins | sample KBSM73metaG_FD_184333 | JGI IMG/M metagenome (GOLD analysis project Ga0207683, IMG submission 184333) | Miscanthus rhizosphere microbial communities from Kellogg Biological Station, Michigan, USA - KBS M7-3 metaG (SPAdes) (version 2) | ecosystem: Host-associated > Plants > Roots > Rhizosphere >... | reverse complement strand
TGTATGGATTCTGCATTTATTACAGTTAAAGTGTTTAATACAACGCCGCAGGTTTTTGTTCCAACTGCCTTCACACCGAACAGCGATGGAAGGAATGACTTTGCCAGGCCCATAGCGGTCGGCATCACCCGCATCGATTATTTCCGGATTTACAATCGATGGGGGCAGCTGGTGTTCAGCACTACCACCAATGGCAAAGGCTGGGATGGCACAATTAACGGACAGCTGCAGGGAACAAACACTTATGTCTGGATCGTCCGCGCTATAGATTATACAGGAAAATTATACTTCTCAAAAGGTACTGTCACACTTATCAGGTAATCATGTGATACGTCGTAGCTGGTTTATCATTTATCTTCGCTCCAATTTGTTTCATTTTATTTTTACAGCATGCAAAAAATTGTTTTTATTACAGGCGCTACATCAGGATTTGGTAAAGCTTCTGCAGAAAAATTTGCTTCACATGGATACGACTGCATTATTACAGGACGTCGCGAAGATCGTTTGCTGGAATTGAAGACAGCGCTTGAAAAAAAATATAACATCGCTGTTTGTCATTTGCCTTTTGATGTGCAGGATGAAGCGAAAGTTTTTACGGCAGTACAACATTTACCTTCCGAATGGCAAAATATAGATGTGCTGATAAACAATGCGGGACTTGCATTGGGCAGGGATTATTTTGACGAAGCGAGCCTGCATGACTGGACCACAATGATTGATACGAATGTAAAAGGGCTTCTGTATGTATCGAAAGCCGTATTGCCTTTTATGATTAAAAACAAAAAAGGGCATATCATTAATATTGGCTCAACTGCAGGTAAGGAAGTATATGAAAAAGGAAATGTGTACTGTGCTTCCAAACATGCAGTGGATGCTATATCACAGGCGATGCGTATTGACCTGCTGCGTCATCGTATTAAAGTAACTGCTGTTCATCCCGGCGCAGCCGAAACCGAATTTTCATTGGTCCGTTTTAAAGGCGATGAAGATACTGCAAGAAAAGTGTACGAAGGTTTCACCCCATTATCGGCAGAAGACGTTGCGGATGTTATTTATTATACAACTACTCTCCCGGCTCATGTCTGCATCAATGATCTTGTGTTAACTGCAGCACAGCAGGCCAACTCATTCTATTTTAACAGGCAGCCTTTATAATTTTTTCAAATCGGGAAAGCAACTCGTAAATCTGGCACTGCGATTGAAGTAATGCTGGTCAGCAGGCTGGTATAAGCACTAAGAAAAATTACTTTCAAAAAGATTCTATGTATTAATAGTAATGGAAATTTAGAATCTTATCCTTTTTAATATATTTTTATGTCGCATTTTTAATCTAACACAATCCCCTATGAAAAGCTCCGGCTTTTTTATCATATTATTCCTTCTTTTCTCCTCCGCAGTTTTTTCCCAGAATGATGTGATCCGTTTACAATCCTGCGAAAATGAACTGATAAAAAAACAAGCCGATAGCCTCAAGGCAATTTATTCAAACGATAATTTTATTTTGTTGAAAGAAGCTTCCATCACCATGGAAAGTGAATTTGAAATGCCGGTTGTGATTCCGCTGAACGAAGGCACCTGGTACCAGTTTGTTTTTATTGGTGATTATTCTTCCAAATTGTACGAAGTGCGTATGTATGACTGGGATGAGAAGATGGTCGTTTATAAAAAACATCAATGGGGTGATGTAGATGGCAATATCATCGCTTACTCTTATATCCCGAAATTTTCAGAATTCCACATGATGAAACCGGTGCAGGTCAATAAGCAGAAAAAGAAAAACCTTTGCGGGTATGTGATGTTGTTCAAGAAAGTAAAATAGGAATTGTAGAAAAATCCGGAGGGCAGGATGACGGATAGCCCGTTCAATACGAACCTTCAGGCCGACATAACGACTCACGAACTTTCCGGGTTATTTGATTACACTGACTAACTAAATCTCAAACTCCCCTTTCATATAAAACTTACACTCCCCTCCCATTATTACTCTTTGTCCATTTTGTTCGCAATAAATATCACCACCGCGGTGTGAAAGTTGTTTTGCCTGCATTATCTTTTTATTCAGCTTCTCGCTCCAGAATGGAATTAATTGCGAATGTGCAGAACCCGTTACAGGATCTTCATCAATACCCGCAATAGGTGCAAAAAAACGCGACACAAAATCTACTTCTTTCCCCGACGCGGTAATGATAACCTTCTCACCTATTTTCTTCAACGCCGTAAAATCCGGTTGAACTTTTTTTACATCTTCTTCTGCGTTGAGCTCTACCAGCAGATCACGGTATTTATATACAGCGACTATTTCATTTACACCAAGGGCATCCTGCAAACCCGGATGATATTCATTCAACTTCTCCGGTCTCCATGAAGGAAAATCCATCCGGAAATTATTTTCTTTTTTCTCAACAACCAATTTCCCGCTTTTTGAATTAAACGTGAGTTTCGGATTATTATATCCTTTGAATTGATACAATACAAATGCAGAAGCCAGGGTAGCATGACCGCATAAATTAATTTCCAATACAGGAGTAAACCATCTTATATCAAATTCATTGCCGTTAGGCACAAAGAAAACGGTCTCTGCAAGATTATTCTCCATCGCAAGATTTTGCATCAGCTCATCATCGATCCAATTTTCAAGAGGCACAACTGCCGCCGGGTTGCCACCAAATAACCGGTTTGTAAACGCATCTACCTGGTAAATTTCAAGTTTCATTGTTATAAATTTCGATGCAAAATTGAGGAAAGGAAATTAATTTCCTTTTTGAAATATATGAGCGGCAATAGCCATAGGCCAAAAATAAAAGAGGTTGCAATTTTACAGGCAACCTCCTTTAACTATGTAGTTTCTTCTGTTATTTCTTCTTAAGCACAACCTTCGCCTGGCTGAATTTATATGCGGGTTCAAGAAAGGCGATATAATTTGGCCACGCTTCTTTCTTATCAAAATTCTTCTTATAAATTTTCCGGCTTGTTATAACCAGTTTATCATTTTCTACTTTAGCCGTAGATATAAATGAACCGCTTTCATTATCAACCGATAAATTTAGATCCTGCAAACCGTCCACGGTATAACCGGCTGGAATATTCACCGTAATGTTATTTTCAATCGTTCTTGCAAACGGTATCCAGATATCTACTTTACGGCCCTGCATTTCCTCCTGCGAAAGCTTTATCTGGTCGCCAATCAATTTCCCCACTTCAAATATGTAATTCTTACCGGCTTTGCTGAGTAACTTCTTTAACGTGAATTTTTCTTTGTATTGTAGCAAGGCAGTATCACCATATCTTCCATCTTTGAGCAACTCAAAATCATCATACTTTTCTACATCCAATTCGCTTTTCAGGTCATTGGTAAAAATTTCCTTTCTTTCTTTTATATGTTCTTCTTTATCGGGATCATTATATTTCATTGGATCACCCTGGATCACGACCTCATCTTTTTTCTTTTTGCTTTTTTGTTCAACAAAATATTTAGCCAGGTCTGCGCCCAGGTAACTGCGGTCAAGATTGGCGGAGCCGATACGTGAAGCTTTTTCCTGCCCGAGATAAGAACTTATTCTCTCCGTTTCCACAATATCCATTGTATTATTAAAGCTTACGGTATAATCCTGTTTATCCAGATTATCATTAAATGCAGAAGCAGGGATTGTTGCTCTATAATAACGGTCAGGCGCATCATAGGCAATGCTATATCCTTCGCCGCCTTCCATGTACTGATACGGCGTACCAAACGCATCAAAATTATTAAACGCTTCAAGGAAATAAAATTTGCGTTTGCTTTTTACCTTAACGGCAAAATCCAATTCTTCCATAAAAATTGCATCTCTCCATGAGCCTAACTTTCTCGGAATATATACCTGCAATTCTGCAGGAATGCCTTGTCCCGCGAGCGACATACGTAATGCCGTAGCGAATGTTACTGCATTGATCCTTATTTCATCCTGCCGTTCCTCTTTTTCCTTTGCATCTTTCTTTTCCTGCGCCAGCACTTTTTTATACAACCGCTTTCCCGTCATATATTTTTCAAGATCTGAATGAACAGGCCCTTTATAATACATTTCAAGAAAAACTTTGCGAAGGCAGTAATAACATTCCCGGATCACATCATCATCATTTTTCAATGTTCCGCTGCTCTTTTTACTGGCAAGATACTCTGTAGTATAGGCCACAAGACTGTTTACGGTAGGGGTTACGTAAGCAGCTGCACCGACATACCGTTTATAAACCAATTGCGGATCCAGACCGGCACGGTCCACCGTAGCTTCTCCAAGACCTCTTGATTCGGGATCGTTATCTGCTAATAGAACTACCCTGAATTTAACACTGGGCGTATTTCGCAATTCATAGCTCCACCTTTCGTCAGGTGATTTGTCCCTGTCCTTATCCAAAAAATAATAAGAGAGGTAAGACTCTTTATCGCCATATACCGAAGCCTTATTATCCAATTTGATATTGGGCGCTCCGTTATAATTACGGTATTTCACCTTCATACCGTTCGCCATTGTAAAGCGGTATTGCTGATAGATCGTTGGGTAGTCATTGGTCAATGAAAAAATAAAAGGAGTAAATTCAATTCCATCCTGCCGCATGTCCCAATCGAATGTCGAGCGCACGGTGTAATCAATGATATCGCCTACTTCCAGGTTAGGAATTGCGATTTTCATTGACTTGACATTGAGCCTGAAAAAAATCGGCCGGTAAATAGCAGGAATATCTTTTTCTTCTTCGATGGCATCCTTCATATCCAGCGCTTCTTCTTTTCCGTTAGCCTTTATCACTTTGTATTCTGCTTTTCCATCTTTGCCCATCGTGACATAATAGAAAGTAGAAAATTTTTCCAATGCATTTTTATCCTGCAGCTTAATACGCTTATGAATATATTCCTGTATCCTTACCACGGTACTGTAGTTTTTTCCTGAGCGCAACCGTGTAAAAAGATATTCGGTTTTTTGACCGATAATGACAGCACTTTCATTTTTCCATTTCTCCGGTGCTGCTGATAACCTGAATTCGTCCTCGACAGTCGCTCCCAATTCCGGCGCCTGGGCGAATATTCGCAAACTCACAAAAACGCAAGCAGCGATAAGAAAAAATCGTTTCATACTATGGTGGCGTTATTTTGTTAAAACAACCTGGTCGTTGTAAAAAGTATTGATGGCTTTGATAAAGTTGTTCCAATCATTAAACTCCGATTTTTTAATGATGGGCTTACTTACAATAATTGTTTTTGTATATAAAATACTCTTCCCTTTATTGACATAGCTGCCTTCAAACGAATAGTCCGTTGCAACTTTTTTAAAAGCCGCAGGTATATATTCTACTTTATAACCGGCAGGTATGGCCAGTTCAGTCTGCGTAGTGATAAAATATTTGTGAGAAAATTCGTAATCATTCTTCCTGGTATCGTCAAACTCAAAACCGGAAAATTCTTTTTCCCAATCCATAATTACATACAGCTCATTACCGGATTTGGTTATTTCGTTATTCGCTTTTAAATCAAAGCTTACCTGCAACGGCTTCTGACGCTGATTCAGTTCCGGTTTTTTCACACCGGATACCTCTATGTTCCCGTTTCCATTTTTCAGGAAAGTGGTAAAAGCATCTGCTTTGTTTTCATTGCGCTCTGAAGCATACACACTCTGAATTATATTTTTCGACTCGCCATTATATTCTATACTGGCATTTCCCGCCAATACCGCATCTTCCACATTTATTTTATAAATCTTCTTTACTTTATTGCGGTCTGCCGGAAAAGATGGTATACGATCGAGAATATAGTTTTTACCATCTTCGATCAATACCTGTTTTCCCTGTATACGCTGGGCATAGTCATTGAACGCAATATACTCTTCGGTTCCGTCCAGGAAGTAACGTTTTCCATTTAATATAACGGTACAGATCATGTGATTATCAACGGCAAGAGACGGCAACGTATAATCGTATGGCAAATCGGATGTGCCGATCCAGGTCAGGCGTGCATCGTAACCGGCAATTTTCAGCATTTCTTTCAGCAGGTTAGCCTTGCCCTTGCAATCACCATATTTTTTACTCAGCACATTTTGTGCGGCATCCGGTTTAAAACCCATAATGCCGTTTTCAAAAGCGATGTAACGTATATTATCCTGCACCCAATAGTAGATCGCTTCTATTTTCTCTACATCGGTTGTTTTGCCCGCTGTCAATGCTGTTACCCGTTCTTTTAATTCTTTTGGCTGGTTACCGATGCTATCGCACACAGTGTGATACCATCCGTACAAATCTTTTACTCCTTCAAATAAAATATTTCTCTGACCATTGGACGTATAAGCCTTGCTGACACAGACAATATGCGGCAGGCTCAATGCATGATTGGGTGAGCTCGGTTCAGATTTATAAGCCGCTGCATTTTTCAAACGGTAAACGATCTTTGTAATGTCATTTTCTTTGGTATTCGTTTTCTCAATTGTATTCCCGCTAAAGTTGAATTCGCGCAGATCAACATCCATCCATGAAGGAATATCAAACTCTATTACCCGCTCTGCTGCCGGAATACTGCTGTTAAAATAAAATGACGTAAGGTATTTTACGTCTTTATAATTTTCGACGTAACTGTAGGTGAAACTTTTCCCTTTTTCTTCCAACGGAAATTTTATGACACACAATTTTGAATCGCTGTGAAAAATATTTTCTTCACTGTAAGAGCCGCATGTTTTTTCTGCTTTAACATCTTTCCCGGTTGAATTAACCGATTTCAGATTGTCGAGCGACATTTCATCGTTATAGAACAACCCGTCTTTAAATTTGATGAAATCTTTAAGCGGCACTAATGTTATTTCATTCGAAACACTGGCCTTTACTTTCCCGTCATTTGGTCCCGCAGACGTATTCAGTGAAAAGCTAACCACTTCCTTATATGCAGACGAGATCACATCTTCTTTTGGAAATTGTGTTTTCCATTCACCAATCTTAGATGAATAGTCTGCTTGCGCATTTGCAAATAAAGAAGCAATAATGGCGGAAAATGCGATAAGGTATCGCAGCGGATGGTGGTACCGGTACTTCATGTAAAACAGTTCTTGACGCTTGACAAAATATAATTTTTTTATTATCAATACAAGCCTCACAGCAATTCTTATTCACATAAATGAATAAACGCTGAACCGATGTTTTGATAGGAAAATAACCCCGCAAAAGGGAATAGTCACTTACTCGGCCATCATTTCTTTGATAACTATTTCAATTTCTTCGGCATTGGGTTTCCCGAAATAGTCCCCATCGCTGCCATATCCCGGGCGATGGGCCTTACCGGTGATTGTCCGTGGTGATACATCGAGGTATTTGTAACCGCCCTGTTTTTCCATTACTTCGTTAAACATGTAAGCAGCGGCACCACCCGGCACGTCTTCATCTATAAATACAATGCGGTTTGTCTTTTTGAGCGACTCAAGAATGGAATGATGAATATCAAATGGTAACAGCGTTTGTACATCAACGACTTCGCAGCTGATGCCTTGTTTGTCGAGTGATTTTGCAGCATCCATTATGATACGCAGGGTTGACCCGTATGACACTATGGTTATGTCGTTCCCTTCTTTTATCGTTTCAGGTACACCAACGGGTACTGTGTATTCAAGCAGATTGGACGGTAGCTTTTCCTTTAGGCGATACCCGTTCAGGCACTCCACCATCAGCGCAGGATCATTGCTCTGCAGCAATGTATTGTACATGCCCACCGCCTGCACCATGTTTCTCGGTACACAAATAACGAATCCTCTTAACGAATGAACAAGCATACCCATCGGAGAACCGCTATGCCAGATGCCTTCGAGCCGGTGCCCCCGTGTGCGAACAATGATCGGGCAGCTTTGCAGGCCCTTCGTTCTGAAATGCATGGTTGCAGCATCATCACTCAATGTCTGCAAACCGTAAAGCATGTAGTCTATATATTGAATCTCCGCAATCGGTCTTAGTCCGCGCATCGCGAGTCCGATACCTTGTCCCATTATGGTAAGCTCGCGGATGCCGGTGTCAAAAATCCGGTCAGCACCGTGTTTGACCTGCAGGCCACTGAATCCCTGGTTGACGTCGCCGATCAGGCCAACGTCTTCACCAAATGCGACCACTTTTGAATTTGCTTCAAAGAGCTTGTCAAAATAATGATTTAAAATTTCAAACCCGTTTATCAGCGGGGCGTCCGCAGGAATAACCGGTTCTATTTCCCGGACATTTAATACACTGCCCGGCCCCTCGTTATATAAATGTGAATTGAATAGCAGTTTATTTTCCGTCAGGAGATCTTTGTATATATCTTTTATCCAGAATATGCCATCGTTTTTACCGGCAAGATTAATTGCGTCATTAAGCGTTTGCAACACATCGCGTCTTAATGGTTCACGATTAGCCGTAAGATCAGCAGCTAATTTTTTTAATTCAGCGGCATGTTCCGGTTCATTCACCGCAAGATTATTGATAAGTTCTGCTGTTTTCTGCACCTGGTTTTTTATAGGGCTGAGATAATCCTGCCATGCTTTGCTTTTTCCTGCCCGTACGGCGTTCTTTGCCTTTACTTCCAACTCCTCCAGCTGTTCGTCGCTGGCCAGCGAATTATAAATGATCCATTCGCGCATTTTACGGTTACTGTCCCATTCTCTTTCCCATTCCAGCCGTTCGGTGCCCTTATACCGTTCATGGCTACCCGAAGTAGAATGGCCCTGTGGTTGCGTTATTTCATCAACATGAAAAACGACCGGCGTATGCGTTTCCCTTGTAAGGCTTATTCCTTCTTCAAACACTTCGCACATTCCCGCATAGTCCCATCCTTTTACCGTGTAAAGATTAATACCGTTGGTGCCATTCTCTTTCTGGAACCCTTTTAATAATTCAGAGATTGACTCTTTTGTTGTTTGATATTTTTTTGGTACCGAAATACCAAAGCCATCATCCCATACAAACATCGCGAGTGGTACCTGCAACACACCGGCAGCATTTATGGTTTCCCAGAACACGCCTTCGCTGGTGGATGCATCACCTATGGTGGTAAAACAAACTTCATTTCCATTATTGGATAAATGCGGAAACTGTTTTAACTGCTTCACATTCCGAAACAATCTGGAAGCAAGCGCCAGTCCTAATGACCGTGGCGTTTGTCCTGCTGTTGGAGCCAGATTGGATGTAATGTTTTTACGGCTTACGAGATCGAGCCAATCGCCGTTTTTATCGACAAACGGTGTAGCAAAATGAGCATTCATCTGCCGGCCGGCGCTAAAGGGATCATGAGTGAAATCCGGGTCGGCATATAATTGAGCGAAATACTGTTCAACTGTTGTAATTCCCAGTGCAAAAGCGAGGGTCTGATCCCGGTAATAACCCGCCAGGAAATCGCCCTTCTGAAAGAACTTGGCGGCTGCCACTTGTGCAACTTCTTTACCGTCGCCGAAAATGCCAAATTTGGCTTTACCGGTAAGTACCTCTTTCCGGCCCAACAGGCTGGTTTCACGGCTGATACAACACGTATAATAGTCGTTCAGCACCTCGGAACGAAATTTATCGAAGGATAATTTTTCGGTATCCTGCATCGTTATTGTAGCCGTATTATCCATTGTGACAAAGATAGAGGTATTACATACCCGTTTTACAGGGTGTTAAAAAAAACTAAAGATGCCTGCAACCCTTCTATGAAGTACGACATCTTTGGTTTAAATTTGTTCGGATCATAAATGATTTTATGAATAAAATTCTGACCCTTTTTTTTCTATTTACTGTTTACTTCGCAGGAGCTCAAAACTCTGAAGGCCAGGCTGCAACACAATCCCCTTCCGACGTACTGAAATTTAAGGAGCTTGAATACGATTTTGCACAGATACCGCAGGGAAAGCCTGTGTTTCATTTTTTCGATATTGTTAACACCGGCAAGGATACTATCAGGTTAAGCAACGTTCAGGCAAGCTGCGGATGCACGACACCGGAATGGAATCATGAGCCGATAGCACCAGGCGCCACATCAAAAATAAAAATTGGGTATAACGCTTCGGCTGAAGGAACTTTTGAAAAGTATATTACCGTAACCTATAACGACAACCAGACAAAGCAGATTAAAATAAAAGGCACGGTGTGGAGGGCCCCTTCAGGTTCAGCACCCGCCAACGCATCCATACAATTTTTAAAACAACAAAACCTTTAAAAGAAATGAAAAGTATTCTGTTGGCAGCAACCGCTTTTTTATTCAGCGCAGTTGTAATGGCCCAAACTAAAGCAGATGATGTTATTAAGATGAACATTGAGAAGTACGATTTTGGTAAAATCAAACAAAACGTACCGGTTGTGTACAACTTCGAAATCAAGAATACAAGTGACAAACCAATTGTAGTTGAAAATTCATGGGGATCCTGCGGCTGCACAACTCCGGAAAAACCAAAAGAACCAATTCAGCCCGGACAAACAGCAAAATTAAAAGTTCAGTATAATGCTGCTGCTTTGAACCATTTTGAAAAAGACGTTTATATCAAACTGGCAGGTATAGAACAGCCAAAGACTGTAAAAATTACAGGTGAAGTGTTGGATGCTGCTGCTTACGATGCTTACGCAAAAGGAAAAAGCGACAAAGGAAAATCAAAAGGTAATTAATTAATAGACTCAACAGATTTCAGAATCCTTTCACCCCGTGAAAGGATTTTTTATTTTACGGCTGTATTGACACGACATTTTGCCGGGATGACCATAAGGGAAAAGAAATTCACCGCATGTCAAACATGATTTTTTTTTACAATCTTCTTTCCTTACCGGCCAATTGGCAGATTGAAATGGGGATTTTGGGAATGGGGAAAATAAATCTCTGAAAGATTTCCACAGGACAAATTCCAATTTTCTGCAAATTAGATACATAGATTTCTCGCTGGTAATTCAAAGCAAAAAGGTAATGTGTTATTGAACTTTCGGGCATGAAATTTTATGTTGCTAACAAAATGCTTGTCATGAAAGAATCGCTAAACAACACGATCAATGAGATTCTGCACAGCGATATTGTCACCAAAACAAAATCTACCATTCATGATTTTGTATCTGGAGTGAAAAACCTGTTCCGCCATCAGCCTAACGAACCGGATAACAGTGACACCGCTGTAAACAACTACCTTAAAAGTCCCGATGAAATAGAAGCTGAATTCAAAAAGCTTTCAGCCGTGGTTAAAGATGAACAGCATGAAAGCGAGTTGATTGTTGCTGAGCGCAGCAACACGACAATCGTAAAGATAACCGAGTCTAAAACGGAGATTCAGCGGTTTGAAGAAACATTTCCCGAATACATGGAGGAAAATTATTAGCCTGTTCCCTTGGGATGGCAGGCAAGTAATTTGAGCCACATAGGCAAAATCCAGAGGTTTCACGTTGCCGCAGGTTTTGTGAATTCACATTACCTTTGATTCATGCTATCCATATCTGAAAGAGGCAAACAAATGCCTGCCTCGCCGATAAGAAAATTGGTTCCATTTGCCGAAGCGGCGAAAAAAAGAGGCATAAGAGTATATCATCTTAATATCGGTCAGCCTGATATTGAAACGCCACCGGCTATACTGGATGCTGTTCGCAACGCAGACATCAAAGTATTGGAGTATAGTCACAGTGCAGGTAACGAAAGCTACAGGCGGAAACTCGTACAGTATTATCAAAGAGTGGGAATTCACGTCACCCACGAACAGATCATGATTACAACCGGTGGCAGTGAAGCCATTATGTTTGGCTTCTTTACGTGTCTCAATCCCGGCGATGAAGTGATCATACCGGAGCCATTTTATGCAAACTATAATGGTTTTGCTACAGCGGCTGGCGCAAAAGTCGTTGCTATTACTTCTTATATTGAAAACGGATTTGCCCTTCCTCCGATTGAAGAATTTGAAAAAGTAATTACACAAAAGACAAAGGCAATCATCGTATGCAGTCCAAATAACCCGACAGGTTACTTATACAGCCGCGATGAAATGGAAAAGCTCAAACAAATTTGTCTAAAGCATGATCTTTATCTTTTCAGTGATGAGGCTTATCGTGAATTTTGCTATGACGGAGAATATGTCAGTGCAATGCATCTTGACGGGATGGATAATCATGTGATATTGATGGATACGATCAGCAAACGATACAGCGCCTGCGGTGCACGTCTCGGAGCCTTCGTAACAAAAAACAAATCCGTATATGATGCAGCAATGAAATTTGCCCAGGCACGATTAAGTCCTCCGGGGCTTGCACAAATTATGGGTGAGGCCGCAGTTGATTTGCCTGAGCACTATTTTGATGAACCAAAGCATGAATATTTATCCCGAAGAAACCTGATGATCGACCGATTGAATAAAATGGCTGGCGTATTTTGTCCAACTCCCGGTGGTGCATTTTATGCTATCGCGCAGTTGCCTATTGATGATAGCGACAAATTCTGTCAATGGTTGCTTGAAAGTTTTTCCTACAAAAACCAAACGGTAATGCTGGCACCTGCGACCGGTTTCTATGGCACCGAAGGTTTGGGCAAAAATGAAGTGAGACTTGCCTATGTTTTAAATCTGGATTCATTGAATGCTGCCATGGATTGCCTGGAAAATGCATTAAAAGAATACCCGGGGAGAAAAGAAAATAAGATCGCAAACTTTGTGATGGAAAAATGATCCGGCCTTGATAAAACCGCTGCGATGTTGCATTTGATAGATTAGTTGTTGCGCGAAACGGTTTTTTATTTATACCCTACCCCTTAACTTCGTACCGCTTTCTGCCACACACCTTGCCTGCCGGATTGAAAAATTAAATTAAATTACGCTGATTTTTAACTAAAAAACTGTTTATGAGAAATCAATTCTTATTGATTACTGCATTCCTGTTTACTTCTCTCATTACAATTGCACAACAGACCATCACCGGAAAAATTACAGATAACAACGCCAATCCCCTGGCCGGTGTATCGGTAAAAGTGAAGGGCACCAGTCGCGGTGTTACAACCAACAGTGCAGGTGAGTTCAGCATACAGGCAAATAATAATGATGTGCTGGAAATAACCATTATCGGATACAAAAAACAATCAGTCAATGTGGGAGGTCAGTCAGCATTGACAATAACCCTGGAATCAGAAGTCACAGAGCTGAGTGAGGTAGTGTTTGTGGGCAGTCGTGGTGGTGCACGTGCCAAAACGGAGACACCTGTCCCGGTTGATGTAATAAAAATTAACCAGGTAGGACTTGCCAGTGCAAAAATGGATTTGACCTCTGCACTGAATATCGCCGCACCTTCTTTTAACTACAACAAACAGAGCGGAGCCGATGGCGCCGACCATATTGATATTGGTACATTAAGAGGTCTTGGTCCTGATCACACATTGGTTTTGATAAATGGAAAGAGAAGGCACCCGACATCTTTTGTGGGATTGTTTGGTACCCGTGGCCGTGCAAACTCGGGTGTGGATATGAATGGGTTTCCTGAGGCAGCAGTAGATCGGATCGAGATATTGAGAGATGGTGCTTCCGCACAATACGGTTCGGATGCGATTGCAGGCGTTATAAATATCATTCTGAAAAAAGATGTGAATCACTGGAACGTCAATGCAGGCTGGGGCGGTTATTATGATACGAAATTCAATGCAGAAAAATTCAATGGCGGCAACCAGTATTATGCCGGCAACAAAATAGACGGCAGCACATTTACTTTTTCGGCAAACAATGGAGTAGCTATTGGAAAAAACGGAGGCTTTATTAATTTTTCAATTGACTTTCTGACGCAGGGTAAAACCTACAGGCAGGTAGATACGACCAACTGGGAAAGCAATAAAAACGCCCTGCATTATATCAATACCGGCCGCAGAGCTTTTGGAGATGGATCACTTACCACTGCCGGAGCTATGTATAACATGGAAATTCCTACCGGCGCAAACACAAAAACAACCTTTTATTCTTTTGGCGGATATAACTACAAAGCATCTGACGCTTATGCCTATTCGAGAAATATGAGCGCAAGACCTGACCGTTATCCCGTCGATCAAACTTATACGCCGATTTATGTTCCCTCTATTATGCGCCAAACCACTGATGGGGAAACTTACTACAACCCGCACATACAAACACATATTACCGATGCATCATTTGCAGCTGGTGTAAGAGGCGTAATGGGTAACGGATGGGGCTGGGATATCAGCAACAATACCGGCTACAATGATTTCCATTATTATGGCGACAAAACATTCAATGCTTCCATTATCGGTGCAACCACTCCCAATCATTTTGATGATGGCGGGTTCCGGCTGTTACAAAACACAACCAACCTCGATTTCAGCAAGTCATTTAAAACCATACTTGAAGGATTGAATCTTGGACTGGGTGCAGAGTTACGCTATGAAGATTATAAGATTTACAGCGGTGAAGAAAAATCATACAAAAATTATGATCCGGACGGAGTACAGGCTTCAGGATCACAAGGGTTTCCCGGCTTCAGCAATACCGATGCTGTAAATGCAAACCGAACTAACGTTGGCGTATATGCTGATGCAGAGTTGAGCATTACAAAAAAATGGCTGGTTGATGGTGCAGTCCGTTTTGAAAACTATTCTGATTTCGGTTCGGTGTTCACAGGAAAATTTGCGACACGATATAAAATCGCTGACAATTTCAACGTAAGAGGTTCTGTGAGTTCAGGCTTCAGAGCCCCGTCATTGGCACAAATACATTTCAGCAACACGCTTACTTCGTTCAGCGGGGGCCAATTGGTACAATCGCTTATTGCGCCAAATACAAGCACTGTAGCAAGAGCTGCAGGTATCCCCGCGCTAAAGGAGGAGAAATCAGTCAATGTTAGTCTTGGCTTTTCATGGAAAGCAATGCCCGGACTTACCTTTACAGTTGATGGCTATATAGTAAAAGTTAAAGACAGAGTTGTTCTCTCAGGTTTGTTCAGTAAAGATGATCCAACGTTGGATCCATCTTTCACATCACAGTTTCCTTCAGAAGTTTCCACTGCACAATTCTTTGCCAATGCCGTCAGTACAACGAATACAGGATTGGATATCGTAGCTGACTACACGAAGAAATTGGGAAGAAATACATTGAAGATCTTGCTGGCAGGCAACCTGCAAAACATAAAAATAGATGAAATCCACATCCCGTCAAAGCTGAATGACACCAAGCTTCATCAGAAAACATTCTACAGCGACAGGGAAGAAGCATTTTTAAAAGCGTCAGCGCCCAAGGGCAAATTCTCCCTCGGTCTCGATTATACAATGAAACAATTAGGTTTCGGTGCACACTTTACTTCGTTTGGAAAAATTGTGTTGCTAGGATTTGGCGATGGAAGCGCTCCTCCGGGTGATAATCCAAACTACTCGGGCATCAACCCGCAGGTACCCAGCGACGCAAATCCAGATGTATATGTACCGGAAGTGTTTAATTACAATCACAAGATCACAACAGATATTTATGTATCGTATAAGTTAGTAAAAGGAGTGAGTGTGTATTTAGGCGCTGATAACTTATTCAACGTGCATCCCGACCTGGGAATAAATCCGCTTGCAAAAGGATACGCACAGGACAATGAATCAGGCGGTCCCTGGGATTCTGTGCAAATGGGTTTCAACGGGAGAAGACTATTTGCAAAAATTGCTTTGGACTTTTAACGTCAATTTTATTCAGTAATAAAAAAGGCTCCGATCATTGGAGCCTTTTTTAATGCTATCAAATTTATTGCTATTAAATCATTTTTAACAAGCTGCTCTTCCGTTCGTATACCTCCATAATCAACTCACCAAACAACGTGTTCGCCCAGGCAAACCATTTTCTTGTAAACTTTGTTGGATCATCTTTATGAAATGATTCGTGCATAAAGCCGGTACCGCCATGTGTTTTTATCAGCCATTGAACACATTGTTTTATTTCCGAATCGCTATTACTTGTTAAGGCCCGCATCGTAATACTTAACGGCCATATCATGTACATACCGGCATGAGGACCGCCAATACCCTCTCCTGCTTTGCCTTTGAAGAAAAACGGGTTATAAGAAGATAAGACAAGCTTTCTTGTATTCTGGTAAACGGGATCATTTACAGTTGTTGCACTGAGATAGGGCAATGACAACAGGGACGGAACATTAGCATCATCCATCAGGTTGTAACTGCCAAATCCGTTTACTTCATATGCATATACTTTACCGATCGCCGGGTGCGATACAACAGCATATTGTTTAAGTGCATTAATTATTTCGCCTGACAAACTATTGCATTCATTCGCAAGCGATGAGTCATTACTTATTTTATTTACCATCTCCGCTGCCTGCTTCAATGATACTGCTGCAAAAAAATTGGAAGGAATCAAAAAAGGGAATATTGTCGCATCATCACTAGGCCGGAACATTGAACAAATCAATCCAACTGGTTTAGTGGGATAACCATAACCGCCCAGGGGTACGCCATCCGTGGCCCATGCCGTGTTGCGTTGAAATGTATACGGCCCATCACCTTTTTTTCGCTGCTGTTCTTTGAATGTTTTCACGGTTAGCGCAATTGCTTCTTTCCAGGCGGCGTCAAAGGGTGAGGTATCACCAGTCGTCTTCCAGTATTTATAAGCAAGCCGTATGGGATAACACAATGAATCTATCTCCCACTTACGTTCATGGATACCTGCTTTCATGTCGGTAATATCTGTCGCTTTCCACTCACTCACTTTTGTATCGTCTTTGTAAAATGCATTTGCATAGGGATCGAGATGAATGTTTTTGGTTTGACGGTTAATAACTCCCGCGATAAGCTGCTGTAATTTTTTATCCTCTTTCAGCAGGGCCATATACGGCCATACCTGCGCACTGCTGTCCCGAAGCCACATAGCATCTATGTCACCGGTAATAACGTACGTATCCGGTTTGTCGTTGACCATACTAAAGTCAACAGTCGTATCTAACGTATTTGGAAAACAGTTTTCGAATAACCAGCCCAATTCTTTATTGGGCAAACCTGCCTTGATCTTTTTTATCATCGCTTCAACAGCATCGCTTGTAAACTTTCTATCCGCAAGCGGCGGGCGTTTGCTCTCAAACTCTGTAAAATTTTGCGCAAACAATTTATTACCAGACAACAAGGCACCCGCAGCCAGCATACCTGTCGCCTGAATGAAATTTTTTCGTGTAATCATGTATATGAGTTGGTTAAATAGTTATCGTAATGAGGTACTGTTATTCTTTGAGGCGGCAACGAACTTTGAAACTATATATTGACCGATTGCCCTTCCCTGCATCACGCCATTATCAATGGCATCCCTGTAATGAATGCCGCCATATAATCTTGAAATGGCCGCTTCGTTGGCTGCCTGGTGAAACGATTGAAAAGAACGTGGCGTTAATTCAAACATCACTTCAGAGTCATCTGTATAGGCAAAATGATCGCCAAAGAAATAAGTCAACAACTCCGCGGACGCGGCAGATACCACACTATGACCGCTCGTATATTCAGGAAATGGAGGCGTCTGCAAAAGAGGCTGCCATTTTGGATCTATATATCGATTGATATATGTTTCGGGCCTGATCCGGTTGCTCCTGTATTTTTCATCCCAGCAACTGATAAATGCATCCATCTGCGTAATAGCTTCCAGCGTATGAACAACTACAGATTTTTCAAAACTAAGCCTTGCTTTATTACACGCTATGCCGGTTATATTCATCCAATGACCACCGGGACTTATTTTTTTAAACCCGATTGACATGTGTCCGGATGTAGCTACTGCAAACGGGTTACAATCCCAAAATGCAGCGATATTCATATTTTCCTGCGGTGGCTTTACAGATACTTCATACACTTCACGCGCCAGTTTATAAAACTCACTCAAACTGTCTTTACTAAAAGTAACAGGTATTGCAGGTGAGAACTGGTTACATGAATCGATCACCATTGGTCGTACCGTTTTCCAGTTGGGCTCAACCGCTTCCATATAAGCAGGCGGAGTAGGATACCAGTACCCATCGCCTTTCAATGGCCTGTAACGAAGCCGGGTACTCAATTTAAAATAGTCGTCCGTTTTCGACCAGGCAACTATTTTCAATGCGACATCCTTGGCGACCTTTATTGACTCATTAATTGTTTTGCCCGATAATTTATTTTTTTTGAGTACAGTAAGATATTTGGTTTGCTCCTCTTCAAGTTTATACCCGGAAGGGAGCATAAGTCTTCCTGTTTCGAGTATGCAATAAACCGCTGCAATTTTATAATCATAAGATCCTTTTGCCGGAGCAATAGTTATTTCGGGGTATTTATTGACAATATTCTTTAAAGGAACTGTTGCAGGATCATTTTGTGAAACAATTTCATAGGCACCGGCCATGCAATAGGCATAATAACGACTTGCCGCAGGCGGGTTTACCACATCATGCATCATCACCATTGACAAAGAAAATACAATCGGTCGCAAATCAAGATATGCCGGTAATGTTCTGTCGCCGGCTCTTGCAATAATGCCAATGAGTAAAAATGCAATTATAATTTTTCGCATAAAGTTTATTGTTCTGTATACACCTGCAACGGCTCATTTGAAATACCAACAACAACGCACTCTTTTCCCCCAGCCACTATTTTCTCTGCAGCTTTTACATCACCCTTCACACATAGCCCGGATTTCGTTTGCTCTATATAAACAAAGCTGCCTTTGCCATCGCCCTTCAATAAACAACCATAGTTGGCATCTATACCCCCGAGCTTTAACCGGTTATCTGAGCGGTTTCCCAATAACAACAAATCCATTTTACCGTCATGATCATAATCCAACGGCATTATTTTGGTCACGATAGAAAATTGTGCAGGCAATGGTAAAATGGTTTTAACAAATTTTCCATTCCTGTTCAGATAGCAAACCGTGCGGCTTTCGGTAGCCGTTAGCTTTTGCGCCTTTGACAATTCTTCTGAAGTAAGAAGTGTTGCCATTGTAACAGCACAATAATCTTTATAAGAAGTGAACCGTTTACGCATACTGTACATCTGTTCATTCAGTTCATCCCTGCTCACAAAAGGATAGCTGGTACCCTGGATATAAAAATTAAAGAAAGGATCTATTGAGCCATTGTTATCAAAATCGCCATAATACAATTCTGCTGGTTCTTTATCGGAAAAATGAATTTGAGAATTCAACCCGAAATTTCCTGCAATTAAATCCTGTTTGCCATCCCCGTCAACATCCGTTAACTCTAGGGTAAACCATAAGCCTTTATCCGGTTTGTCAAAATAATCGCCGGTTTTGTCTACAAAACCATTTGCTGTATTAATAAAAACAGTTACCGGCATAAATTCACCGCATAGAACAAGATCTTTTCGTCCATCGTCATTAACGTCCAGCCATTTTGCATCTGTCACCATTCCGATACTATCGAATGGGGTTTTTACAATCGTAAACTTGCCTTTACCATCATTATTCAACAGGTAGCTACGCGGCGTTACAGGATATTTTCCCGGGATTATTCTTCCACCAACAAATATGTCAATATCACCATCATTATCATAATCGCATGCGTAGGCGCATGATTTGCTGCTTGCATTTACTTCCGGCAATGATTCGGGGGATAATACCAGGTTTCCCTTACCATCATTGATATACAATTCATCCTGCAGGGCAGCCGTATTAGGCTCGATCAGCGAATAGCCTCCTTTTACGATATATAGATCAGTGTAGCCGTCGCCGTTAGCATCAAAGAAACAGGCCGCGGAGGTAACAGATGTATTTTCGTCACCAAGATTTGAATTATCCTCGGCTACGAACTTTCCGCTCTTCTGTTGCAGGTAAATCTTGCCAGGTTTGTTTTTATCTCCGCTGATAAACAAATCTTCAAGTCCGTCTTTATTTACATCGGCTTTTGCCATAACAGGACCTGTTTTGGAATACATAAACAGCATAAGTAATTGCCGCTTGAAATCATTCTCTTCAAAATCTTCGTGTTTGTAATCAATTACCCCGGCAGTGTTGTTAAAGATTTTCTTAACAGTGCTAATTGGTGCCGATAGTTTGTTGCTTTCATTTTTATAATCAATAACCAACCGCTTGTTTAAGGTCACATTGCTGATTAATTGGACAGATGTATCGGGCCAGACGATTTTTACAGAATCAATTTTTTGTTCTTTACCCAACCCAAAATTCAAAACGGTAGACACACAGGAAAGGTATCCACGGTTTGGATTTATCTCCTGGTATTCTATTCCTTTGCTGTTGTACACGTACACTTTAGCACCAATAGCATTCTTATTACCCGCTTTATAATTCAACTTCACAGCGAGATAAGAATTGTTATTCGTTTCGCGGCTCGTGTTTTTGTATATGAACGATTCCTCGTTCAGGTTATTCACAACCAGGTCAAGATCGCCATCATTGTCGAGATCGGCGTATACGGCTCCGTTAGACAACACCGTTTTATTTATGCCCCATTCTTTTTTTGTGTTGCTAAACGTCAGATCACCATTGTTTTTGAAAATATAATTAGACAACACCGTAACCGGCATTGCCTTGATAAGGTCCATCAGCAAAACCGGTTCTCTATCCATCGCCCGTTTCACTTTGTAATCTCCCCAGTAGCGCAGGAAATCTTTATTGGTATAATCGCGCATATACCCGTTCGTTACAAAAAGATCTTTATACCCGTCATTATCAAAATCGGCAAAGAGCGGGCACCAGCTCCAATCTGTATTCGATACTCCGGATGCCTGGGCTATTTCACTAAATGTACCGTCGCCATTGTTGAGCTGCAGCATATTGCGCATATACTGCTTGTGCAGGTTCTGCGATTGCATAAGATCAAACGCCTCGTAATTCTCCTGCAACTGCAAAAGTTTTTGCCGCCTGTTATCTTCCGGCAGCATATCGAGTGTGTAAATGTCCGGTAAGCCGTCGTTGTTAAAATCGGCTATATCGACACCCATTGAAAACTGTGAAAGATGCTGAAGGCAATCCTTCGACTCTTCTTTAAAGGTGCCATCGTGATTATTGATGTATAAATAATCCTGTTCATTATAATCATTCGTCACATAGATATCCTCCCATCCGTCCTGGTTTACATCGGCAACAGCTATACCCAAACCAAAGGTCAATGGAAACTGGTTGATACCGGCTTTCTTTGACACATCAACAAAGTGCCCGTTTTGATTTTCAAATAATTTATCACCGGCAAGTTCATCTGTTTCCGTTCTGAACTTCGCCAGTTCCAGGTTATCCATTTTCTTGACATTGTGATTCAGCAGGAACATATCGAGATCACCATCATTATCATAATCAAAAAAAGCGGCCTGAGTACTATAGCTGATGGCATCCAATCCATATTCCTTTGCCTGCTCTTTGAATTTCAGGTTGCCCTGGTTAATAAACAATTGATTTCTCCGCATATCATCACTCACCTTTCCTGAATAACAAACATAGATATCCAATAGTCCATCACCGTTGACGTCCGCCATAGTAACACCGGTTTTCCAACCGCCTGGCCTGCCTTCCAGGTCCTTTGATGCGTCCCTGGTAATATCTTTAAACTTCATGTTACCCAGATTCAGATAAAGTCTATTGGGCTTCATGTTGGCCGTAAAAAAAATATCCTCCAGTCCATCGTTATTGATATCGCCAACGGCTACACCACCGCCGTTATAGAAATATTCATAGGCAAGTACATTGAGATTTTCTGTTTCATTGATATCATTGCGAAATTGTATGCCCGTTTCTTTAGAAGATAACAACTGAAACAGTGTGCCCTGTGAAAAGGCAACTGAATTGACCAGGCAAAATATAAAGACAAATCGTTTACGCAGATTATTTCTCATTTTCATAGCAAACACATCGTGGCAAGTGCGAAGACTGTTGTCAAATTTAAGTTTTTTTTAAAGGCGTAAGGCTGCCGTTACCGACAGCCTTACGCTTATTAATTCAATAAAATCAAAAAACATTTTACTGATCCCACCATACTTTCGATGACCACGTATCACCTCCGGCACCTAAACTAGATACTCCACTTGCATAACCAGCAGGATTGCTTGTTCCTTCTCCCGATGGATAAGGTTCTCTCCTGGGTATTTGCC